>ENA-OZMP01000144-OZMP01000144.1-human-gut-metagenome-genome-assembly--contig:-NODE-144-length-24581-cov-5.330547_pt1 | contig 24581 bp, 15 predicted proteins | sample MGYA00244191_ERZ653817 | MGnify/ENA primary metagenome ERZ653817 (study PRJEB26926, sample SAMN06164702) | human gut metagenome | biome: ENVO:00009003; feature: ENVO:2100002; material: ENVO:00002003...
TATAAGAGACAGTATTGGATGTTGTCGCCGCCCCCGTCGATGCCGACGTAGTAATTCTGCCAACATGCGTCGCCGAACCATTGGCTCTGCTGGTCGTTGTCCTCGAAGACGATGATGCGCCCGGGGTTCACCGGGTCTTCGACCCATTGGTAGCCGGCGGGAACCTGCTCGTCCGGCCGGAGGTAACGGGTCGTCCAGAGCGATTTGGCCGTATTGCCCGTGCCTGCCGACTGTTCGCCGCCCAGCACCGATGCCGGGTCTGCACCGCCGCAATACCCCTCCATGAGCGCCGGACGTACCGTGAGGATGTAATCGCGGGCGTTCATCAGGTCGAACTTCGTGGCGGGCGACGCCCAGGCCCACTGCCCCTCGAACACGATCCGGGGGCCGAGGTGTTTCGACCCTTTCTTCGTGGTGATGAGGATCACGCCGTTCGACGCGCGGGAACCGTAGATGCCCGCCGCCGCGGCGTCCTTGAGGAACGAAACGGATTCGATGTCGTTGGGATTCAGCCCGGCCATTTCGCGGACTACGCCGTCGACCAGCACGATCGGGTCGTTCGACTGGTTGATCGATGATCCGCCGCGGATCAGGAATTTGGGGTCTGCGCCCGGTGTCGCATCGGTCGTGGCAACCCTCACGCCGGGGATGCGTCCCTTCAGGGCGTCGCCGACCGAATTGACGGGGATACCCTCCAGGAGATGCCCGTCGAATTTGCTGATGGCCGCAGTCACCGTCCTGCGCGACTGCGTGCCGTATCCGACCACCACCACGTCCTCGAGCACGGCTTCGTATTCCTCCAGTACGACGTCGATAGCCGACCTCGTCCCGATGCGTTCCTCCCGGTCGGCATAGCCTATGTATGAGAAAACGAGGGTGGCGTCCGGATCGGCGAAAATCCGGTAATTGCCCTCCGCCCCGGCCGAAACGCCCCGCATCGTATCCTTCACGACGACCGAGGCGCCGACCAGCGGCGTCCCCGAGCCGTCCTTGACGCGCCCCGTCACGAGTACCAGCTGCGAACGCGCGGAATCCGTGTCGTAGGTCAGCACCACGATGCGGTCGACGACCTTGTAACGGAATCCCCGTCCCTTGAATACCTTTTCCAGGATATGTTCCAGCGACGCCGCGGTTTCATGCACCGACACGTCGCCGAGCGGCATCTGCGACAGTGCCGATTCGTAGGAGAACAGTACGCCCGTCTGTGAGGTGACGGCCTCCGTGAAGGTCAGCACCGTTGCGGATCCGAGCGTGAGATCCACAGCGTAGGTCTTTTGTGGCGAGGCATTTCTGCCGTCATCCGTAGCATGGGCCTGCGGACACATGCCGGTCAACAGGAGAAGAAATACCAATTCCAGCTTGGGGATGGAATTTTTCTTCATATTTTAAGGTTCGTGAAGCGTGTTCCGGATCGTGCGGTGGTCGGCCGCAGGCCCCGTATCATTCGTTGCGGATCACCTCGCAATGCGTTCCGGTCATGAACTCGACGATGTCGACGACCTCCTCGAGCGAATTGCTCCGCAGGTAGTTGATGTCGTAGCGTTTGCCGTCGTCGGGCGACATGATGCGTATGCGTACGCCGTAGCTCTTTTCGATGCCGGCGATGATCTCCGTGATCGTGGCGCCCTTCATCGTGACCAGGTTGTAACGCCTGGTCACATAGAGCGGCGCGTTGATTTCGGCCACCTCCATGTCGCCCATCCGGGCGTCGTACACGGCGCGCTGGTTGGGATGCAGCCGCACGAGGTTGTCGCCGCCGGGGGTTTCGAGGCGTACGGCGCCGCGTTCGAGCACCACCTCCGTGAACGGGTCGCCGGCGAGCGCCCGGACATTGAAGGCCGTGCCCAGCACCCGGATCGCCAGCTCGCGGGTCTCCACGACGAAGGGATGCCGCGCATCGTGCGACACGTCGAAATAGGCCTCGCCGTCGAGCCGCACGATCCGCTCCCCGTCCCCCTTGCCTACGGCATAGCGCAACTCGGTGCCGTCTTGCAGCCACACCTGCGTCCCGTCCTCCAGATGCAGGACGGCCACGTCGCCGGTATGGTTGGCATAGGACTGGAACCGCCCGGCTTCCGGCAAGCGCAGCCCTGCCAGCCAGGCTGCCGCGACCGCGATCACGACCACGGCTGCCGCAGCCGCTGCGGACATCCAACGCCGCCATGCGAACCGCGCGGGGCGCTGCATGGCGTCGTCGGCGTCGATACGCGCGTTGAGCCGCCGTAGCATGGCATCGCAGCGCTCGCCGGTGGCGGGGGAGATGAGCGTCCTGTGTGCGCTCCATACGGCCGCGACTTCGAAAAACAGGCTGCGGTTCTTCTCCGAGGCTTCGAGCCAGGCATATACCTCCCGGTCTTCGGCCCCGCTCGTCCGGCGGACGAGGTATCTGTATAGCAGTCCCTCCATGTCGGTTATGGTAGGGGTATCTGTATGGCGTTCCAATATGTATACTTTTAGGGTGTTACCTATACTATACAGCCATAGGCACAAAAATACCTAGTCTGTTTTCACTTTTTTCAAAAAAAAGTGCATTTTTTCTGAAATCCCGGGAAATAGGGGTCGAGGACGAAGCTGCGCAGGGCTAAAGGTAATAAAAATATCCGGGCTTCAAAGCCCGGATATCATCCCGGCCGTACCTCCGGCACAGGTGCCGGGCAGGATACGGAACGGTTCGGTCAGTTCCACTTGCCCAGCAGCTTGCGGGGGTAGTTCGTGCAGATGGCGTAGAGTTTGTCCTTGTAGGCCAGGTAGTAATCCATGTCGACATCCAGGTCGGCATTGTATACGCTGAGCTTCAGCCCCGCATCGAGGAATTTCTGCACCGAATAACCGTTCTTGTTCACGGTCTTCCCCTCGAAATAGAGGTTTTCGGTCGAGAGGTTCGCCCACGGATAGCCGTAGGAGATGTAATCGGCCGGGTTGCGGAAGCTCATCCACCCGGCATTGCTGCCCACGGCGCCCGCCGCGGCGAGCGAACGCTGCCAGATGGTGACGGGGCTGCTCGAACTGATTTTCGTCGCATTGCCCGTGACGATGAACTCGCAGAAATTCTGCGCGCCCATCTCTTCGATGATCTCGCACGCCCGCTCACACGCCCTGGCCGAAGCCTCGCGCCCCTCTTCGGTCGATTTGCCGTCGATGGTAATGTTCTTCACGTCGAGCCACAGGCGCGTGGTTCCCGCCTCGAGCACCACGTCGATGAAGTCGGCCAGCGAGGGCAGCTGTTCCCCGTTGGCCAGCGTCCCGGCGGCACGCAGTTCGGCGAGCGTATGCTCCCACGGCTTGAGGTTGTTGATGTAACACCCCGCCGATGCGTGCGCCACCACGACATCGTCGTCCTTCGTAAGGTAGATGTCGCACTCCGACGCGTAGCAGCCCAGCCCGATGGCATAGTTGAGCGCCGCCACCGAATTGTCGGGGAACTGCCGTGTCCCGGCCTCCGTCGAACCGCCGCGGTGCGCGACGACACGGTTGCCGACCTCGGCCGGGGTTTTGATCTCGGTGCCGGGCTTCGACGGCCCCGTCCAGTCCTTCAGCGGATCTTCGTCGTCGCTGCATCCTGCCGCCAGGCCGGCTGCGACAAGGGTGAGGAGCATAAGCATTTTATAGTATTTCATAGGTTTTTCTTTTTTTATTCGTTGTCGTTCCATGGCCGGAGCCCGGGCCGGACTGGGGCGTTCTCCCGTCCGGCCCGCTCCGGATTCAGAAATTCTCGTAATTTTTCACACAGCGCACCGCGGCTCCCGAACCGTTGCCCACGTCGAACCCGTCGTCGAATACCATATCGGCCGAGGTCGTACAGTAGGCGCGCCACAGGGCCATCTTCGAGGCCGTGGTCTGTCCCATCATCGGGATCAGGCAGTAGAAGCGCACGTTGCCCGAGTTGGCGCAGTAGTCATAGCCGCTCTTGTAGAGGCGCCACCCCTGCGGGTAGAGGTTGAAAGCGAAGGCCTCGGCACCGTTCGAAATGGCGGTCGCGGGGTTGAACTCGGCGTCCTGCCACTCCTTGCAGCGCAGGTGCGCCGCCACATTGGCCGCATTGCCCGAGGTCATGGCGCCGTACGATGCCGTCGCAGCCGCCACGGGGTAGTCCGAATAGCTCTTCGACGACTCCGCCACCGCGTAGATCAGGTCTTTCCAGTCGGACATGTTGGCGATATGCCAGCCGTAGGGACAGATGCCCTGCACCTGCATCGAGAGCGACGGGTGGTCGGCCTCGGCCTGCGTATTGCCGCCGTCGGAGGCTGCGTAGTCTTTCAGGTCGGCCTTGAGGATCGGTTCCAGCGTGATGCTGTTGCCCACGGCATCCACGACCACCGTCCCGGCGCCTCCCAGCGGGAAGGGCATCAGCAGGGCCGGGCTCAGCGCGCCGGCCGGGTCGCCCGTCAGCGTTTCGTACGAACTGTAAAGGCGTCCGTAGACCGAAGCGCGCGTCGTCACGCCGTCGGGCATCATCAGCTCCTTGAGCGTACCGCCGTTCTCCTCGGTGTCATAGGCCGGGTTGCGCATCGAATACTCCGCTTCGTTGTAACCGCCCGTCTTCGAGCCCCCGACCAGACCGCTGCCCAGCTTGTAGGTGCCCATCGCCGCGCCGCCGTTCCAGTGCAGGCCGGTCGTCATCCACGTCTTGGTCTTTCCGTCACGCGTGACGTATTCCTTGGTGGGGTAGCCGGCCAGTTCCGATTCGGGCATGCTGTTCACGGTCGAGATGCGCGTGAACTCGGCCTTCGAGTCGGCTGCCACCACGTTGTTGTCGTCGTCGAGCGCGATCGTCACGCGCAGGGCATTCATCCCCGCAATGCCGAACGTGAGCTCGGGCGCCGCGGCCTCGGCAGCCGCGTCGGCCAGTACGGCGAGTTTGCCGTCGGCCGTCAGCGCATAGCGCGGATAGGCGTCCGGCGTACGCGAAGTCGAGAGGATCACCTTGCCGCTGCGGAAATAGTGGTCGAGGCCGAACACCTGGTCGTTCTTGTTCATCTGTGCGGCATCGCCGAAGGCCGCAAAGTGGGGTATGCCCGACCCGTAAATAAACAGGTAGGTTTCGTTGGCCAGCTGCCGCACCTTGATCTGCCTTGTGGCGAGGCTCGTATCCTCCGTCCCGGCGCTCACGGTCACCGTCGCCTCCCGCATGTCGGTGGGCGAGGTGTTGTCCGAAGCCGCGAGGACGATCGTCCCGGCCTCCCTGTCGAGCGTGCAGGTGAGCCACTCCACGCCCTCTTCCAGCTCGGCCGTGACGGTCGAGGCGGGCATGTTGGTCTCGAAGGCCACAGTCACCTCGGCAGGCTCCAGGGCCATCATTTCGATGTCCGATTCCGTCGAGAGGGTGAGCGTGGCATCGGGTTTGAGCCCGACCTGCGTGATCGGGAAATCGACGCTTTCGCCCGTCTTGGAGAGCGTTACGCGCAGCGTTCCCGTGCGCTTGTAGTCCGTGTTCGCGGAGCAGGTGATCCGCAGCGCCTTTTCGACCGCGCCGTCGGGCGAGGCCGTATGGTAGTCGAGCGTGGCCCAGTCGGTGCCGACCAGTTCGGCATACCAGTCGCTATACATTTTGCCGTAGGGGTTCACCGTCACGATGTATGTGCCGAACGCCAGTCCGTCCGTCGTCCGCCCGTCGGCATCGAACCCGATCGCGGCGGGCGAAATCGAGATGCGCGCCTCCCGGCTCGTGTTGTCCGCATCGGTGCCCGACTCGTAACAGCCTGTGAATGCCGCGGCGGCGATGGCTAGCAGGCCGGATATGAATTTTCTCATAGCTGAATAGTTTTCTGTTGGGTAAATGGATTAAGACCAGCCTTCGGTCTGCCTGAGGTTGCTGTTCTTGTTGATCGCCGAGGTCGAGATCGGGAAGAGGTAGATGTTGGGGTTCGTCGAACCGCCCACGCCGCCCTCGACACCCGTATTGGGCCAGTATTTGAGCGGGCAGTAGGTGTCGATGTAACCCAGGCGGATGTAGGTGAACCACAGGTTGCCCTCCTCGGCGAATTCCCAGCGGTTCTCCGCAGCCAGCGCTTCGAGCACGTCCTGCTGCGTGGCCGAGGTGTAGAAGTCCGCCTTCCCGTAGGCGCGCTGGGCGACCACGTTCAGCTCCCCGAGCGCCTCCTTGTACTGTTTCCTGTAATAGTACAGCTCGGCACGGAACATATAGTACTGCGCATACCGGTAGAGGATCAGGTCATCGTCGTAGAGCAGCGTTCCCGAAGACCAGTCGCCTGTGAACTTGTTGGGCCATCCGACCTTTTCGTACATGTCGCTCACGCCCGTGCGCTCCATATAGGTCACGTCGCTGCGCTGGTCGTTGTTCTGCTCCTTGTTCCGTTTCAGTTCGCCGATGAATTCGTCCGCATAACAGAACCACTGGTTGCTCGATACCGGCACGCCGCCCTCGACGTTGCGGTAGGAGGCCTTGACCTGCGTCGAGCCCCAGATGAAACGCTGGATGTAGCTGGCCGAATGCACCTCGTTCGTCGCATCGACATGCAGCGCGAAGGCGATCTCCTTGTTGGCCTTGTTCTTCACGTCGAACACGTCGGCGAACTTGCCGAGCAGCGGCGTGCGCGTAACGGCGTCGAGCGCCTCCCCGGCCATCGTCAGGTAGGAATCGCCGCCTTTCTGTGCGGCGTACATCCACAGCGCGAAGTCGGCCTTCAGCATGTTGATGTTGTCCACCGTGGCATAATAGCAGCCCTGGGCGTTGGAAGTGATGTGCGTGAGCGCGCTTTCGATGTCCTGCGCCACCTGAGCGTAGACCTCAGCCCTGGGCGAACGCGAAGGGTAGATCTCCCGCCCGGTGCTCTCGGTGGGCGTCAGGATGACGGGTGCGTCGCCCCATACGCGGGCGATCCAGTAGTAGACGTATGCCCGGACGAAATAGGCGTTCCCGAGGCAGTAGTTGCGCGTCTGGTCGGACATTTCGACCGACGGCGCGTACTTTATCACCGAGTTGCACTGATTGATACAGGTGTAGAGGTTCGTCCAGCTTACCGACGACGTGCCTCCGTTGAGCAGGCTGTGCAGTACTTCCAGCATGTCCGAGTCCATCAGCGAACGGTTCGTACCGCGGTCCCACATGGCGGGCCCGACGCGCAGTTCGCCCCAGAAGAACTGGTTCGTGTAATTCTGCCGGAAGGCGTTGCGCAATTCGAAATAGATACCCGTCGTCGCGCCCGTGACATCGCTTTCGTCCACCCACATGTTCGTCGTGTTGAGCTGGTCGGAGTTGACGATATCGAGCTCGCACCCCGCCATCGCCATCGAGGCGGCGCCTATCGCTGCAATATATAGCTTATGGAATTTCATATTCGTATATTCGATTTAGTTGTTGAGAATCATCCCGTTCAGAACGTGGCCTTCAGGCTGAACATCACCTTGCGCGTGGGCGGGTAAATGTTATAATCGGCCGAGCTGGTGTTCACCGCGCTGTACATGCCCGTGCTCGATCCCGAGGAGGCCACCGCCGACTCGGGCGACACGCCCTTGACCTTCGTCCAGTATACCAGCGTGTTGCCCGATACCGAGACCGTCAGGTTGCCCAGCCCGAGCTTGCCGATCCACCGCTTGGGGAAGCTGTACGACAGCGTCACGTCGCGCAGACAGAGGTAATCGCCTTTCTGCACGTTGATGTCCGAGATGCGCGAATAGTTCTTGTTGCCGCCGTCGGCGTCGTTGGCCGACAGGCGCGCCAGCTTGGTGTTGTCGCCCGGCTTCTGCCAGCAGTCGTTCGCATCGTAGATGAGGTTCCAGTTGCAGTTGCCCATCGAGGTTTGCAGGCCGCGCGTATACATGTAGTTGTAGACCGAGTGCCCCAGCGCATAGTCGACGTAGACCGACAGCGAGAGGTTCCTGTACTTGAAGGTATTGTTCATACCGCCGGTGGAGTGGGGCGTCACGTACCCCAGCAGGAACATGTCCTCGTCGTTGATCTGCTCGCTGCCGTCCGCCGTACGCGCCGACCCGGCACGGTTGAGCCATTCGTAGTCGCCGATGTCCTTGCGGCCGGCGATCGAACGGCCGTCCGAACGGCGGATGCCGTGCGAATTGACGTCGTACAGCGCCGCGTCGGCCTGCGCCTCGGTTTCGATGATGTAGGCGGTCTTGTAGCCGTAGATGCGCCCCATGCGTTCGCCGACAGCCGTGCCGCCGAAACGGAATCCCGTCTCCGACATCGTGTACCCGCCGATACGCCATGCATCCTTGCCGTCGACGTCCTTGTACCTGTACTCGTCGGGGAGCGACAACACCTTGTTCATGTTGAACGAGTAGGTGAAGTCGGTCGTCCAGGTGAAGTTCTTGCTCTGGATGTTCACCGTCGAGAGTTCCACCTCGGTGCCGTAGAAGCGTACCGAACCGACGTTCTGCCGGGCCGAGCCGTAACCCGACGTATCGGGCAGCGTGACGCTGAAGAGCAGGTCGGTGGTCTTCTTGTTGTAATAGTCGGCCATCAGGCGGATGCGGTCGTTGAAGAATCCCATGTCGATGCCGATGTCCAGCTGGTGGGTGGTCTCCCATTTGAGTTTCATGTTGGGCAGCGCCGTGGGCAGGATAGCCCCCGAGCCGTTGTAGATCGACGTTGCGCCGAACCCTCCGTAGGCATCGTAAAGGCCGATGTAGTTGTTACCCGTCAGGCCGTACGAGGCGCGTATCTTGAAGCTGTTGAAATTGCGCACGTTCCAGAATTTCTCCTCCGAGACCACCCAACCGGCCGACGCCGCAGGGAAATATCCCCAGCGGTTTCCCTCGGCGAATTTCGACGAGCCGTCGGCGCGGAACGTGAACATGAAGAGGTACTTCTTCTTGTAGTCGTAGTTCAGGCGCCCGAAATAGGAGGAGAGCGCCTCGTTGGTGTTGGTGTCCGCCCAGCCCGTGGCGTCCGTCCCTGCGGCCAGCGTCGGCACCTTGTCCGAATCGGCGCCCGTGACCGTCAGCGAAAGGCCGTTGACCGTGTTTTTCATGTAGTCAAACCCGACCGTGCCCTCGATCGTATGATCCTGCGCGAAGGTCTTGCGGTAGTTCAGGTAGCCCTGCGTGCTGAAGCGGTTGGTCTGCCCCCACTTCTCGTAGGTGCGGCGCTGGTTGGAGATTGCGTTGCCCGCCAGGCGCTGGTTGTCGATCCTGTAATAGTTGTGGTTGGCAACCTGCATCACGGCGCGCAGCCCGTCGACGATTTCCCATTCGAGGTTGAAATTGGCCGTCATGCGGCGTGCCGTGTAGTTGCTCGTATAGTAACGGTCGAACCATGCGGCCGAGATGGTCGTGTTGTTGGTTCCCTGGGCGGGCGTGCCGTCGTCCAGGTAGTCGCGGTGCGTGGCAGGCATGAACATGCCGCGCCCCACGGTCGTCCAGTAGGTGGCTATTCCCGACGAGGGGAGCGTGTTGCCCTTCGTTTCCGAGTAGTCGAACACGGTCGTCGCCTTCAGGTTCCTGAGTATCTTGAACGAGGTGTTGCCGTGGAAGGTGAAACGCGAGAAATCGGTGTTGATGCCGATGCCGCCGTCCTTCGTGTAGCCGGCCGACGCGGCATACTGCACCTTGTCGTTGCCGCCGTTCACGCCGACGTAGTAGTTCATCCAGTACGAGTCGTCGAACCATTGCTTCTGCTGGTCGTTGTCCTGGTAGGCGATCAGTTTCGAGTGGTCGATGGGGTCGACCATCACCTTCCAGCCTGCGGGGACATCGGCCGGCGTATCCACGAATTTGGGCGTCCACACCGAATTGTCGCCGTTGCCGATGCCGGCGGAGTTGGCGCCCGTCAGGATGCCCGAGCCGTAGGCGTAGGTCGAAGGGTATTCGTTCAGCATCGTGCGCATCGTGCGCAGGTAGTCACCGCCGTTCATCAGGTCGAACCTCACGGCAGGCGAAGTCCATGCGGCCTGCGCCTCGAATGTCACCTGCGGGCCCCGTGCCATGCTGCCCTTCTTGGTCGTGATGAGGATTACGCCGTTCGAGGCGCGGGCGCCGTAGATACCCGCCGAAGCGGCGTCCTTCAGCACCTCGATCGACTCGATATCGTTGGGGTTCAGGCCCGTCATTTCGCGATTCACACCGTCGATGATGATAATCGGGGCGTTCGACTGGTTGATCGACGAACCTCCGCGGATCAGGAATACGGGGTCGGAACCCGGCTGGTTGTCGGCCGACGATACGCGCACGCCGCCCACACGCCCCTTCAGGGCATCGCCGATCGAGTTGACCGGCGCCCCGGCCAGCTTCTCGCCGTCCACCTTCGAGATTGCCGAAGTGATTGTCCGGCGCGACTGCGTACCGTAACCGACCACTACCACGTCGTCCACCATCAGCGCATCCTCTTCGAGCGTGATGTCGATCGACGACCGCGTGCCCACGGGTACCTCTTGTTTCTTGTAGCCTATGAAGCTGAATTCGAGCGTCGCACCGGGGGCTGCGGCGATCTGGTAACGGCCGTCGGCACCCGAGGTCGCACCCGTTGCGGTGCCCTTGACGATGACGGTGGCACCGATCACCGGTTCGCCCTTCGTATCCCTGACAGTACCCGTCACGAGGCTGCCCTGCGCCTGCGCGTCCATGCCGCACAGAAGCAACGCAATTATACATGCACCCTTAAAAAGTGCCGTAAGTACTCTTTTCATAGTAGGTTTCTTGTTGTTTATAATTAACTGATTTTCGCGGTTACTTCTGCCCGAACGTGATGCCGGACACCGTACCTCCGTCCTCGAAGCCGATCGCCAGCCCCGCATAGTTCGTCCCGGTGAGTACCGTACCGTTCACCGAACCGCCTGCGGCGCTGTCCGCCACGCTGTTTTTGTTCCAGCCGACGAGCGCCCCGGCATGCAGCGCGCATGTCACCGCACCGAAGTTCTTGCCCCCGGTCACCGCGCCCACATCGTTACGTCCGATAATGCCCCCGGCCGCCAGCAGCGCCGACGTTCCTTCGACGGTGGCCAGCACCGGGCCGTTGTTGACATTGTCCGTGACGTTCGATTTGTCCTTGGTGTTGTAATCGTAACCTACGATACCGCCCGCATACGAGGTCTTGCCGGCCTGGGCGTTGTGCATTGAGACCGCACCGTCGTTGGTGTTGTTGGTCGCATTGCCCGACTTGATGATGCCCGCGATACCCCCGGCGCCGATATTGGCGTTGCTGGAGTTTACCGTCGCCGAGACCCTGCCGCTGTTCGTGCAGCCGTTGGTCACCGCCGTGCCGTCCGTGCCGTCGTAGAAACCCACGATGCCGCCTGCGGCCTCCCAGTTGTTGGCCGTCGCCGTATAGGCCAGGGTGATGTCGCCGCTGTTCGAACAGTCGTCTATCGTGCTGGCGTTGTGCGTACCGACGATACCGCCGATGCGGGTCACCTGCAGTTTGTCGGAGCTGACGGCCGCCCTGTTGGCACATCCCGTGACCTTCGCCCCGCTGTACGTCTGCCCCGCGATGCCGCCGATGCAGAGGTAACCCGCGCCTGCGGCATTGGCCTGCACGAATTTCACCTCGGCTTCGTTCGTGCAATCCCGGATCGCCGCCGCATAGTTCACGCCCGCGATCCCGCCGATGAAGCAGTTGCCGTTCATGTTCGAGACAACGGTGCCTTTGTTGGTGCAGTTGTCGATCACCAGCGTCGGGCAGCTGTCCACGATATAGGCGACGATGCCGCCGATGCGGTGGGCTGCCGACGCGCCCGCGTTGTCGAACCGGATCTCGCCCGCATTGGTGCAGTTGCTGATGGTCGTATTGACCGCGGTCTTCATCACCGAGGCCGTAATTCCCGCCACGGCGTTGCTCAGCCCGAGCGAAGTCATCACCGAACCGTGGTTGTGGCATCCGTCCAGCGTGATCGCCCCGGCCGCGTCGCCCGAGCCGTCGACGATGCCCGCGATACCGGCCACATAGCTCGCCACGCCCGCCGTCGCCACGTTGCTCACCGCGCCGTAGTTCCTGCAGCCGCTCATCTTCCCGTTATACAGGCTGCCGACGATGCCGCCCGTGCGCGACTTGCATCGGGAATCCGCCGTGACGGTCACGGGTACGAAGCTGGTCACGCCGGTGAGCGTATTGTTCGATTGTGCGACGATGCCCGCATAACACCACGTATCGGTGTCGGCGCTGTATTTGAGCTCGATGCGGCTCGTCCCGTCATAGGAGGTGCCGTCCTTCGACCCGAAAACCACATCCGAGATCGCCCCCTTGGCATAGGCGAAGAACCCGGCATAACGCCCGTCGGCCGATACGTTGATATTGTAGATACGGTGGCCGTTGCCGTTGAACGTCCCCGTGAAATTCTCGATCGGCGTCCACGGGACATTCCGCATGTCGATGTCGGCCTGGAGGTCGACGATGGCACCGCCGTTGTCGTCGGCGCACTCCTGCGCGAAGTTCACCATGTCTTCATAGGTGGCGATCCTCAGCCGGAAGAAAAGCTCGGTCGCGGCTCCGACGCAGTTCCCCGCAAAGGCCACTTCCTGCGTTTCGAACAGGTTTTTGACGAAGACGCTCCCGTCCGTACAGGAGATCGTCGCCTTCAGCCCGCCGTCCACCTTCGTACCGCTGGCGATCAGGAAATTCACCGTCTGGGCCTGCACCAGCGACATTTCGCCGATCTCCATCGTGAGGATGTCCGACACCGCGGCATCCTCGCCGACAGTCACCGCACCCGTCCGGGGATCGACCACGGCCTCCGATACGGCCAGGTGCCCCTCCACACCGTCGGGGTCGACCGGTTCGAGCGTGATTTTCGAAATGGTCTTCGAAGCCTCCTCGCCGATCGTGAGCGACAGCACCGAAGCCAGCGGCTTGAAGTGCAGGCCGAGGCTGCCCTGGGCGAGTGCGGCGTCGGCCGCATAGGCATACATCGGCAGGGTAGCGCCCGTTTGGTCGGCACCGACCGCAAATACGCCGTCGACGGCCTTGAAATAGGCCGTCACTTCGCCGCGTGCGTCCGCGGGCAGCGAGAGGGCCACCGGATGGAACTCGACACCGTTGCCGGCGTCGTAGGTTTCGTACACATAAGACATCCCCTTGTAGCCGACGATGATCTGGTCGCCTTCCTGCCATAGGGGAGCATACGCCTCGCCGTCCCCGGTAGCGGACGGGATCGCATCGATCGTCGCAAGGATCGTCACGGCATCCGCCGAAGGTTCGTCCACGGGGGATACCTTCGGATGCGTGTTGTCCTCCGAACAGCCTGCGATCGCCAGCATTGCTGCTGTGAAAAGAAAAATTTTTCGCATGGTTTTGTTTTGTTGGTTAAGAAATATTTGGTTGGTGGAAATACGGGTTGCAGGGTTTGCCCGCGTCGGGTAAACCTTTCGTCCGGCTGTCGCGTACCGGCTCTGACGGCGGAAAAACACACTTAAAGCCATCGTGCAGGTAAATCATACGATATATTTATATATCAAATTTATGACACCTCTGCGAATGAGGGTGCGGTCGGCGGCTGAAGGCGCCTTCGGGAATGTCGTTTCCATCGGTCGTGTAGTTTAGGCGGTGTTCATAGATACATACAGCCGACCCGCCCAAACCACTTACCGGAAATTGAAAAAATCGGGAGCGGGATCAAACGAAAAAGCGCCGGGATACTATGTATCCCGACGCCTTGGGGTCTGTGCCGCTCCGGCCTATACGCCCCGCATGAAGAGCAGCGAAAGCAGCAGCAACAGTTGTTCCTTGGAGAGTTTCCGGCGCAGTTGCTTGAGCGCCGCATACATGTGGTTTTCCACCGTGCGCGGCGAAATGCCCAGTTGCTCTCCGATCTCGCGGTTCGAAAGGTCTTCGATGTAGCTCAGACGGAACACTTCGCGGCATTTGGGCGGCAGCGACTCGATGGCCGCATCGAGGCTGGCGCGCAGGTCGTCGTTGTAGAGTTTCTGCACGACGGGGCTGTTGTCGGGTGCATAGTACGAACTGCCCAGCGCGGCGATGCGCTCCCGATAGTAGGCGCCGTATTCGCCGGCGCGCCTGTTCTTGTCCAGGTAGTTGAGCGAGCGGTTGTAGACCGAACGCAGCAGGTACTTGTACAGCGAGTTCGAATCGTCGAGCGTCTCCCGCCGCTGCCATACGTTGTAGAACACGTCCTGCACCACGTCCTCGGCCCAGTCGTCTCTGAGGAACAGACGGGCGTAGGAAACCAGCATGGCATAATATTTCCGGCACAGTTCGTCGAACGCCTTGCGGTCGCCCGCGCGAACCCGTGATATAAGCGAGATTTTCTCCATCGGATAATCAGATTCGGTACAAAAATAAACATTCTCGCCGAACGAAACAATGTCCGGTGCCTTTTTTAATTTTTTTGTAATCCGGTTAGGTGGTTTCCCGCGATCGGTTGTATTTAATATGACACGACCAAACTACACGACCGATGAGAAAAAACCTTACCCTCGCATTTTTTGCCCTTTTCTGTGCCCTGACCGCCGCCGCACAACTGCATAACGACGATGTCCACGTCCATGAGGCCGTCAGCCGCCAGAACTACCGCCAATACCTCCGCATACCCGACATCGGCGGCTATATCACGCTCAAATGCGATTTCCACGTCCATTCCGACATCTCCGACGGACAGGTGTGGCCCGTCGGCCGGGTCAACGAAGCGTGGAACGACGGACTGGACGCGATCGCCATGACCGACCACATCGAGGTGCACAAGAACGCCGACATCATCCGTTGCGGCCTCAATAAACCCTACGAACTGGCCAAGGCACGCGGCGACATGATCGGGATGATCGTGATCCCCGGTGCGGAAATCACCCGCAAGAAGCCGTTGGGGCACATCTGCACGCTCTTTATCCAGGATGCCGACAAACTCGACGTCGAGGACGAGATGCAGGCCGTCGAGGAGGCCTGCCGCCAGGGCGCCTTCCTGCTGTGGAACCATCCCGGCTACCCCGACCGGAAAAGCGACATCTATCCCGTCCACGAACACCTGATCGCCCAGGGCAAACTCCGCGGCGTCGAGGTGTTCAACAAGACCGAATCCTATCCCCGCGCATTCGACTACGCGGTTCGGTACGGCCTCGTGCCGTTCGCCAACAGCGACATACATTATATGAGCGGGAGCATCTATCCCGTGCGCGGCAGCCGTCCGATGACCCTGGTCTTCGCCACCGCCCGCACGGCCGGGGCGATCCACGAAGCACTCCTCGCCGGGCGGGCCCTGGCCTGCTTCGACGGCAACCTGATGGGGCGCGGGGAGTACATCGGCCAGATGATAGACGCTGCGCTCGAAATCCGCGAGATCCGCCAGGTCAGCAAGACCAAACGCACGTTCGAGATCGCCAACAAGTCCGACCTGCGTTTCGCCGTCCGTCCGGCCTCCTACGACTATCCCATGCCCGTCTATGCGGGGCAGGTGCTGCGCATCGACATCAGGCAGGGCGAGCAGGTCGAATTCACGAACTGCATCCTCGGCAAGGGCAGGTATTACACCCGCATATTCTGGGAATAGGGCGCAGGGCATACGCCGCCGGGGCTCAGCGCTGCGACGGGCCGCGGCAACCGATACGGTATTTTGTTACAGAAGCTATATTTAAACCACGAATGCAATGAAGAAAGCTATTCAATTCGGAGCCGGGAATATCGGCCGCGGATTTATCGGCGCCGTGCTGGAACAGGCGGGTTACCATGTGGTATTCGCCGATGTGAACGAACAGGTCGTCGCGAGGATCAACTCGGACAGGGCCTATACGGTTCAGATCATGGACACGGTCTGCGAGCAGATGCGCATTACCGACATTTCGGCAATGGACTCCCGGAGCCCGGAACTTGCCGCCCAGATCGCCGGGGCGGAACTCGTCACCACGGCGGTGGGGCTGACCGTGCTGCCCCGCATCGCCGGGGCCATCGCGGCGGGTATCGCCGCACGCAGGGATGCAGGCGTCACCGAGCCGCTCAATGTCATCGCCTGCGAAAACGGCGTCCGCGCCACCGCACAGCTCCGGGAGGCTGTCCTCAAGCACCTCGACGAGGCCCAACGTGACTGGTGCGAGCAGTACGTCGGCTTCCCCGACTGCTCGGTCGACCGCATCGTGCCGCCGGTCAAGAGCGAGAACCCGATCGACGTGGTCGTCGAACGCTTCTTCGAATGGAACGTCGAGCGCGCCGCATTCAAGGGCGCCGTGCCCGAAATCCCCGGCATGAATCCGGCCGACAACCTGATCGCCTATATCGAGCGCAAGCTCTTCACGCTCAATACCGGCCACGCCATCACGGCTTACCTGGGACGGATGAAAGGCTACATGACCATCTGCCAGAGCATCTCCGACGAACATATCCATACCATCGTGAAAGCCGCCATGCGCGAAAGCGGACGGGGGCTGGTGGCGCTCTACGGCTTCGACCGCGACGCCCACTTCGCCTATATCGACAAGATCATCGGGCGCTTCCGCAACCCCTACCTCTGCGACGACGTGACCCGCGTGGGACGCGAGCCGCTGCGCAAGCTTTCGGCAGACGACCGCCTCGTCAGGCCCATCCTCACGGCCCGCCGCTACGGTATCGGCACGCCCGACCTGCTGCTGGGCGTCGGCGCCGCGCTGCATTACGACAACCCCGAGGACGTGCAGAGCGTGGAAATGCGCCGTCTGGTCGAAAAAGAGGGTGTCAAGGCCGCCCTGGCCCGCATCGCCTCCCTTCCCGACACCGACCCGCTGCTGCCGCTCGCCGCACAGGCCTACGACGAAGTGGAACGTATCATCGCCAAAATCCCCGAAGCACAATGAAAAGACCGAGCCCCCTTCTCCTGCTCCTGGCCGTATGCTGCGCCGCCGTGCTGCCCGCGTGCGCCCAGGCCCCGATACCGCACGCCGTGCGGATCGGGTCGATCGAAGAACTGCAAGCCTATTTCACCTATGACCCCGGCCGTGACATCATCGTCAGCGGACACCGCGGGGGCATGATGCCCGGCTATCCCGAAAACTGCATCGAATCGTGCGAAAAGACGCTGTCGATGATGCCGACCTTCTTCGAGGTCGACTTCAGCTTCACCCGCGACAGCGTCATGGTACTGATGCACGACCTGACGATCGACCGCACGACCACCGGCAAGGGGCGCGTGGCCGACTATACCTACGAAGAGCTGCAACAGTTCTGCCTCGTAGACCGCGACCGCAACGTCACCCCCTACAAGATTCCGCGCCTGAAAGACCTGCTGGAATGGGGCAAGGACAAGGTCGTCTTCAATTTCGACAACAAGTACATCAACACCAAGGGCGTGAGCGACGAGGTGCGCCGCGCCAGCCTCGACTACTATATCAAGCAGTTGCAGCCGGGCGGCGACTGGTCGATGTACCACAACATCATGCTGAGCGTCCGCTCCGTCGAAGAGGCGCTCTACTACTGGGAGCACGGCATCCGCAACGTCATGTTCTGCGTCGAGATCAGCTCGATGGAACATTTCAGGGCTTACGACGCATCGCCCATCCCCTGGAAATACATCATGGCCTATATCCGCCTGGCCGTAAACCCCGACCTGCAACCGGTCTACGACCTGCTGCACGCCGAGGGTGTCATGACGATGACCTCGATCACCGGCTCGTCCGACAAGGTGAAAAACCCCTACGACCGCCGTGTGGCCTACCTGCGCGAGCTGGTCGCCGAACCCGACATCATCGAGACCGACTACCCGTCGGAATTCATCGGCCTGCCGTGGTCGCGCGATGCGATCCACGCCCTGCAGGAAGCTGCGATGCGCAGCCACCGCACCAACCTGAAGTAAAACCCGAACCAACCTGAATAAATGTCTGCAAAACAACTCAATCCGGCCTATGACGGCATGACCGACCAACAGGTCAAGCGTTTTAAATACTGGGAATTCCGCACCATGGCGATGTGCATCTTCGGCTATGCGCTCTTCTATTTCGTGCGCAAGAACCTGAGCATCGCCATGCCTTATCTCAACGAGGAGATGGGCATCTCGAAATCCGACCTCGGCCTGTTCCTCACGCTCCACGGACTGATCTACGGGCTCTCCAAATTCTTCAACGGCATCTGGGGCGACCGCAGCAACGCACGCTATTTCCTGGTGACGGGGCTCGTCTTCTGCGGCATCTGCAACCTGCTTTTCGGGTTCAGTTCGTCGGTGCTGGCGCTGGGTATCTTCTGGATACTCAACGGCTGGTTCCAGGGCATGGGTGTTCCGCCCTGCACGCGGCTGATGACCCACTGGATCGTCCCCGAGCGGCTCGCCACCAAGATGTCGGTCTGGAACACCTCCCACTCGATCGGCGCCGGCCTGGCCATCATCTTCTGCGGCTATGTCGTCAGCCTGAACTGGGGCGCATGGTTCGACGCCTCGTCGATCCTCTCGCAGCACTGGCGCTGGTGTTTCCTGCTCCCGGCGACGATCGCCATCCTGGGCGCCGCCGTCGTCTGGGCTTTCGTGCGCGACACCCCCTCGTCGGTAGGGCTGCCCGAACTGAAGACCGGCAAGGCGGCCCCGGCCGACGCCAAACCGCATACCAAGGCCGAGCAAAAAGCCGAACACAAGGCGTTCCTGCGCCGCAAGGTCTTCCTGAACCCGACGATCTGGATCATCGCCGTGGGCAATTTCTTCGTCTACATCGTGCGCTTCGCCGTGCTGGACTGGGGACCCACGATGCTCAAGGAGCACCTCCACATGGACATCAGCCACGCCGGATGGACGGTCGCGGCATTCGAAATCGCCGGCATCGCGGGTATGCTCGCCGCAGGCTGGGCCACCGACCGTTTCTTCGGCGGCCGCGCGCCCCGCACCTGCGTGATCTGCATGCTGATGACCGCGCTCTGCCTCGTGGGGCTCTATACCCTCAATGAACATACGCCGCTGGCCGTTGCCATCGCCATCCTGATGTCGGCCGGATTCTTCATCTACGGCCCGCAGGCACTCGTCGGCATCGCCGCGGCGAACATCGCCACCAAGCGCGCCGCCGCCACGGCAGGCGGTTTCTGCGGCCTGTTCGGCTACGGCAGTACGATCGTCTCGGGCTGGGGGATGGGTATACTGGTGCAGTACACCGACTGGAGCGTGGCGCTCTACACGCTGGTCGGCATGGCGCTTGTCGGCACGGCGGTCTTCGCCGCCGCATGGAAAGCCAAGCCGAACGGCTACGACGACTGACGCAGTTTTAGGTTAATGATAATTGTGTGTAGAGAAACCCCCGCAGACTTCCTTGACTGCGGGGGTTTCGTTTGCAGCCGCTTTCCGGGCGGATCGCACGGCCGGCTGCGGCACTCTTTCCGCCGGGAGGTTATTCCACCGTCACCGACTTGGCCAGGTTGCGCGGCTGGTCGACGTTGCGGCCCTTGTTGACGGCGATGTAATATGCCAGCAGCTGCAACGGCACCGACACGACGATCGGCATCAGGCAGTCGGTGACCACCGGCACCTCGATCGTATAGTCGGCACTGCGGCGCACATGCGTGTCGTCGCGGGCGATCACGGCGATGATCTTGCCGCCCCGGGCGCGGATCTCCTCGATATTGCTGGCCGTTTTCTCGTAGGTGTTGTCCGGCGTGGCGATCGCCACGGTCGGCATCTCGTTGTCGATAAGCGCGATGGCGCCGTGTTTCATCTCGGCGGCGGGGTAGCCCTCGGCGTGGATATAGGAGATCTCCTTCAATTTGAGCGCCCCCTCGAGCGCCGTGGGGTAGTTGTAGCCGCGCCCCAGGTAGATGAAGTTGTGCGCATAGGTAAATATCTTCGAGAGGTCGGCGATCTGGTCGCCCAGCCCGAGCACGTCCTCCAGCACGGCGGGCAGTTCCAGCAGTCCCTTCGCCACTTCGCGGTAATACTCTTCCGTCACGGTGCCCTTTTCGCGGCCTACGGCCAGCGCCAGCATCGCCATGACGGTCACCTGCCCCGTGAAGGCCTTGGTCGAAGCCACGCCGATCTCGGGCCCCACATGGATGTATGCCCCCGAGTCGGTCGCCCGGGCGATGGACGATCCCACGACGTTGCAGATGCCGAAGACGAATGCCCCGGCCTTGCGGGCCAGCTCCACGGCGGCCAGCGTGTCGGCCGTCTCGCCCGACTGCGACACGGCGATCACGATGTCGTCGGCATTGATGATCGGGTTGCGGTAGCGGAATTCCGAAGCATACTCCACCTCCACGGGGATCCGGCATATATTCTCGATCAGGTGCTCGCCGATCAGCGCCGCATGCCACGATGTCCCGCACGCCACGAATACGATGCGGCGGGCCGCGAGGAATTTCCCGCGGTTGTCGATCACGCCCGACAGCTTCACCTCGTACGTGTCGGGGCTTATGCGCCCGCGGATACAGTCTACGATGGTCTTGGGCTGCTCGTATATCTCCTTGAGCATGAAATGCGGGTAGCCGCCCTTTTCCAGCTGCGAGATGCTCATCTGCAGCTTCTTGATATCGACCCGGCCCTCGTGGTTGTCGAGCGTGACGATCTTGAGGGGCTTATGGCGGTTGATGACGGCAATCTCGCCGTCGTTCACATAGACGAAATCCTGCGTGTATTCGATGACCGAAGCGGCGTCCGAGCTAAGGAAAAATTCCCCCTCGCCGATGCCGATGGCCATCGGGCTGCTCTGACGCGCGGCGATGATCTCGTCGCGGTTGCCCTTCTCGATCACGGCGATGGCATAGGCGCCCACGACCTGCCGCAGGGCCTGCTGCACGGCTTCGAGCAGCGTGCAGCCGCCCGTGATGCGGATGTACTCGATCAGGTTCACGAGCACCTCGGAATCGGTGCTGCTGCGGAACGTGTAGCCGTTCTCCTCGAGCGCATCCTTGAGCACCCGGTAATTCTCGATGATGCCGTTGTGTATCAGTGCGATGTTCTCCGATTCGGAGTAGTGCGGATGGGCATTCACGTCGTTCGGCACGCCGTGCGTCGCCCAGCGCGTATGCGCGATGCCGATGCTACCGCCCAGCTCCTTGCCCTCGAGGAAATGCTCCAGGTCGGAGACCTTGCCCTTACACTTGTATACGTTGAGCGCACCGTCCTTGCCGACCATGGCGACCCCCGCGCTGTCGTATCCGCGGTATTCGAGCCGGTGCAACCCCTTCAACAGAACCGGGCAGGCCTCGCGCCCCCCGACATATCCTACAATCCCACACATTCGTTCTCAAAATTTTTATCCTGCCAAAAATAAGAAAAAATTTTAAAAACATATTCCCTGCGGGAATAAAAAAGGACATTCAGGCATAACTTTGCGTCATTTGCCGCAAACGGGCAACTGCCTCCGGAGCGCAAAAAACGGGATGCGGATCGAATGTCCGCACCCCGTAATACCGGTTGCCTGCCGTCGCAGCGCCGTGCTGCCCGGCCTATCGGATATATTTGAGCATCTCCCCGACGAGCACCTCGTTGCCCGCGGCCTGCGAGACGCCACGGTTGCGCCTGAAATCGCAGACGACGCCCCCGGCTTCCCGCACGATCAGGTTCGCGGCACAGACATCCCACTCGTGCAAATCCAGCTCCCAATAGCCGTCCAGCAGCCCCGCCGCGATGCAGCTCAGGTCATAGGCCGCCGATCCCAGCCGCCGTATGTCGCGCACATAGGGTACGATCCGCGCGACGTTGTCGCTGTTGTTGTCCGGATTGACATCCTTGTCGTAAGGGAAACCCGTGGCGAGCACCGACGTGGCGAGGGTCTGCTTGGCGGAGACTTGCAGCCGCTTCACCTCGCCTGAGCGGCTCTTCATGTAAGCCCCGCCGCCTTTCGACGCCCAGAACAGCTCCCCCAGGTAGGGTGCATAGACCACCCCGACGACGGTTTCCCCGTTGTGCTGGAGTGCGATCGACACCGAGAAGATCGGCAGCCCCTGGCTGTAATTGGTCGTGCCGTCGAGCGGGTCTATCACCCAGCGGTAATCGCTCCCCGCCGTGCCCATTACGCCGCCTTCTTCGCACAGTATCCCGTGACCGGGATAGCGCCCGAGGATCGCCTGCACGATGTAGGCTTCGCTCTCCTTGTCGGCCCGCGTCACCACGTCGTACGCGTTCGATTTGGTCTCTATCCCCAGATCGTCGCCCCGAAAATAGGCGAGTTGTATCTCCCCGGCCCCCTTTGCGAGCGGAAAAATGAAATTCAGGAATTCGTCGTACATGGCGCTATTTCTCCGCTGCGAAATACTTGTAGAACAGCGGGATGGTCTCCACGCCCCGGTCGAACTGCTCCAGCCCGTAGCTCTCGTTGGGCGAGTGGATCGCATCCTCCGCGAGCCCGAAGCCGATGAGCAGCGACTTGATGCCCAGGATCGACTCGAACCCGCTGATGATCGGGATCGAACCGCCCGAATAGAAGGGCAGGGGTTTCTTGCCGAAGGTCTCGGCGATGGCCTTCTGAGCGGCCTTGTAGGCCGGCATGTCGGTCGGTGCCACGTAGGGCATGCCGCCGTGCAGCGATTTCACTTTGACCTTCACGCTCTTGGGCGCTATCGACCTGAAATATTTTTCGAACAGCCTGCTGATCTTGCGGTAGTCCTGGTTCGGCACCAGGCGCATCGAAATCTTGGCCCAGGCCTTCGACGGGATCACCGTCTTGGTTCCCTCCTCGGTGTAGCCGCCCCAGATGCCGTTGACGTCGAGCGACGGGCGTACGCCGGTGCGTTCCAGCGTCGTATAGCCCGCTTCACCCTCCACGTCGCCGATCGACAACGATTTCTTATAGCCCGCGAGGCTGAACGGGGCCTTGTTGAACGCCTTGCGCTCGGCAGACGTCAGTTCGCGCACGTCGTCGTAGAACCCGGGGATCGTCACGCGGCCGTCCTTGTCCACGAGCTGTGCCACGAGGCGCGTCAATACGTTGGCCGGGTTGGCCACGGCGCCGCCGAACAGCCCCGAGTGGAGGTCTTTGTCGGGGCCCGTCACCTCGACCTCCATATAGGCCAGCCCGCGCAGGCCGCAGGTGATCGACGGGGTCTGCATCGAGATCATCGAGGTGTCCGACACCAATATTATATCCGCCTTGAGCATTTTTTTGTTCTGTTCGCAGAACTTGTAGAGGCTCGGCGAGCCGATCTCCTCCTCGCCTTCGAGCATGAATTTCACGTTGCAGGGCAGGCTCTCCGTGGCGCACATCGCCTCGAATGCCTTGGCGTGCATCCACAGCTGCCCCTTGTCGTCGTCGGCACCGCGCCCCCAGATACGGCCGTCCTTTATGACCGGCTCGAAAGGCTCCGTGCGCCACTCCCCGCGCGGGTCTACGGGCATCACGTCGTAGTGGCCGTAAACCAATACGGTCTTGGCCTTGGGATCGACAATCTTCTCGGCGTAAACGACCGGGTTGCCCTCCGTCGGGAAGACCTCGGTGCGGTCGGCGCCCGCCTTTGCGAGCGCCGCGGCCAGCCATTCGGCGCACCGCGTCATGTCGGGCTTATGCTCGCTCTGGGCGCTGATCGAAGGAATGCGGAGCAAGTCGAACAACTCACTGATAAATCGTTCTTTATTGGCTTCTATATAACTTTTTACTTTATCCATCCGGCAAGGGTTTTATTCGGTTTTCTTCAATACGTAATTTTCGGCCAGCGCCCCCGTGACGGGTTGTTTGTCGGCATCGAGCTTGCGCACCTGGTTCTCCTCCACCTTGTAGTACTCCGGCTGCCCGTCCATGGGGGTCAGCGTCAGCAGGTTCCCCTTGACCTTGTAGGCGCCCTTCTCGTCGAATTCCGAGTCGCGATCCAGGTATTTCATGTGCAGGCTGTACGTGCCGTCCTTCTTCAGCGTGAGGCGCATGTCGATCCCCGGGCAGTCCGCCGCCGGGAAAACCCCGGTGTATGTCCCCTGGTAGTCGAGCGAGCTCTCCGCATCGTGCATGTCGACCTTCACGGCATCCGCTTTGACCTTTTCAGATACCGCCTTTTTCTGTTGGTTGCCCCCGCAGGCGACAAGCGTTATCGCAGCCGCGAGGATCATGACTTTATTCTTCATAGTCGTTTCGTTTAAACTGTTTATATTTTGCAGATTTCCTTGATTTCCCCGATGAACCGCTGTGCCAGCGCCTCGGCCGCAGCCATCGACTTCGCCTCGGTATAGACCCGGATAATGGGTTCGGTATTCGACTTGCGCAGGTGCACCCAGTTCTCCGGGAAGTCGATTTTCACCCCGTCCGTATCGTTCACATTCTCATCGGCATAACGTTCCTTTATCTCACGCAGCACTTTATCCACGTCGATCGCCGGTGTCAGCTCGATTTTATTCTTCGACGCATAGTATGCCGGATAGGTCGCACGCAACTGCGTCATGGTCATCCCCGTCTGTGCGAGCCATGTCAAAAAGAGTGCCGTTCCCACCAGCGCATCGCGCCCGTAGTGCAGCCCCGGGTAGATCACGCCCCCGTTGCCTTCTCCGCCGATCACGGCGCCTACCTCCTTCATCCTGGCCACGACGTTCACCTCGCCGACGGCCGAAGCATAATATTTGCCGCCGTGCCGCTCCGTCACGTCGCGCAGCGCCCGCGACGAGCTCAGGTTGGAAACGCTGTTCCCGCCCGGGTGCTTCGTGAGGATGTAGTCGGCCACAGCCACCAGCGTGTACTCCTCGACGAACATCGAGCCGTCCTCGCTGACCAGTGCCAGCCGGTCGACATCGGGATCCACGACGATCCCCAGGTCGGCCTTCTCGCGGCGGATCACCCCGGCTATTTCGGTCAGGTTCTCCGGCAGCGGCTCG
>ENA-OZMP01000160-OZMP01000160.1-human-gut-metagenome-genome-assembly--contig:-NODE-160-length-23111-cov-5.481914_pt1 | contig 23111 bp, 20 predicted proteins | sample MGYA00244191_ERZ653817 | MGnify/ENA primary metagenome ERZ653817 (study PRJEB26926, sample SAMN06164702) | human gut metagenome | biome: ENVO:00009003; feature: ENVO:2100002; material: ENVO:00002003...
ACGAGATCTGCGCATGTCTCGTGGGCTCGGAGATGTGTATAAGAGACAGCGATTACCAGGTGCTGCGGCAGCTCTTCGAGCTCCATGATCGAGGTGCTGGTATAGACCCGCCTGCTCTGTGCGATGCCTTCGATGGGCGGGATTACCGTCTCGGCGCCGGTGTTGATGACGATGTATTTGCCGCCGATCTGCTGTGTCCCTTGGGCGGTTTTCACGGCGACGGCTTCCGGTGAGGCGAAACTGCCTTCGCCCGTGTAGACGTCGATGCGGGCGTTGTCGGCCAGTTTATGGTAATTCTTGTCCCGCAACAGGTCGACCAGCGCCGTTTTCGAGGCGACGGACTCCCTGTAATAATCCCGCCGCTGCCCGAAGGTAAGCGGATGCCCTGCGGCTGCGAGCCCGGCGCTGTGGATCAGGGCTTTGGTCGGTATGCAGCCGATGTTGATACAGGTTCCCCCGTACATTTTGTCCGAGCGTTCGACCATCGCGACGCTCCAGTCCTGTGCGGCCAGTTCGGCGGCGAGGGTCTTGCCCGCTTTGCCGAAGCCGATGATGACGGCATCATATTGTTTCATAACTTTCCCTGTTTTAAGTTTCCCGGTGGCATGTGGCCTTCTCCGGCTCATTGTTCCCGTAATGCAAATATCGGGGTTTTATGCCGTCGGGGAAATGGCCGCATTGCCGGATGTGTTGGCAATAATTCCCGTTTGCGGGTTGCGGGGCGTTATTCGCCCGCAGGGGACTCGAACCGCAGCCGTGCGGTGTCCTTGTATTTGCGGGAAATTTCGATTTCCTGTCCGCCGACGTTGACCCGCGAGGGGTGGTATTCGCCGACGTGTGCCGTGTTGACGATATAGGAGCGGTGGATGCGCAGGAAGCGCCGGTCGAGCTGCGATTCCCATTGCGAGATGCGCGTCTTTGTACGGTAGGCCTCGCCCGATGCGGTGTGCAGCCAGACTTCGCTGTCGTTCGATTCGACGTAGAGTATCTCCGCAGGGTCGAGCGTGATTTTCCGCCGCTCGGATACGAAACTGATCGTTTTGTCGTAGGGGCAGCGGGCCGTGAGGTAGTTTTCGAGCATGATCTCGGGGGCGACGAAAGCGCCCGGTATCAGCAGCAGGAACACAGGGTTGAGCAGCAGCCCCGGCATCTGGCCGACCCCTGCGCCGAGGATGTAACGCCCGGCCAGCATCAACGCGAGGTATTCGATGCAGAGGATGCCCAGAGCGAGGTATACGGCGTCGAAAATCCCCTATCGAGGATTCCGGAACGAGAGCTGCGGCACGAAATAACGGGCGGCGAGCATCCCCGGCAGGAACATCGCGCCCAGCAGCAGGGCATCCGTGAAGGGATAGCCCAGGCTGACCAGTACCAGTGCGATGACGACCGTGGCCGCGAGCCACCATGCGACGGGGAGGAAATGTTTCATGCGACGATCCGTTTCAACAAATATAGGTAAATAAACCGCATGTCCGTCGTCCCGGAGCCCGGAAAAATGCTCCCGTGGGGCGGACGGCGGGATTCGACCGCGCAACGACGGGTTTCGCCTGTCCGTTTTTTTGCCGGTTCGGGGCCGGATGGACTATCTTTGTTGCAGGGAATAGTCCCGTGTCCGTTTAAAATTTTATCGTATGTACCAGTTGTTTTTCGAAGGCGGTTCTTACCAGATGTCTTTGCTGACCGCCGAGTTGATTTGTATGCTGTTCGCTGCATGGAAAGCCCCGGCATGGGTGAAGGAGATCGGGTTGCTGGCTTTGGTGAGCGGGATCTTCCTTCAGATTCTAAGCATGTACCATGCCTTTGACGTCATTCAGCAGGCGGGCGATATTTCGCCGACCCTGCTGCTCGGCGGATTCAAGGTTTCGTTCATTACGATCATGTACGGAATGCTGATCTACGGGGCGTCGCTGGTTATCCGGATGCTCCAGAAACCGAAAATCTGAAGCAGGAGCGCCGACTCTCCGAGGCCGGCGCTCCTGCCCGTGGTTTGGCCGTCATTCCGGTTTTTTCAGCAGCCGTTCCTGCACCGCATAGGCTTCGGCGATCAGCTCGGGCGGATAGTCGTACAGTTCCAGGATGCGGATTGCGTTGCGGGTCGTCAGCGGCCCCGTGTGCAGCTGGTAGTCGAAGACCAGCTGCCCGTCGACCACCTCTTCGCGGAAGTGGTGCAGTTCGTAGCCGTCGCTGTCGAGCAACTCCGCCAGCTCGATGTCGTGCGTCGATACCAGCACGATGTGCGGGCCGCGGTTGAGGTGCGAGAGGACGGCTTTCCCGGCGGCGATGCGTTCGGTCGTGTTCGTCCCCTTGAACAGTTCGTCGAGGGCGAACAGGCAGGGGGCGGAATCCTGTGCCGCTTCGAGGAAGCGTTTGACGGTCAGCACCTCCTGCAGGTAGTAGCTCGTGCCTTCGGCGATGTCGTCCGTAATGCGGATCGAGCTCAGCAACCGCATGTACGGTGCCGTATAAGAGACGGCGAAGCATATGTCGAGGGTCTCGGCCGTCAGGGCGTTGAGCACCAGCGTGCGGATGAAGGTCGTCTTGCCCGACATGTTGGAGCCGGTGAGCAGCAGCCCCGTGCCGTCGAGGATGAGCGTATTGGGCACGCAGCCGTCGATGAGCGGATGTACGACCTGCTCGGCCTTCAGGTATTTTCCGTCGACGAACTGAGGGCGGCAGGTCTGGGTTTCGCTGCGCAGGCGTGCGACGGAGATTGCGGCATCGGTCTCCCCGATGAAGCGGAACATGCCGTGGATCGCATCGCGCCGGGCCGTGATGCTGCCGATAAAGCGCTGGAAGAGGATCACCTCGATATTGAAGGCGACTTTGGCTAGCTCGATGAAAAGCCATGCGATGGCGGCCAGCTCGTTTGCGGAGTCGCCCTGCGTCCCGACCACGCGGCTGCGGCGTTCGACCTCGGCGACCTGCCGGATTTGTCCGGTGGCCTCCTCCGTGCCGGGCACCTCTTCGACAGCCAGTTCCCGGGCTGTGCGCAATGCCAGCGAAAGTTGTTTTACGGCCGAGCCGTAGAGCGAGACATTGAGCTTGTTGCTGTAATGGATATAGAGGTTCACGGCGAAGACCGCCATGAACAGCAGCAGCGACAGCGGGTAGAACGGGGCGGCGAGCAGCGTCGCCACGGCGAGCAGGGTGAGCGGGTATACCCAGGCGAAATAACGGACTTTGGCCGGTGTGTCGAAAATCAGGTTTTGCAGCCCGTAGGCATCCTCGTCGGTGAGCCGGGAGAGGGATTCGGTGCAGCTGGCCGCAAGTTCCCTGTTGCGGGAGAAACAGTCCGTGCTGCGGCCGAAAGCCTCGGCATCCTCCTGTCCCCGGAGCGTGCGTATGCGGGCATAAAGGCATTGCTGCCCGACTTTCGAGGTCGTGCGGTCGATGCGCTCGAATACGGCGTTGAGGTCGAGGTCGGCCGTGGTTTCGGCGTCGATCGTATGGCTGGCGTCCTCCGCCGGGCAGTTGTAGAAATAGCGGCTGATCAGGTCGAAGTCGCACGGCGGGCGCTCTCCGGCGGGAAGCGCCGAAGGCCGGAAAAGGGCTGATAGATAATTTGTCGGTTTCATAATCGCGTGCGTTTATTAGGTTTTCGTGTGCGCGTCGCGCCGACGAATGCTTGCGTGATCCTTGCCTGAGCCTGCGGCACGGCGTCATACCGCCTTTGGCTGCGTGTCCCCCGGCGTGTGCGGCAAACATCTCTTCCCCGCCCGGAATCATCGCCCCGGGGCATCTTGCCTGCGGAACCGTGCCCGATTTGCAGGGGCTGTGCCGGACTTCGTCTGCCGTCCGTTCAGACCTGCGGGGCGGCGTTCATCGCCCGGGCGATCCCCTCGGCGATCTGATCCAGCGCCCCTTGCAGCTTGTTGCCGATCATCATCTTCATCATCATGTTCAGGTCGATGCGCAGCACCAGCCGCAGGCGGGTGTCTGCGGCGGAGACTTCCTGCAACTGGATCCAGAATGCGAAATCCATCGGTACGCCCCCGTCGTCGCCGACGACCTTGACGTATTTGCCCGGCTCGCGCTCCTCCATGCGGAGTTTCACGGTGAAGCCTTTGGCCTTGAACGAACAACTGTCCTCGGTAGCCTGCCACTCTTCGACCTTGTCGGCAAGGGCGGGCGTGAGGTTGTCGAAACGGCTGATGACCGCGTAAATCTGTTCAGCGGGACGTAAAACCTGTTGCTGTTTGGAGATATATTCTTGCATTGCGTGTGTAAAACTTGTATGAAATGTGTTTCAGAAATCGGATGCGGTTTCGGGAGCTGCCCAGAAACGTGTTTCGTCGGAGGTTTTGACCGCTGTGCGGCCGAGCCGGAACCCTTCGAAGTCAGGCGGGAGCAGCACCACGCAGCGGTGCCTGCCTCGGTTCGGCTCCTGGTCGAAGCCCGTGCTTTCCCAGCATTCGAACCAATAAAGGTTCTTGGCCCAGTAGGCGGCATAGTAACCGTCGTCCTTTTCATCCAGCAGGCGGTGTACCTCCGTCGGCTCGCCGCCGATGTACCGTGCGCGCATCTCCGCGAGCGAGAGCGGCGTACCTGCCGGATCGGTGATGAATGCCTGCATGTCCGAGTCGACCATCGCCCACTTCTGCAGCTCGGGCAGCCATGCGATGTTGACGACGTGGCAGTCCGTGTCGAGCGAGTCGGCCGGGAGGCACGTGACGAAGCGGTTGGTGATGCCCGATGCCAGCAGCAGTTCGTGCAGCATGATCGAATGCAGACGGCAGTTGAAGGCCGGTTCGACCGTGCGGCTATACTCCCACAGGGCAACGGCGTTGCACTTTTCGGGGTAGACCTGCTGGTTGGCGTGCGGGATGTTGCGGGCGACGAATTTTGCCAGCGCCAAGGTATTTTCCCAAGTCGAGGCATCGCGGCGCAGCAGCGTGTCGAGGCGGAAATGGTCGCGGATTTCGCGGGCGCGCACGCTGTCCTGCCGGTAGGCGAAGCGGAATTGTACGGTGTCGGCGGCATAGGGTGCGGCCGCGCGCAGCAATTCGGTGCGCTGTTCCGCCAGCAAGGCGTTGAGCGCACTGGCGACCTGCTCCCTGAATACGAAGCGGGCGAGCAGGAAGGCTGCCAGCAGCAGCGTGACGAGCGAAGCGAGGACGATCCCCGCGATTTTCAAGGTTTTTTTCATGGGAGTAAGGTGTTTCCTGCGGCAAAGATACAACATCGGATCGAGAAACGGAGCGGATTACGGCAGGAATGTTGCCGATTGGCTTTCCGGGCCGTGCCGGCGGGGGCGGGGCTGCCGGCGGAAACCTTCGGTGCGCCGGATGGGCAGGCCCCGGCCTTGAGTGGCTGCAAGGGCGGAGATTTCCCGGAAATATATTATCTTTGAAAAACGATGAAGTCGGTTGTGATGAAAGGGAAATTATTGTTGGGTATCGTGCTCCTGTTCCTGAACCTCCCGCGCTTGCAGGCGGATGCGGGGGCGGATGGCGGCGCATGCAGCGTGCGCCGGGAGCTCCCGGAGCTCCGGCAGCCGGAGTGCAGGGATGCCGAGGCTGTCCGTTTGATCGAAATGTTCTATGCGGACTATGTTTTTGGCGGGGAGGACTATGCACCCGGAGTGGAGAAATACTGCACGGAAAAGTTGATAAGGTGGCTGAAGGACGACTATACACACGAGTACGACGGAGCCGGTTATGCCGTTTGGAAATTCCGAACCGGATGTCAGGACGGCCCGGGCGATGTGTCGCAGGTCGCTTCGGTAACGGCTCTGGGAAACGGTCTCTATGCCGTGAAATTCATCGACATGGGGATAGAGGGGACGCGAACGGTTCGGGTCGTTTGCGAGGACGGGGGCCTGAAACTCGATTCGGTCGAATGACGGAAACGACCTGCCGGGCGGTTCGCCCCGTTCGCCGTGCCTGCGGGGCGTGTTCCCGCGATGCGGCGGCCATAGGGTAGAAGGTTGTAGCCCGCGAGGTTGAAGCGTCGGCGCTGCATTGAAGGAAGAGGACGGGGCGGATGTGAAGCCTGTACGGTAAGCGGGTGCCGGGATATTGCGGCCGGCATCGGCGGCGAACAGCGCGGGTTTATCGGAGGAACGTCTCCCGGTAGCGGGCGATGTCCAGGTCGTCGGCGATCTTGCGGGCGAAGAGGTACGGAATTTCCGCCGCCGTGTCCCGTGCCTGCAGCAGCCGGGGCAGGTCGTCGGTGCCGAATGTTTCCGGATGGGGCGCCCCTTCTCCGACCCATCGGGTGTAGACGAGGGGACGGCGCGTATTCGCACCGGCGAATTCGGAAATGCCCATCAGGGTCTGGAAAAAGATCTCGTCGCCGCAGTGCGAGTGTCTGAATGCGCGGATATAATCGGGGTGGGTGCGCAGATAATCGAACACAAAATCCCGGAAGCGGTCGGTGACGACGATCCAGTTGGAACCCTTTTCGAGCGGCGGCAATGTCCTGAAATAGGGGTTGTCCCCGGGGCGCAGCCGTTTGTAGAGCCTTTTGCGGAAATAGCCCGGCAGGTGCCCGATCCAATCGTTCCTGTCGGGGTAGTGGCACCACTGCATCTTCTGCGTCAGTTCGGTGATGTGCAGTTCGGGCTGCATGTCCGCGAACTGCCGCGGGTAGCACGCTTCGAGGAAATCGTGTATCTGCCCGCAGGGGCGTAGCGGCAGGGTGTCGCCCGAGAGAATGGCGATGTAGCGGTAGTCGCCGTTACAGGTGGCCCGGAGCAGTTTGAGCATGCAGTCGATCTGGCCGTACTCGCCCCAGTACACCTTGCTGCGCGGGTGGATGAAACGTGCCAGGGGACGCAGCGGCGCAAAATCCCCGATGTCGGATTTCGCATCGACATGGATGAAAATATCCGCTTCGGGGTGCTGCAACTGCCGGCACAACTCCTGCAGGACAGGGGTGTATTTATGGCATTCGATGCAGAATGCGATGCGGAAACCGTCTGCCATGGTCGTAGTGTCGCGGGGCGTTGGCCGGGCTTCAGTCGATTTCGAACGTGCGGGCCGTATCGCTGTCGACGGTGATACGCACCGTCATCACGTTCTCGGGCAGGAGCTGCTCGATCTTTTCGGGCCATTCGACCAGGCAGAGGTCGCCCGAGAAGAAATACTCTTCGTAGCCGAAATCATAGGCTTCGCGGATGTCGTTGATCCGGTAGAAATCGAAATGATGGATACGGCGGTTGCCCTTACCCTTGTATTGGTTCACGATGGCGAACGTAGGACTGGTTACGGTGTCCGTGGCGCCCAGTTGGGCTGCGATCTCGCGGATCAGCGTGGTTTTGCCCGCGCCCATTTCTCCGCGCAGTGCGACGACCGTGCGGCGCCCGAGCGCCCCGATGACCGCCTCGGCGACGTCCGGCAGCTCGTCCTGCGAAGTGATGTGGATCGTTTTCATATTACTGTTTGGGTTTTAAGACGATGTAGGGCACGATCATCTCTTCCATCGAGATGCCGCCGTGCTGGAACGTATTGCGGTAGTAGCGGATGTGGCGGTTTGCGTCGTTGTTGTAAACCAGAAAATCCGAATTATAGGCGAAGATATAGCTCGACGTGAGGTTGCTCGACGGCAGCTGCACGTCCTCGGGCTTCAGTATCTCGTAGACGTCGCGCGAGTTGTAGGCCAGGTTGCGCCCCGTTTTGTAGCGCAGGTTGGCCGAGGTCTCGCGGTCGCCCGTCACCTTGACGGGGTTGTCCACGCGGATGGTGCCGTGGTCGGAGGTGATCACGACCGTGTGTCCCCGCTCCGAGAGGAGCTTGAGGATGGTGTAGAGGTCGGAGTGCTCGAACCACGAGCGCGTCAGCGACCGGAATGCCGCGTCGTCCTCGGTCAGCTCGCGGATGATGTCGGTCTCGGTACGGGCGTGCGAGAGGATGTCGAGGAAGTTGTAGATGATCACCGAGAAATCGGCGTCGTACACTTTTTGTATATTGTCGACCAGCCTGCGGCCCTGTTCGGGGCGCACGAGCTTGTCGAACGAGAATTTCCAGTTCTTCCCGTTCTGGGCCATCAGCCGTTTGAGGAACTCCTCCTCGTACTGGTTCTTGCCGCCTTCCTCGTTGTCGTTGAGCCATTTGTTGGGCATCAGCTTGTCGATGGCCAGCGGCATCAGGCCGGCGAAGATGGCATTGCGGGCGTATTGCGTCGCCGTGGGGAGGATGGCGCAGTAGAAATCGTCCTGCGCCACGTCGTAATAGCCCCGCAGCAGCGAGGAGATCGACCGCCACTGGTCGTAGCGGAAGTTGTCGATCAGCAGCAGCGTGGTCTTCGGGTTCTCGTCCGCCACCGGGAAAATGTTGGTGCGCATGAGCGTGTGCGACATCACGGGGGTTTCGTCCGAGCGCTTGTTGATCCAGTTGTAGTAGTTACGGCGTACGAACTTGCAGAATTCCTGGTTCGCCTCGGTCTTCTGGTAGGTGAGCACCTCCTTGATGCCCTGGTCGGTGGATTCCGAAAGCTCGACCTCCCAGTTGGTGAGCTTGCGGTAGAGCGAGCACCAGTCCGAAAAGGTCTCGGCCATCTGCAGCGACGAGGAGATACGCCCGAATTCCGACCGGTAGTCGGCCGTGGTCTGCTCGGTGACGAGCTGCTGCTGGTGGACGTTCTTCTTGATCGAGAGCAGCACCTGGTTGGGGTTCACGGGCTTGATGAGGTAGTCGGCGATCTTCGAACCCACGGCCTTGTCCATGATGTTCTCCTCCTCGCTCTTGGTCACCATGATGACGGGCGTGGTGGGGCGCACCTCCTTGATCTTGGGGAGGGTCTCGAGTCCCGTCATGCCGGGCATCATCTCGTCGAGGATTATCAGGTCGTAGGCGCCTTCGGCCGCCATGTCGATCGCGTCGTAGCCGTTGTTGCAGGTGTCGACTTCGTAGCCTTTCTGTTTGAGGAACAGGACGTGGGGCTTCAAGAGTTCGACCTCGTCGTCCACCCAGAGTATTTTGACCATACGGTTATCGGATTTTAGTTCGCAAAATTAGTTATTTTATTATCAAACGCAAAAACCGGGCGTTTATTGGGTCGGCGGGATATTATCCGCGGTTCCGGGGCGTAAATCGCCTCCGGGACGGTTTGCAGCGGCGTGCCGGAGAGCCCTTCCCCGGGGATCGGTGCTCGAACCCGGGCGGGGCGAGGATGCCGTCCCCTCCGCCGCCCGTGTGGAGGACTGCATGCCGGATGCCGGCGGGCGCGGGCGGGCAGCCGCACCGGCATCCGGGCGGGGCATAGCCGTACCGGGACTCTTCGGGCGCAATGATGCCCGGAAAAGGCTCCTCCCGTTTCGGCGGGTTTGTGGCTAATATGTTGATTATGAGCGATTATTTCGTGCGGCTCGCTCCGGTGTGCCGTCCGGATATAATTGCCTGGCACATAATATTTTAATTTTCCGCCGAGTTTTGCCCGATATTTGTTATCCTCTTGTTCCAGTGGCTGGTAGGGGACTGCCGGAAAAATAATGAAAAAAAGTTGCGGTTTATTGGCTAAAATGTAAATAAAGCGTATATTTGCAGTCCGAATGTCTTCACACGAACTTAATAATTTAATACTATATAAACTATGACTAAGGCAGATATCGTAAGCGAAATCGCTAAGAGCACCGGCGTTGAGAAGGTGCAGGTTCAGACAATCGTCGAGGCTTTCATGGATAGCATCAAGACGTCGCTGACCAACAAGAACAACGTGTATCTCCGCGGCTTCGGCAGCTTCATCGTGAAAAAACGTGCAAAGAAGGTTGCACGCAATATCTCGAAGAACACGACCATCACCATTCCGGAACATAACATCCCCGCTTTCAAGCCCGCCAAGAGCTTCGCTGCGAAGGTGAAATAATTCAATAAATAAAGAACCTCTAAAATTTAAGGACTATGCCAAACGGAAAGAAGCATAAGCGTCACAAGATGGCTACCCACAAGCGTAAAAAACGTCTGCGCAAGAACCGCCACAAGAAAAAGTAGGGTAGCACCTTAGTGCTAAACGATAGATAAAGCTAAAGGAGCCCCGGGTTCTTTTAGCTTTACCTATTTTCTGCGGTTTTTTGCGGCCGGGGCCCGTATCCCCGGGGGGAATGCAGGTTCCCGGATCGCTGTTTGCGGACGTCAGGCCCTCTTGCAACGCAGGTTATGAGCCCCCCCCCGCAGGGGCATTGCGACGCAGTGCCGCCGAAATAAACCAGGGTATTTCCTTACCCGCCATGTTGCCGGCCGATGGCCCGGACAATATTTTCCTTTGGAGTTCGCCGCCACTTCAGACCAAAATGCGGCCTAACCGGTTTCAGTATTCCGCAACCCCGTTTCCGGGGTGCGACACACGATATAGATGAACAGAGAATTAATCGTTAACGTCAACCCGACAGAAATCTCCATTGCGCTGTGTGAGGACAAGGTGCTTGTCGAACTCAACAAGGAGCAGTGCCAGACGGGTTTTTCCGTAGGGGATATTTACCTCGGGAAAGTACGCAAGATAATGCCCGGGCTCAATGCAGCCTTCGTAAACATCGGGCACGAAAAGGACGCTTTTATTCACTACCTCGACCTGGGAAGCCAGTTTCCCTCGTTGCAGAAGCTGGTCGCTTCGCAGCAGCCCGGCAAGCGGGGAATGCGCGTCGAGGGCATGAAGCTCGAGCCGCCTGTCGAAAAGACGGGCAAGATCGGCGACTATCTTCAGGTCGGGCAGAACATCATGGTGCAGATCGCCAAGGAGGCCATTTCGACCAAGGGGCCCCGCCTGACCTCCGACATTTCGCTGGCCGGCCGCAACGTCGTACTGGTGCCCTTTTCGTCCAAGGTGTTCCTTTCGCAGAAAATCCGCTCGGCGGACGAGAAGAAACGCCTGAAGCGCATCGCGGCTGCGGTGCTCCCCAAGAATTTCGGGGTCATCATCCGCACGGCGGCCATGGAGGCCAAGGACGAGGACATCGAGCACGACATCCAGTCGCAGATCGACCGCTGGCGCAAGACCTGCGCCGCGATCAAGAAGAGTACGCCGCCCGCGCAGCTGATGAGCGAGATGAACCGCGCCAATACGATCATCCGCGATTCGCTCAACGGCTCGTTTTCGCAGATCGCCGTCGACGACGAGGCGATGTACAACGACATCCGCAATTACATCCGCCTGATCGAGCCCGAGAAGGAGAAGATCGTCAAGCTTTACCGGGGCAACGTCCCCATCTTCGACAACTTCGACATCTCGAAGCAGATCAAGTCGCTCTTCGCCAAGTACGTCTCGCTGCGCCGCGGCGCCTACCTGATCATCGAACACACCGAGGCGATGAACGTCATCGACGTCAATTCGGGCAACCGCACCAAGGCCGAGGACAACCAGGAGCAGACCGCCATGGACGTCAACCTGGCGGCCGCGAAGGAGATCGCTCGCCAGCTGCGCCTGCGCGATTTGGGGGGCATTGTCATCATCGACTTCATCGACCTGCACAAGGCGCAGAACAAACAGGCGCTCTTCGACGAGATGGTCAAGCTGATGTCCACCGACAAGGCCAAGCATACGGTGCTGCCGCTCACCAAGTTCGGGCTGATGCAGATCACCCGCCAGCGGGTGCGTCCCGTGGCCGTGGAGGAGGTTTCGGACGTCTGCCCGACCTGCAACGGCACGGGCAAGATCGAGCCTACGGTATTGCTGGACAAAAAGATCGAGAACCAGATATCGTTCCTCACGCAAGACCGGGGACACAAGTATATCAAGCTGGTTGTCAGCCCCTATGTGGCTGCTTTCCTGCGGAAGGGCATCTGGTCGCTGCGCCGCCGCTGGGAGTGGAAATACAAACTCCGCCTGCGTGTCGTCGAAGACCAGAGCCTCGGCATCGTCGAGGTGCATTACCACGATGACAAGGATAACGACCTGATTAACAAGTGACGCTATGACTGCCAGCGAGCAGCTGGCGCAGTTCGCCGCCGGGTCGAAGGCCCTGCCGAAATTGTGCCGCGAATATAAGAAGGAGAGCGCAACCGTCCACCTGAAAGAGCTGGTCGGCGGTGCTCTTTCGTTTTATGCGGCGGCGGCAGTGGCGAAAACGGGGGGCGTGCATATCTTCGTGGCCGAAGACCGGGATGCCGCGGCCTACCTGCTGAACGATTTTTACAACCTGCTGGACGAGAAGCAGGTCTATTTCTTCCCCTCGTCCTACAAGCGTTCGGCGGCCTACGGCGCCGAGGATGCCCAGGGCGTGGTGCAGCGCACCGCGGCGATGAACGCCGTGCGGGGCTTCACGAAGGGATATCTGGTGGTCTGCACCTATCCTGAGGCGCTGGCCGAACGGGTCGTCGACGCCGCGACGTTGCAGCGCGACACGATTGCCGTGAAGCTCGGCGACAAGATTTCGATCGCCGTGCTGGAAGACGCCCTTGCGGATGCGAACTTCACGCGCGTCGATTTCGTCTACGAACCGGGGCAGTACTCCGTGCGCGGTGGTATCGTCGATGTTTTTTCCTATTCGGAAAGCAAGCCTTACCGGATCGACTTCTTCGGCGACGAGGTCGACTCGATCCGCCGTTTCAATATTTCGAGCCAGCTCTCGGCCGACAAGCTCGACCGGGTGGAAATCGTCCCCAACCTCAATGCCGGCGAGGCACCCCGGGTGTCGTTCGTGCAGTTCGCAGGTTCTGGGGCAACCTGCTGGTTCTACGATGCCGACTATGTGCTGCGCCGCGTCAACGACCTGCGCCGCAAGGTGCTCGCGGACATGGAGGAGCCCGGGCAGATCGACCGCCTGCTGACCAGCCGCAACGTGCTGTTGCGCGACATGGCCGGCAACAGCGTGGTGGCGCTGCGCGACAACCTGCCGGAACGCCCCGCCACGGCGGCCGTGGTGTTCGACACGGCCCCGCAGCCCAAGTTCAACAAGAATTTCGAGATGCTGGCCGACGACATGATCCGCAATTCGCTGCGGGGTTATGCGACCTACATCCTCTCGGAGAACAAGGTGCAGGTCGAACGCCTCGAAAACATCTTCCACCAGATAGGGCGCGGGCAGGCCGCCGTGCGGTCGCTCTCCGTTACGCTGCACGAGGGGTTCGTGGACAACGACCTGAAACTGTGCCTCTATACCGACCACCAGATTTTCGACCGTTACCAGCGTTACCGCATCAACGGCGAGATCCGGCGCGACGAGCAGATGACCGTCGCCGAGCTGAACCAGCTCCGCCCGGGCGACTATGTGGTGCATATCGACCACGGCGTGGGGCGTTTCGACGGGCTGGTGAAGATCAACGAGAACGGCAAGGTGCACGAGGCTATCAAGCTGGTTTACAAGGACGGCGACGTGTTATTCGTAAACGTCCATTCGCTCCACCGCATTTCGCGTTACAAGTCCGGCGACGGCGAGCCGCCGAAGGTCTATAAACTCGGCAACGGGGCATGGCAGAAACTCAAGAACGCCGCCAAGAAGACCGTCAAGGATATCTCGCGCGAGCTGATCGCCCTCTATGCCAAGCGCAAGGCCAGCAAAGGGTTCGCATTCACACCCGACAGTTACCTGCAGCACGAGCTGGAGGCGTCGTTCCAGTGGGAGGACACCCCCGACCAGCAGACGACCGTCGCGGCCGTCAAGAAGGACATGGAGTCCGACCAGCCGATGGACAGGCTGGTCTGCGGCGACGTGGGCTTCGGCAAGACCGAGGTGGCGATCCGCGCGGCATTCAAGGCCGCCGTGGACGGCAAGCAGGTGGCGGTGCTGGTGCCGACGACGATCCTCGCCCTGCAACACTACCGCTCCTTCTCGGAGCGCCTGCGCGATTTCCCCGTGCGGGTCGAGTATCTCAACCGCACCAAGACCGCCAAGGAGGCGGGGCAGATACGTGCCGACCTCGAATCGGGGCGTATCGACATCCTGATCGGCACCCATAAAATACTGGGCAAGCAGATCAAATTCCGTGACCTGGGGCTGCTGATCATCGACGAGGAACAGAAGTTCGGCGTCGCGGCCAAGGAGAAACTCACGCAGATGGCCGTCAACGTCGATACGCTGACCCTGACGGCGACGCCGATCCCGCGCACGCTGCAATTTTCGCTCATGGGCTCGCGCGACCTGTCGGTCATCTCGACCCCGCCGCCCAACCGCCAGCCGATCGTCACCGAGTCGCACGTCTTCTCCGAGGAGATCATCCGCGATGCCGTCGAGGCCGAGCTCGCACGCGGCGGCCAGGTATATTTCGTCCATAACCGCGTCGAAGACCTGATGTCCATCCAAGGGCTTATCACGCGCGTATGCCCCAAGGCCCGCGTGGCCGTCGGACATGGCAAGATGCCGGCCGAGAAGCTCGAGAAGCTGATCATGGATTTTATCTACGGGGAGTTCGACGTGCTCGTTTCGACCACGATCATCGAGAACGGCATCGACATCCCCAATGCCAATACGATCATTGTCGACAATGCCCAGAATTTCGGCCTGAGCGACCTGCACCAGTTGCGCGGGCGCGTGGGGCGCAGCAATCAGAAAGCCTATTGCTACCTGCTCTCGCCGCCCGAGGAGATGCTGTCGTCCGATGCGCGGCGCCGCCTGCGGGCGATCGAGGAGTTCTCCGACCTGGGGTCGGGGTTCAACATTGCGATGCAGGATCTCGACATCCGCGGCGCGGGCAACCTGCTGGGTGCCGAGCAGAGCGGGTTTATCGCCGACATAGGTTTCGAGACCTACCAGAAGATCATGAACGAGGCGATCGCCGAGCTGCGGGCCGAAGGCTTGCAGGTGGCGGGTCTGGGTGCCGCCGAGCAGGATGTCGTGGAGCAGATGCATTATGTGGATGACGCGCACATCGAAATAGAGGTCGAGGCCGGGCTGCCCGATGCCTACGTGGCGCAGCAGGCCGAACGCCTGAAGCTCTACCGCGAGCTCGACTCGACCAAGGACGAAGCCGCGTTGCAGGCCTTCGAGAGCCGCCTGGCAGACCGTTTCGGCCCCCTGCCGCGCGAAGCGCAGGAACTGCTCAACGTCGTGCGCCTGCGCTGGGAGGCGATCCGCCTCGGCATCGAGCGGGTGAAGGTCAAGAACGGGCTGATGATCCTCCACTTCGTCGGCGAGCAGAACTCGCCCTATTACAAAAGCGATACCTTTATGGAGTTGCTCCGCAAGGTCACGCAAAATCCCGCCAGATTTGTGCTCAAACAGCACAATAATCGTCTGGCGATGACCGTTAGGAATGTCAAAGACATTGAGGACGGGTATAAAACACTGCAACAGCTTTGAATTTAGTCGTAGATTTCGGGAACACCCTGGTAAAACTCGCGGTTTTCGACAAGGGGGAGCTTGTCGCGCAGCGCTGCATGGAGCGGTTGCACCCGTCGGTGCTCGAAGAACTGCTCTCCGAATGGCCCGTGCGCCGCGCCGTGGTGGCGTCGACACGCGGCGAGGTCGATGACGTGGCGGCGATGCTCCGCCGGCGGGTGGATTACCTGCTGGAGTTCACCTCCCAGACCCCCGTGCCCATCGGCAACGCGTACCTTACGCCCGAGACGCTGGGGCGAGACAGGCTGGCCGCAGCCGTCGGCGCGACGGTGCTCTATCCGGGTGAGAACGTGCTGATCGTCGATTTCGGTACGGCGGTGACCATCGACCTGGTGACGGCCGACAATACGTTCCGGGGCGGCTGCATCTCCCCGGGCGTGACGATGCGTTTCAGGGCGCTGCACGACTATACGGCCAAGCTGCCGCTGTGTGCCGCGACCGGGGGCGAAGGGCTCTCGGGGCTTACGACCGAAGAGGCCATCGAACTGGGCGTGATGAACGGGATCGCCTTCGAAATAGAAGGTTACGTCACCCGCATGCGGGAGAAAATCGACGGCTTGCGCGTAATTTTTACCGGTGGGGATGCAAAATTCTTTGTTAAACGAATTAAAAATACGATATTTGCAAATTGTAATCTGGTCTTTTGCGGATTGAATAGAATTTTAGAGCACAATGCAAGTGAAGAACACCTTGATTAAGCTGGTTGTCGCGGCAGCCGTGATGCTTCCTTATGCCGTATCGGCCCAGACAAGCAGTATTAACGCATTCTCTCCCTATACGATGTACGGCATCGGCGAGATCAATACGCCCGGTACGACGCAGATGCGCTCGATGGGCGGCGTCGGGGTGGCCATGGGCACTCCGGGCAAAATCAATCTGCTCAACCCTGCAGCGTACAGCACCATCCCGCAAAAGAGTTTCCTCTTCAGTTTCGGCCTCGAGGGACAGAATTACTACAATTCGCAGAAGGTGGACAATGTGTCCAAAAACACGGCCTATAATACGTTCAATTTCCACGATATCGCGTTCCAGATGCCGGTCGCCAAGAAACTCGGCCTCGGGTTCAGCCTCACGCCGTACAGTTCGGTGGGCTACCGTACCAAGTATACGCAGGATTTCGACCCGAACGATCCGGTTTGGGGCAATGTGGGACGCGTGCAGTACGTCTATCAGGGCGAAGGCGACGTGACGGAGGTCAAGGTCGGCCTGGGCTGGGAGATTTTCAAGAATTTCTCGTTGGGTGTCGCGGCGCAGTATTACTGGGGCGACATCGACCGCAGCTTCGTGATGACCCCGACGCCGATCACGGGCGACGGAACCTTCTCGTCGACGGTCGGCAGCGACAATTACAGCATTTCGAGCATCAAAGGACAGGTCGGTGTCCTCTGGAAGGCTATCATGAACCAGAAACGCATGCTGACGTTTGGTGCTACGTACGATTTCGGCGGCAACCTGAATCCCGATGTGACCTCGCGCATTTATATCGGCGACCTGTACAACTCCACCGTGAAGGGCGATACGACCCACCTGGCGCTTGCTTTGCCGCGTCAGCTTTCGGTAGGGGCTTATTATATGACCTCGAAATGGACGCTTGGGCTTGACTACGTCTATCAGAACTGGACCGGCGGCAATAAGGCGACCGAAATGACCGGGGTCAGCGGCCCGGACAAATCTGCATACGAAGTGGCCTATACCAATACGAGCATGGTGAAAGTGGGCGTGGAGTATACGCCGAACTATTACGACGTGCGCAGGTTCATGAAACGCTGGGCCTACCGGGCGGGTTTCCGTTACGGAACCTACAACCAGACCTACGACGGCAATAAAATCGGAGAATACGCCGTTACGTTGGGTGTAGGGGTGCCTGTGAAGTTCCTCGGCAGTTCGACCATCGACGTGGGCGTGGAATACGGACGTCGCGGCTATAACCTTTCCGAGCGCCTGGGACTGGTGCGGCAGCAGTATTTCAAATTCTCGGTCGGATTCTCGCTCTTTGCGGGTGCCGAGAACGGGGAATACTGGTTCCGCAGGCCGAAATACGATTAGTTTTTGAGCCGGAATATTGCACGTCCGAGGAATTAGTAGTAACTTGCGACCCCGACACGAACGTAGTTTAACTGACGAAAACACAACATAGAAATACAAAAATTAATCTCTGACCGATGAAAAACGTAAAATTTCTGCTTTCTGCCGCTTTGGTATTTTTGGCTTCGGCGGCTTTGGCTCAGGATTTCAGTGGCCCGCAATATGCGAAATGGGGCGCTACTCCCGAAGAGCGTGAACAGAACATCCTTAACAGTAATTTCCTGAAAGAATCGTGCGACAACCGTGACTACGATGCCGCAGCACACTACCTCAAGGGGCTTATCGACAAGATACCCGATGCAGCGGAGTCGATCTACCAGCGCGGTGCCGTCGTGTATAAGAACAAGATCAACCGTGCCAAGAGCGTGGCGGAGAAGAACATGTTCATCGACTCGCTGATGCTGATGTACGATATGCGTGCCCAGTATTTCGGCGATAACGTCAAGCCCGGCAAGACGGCCTTTATCCTCGACCAGAAGGCGCGCGAGTTCCTGCGCTACAAACCCAACGACCGCAAGGGCATCCGCGAGGCATTCCGCGCGGCAATCGCGCAGGGCGGCGACAGCACCGACCCCGAGACCGTGGTGGCCTATTTCTCGAACCTCTGCGAGGATTATAAGAATACCGACGAGGTGATGCCCGATGAGATCATCGCCGAGTACGACCGCCTGACCCCGTTCTTCGAGAAGAACCCCGAGGCCGGCGATTACAAGTCGCAGTTCGACGCGGCTTTCGGCCTGAGCGGCGCGGCCAGCTGCGAGAACCTCGAAAAGCTGTTCCGCGGCAAGCTGGAGGCTGCTCCCGACGATGAGGCGTTGCTGGCGCAGGCCGTAGCCCTGATGTCGCGTGCCAAGTGCGACGGCGATTTCTATTTCTCGATTGCCGAGAAATACTATACGGTGAAACCTTCGTCCGAAACTGCGATGTTCCTTGCGCAGGCCTTCCAGAGCAAGGGCGACTATACGAAGGCCATGAAATACCTCAACGAGGCGCTTGCCGTCGAGACGGATCCCGCAGAGCGTCAGCTGCTGCTGGTGCGCATGGCGCTGGTCGGCCTGGTTTCCAACGACATCCAGGGCGCCGCATCGGCTGCCCGTCAGGCCCGCGACCTGAATCCCGAGGACGGTGTGCCGTATTTCGTACTGGCCCAGTGCTACGGCATTTCGGCAGCTCATTGTGAAGGTTTCGCCGGGCCGGCTACCTTCTGGGCAGCCTACGACACGATGGCCAAGGCCGTCGAGCTGCTGCCGAGCGATTCGGAATACCGTGAACCTGCCAAAACCTCGATGAACGCATTCCGCAGCCGTTTCCCGACTTCGGAGGAGTGCTTCTTCAACGAGTTGCAGGAAGGCGCACGCTATACCGTCAACTGCGGTACGGCTGCCGGTGTGTCGACTACTGTGCGTCCCCGCTAATTGATGGACAGATTTATCGCAAGATACGTGATGGTAGCACTCTCCGTTGTGGGGAGTGCTATCTTGCTATTCTCTTGTGAGCGTGAAGAAGAACCCGAATCGGAGGCCCGGATAGAGATGATGATGACCGAGTACAGCGAAAACCTGTCGGTCGTCATGTCGCAGAACGGCCGCCGGTCGTACCATTTCAAAACCCCGCTGCTCGAAGGTTATTCGCTGGCGCGCGAGCCTTATCGCGAATTCCCCAAGGGGGTGGAGATGACTACCTATAAGGACGATTCGCTCTCGTCGGTCGATGCCGTGCTGACGGCCAACTATGCGATCCATTACGAGACCCGCGACCTGTGGGAGGCGCGGGGAAATGTCGTGGTCGAGAAATCGGACGGCAAGAAACTCTATACGCAACAGCTGTTCTGGAACGCGCGAACCAAGAAAATCTATTCGAACGTCGATTCGAAAATCGTGCAGAACGACGGCCGCGACGTGTTCATCGGCGAAGGTTTCGAGTCGGACGAGGAGTTCAAGGACTGGCGCTTCCGCCGTATGAAAGGGCGCATGGAGGTCGAGGTCAAACCTAACGAATCAGATTCTACGGCTGTGCCCGAACCTGCCGGCCGGACTTCGGATTCGCCCCGCCCTGCGACAGACCGGCCTGCCGCTCCGGTTGCGGCGCGGCCCGCGGCACCGCTTTCCGAGGAGCCGCCTTTGGCAGCACCAGCTGTCCGCCCCGACGGGGAGGAGGAGCTCCGCCCGGCCGAACCGGTCGGTGAAATCCAGCCCCTCCGGCGTGCCGTACATGCGGACGAAGCGGGGGAGTAACCCAAAATAAACAGGACGATGCTTACTTCGGTCATACTGATTATCTTAATGCTGTTGTTGTCGGCATTTTTTTCGGGCATGGAGATCGCTTTTACGAGCAAGAACCGCCTGAAGCTGGAGATCGACCGCAAACAGAGCCGCATGTTCGACCATATCGCGGAGATTTTTTCCCGCCACCCCGGGCAGTATATCACCACGATACTGGTGGGCAACAACATTGCCCTGGTCATCTATTCGCTTTACATGTCGTTGCTGCTGCGCGGCATCTTCTATGCGCTGGGGTGGGAAAGCATCGCCCGCAACGGTTCGGTCGCCATCGAAACGGCCGTGTCGACCGTCATCATCATCTTTGCTGCGGAGTTCCTTCCCAAGTCGATCTTCCGCAACAACCCCAATTTCTATTACCGTGCCCTGGCGCCGGTGATCTATTTCTTCTACCTGCTGCTCTATCCGATCGCCCGTCTCACGACGCTCATCTCGCATGGCATCCTGCGCCTGGCGGGGCGCCGTGTCGAGGAACGGGCCGTGTCGCACAGCTTCGGCCGCGATGACCTCGCGGCACTGCTCGATACCAATACGTCGGAACCGCGTCCCGAGCCGGACAACGAGTTCAAACTTTTCCAGAATGCGTTGGATTTCGCCGACCTGCGGGTTCGCGACTGCATGGTGCCGCGTGTGGATGTCGAGGCGGTGGATATCGACGACACGTCGATCGGGCAGCTCACGGCGCGGTTCGTCGATTCGAAATATTCGCGTATTTTCGTCTGGCGCAAGAGTATCGACAACATCGTCGGTTATGTCAATTCGAAGAGTCTGTTCACGCGCCCGGCCAATATCGCCGACGTGATGATGCAGGTCAATTTCGTGCCCGAGACCATGCCGCTGCAGCTGATGTTGCAGAATTTCATCAAGCACCGCAGCAACATCGCCGTGGTGATCGACGAGTTCGGCGGGACGGCGGGCGTCATTTCGCTCGAGGACGTGCTCGAACAGATTTTCGGCGAGATAGAGGACGAACACGACATACCCGACCTTACCGAAAAGCAGGTCGGCCAGGACGAGTATGTCCTCTCCTGCCGGCTGGAGGTGAAATACCTCAATGAAAAATACGGGCTGGGGATCGAAGAAAGCAAGGAATACGATACGCTGGCGGGCTTCATCATCTTCAATTACGACGGGATCCCGACCGCCGGGGAAACGGTTTTCATCGGCGGCCTGCAGTTGCGCATACTGCGTACGACGCGTTCGCGTATCGAGCTGGCGAGGGTCAAGAAATTGTAGGAATTTTTATATTATAATAAAGGCCTTTTCCGAATAAATTTTACTACCTTTGACTGCTAATTCGAAACAAACGAATAATTAACGATTTATATGGCAAGTTTAAACACTCTTCGCACCAAGTTCGGCATCGTGCTGTCGATTGTCATCGCAGGCGCCCTCTTGGCTTTCATTCTCTCCCTGAAGACCGAAATGGGCTTCTCGGGTAACGACCCCCGGGTCGGTGTCATCAACGGTAAAAAAATCAACTATTCGGAGTACTACAACCAGTACGAGCAGATCAAGGCGCAGAGCGGCGCCCAGGAGAGCGACGAACAGCAGTCCGCCATGCTCGCCAATGCTGCATGGCAGGCCCTGATCGGCAAGTATGTGCTGGAACCCGGTTTCGACAAGATGGGGCTGCGCGTTACGGAGCCCGAGCGTCTGTCGATGGTCAGCGGCCAGCATCCGTCGCAGGCGTTCTACAACGCCTTCGCCGATCCCCGCACGGGTGAGTACAACGTGGCTGCCGTCGGACAGTTCCTCGCGCAGGCCGAAACGAATGCGCAGGCACAGCAGGCGTGGGCGCAGCTCAACGAGCAGGCCCGCATGGAGCGTGAGATCGCCAAGTACCTCGGCCTGATCAAGGGCGGTGTATATGTCAATGCACTCGAAGTCGCGAACGGTGTGAATGCGGCCAACAATACCTATTCCGGGAAATGGGCCGGCAAGAAATATTCGGCTGTCCCCGATTCGCTGATCCAGGTGAAGTCCGGCGACATCAAGGCATACTACAACAGCCATAAGGATATGTTCAAGCAGACTCCCTCGCGTACGCTGTCGTATGTCGTGTTCGAGGTTACCCCCACGGACGACGATATGCTCGCTCTCGAAAAGAGCGTTGCCGAGGTGGGCGCACAGTTCGCCGCTACGGAGGAGCTGAAGTCGTTCGTACGTGCCAACCGCAACGGCAAGATCGCCGATACCTATGTTTCGGCGGCTCAGCTTTCGGAGGACGAGGCCAAGGCACTGCTGGCGGGTGAGACTTACGGCCCCGTGCTGAAGAACAACCAGTGGACGATGGCCCGTGTGCTGGATTCGAAAATGGTGCCCGATACGCTGGGAATCCGCCATATCGTGCTGCCCTATACGCAGGAGGCGCTGGCCGACAGCCTGCTGACGGTAATCAAGGGCGGTGCCGATTTCGCACAACTCGCCTCGCAGTATTCGGTATACGAAGCTACGGCAGCCAACGGCGGCGAAGTGGGTGTGGTGCCCTTCTCGGCTTTCACGGGCGAATTCGTTGCCGCGCTGGCCAATGCCAAGCGGGGGGACGTGGTGAAGGTCGCTTCGGGCGATGCCATCCAGCTGATGCAGGTGTACCGTGCCGACAAACCTTCGAAGCACATGCAGGTGGCGACGATCACCTATCCCGTCGAGGCTTCGGCTGCGACGCGCCGCAATGCCCACAACCTGGCCGGCACTTTCTCGGTGAATGCCAAGGGCTCGGTCGAGGCGTTCAACAACGCCGCTTCGGAAGCGGCCGTTACTCCCCGTGTCGCCTCGCTGGCGCAGGGCGAGCGTACGATACGCGGCCTGGAGGATTCGCGTGAGGTTGCCCGCTGGGCTTACGGTGCCAAGACGGGCGATCTTTCGGAAATCTTCACCGTCGGCAACGACTATGTGGTCGCTACGCTGACCGAGATCGATGACAATGAGTATACCCCGGTCGATAAGGTGGCTGCGCAGGTTCGCGCCCAGGTTCTCCGGGACAAGAAATACGATTATATCACCAAGCAGATCGCCGGTACGACGCTCGACGAGCAGGCTGCCAGCCTCGGTTCCGAGGTCGCCGATTTCGACGGCGTGACTTTCGGTGCCTTCTATGTGAACGGCCCGGGCGTCGAGCCCCGTCTGGTAGGCGCCATCGCTTCGACGACCGAGAAAGGTGTCCTTTCGGCTCCGGTGAAGGGCATGTCGGGGGTTTATGTCTTCCAGGTGGATGACATCCAGACTTCGGACAAGCAAACTGCCGAGGGCGAGAAGGTGCGTGCGCAGGCCATGGCCGAGAGCATGGCACAGCAATTCTCGGTGCAGGCCATCCAGCAGATGGCCAAGATCCAGGATCTGCGCGGCGAATATTTCTAAGCCTCGGATAAAAAATCGAATACAGTTTTCGAACGCCGGAATATTCCGGCGTTCTTTTTGTTATTTTTGCGTATATTTAAAAGTCGTATCAAAACATATCGCATACTATTATGAATAATTTTGTTTATCACCTGTCTCTTATACACATCTCCGAGCCCACGAGACATGCGCAGATCTCG
>ENA-OZMP01000162-OZMP01000162.1-human-gut-metagenome-genome-assembly--contig:-NODE-162-length-22983-cov-5.100358_pt1 | contig 22983 bp, 16 predicted proteins | sample MGYA00244191_ERZ653817 | MGnify/ENA primary metagenome ERZ653817 (study PRJEB26926, sample SAMN06164702) | human gut metagenome | biome: ENVO:00009003; feature: ENVO:2100002; material: ENVO:00002003...
GAGGAGCACCGCCCCGTGGCGCTCGTGCTCTCGCGCCAGAACATCAAGACGCTGCCGGCATTGGGTACGCGCCGCCGCGAAGAGGCCGCGCAGGTTTCGAAGGGCGGTTACGTGGTGATGGATTCGGCCAAACCCGAGGTCGTCATGGTGGCTACCGGCTCGGAGGTCGCTACGCTTGTCGAAGGGGCCGAATTGCTTGCTGCCGAAGGTATTTCGGTGCGCGTGGTGAATGTCCCGAGCGAGGGCCTGTTCCGTGACCAGCCCAAATCCTATCAGGAGGGCATCCTGCCTGCCGGTGTCGTCCGCTACGGCCTGACATCGGGACTTCCGGTGAACCTGATGGGTCTTGTGGGCGAGAAGGGCATGATCCACGGCCTCGACCACTTCGGCTGGTCGGCTCCCTACACGGTGCTCGACGAGAAGTTCGGCTATAACGGTGCCACGGTGGCGGCCGAGGTCAAGAAATTGCTCGGCAGATAATCGTCCGGGTTCCCTGCGCCGTAGAATGCGGGGAGCCGGATAAATACGTAATGAACAAGGCCCCGAAATCATATTCGGGGCCTTGTTTGCAAGGCCTTGCCAAGCCCGGATACCGTGGGCCGGAACCTCCCGCAGCAGGAATTGCACCTGCCGTTCCGTAAAAACGCTCCCCGGATTCAGCAAGGATCCGGGGAGCACTATATATATAATTAGGTGCCGCTGTATTACTGCATGTAGAGCGTGATCCGGTCGTAGTATTGCCCGTCGATGAAAAGTTCGCCTGTCAGCCTGCCCCGGCGGATGTATACGTTGCGCAGTTCGCGCGGGTAATCGGCCCGCCCGTAGCTGATGTAGATTTTGTCGTCGTAGGCGTCCCACTGGATGTTGAGCGTGTCGAGGTAACGCCCCGTGTCGGCGTAGCGGAGCTCGTCGGTGCCGAAGCCGTCCGCCCCGAAATAGACATAGCTGTCCAGAGGGATGCGTCCGTCCTGGTAGAATCCCAGGTCGCCCGCCCAGACTCTCCCCGAGAGCGTGTCGTACAGGTCGTCGTCATCGTTGTCGCAGCCCGTGAAGGCCACGGCGGCGAACAGGAGCAGTGCGGCGAGGAAAAATCTTTTCATATACAGTGTGTTAAGAATTGTCGGATGCAAAGGTATGTTTTTTTTGCATATTGTGAAAATCCTGCGTATCTTTGCAGTCCCGCCTGTCAAGCGGGGAGATGTGGAAAGATTTGACTGATTGCAACCACAATAAAAAATCGCTAAAACAGCTTATTTTTTATTCCAACAGCCAATTTTTCCCATTTTATACGTTTTTATTTATTTACCGGGTAATTGCATGCCCACGTCGGCCGTTTGTCGGTACCGGTTATTTTGTGCGGTATCGCCAAGTCCCCTCCGGGGAGGGGATTCAGGGAGCGTAGCCTTTTCAGCACGGCGGTAAGCCGTGGGCGCAGCCGCTCCGGGCTATCGGCCGGGGGAAGTATGCGATACCATAAAACAATGTATACAATGGGCTTTTTGTTTACATCGGAATCGGTGTCCGAGGGGCACCCCGATAAAGTTTCAGACCAGATTTCCGACGCCATTCTCGACGAATTCCTGCGCCGCGATGCCAATTCGAAGGTCGCCTGCGAAACGCTGTGCACCACCGGACTGGTGGTCGTGGCGGGTGAAGTGCGTTCGGATGCCTATGTCGACGTGCAGGGCGTGGCGCGCCGCGTCATCAACCGCATCGGATATACGAAGAGCGAGTACCAGTTCGACTGCAATTCGTGCGGTATCCTGTCGGCCATCCACGAGCAGTCGTCCGACATCAACCAGGGCGTCGTGCGTGCCGCCGAGGAAGACCAGGGCGCCGGCGACCAGGGCATCATGTTCGGCTATGCCTGCAACGAAACCCGCGAGATGATGCCTGCGACGCTGATCCTCTCGCACGTCATCCTCAAGGAGCTAGCCGTCATTCGCCGTGAAGGCGAGGCGATGACCTACCTGCGTCCCGATTCCAAGTCGCAGGTGACGATCGAGTATGACGAACAGACGAACAAACCGCTGCGTGTGCATACCATCGTGGTGTCGACGCAGCACGACGAGTTCATCCTGCCCGGCAACGGCCTCACGGAGAAAGAGGCCGAGGAGCGGATGCAGGAGCGCATCCGCGAGGATGTGCGCACGATCCTCATCCCGCGCGTCAAAGCGCGCCTGGAGCGTGCCGGCGACAAGCTGGCCGGTCTGATCGGCGACGACTACATCCTGCACGTCAATCCCACGGGCAAGTTCGTGATCGGCGGCCCCCACGGCGACACCGGCCTCACGGGGCGCAAGATCATCGTCGATACTTACGGAGGCCGCGGCGCACACGGCGGCGGGGCATTTTCGGGCAAGGACTCGTCGAAGGTAGACCGCTCGGCGGCCTATGCCGCCCGGCACATCGCCAAGAACCTGGTGGCGGCAGGCGTCGCCGACGAAGTGCTCGTCGAGTTATCCTACGCCATCGGCATCGCCCAGCCGCTGTCGATCTACGTAGACACCTATCGTTCGCCCCGCCCCGCGGCGCTGGAGGGGATGACCGACGGCGAAATCGCCCGCCGCATCGGCAGGCTTTTCGACCTGCGCCCCGCCGCGATCGTGAAACGCTTCGGGCTGAAGAACCCGATCTTCGAGGCTACGGCTTCCTACGGGCATTTCGGCAACCGTCCTTATACGCAGGTCGAGAAGGTCTGGGAGAACGGCCGCGAAGTGGAACGCGAGATTGAGTATTTCGGATGGGAGAAGCTCGACGCGGTGGATTGCATCCGTAAAGAGTTCGGGCTGTAACGCTCCGGGACACGGCAGATCGGGACATTCGGCGCGGATGTCCCGATTTTTGTGTATTTCCGCATACTAACCGGACGTTTTCGTTCGTTTGTCCTACGAAATAAAATTTTAATAAGCCTATGGCGGAAGTTGCCTCTGATTAATTTATTGAACCAATTAGTGATTATGAAAAAGGCATTTTTGATTTTAGGAGTAGTTGCCGTGTCGGCCGCAGCAGGCGGATTTACGGCTTGGAAAGTTACCGCGCCCCGCGAGGGTTCGGTGCAATACATCGAGCGTGAGGTGGAACGTACGCCCGCGCTGGGAACACATTTTACGTCGTACCAGGCCGAGCAGTACCCCGACCTGACGTACGCCGCCGAGAACGCGGTGAAAGCCGTCGTCAACATCGAGGCCGTGCAGCAGGTGGAGATGCCCCGGCGCCGGGGTTACGACCCGTTCCTGGAGTTCTTCGGTATCCCGCAGGGGTATGACGAAGGGCCGCAGTTCCGTGAGCAGCGTGCCGGCGGTTCGGGTGTCATCATCTCCGAGGACGGCTATGTCGTCACCAACAACCACGTCGTGGACGGGGCCTCGAAGCTCAAAGTGAAGCTCAACGACGGCCGCACGTTCGAGGCCAAGCTCATCGGCAAGGACTCGGCGACCGACCTTGCGCTGCTGAAAATCGAGGCCGCCGACCTGCCGACCGTGCCGTTCGGTTCGTCGGACGCACTGCGCCTGGGCGAGTGGGTGCTGGCGATCGGTTCGCCTTTCGACCTGCAATCGACCATCACGGCCGGCATCGTGAGCGCCAAGGCGCGTAACCTGGGCGTGATTCCCAACGATTTCAGCATCGAGGCTTTCATCCAGACCGATGCCGCGGTGAACCCGGGCAATTCGGGCGGTGCGCTGGTCAATACGCACGGCGAACTGGTGGGTATCAACACGCTGATCAAATCGCAGACGGGCAGCTACGTGGGTTATTCGTTCGCCATTCCCGAGTCGATCGTCCGCAAGGTGGTCGTCGACCTGAAGGAGTACGGCATCGTGCAGCGTGCGCTGCTGGGAATCCGCTATGGCATCGTCGACCAGGACTTCATCGACAACATGGGTGAGGAGACGGGCATCAAGGAACTGGGCGGCGCCTATGTCAGCAGCGTCGTCGAAGGCGGTTCGGCTTCGGAGGCCGGCATCCGCAAGGGCGACGTCATCCTGGACATCGACGGCGTGAAGATCAACGACAATGCGACGCTCTCCGAGCAGATCGGTCGCCGCCGACCCAACGATAAGGTCAAATTATCGGTAAAAAGAGACGGCAAGGTGAAACAAATTGACGTTACTTTGCGTAATAAAGCAGGTAAAACGGAATTAATTACCAAAGAAGACGTCGATATGGTCGAGGTTCTCGGAGGTAAGTTCGCCGATGCGGGCGCCAAACTCTGCCGTGAGCTCGATATCAAGGGCGGCGTGCAGGTAGTCGGCATCAAGGCCGACGGAATTCTGGCCCGTGCCCGTGTTAAGCAGGGATTTGTGATTACCCACATCAACGACCGTCCGGTCTACTCGCTCTCCGACATGGAGCGCTTGACCGACAAGGTACGTTCGATCGACGGCATCTATCCCAACGGCCGTGCTGCAAGCTACGTGCTTGTGGAATAGCAGGACGACCCGGGCGGGTTTTGTTTGAGAAGCTAATTTTTTAGGAAGTTAAATAAGAACATGCGTCAATTAAAGATTACCAAGTCCATCACCAACCGCGAGAGCGCTTCGCTGGACAAGTACTTGCAGGAGATCGGCAAGGAGGAGCTCATCACGGTCGAAGAGGAGGTGGAACTCGCCCAACGAATCAAGAAGGGAGACCAGGAAGCCCTGGAGAAACTGACCAAAGCCAACCTGCGCTTCGTGGTCTCCGTAGCCAAACAATACCAGAACCAGGGACTGAGCCTTCCCGACCTGATCAACGAGGGCAACCTGGGGCTTATCAAGGCTGCCGAGAAGTTCGACGAAACCCGCGGTTTCAAGTTTATTTCGTATGCCGTGTGGTGGATCCGCCAGTCGATCCTCCAGGCTCTGGCCGAGCAGTCGCGCATTGTGCGCCTGCCGTTGAACCAGGTGGGGTCGCTCAACAAGATCAACAAGGCGTTCGCCCGCTTCGAGCAGGAGCATGAGCGCACCCCGTCGCCCGAGGAACTGGCCACGGAGCTGGAGCTTCCGAAGGAGAAGGTGACGGACACACTGCGTGTTGCCGGCCGCCATGTCTCGGTGGATGCCCCGTTTGCCGACGGTGAGGACAACTCGCTGCTCGACGTACTGGTGAACCCCGATTCGCCCAACGCCGACAGGGGGCTGATCAACGAGTCGCTTTCGACCGAGGTCGACCGCGCGCTCGAGACCCTCACGGAGCGTGAGCGCGATATTATCAAGTATTTCTTCGGTATCGGGACGTCGGAGATGACCCTCGAGGAGATCGGCGAGAAATTCGACCTGACGCGCGAACGCGTGCGCCAGATCAAGGAGAAAGCGATCCGCCGTCTGCGACACTCTTCGCGCTCGAAACTGCTGAAATCCTATCTTGGGTAAACGGTATTGTGGTCGTAAAATCCCGGACTAAATCAGTTAGTCCGGGATTTTTTTGTGCCTTTCGCTCCCCTTACAGTAACAATCCGAGTGTCAGCAGCAGGCCGAATAGCAGGATATTGCGTGATGTGGCGCCCAGAATGGCGTTCAGTTCGCGGCCGCTGCCGATCCGTACCATGCGTTGCCATGCGGCGACGTGCGACGGCAGGTAGAGCAGCGGCAGGAGTGCCGCCCATGTTTGCCCGCCGGAAAGTCCGTCTGAGAAAATCCTGCGGCCGAAAAATACGAGGCAGAGCGCAACGGCAGCAAATCCCAGCAACAGGTATAGGCGCTGTCCGGCACGTTTGCCAATCCGGACGACGAGCGTACGTTTGCCGTTGCGGGCATCCTGTTCGCAGTCGCGGTAGTTGTTGACCATCAGCAACGTGTCGATCACCAGGCCGCAGGCTGCCGATACGGCCGCTACCGGCCATGTCCAGCCGCCGCAAAGGACATAGTAGGTACAACCGACGGGGACGAACCCGAAGAAGAGCAGCACGAGTAGGTCGCCCCAGCCGTGGTAGGCCAACGGATAGGGCCCGGCCGTGTAGAGGAATGCGAAGAGGACGCAGGCGGCGCCGACGGCGATGAGCCACCAGCCGCCGTAGGCGAGAAGTCCGCAGCCTGCGGCGCAGGCGGCGAGTGTGGTTGCGGCGATGCCCAGCCGCATGGACTTCGGGGTGATCCACCCCTGGGCGCAGGCGCGTTCAGGCCCGAGGCGGTCTTCTCCGTCGGAGCCTTTCAGGTAATCCCACAGGTCGTTTATCAGGTTGGCGTCGATCTGCATCAGCAAGGCGAATGCGAAGCAGAGTACCGCGGGCAAGAGGACGAACTCGCCGTCCGCCGCCGCAAGGCCGCAGCCCAGCATCACCGGGACGGCGGCTCCGGTCAGTGTCTTGGGACGTGCCGCAAGCAGCCATGCCCGCAGGGAATCGGTGCGTATCTCTTTTGTAGCCATCGTTTCGGTTTGTGGGCGCGGGGCTATCCCGGATTTACCATACGATGGGTTCCTGCCCCACGCTGCGGAGGTATTCGTTGGCGCGCGAGAAATGGCGGCAGCCGAAGAACCCGCGGTAGACCGACAGCGGCGAGGGATGCACGGCCTTGAGTATGCAGTTGCGCTGCGGGTCGGCGATGGCGCCTTTTTTCTGTGCATAGCTGCCCCAGAGCATGTAGACGATACCCTGCTTGCGCTGGGCGATGGCGCGTACTACGGCGTCGGTGAAGGTTTCCCACCCATGCCCGGCGTGCGAGGCTGCCTCGTGGGCGCGGACGGTCAGCACGGCGTTCAGTAGCAGTACCCCCTGCTCGGCCCAGCGGTCGAGGTTGCCCGTCGGGGGGATGGGTGTCCCGGTGTCGTCGGAAACCTCCTTGAAGATGTTTTGCAACGAGGGCGGGAACGGCACGCCGTCGCCTACCGAGAAGCAGAGCCCGTTGGCCTGCCCGGGGCCGTGGTAGGGATCCTGGCCGATGATGACGACCTTCAGTTTGTCGAAGGGGCATTTGTCGAAGGCCCGGAAGATATTGCTGCCGCGCGGGTAGATGCGGTGCGTGGCATATTCCTGCCGTACGAATTGCGTAAGGGCGGCGAAATAAGGTTTCTCGAATTCGGGAGAGAGCAGCTCTTTCCAGTCGGGGGCGATCTTTACATCCATGTTGCAAGGTGGTTAAAGTGGTGTAAATGTAGTAAAAAGTTGGCAGATTCCTGTTATCTTTGCACGAGGATATGAAGAAAGCATTTTTGTTTCTGGCGTTGTGCCTGCTCGGAGCAGGCCGCGCAGCGGCTGCGGAACCCGTCGACAGTGTCCGCAATGTGATTTATATGATCGGCGACGGCATGGGCCTGGCGCATGTTTCGATGCTCGCCGTCGAAGGCGGCTATGCCTCGACGGCTTTCGACCGGGCACAGGGTATTGCCCTGATCTCGACCTATTCGGCCAACAACCGGGTGACGGATTCCGCGGCTGCGGGGACGGCGCTGGCATGCGGGAGCAAGACGAATAACGGTACGTTGGGGCTGGATCCCCGGGGCGGGCGTCTGCAGTCGCTCATCGAGTGGGCGGTGGCCGAAGGGATGCCTGCGGGGATTGCCGTGAAATGCCATCTCCAGCATGCCACCCCTGCTGCGTTTTACGCGCATGTTCCGGATCGGGGCAACGAAAAGGCCATTACGCGCGACCTGCTGGCGAGCAATATCGACGTGCTCATAGGTGCCGGCAGGCGGCTCGAAAAGGAGTCCCCCGAGGGCGGTTCGTATCGTGATGCGTTCGGCCGCCGCGGCTATGCGGTCGTAGGTTCGCTCGAAGAGGCCGAGCCGGTGCATGCGGGAAGGTTGTTGTGTGCCGTGACGGATGAGAATATCCCGCAGGCAGTGCAGCGCGCGGATTACCTGCGCTGTGCCACGGACAAGGCGCTGGAGATACTTGCGCATAATGCGGATTCGGTCGGACGGGGTTTCGTGCTGATGGTCGAAGGCTCGCTGATCGACGGTGCGTCGCACGGTAACGATGCGGAGAAAATACTGGCCGAAATGCGCGATTTCGAGCAGGCCGTGGCCGCAGCGATGGACTTTGCCGACCGCACGCCGGGGACGCTGGTCGTAGTGACGGCCGACCATGAAACCGGGGGGCTTTCCATTCCGAGCTGCGACGGTGATTTTACCCGCTCCGAGAGCGGTATCCGATATGTTTTCGGATCCAAAAGCCACACGGCGACCTACGTCCCCGTTTATCTTTATGGTACGGGTGCGGAGCGCATTGCAGGGATAATGGACAACACGCAACTCGCCCGGCGGGTCATGGCCCTGCTCGGGAAGGAGTAGCCGTTTTTGTGCAGCGCGCCCGGTGCGGCCCCACCGGAAGGTCATGCCATTGTCCGGTGAACGGGGGCGGGAATTACGACCTGCCTGCACGGGTGATGCTGTTTCGGAGAATTGCTGCGCCGCCCGGCGGCAAACGGCTCCGGTTCCGCCCCGTATTAAATACAAACGGCGTCCACTGAACTCGGGGTGGACGCCGTTTGCTGCTTATGGTTGGTGCGATGCTTCGGAAAGCCTACTTTTTTTGGGTGCCATAGCCGACTACTAAAATCTCTTCCATGTCACCTTCCCGCTGTGCGGTGTCCTTGTCGTGGAGGATGCCTTCGGATGTCTGGACAGCGAAGTCTACCGGCATGCCGAACTTTACGCGTACGGCCTCTCCGCGCTGTTTGCCGGGCGTCCATTTCGGGGATTTGCCGATGACGCGCAGTACCTCGTCCGCAAGGGATTTATCGGGCGATTTGAATATTTCGGCATTGCCCACCGAGCCGTCCTTCTCGATGACGAACGTGACCAGGACTTTCCCGTAAATGTTTTTGCCGAGGGCTTCCGCCGGGTATTTCACGTTCATTTGTACCCACCGGCGAAACTCGCCGATGTCGCCGCCGTTGAATTGCGGCGGGGTATCCACCACCAGGAACGGCTCTTCCCCGGAACCTTTGTTTTCACTGGTCTTAGTGTCCTGTGCCGTAGCAGTTATTCTGAAATCAACGGGCAGCGTATATCTCACACGCACCTTTTCGCCGCGCTGTTCGCCCGGTTTCCATTTGGGCGAAGCTGCGACGACGCGCCGCGTCTCTTCCGAGAATGCCTTGCCCGGCGTCTGAAGTATCTGGATATTGCTTACCGAGCCGTCCTTTTCGACGACGAACGACAGTACGACACGTCCCTGCTCCCCGTTCCTGAATGCCTCGGCCGGGTATTTCACATTCGCCTGCACCCACGTACGGAAGGTGTTCAGGTCGCCGTATCCGGGGTTGTCGCCCTCCTGCATCGGGAATAAGGGCATGGTTTCTGCGATCAGGAACGGCTGGTCGTCCTCCTTCTCGCCGGTTTCGCGGATGCTGCCGTCCTGCAGTTCGGCCTGTGCCGTGGCTCCCATTCTGAAATCTACGGGCAGGGTGTATTTCACGCGCACCTTCTGCCCCCGTTGTTCGCCGGGTGTCCATTTGGGCGATGCTTCGATTACGCGCAGCGCCTCAGCCGAGAGTGATCGGTCGGGTGTCTGGAGTAGCTGCATATTGCTTACCGAACCGTCCTTTTCGACGACGAACGACAATATGACGCGCCCCTGGATATTGTTTTTGACGGCTTCGGCCGGATATTTCACATTTTCCTGCACCCATGCGCGGAAGGTGTTGAGGTCGCCGCCCCGGAACGAGGGCATCGTTTCTGCGATCAGGAAGGGCTGCTCGTTATCTTGCGCAAAGCTACCGGTCATGGTCATGCCCTTCTGCTCCGATGCGGCCGGTGCGGGGCTGTATCCTTTGGTCGTTATGATTACCACGCCGTTGCGGGCTTGTTGCCCGTAGGTCGCTACGGAGGCTTGGTCTTTGAGAATCGTTATGTTTTCGATGCGGTTCGGATCGAGCTTGTTTATGAAATCGGGGGCCACCTCGATCCCGTCGACCACCCAGAGCGGGTTGCCGATCTCGGCCGAAAGCACCGGTGTCCCCGGGGTTTCGGATTCCAGCGGGATCCCGGCAAACTGACGGGCTGCCTCTCCGACCTCCAGCAGGTAGGGTTTGCAACCGACGTAGGTGACGGTGAGTATTGATCCCTGCGGGGCGGAGATTTCCGCATGTCCCGATTTATCGGTGACAACGCCCTTTTGCGTATCCTTTATCGTTATCACTGCTCCGGGCAGGGGTTCGCCGTCCTTAAGTACCGTTACAGCGACCTGTTTCTCGGTGGTTGCCGCTCCTTGGTTCGACGAGCTTGCGGCCCTGTTTTCAGTTCGGAGCAACACGACGACGGTGGCCTCCTTTTGGCTATGCTGCTTCGTATCGACCGTCGCCGGTTGGTAACCGGGATAGCTTATCATGAGTTTGCTGCCGCCCGGGACGGCGATCTCGGCATGCCCGTCCGTATCGGTCACGGTGCCCTGCGTCGTGCCTATGACCTGTACGATGGCCCCGGAGAGCGCCCCTTTGTCTTTGCTCCGAACCTCTATCGACACGCTGCGTGTCTTGTCCTTTTTTTCATCTCCGGCATTCTGTGTTTCCAGCCCGGGGGCGGTTCCTATACCTGTGCCGGCTGTCGGGGCGACGATCACTGCGGCGCGCGTAGTGAACGAAAATGCGCACAGGAGCCCTATCAGGGCAGGCAGCGTACCTGCCAGCCGGAGCAGGCTGTGCCTGCCTTTTGTCTGCGTAGTCATCATTTTAAAGCGTTTTTTAGTAAGTGAGTTACGCAGCCCATTGGCTATTTCCGGACTATAACCGAAAAGCTGCTTGAAGATCGTTTGCATGTATTCGGCCCTGTCGTAGCCGCTCGTGAGCACGTCGCTGTCGGCCTCGAATTCCTCGGCCTCGGTTAGCCGCCGTGCAGCTATCCATACGAAGGGGTTCCACCACAGGGCGGCTTTCATGGTTTCCATGACGATCCGCTCGAGGGAGTGGCGGTGGGCTATGTGGCTCGATTCGTGGGCCAGGATCGCCCCCATTTCCGCGGCGGGGGTTGCGGCCCATATGTAGATTGTGCGGAAGAACGAGAACGAAGCGATCTCCTGCTGCGTGCGCACGATCCTGTATTTGCCCGTGCGGGTGACCTCCGCGCCGCGCCGCAGGTGCCGGATACGGAATATCTGCCACAACATGATGCCGAGAATCAGGGTTGCACCTGCCAGGTAAAGCCCCAGGCACAGATGCCCAGGCGTGATGGCGTGCGCCTCGGCGTCGGGCAGCACTTCGGCCGTCCAGTCAGCGAGGTCGGGCGCAGTTACGATCGGGGTCGCCACGATGACCTGCCCCGGCCATACGGGGATGCGTAGCAGGGGGATCAGTGCGGCTGCGGCCGTCGAGGCAAGCAGGTACAGGCGGCACCAGCGGAATTTCACCCTGCGGTCGAGCAGGATGGTGTAGGCCGCTAACAGCACGCCGCTGCATGCGAGGACTTCGAGGGCATATATGGCCAGCGTTTTCATGGTCGTAAGGGCTTGGGGCGGAGCGGGCGATTATTTGCGGGCGTTCTGCATGATTTGGAGAATCTCCTCCATCTCCGTGACCGAGATGTTCTCATGGCGCGAGAAGAACGAAACCATCTGTGCCAGCGAGCCGTCGAAATAGGACGACAGTACCGACGACATGACCCCGCGTGCGTACTCTTCGCGGCTTACGGCCGGATAGTAGCGGTGGCTTTTGCCCTCGGGCGTGTGGTTGACGAAACCTTTGTTTTCGAGGATTTTGAGGAAGGTTGCGACCGTGGTGTATTTCGGGCGGGGTTCTTTTGTCTGGGCGATGATTTCGTTGACCACCGCATCGCCCAGCCTCCAGAGTATCTGCATGATCTCCTCTTCGCCGCGTGTGAGTTCCGTTAATTTCTTGTCCATATCAAAAAGCGCTTTTTTAGTTCCTGTTGCAAGTTTACTACTAAATTTTTAGATATGCAAATTTTTCTTCTAAAAAATTAGTAGAATGATGCGGGAGGGGATCGTACCTATGTCTATAAGATAAGCATTTGATTGCAGAGTATGCAGCACTGGGTCGGGACGAGGCGGCGGGAGAGTCGGGGTGGGCGGAGGCTGTGGTGTGGAGCCAGGGGTGCGGCTGGGGGCAACAGGAGACCGGGGAATCGGCGGGTTGCGGTAACCGGGGCCCGGATATGGAAATCCCCGCAGAGGGAGTGGGTGGATCGGGCAAATGGCTCTACCCGGGCAAAACTGCTGGGCGCGTAACCAGCCCCGGGCACGGGGTGGATCGGGCAAATGACCCTACGCGGCAAAAAATGCGGGGTGCGTAAAGAGCCCCGGGTATGGGGTGAGGTGCCGAACCTTACCTATTCCTTACGGGCGTTGCGGCCGGAGCTATGCTTCTCTGGCCGGCGTACTAACCCTGCCGTGCCTCTTCGTTGTCCTTCTCCGCCTTCTCGTCCTCTTCCCAGTCGAACCACGGGAATTCGTGGCGCCCGGCGAGCGAAAAACGGGTATAGGTGATCGGGAGCCCCATTTCGAGGAACCGTTTTTCGTAGGCGGTCTTGACCGACAGTACTTCGTCGGCGTAGCCCGTGCCGTAGATGTCGGCGTTCGAGACTTCGCACGGCAGGCCGTAGCGGCGCACCACCTCGTTCGTATAGCCGAAAAGATGTTTCGAATCGGTCTTGAGGTTGATCCATCCGCCCGGGGACAGTATGCGGGTGTAATATCCGAGGAAAAGCGGCGAGGTGAGGCGTTTCTTCGCCCGGCGGCTCTTGAGTTGTGGGTCGGGGAAGGTGATCCATATCTCGTCGACCTCGCCCTCGGCGAACAGGCCGTTGATAAACTCGATGCGCGTGCGCAGGAACCCCACGTTGGGCATCTTGAGGTCGGTGGCGGTCTTAGCGCCCCGCCACATGCGTGCACCCTTGATGTCGATGCCGATGAAATTGCGCGACGGGTCGCGCTCGGCCAGCGCTACGGTATATTCGCCCTTGCCGCAGCCCAATTCGAGTACGATCGGGTTGTCGTTATGGAAAAAGTCGCTGCGCCAATGCCCTTTGAGCGGGTGGTCGCAACGGAATACCTCGTCGAATTCGGGTTGTATGAAACAGTCGAAAGTCAGGTTCTCGCGGAACTTGCGGAGCTTGTCCTTGCCCATTGTTGTCTCTTATTCGCTTTTTACGATATTTATGCCGACGGCCTCGACGCCCTTCACCGGGCGGCCGGGTGTGACGGTTATGCAGTAGTCGCCCGTGCGGGCAAAACGGATGCGGCGGCGATAGGGGAGGTCGGCCTCGCGCGACAGGGCGGCCGGAGTGTGCGCGGTCGGGAGTACGAGCCGGAAAGCCTCTTCGTGCCGGAGCGAATCGGGTGTGACGACTGCTATGCGTACCGTCAGCGTGTCTTCATCCATGCGGTCGTCGTAGCGCAGGAACAAATCCATATCACGCAGCGTCGTCGTATCGGTGTTGGTGAAGACGATGGCGGCGGGGGTGTCCCAGCCCGAGGCATTCACATCGGTCACCGCGGCTCCGTGGGGTGACACGCAGCCTGCGGCAAAGGCCGCGGTGGAAAGGAGTACTGCCCGACGGACTTTCCGGAATGCGCTGCCCGTCCGATCCCGGTATGCGGCTGTGCCGGACGCTGCCCTGCCCGACCTCGGCGTATGGAACCACGTTGTGCCGGGTTGTGCTGCACGGGGTTCTGTCGTGCCGGTCTGTGTTGTGCCGGGTTGTGTCGTACAGGGCTGCATTGCGCCGGCCTGCGTGGCTGTGCTTCCCGGAATGCCGGCCGTCTGCCGAAGCGTTCCGGCTGCTGCGCGACGTGCCGCTATGTCACGTGCCCGTATCACCGCCTATTCGTTTGAACCCCCGTTGTTTCCGCTGCCGTTGTCGCTGCCCCCTTCGCGGCGTTCGCCTCCCGGACGGCGGCGGTTGCGGTTATTTCGCCTGTTGCCACCTTCGCGGCGTTCCCCGCCGTTTGTATTGCCCTCTGCGCCGTTGTTGCCTCCGTTGTTGCCGTTGCCATTGTTGCGGGGAGCTGCCTCATTGCGGTTCCCGTTGCGGCGGTCACCGCCGTTGCGGCCCTCCCCGTTGTTCCGGTTCTCGTTGCTGCGGCCTTCCCCGTTACGGTTCTCCCCGTTGCGGGAACGGTCGCTGCGCCGCTGGCGGCGTTCGGGGCGCTCCTGCTGGGGCTGCTGCCCCGGCTGAGCCTGGCGGCGCTCCTGTCCTGTTTCCTGGGAAGGCTGTCCGTTCTGCCCCTCCTGCCCGTTCTGTTTGCCCCGGTTGCGGCCGCGCTTGTTGCGCCGTTTGGCCGAGTCGAAACGGGTGATGCTGTCCTCTTCGGAGCGGTAGGTCGGCTCCTCGGCTATCGGGCGGATGTCGTCGGCGTGCTGCAGCTGGTCGACCTTCTTGCCTGCACGGTTCAGTGCCATGATTTCGCGCACTCGCGACACGGGCAGCGTGGTGACATTGACCATCGCATCCTTGCTTGACGAGAAGGTCATCGTGCCGGCGAGGATGTCGCTTTTGACGAGGAAATATTCGCCGTCGATGGCCTGCAACGGCTCACGCAGGCGCGGGAACTCCTTGCGGGCGTCGACATAGGTGTCGTATTCGTACATCATGCAGCATTTGAGCTTCGAGCACTGCCCGGCCAGTTTCTGGGGATTGAGTGAAATCTCCTGTGCACGGGCGGCACCCGTCGTGACGCTCGAGAAGCTCGACATCCACGATGCGCAGCACAGCTCGCGCCCGCAGGCACCCAGCCCGCCGATGCGCCCGGCTTCCTGGCGTGCGCCGATCTGCTTCATTTCGATGCGGATGTGGAACCGCTCGGCGAAGACCTTGATCAGTTCGCGGAAATCGACACGCTCGTCGGCGATATAGTAGAAAATAGCCTTGATCTTGTCCCCCTGGTACTCCACGTCGCCGATCTTCATGTTGAGTCCCATGTCGGCGGCAATCTGGCGCGAAGCGATCATCGTCTCGTGTTCGAGGGCAATGGCCTCCTGCCATTTCTCGATGTCGTAGGGTTTGGCCTTGCGGTAAACCTTCTTGAACTCGCCGTTGTAGGGGTTGAATCCCGTGCGGCGCATCTGGCGTGCTACCAGGTCGCCCGTGAGCGAAACGACGCCGATGTCGTGTCCGGGCGATGCCTCGACCGCCACGATGTCGCCCCGCTTGAGCTGCAGGTTGTTGGCGTTCTGGTAGAACGAGCGGCGCGTGTTCTTGAACCGCACCTCCACGATGTCGGTCGGGATATTCTCGGGGTACTCCTCGAGCCACGCCGTTTCGTGGAGCTTGAAACACCCGTCGCAGAGTTTCGCCTCGCACTCTGCGCCGCAATCGCAGAAACTGCATCCGCGGCCGACTTCGGGTTTACACTTTTTCGTATATTGTTTTTCGGTGTCCATTTGTGGGCATAATTTGCGTAAAGATACGAAATTTTTTTTTAACCGGCGGCCACTGTGCCTAAATCGTTGCCTCAATTGCCCAGGCGGAGCTTGCGGACGCTGCGCCGGATGCGGACGATCATCATCACGGCCGCGGCCGACAGGCCGAACGAGAAGCCGAGGAAAAGCCCCGTCGGACCCATGCCGAGTGTGAAGCCGAACAGGTAACCCACCGGCAGGTTCAGCAGCCAGTAGGATACGAAGGCGATCGGCATGATGATCTTCACGTCCTGTATGCCGCGCAGAATACCCACCGAAACATTCTGGATGCCGTCCGAAAGCTGGTAGAGCGCCGCGAAGACCAGCAGTTGCGAAGCGATGGCGATCACCTCGGGGTTGGTCGAGAAGAACGTCGGGATGATGTTGCGCATGGTGATGAAGACCAGCGCTGCAAAAGCGTTCCAGGCCAGTACCAGGTGGTACGACGCCTTGGCCGCCAGCGACAGCTCCCCGATGTTGCGGGCACCGTAGCAGTGCGACACGCGGATGGTGGTGGCCGCACCGATCGACATGACGATCATGAAGGCGCAGTTGCCGATCGTGACGGCGATCTGGTTGGCGCTCATGGTCTCCTTGCCGAACCAGCCCATCATGATCCCCGTGCCGACGAACGCCGAGGCTTCGAGGAACATCTGCATCGAGATCGGAAGCCCCATGTGCAGCAGGTTCTTCACCGTGGCCCACGAATAGTTGCGGGGCGAGAACCCGTCGAGGTAGCCGCGGTATTTGTGGCGGTTGTAGAAGTAGCCGATCATCAGGATCGGGGCGATGATGCGTGAGAGCAGCGTACCCAGCCCGGCGCCTTCGGCACCCATCTCGGGAAGGCCGAAGCGGCCGTAGATGAACACCGCGTTGAAGCCGATGTTGGCCAGGTTGGCGATGATTGTCACGACCATCTCGACCTTGGTGTTGCCCACGCCTTCGAGGAATTGCTTGAAGGCGAAGAAGAGCATGACGAACGGCATGCTGAATACCAGCATCTTGTAGTAGGGAATGGCCATGTCGACGACCTCGACGGGCTGGCCGAGGTGGTACATGAGCGGGATGACGGCATATTGTACGGCGGCCATCGCGAACCCGAGCAGCGTGTAGAACAGGATGCCGTTTTGCAGCAGCCCGGCCGACTTCTCGCGGTCGCCCTGCGCGTAGAGTTCCCCCACGAGGGGTGTCATGCCCAGCGCGATGCCGATGGCGGCGATGAAAAGGATGAAGAACACCGCCCCGCCGAACGATACGGCGGCCAGCGGCACGGGGTCGTCGCCGCCGTAGCGGCCTACCATCAGGTTGTCGGCCACCTGCGTGAGGATTTGTCCCAATTGCGTCAGTACGACGGGCAGCGCCAGCCGCAGGTTGGACTTGTACTGGTCTTTGTATTTCGAGAAACTGTACATTCGGTTTTCCGGATTAGGGTGCAAAGATAGCTATTTATGTCCGGATTGCAATCCTCGGGCTGTCCCGGGATGAAAAATCCGCCCGTTTCGGGGCGGATTCCATGTCTGGGGTCAGTATGGAAGCGTGATTTCGATGCAGCAGCCCGCGCGGTAGTCGGGGCATACGCGGATTGCGCCCCCGAGCCGTGTGACGATCAGGCGGCAGAGGTACAGGCCGATGCCCGACCCGGGTTTGAAAGAATCTACCTTGGTGAAGCGGTCGAACACCCATTCCTGCTTGTCCGGGGCGATGCCTATGCCGGTATCGGCCACGAGAATATGGAACCGACGTTCACGGTCGTCCTTTTCGCAGCAGACCGTGATGGAGCCCGTTGCGGTGAATTTGGCGGCGTTCTGCAACAGGTTGTCGATTACGCGCGTCATATAGGTTTCATTGGTCGGGATGACGCAGGTGCCGCGACCCCCCCCCTTGAGGATGTACTCTACCGACGGGTTTTGGGAAAGTTCACGCTGGATTTGCAGCCGCTCGGCACACAGCAGGCCGAGATCGGTTTCGGCGAGCGGCAGGGGCTCTTCGGAGCTGACGAGCCGCGACAGTTCGAGCATGTTCTCCAGCAGGGTGGTCAGCGCGGTCGTGCTGGCCCATATCTGTTCGCGGAATTCGCGCCGCGTATTGTGGTCGTGGTCGCCTTCGAGCAATAGATCCGAGAACCCGTTGATGGCGTTGAGCGGCGTGCGGATTTCGTGGCACATCGAGTTGATGAAGGCTGTTTTCATCTTTTCGCTCTCCATGGCGCGGCGGCTTTGGCGGGTTATCTCTTTGTTGGCGTCGATCAACTGCCGCCTGATCTGCTTCAGCCGTCGAACCATGGCGTACTGGTAGATACTCCAGCCGATGAGCAGCAACACCAGAATGCCGCCGGCAAGCAGGGCGATGAATCGTATGCGGCCGGTCAGCCGGGACTTTTCGAATTCCAATTGGTCGACGTCAAACAAGGTCTGCATTTCGGCAAGGCTGCTTTGCGCCTCTTCTACCCGCTTGTTGAAGCGGATCTTGTTGGCTTCCCGCACCGCTCCGAGGGCTTTTTTATATTCCCCCATTGCCTCGTACAGGTAGGATTGCGTGGCATAGATAGGCGCGAAATCCGCTTTTATGCCTGCGCGTTTATAGGCGGTTATGGTCGAGTCGATGTAAGCCACGGCCCGTTCATTGTCGCCCATATACTGGTAATAGCGGGCACTTGTGCTGTATATTTCGGCCGTGTCGCATTTGGCGCGGGCCAGCTCCATGCATTTTTGGTAATAATCGCTTACCTTTTCTTCCGGGATCAGGTCGCGCAGGTAAACCATTTTGGCGTAGGCGCGCATCATGTAGCCCGTCGTGTCGCGGTGGGGCCGTTCGAAACGGTCGTCCATCGCCAGCCATTTGCGATGCAGGTCGATGCATTGCCCGATCTGCTCTTCGGCGCGCTTGTCTTTGCAGAGCATATAGAGGTCGGAGAGCTCGTCGTGGCAAATCTTTTCCAGGTGGAGCCGCTCTTCGAGCGGGTATTTCCTGAGTTTCTCCAGTGCCTACTCCACATAGGGGATCGCCTTGGGGATGTTGCCGTAGGCTTCGGTCGAGATCGACGAAAAGTCGATGGCGAGGCCTGTCAGGAATTCCCATTCGATGCGCTCCTCGGGTGTGAGCTGATCGCGGTTTTTGCCTTTGAGTTCTTCCAGCGCACGCGTTACCGTTTCGATCGAATTGTTGTCGTTCATCTGTTTCCAGAGGTAGTACGCGTAAAGCGACGAACGGAACAGGGCGTGGCGGGAACCCGGGAGGATGCTGTCCGAGAGGGCGATGTATTTCTCGGCCCGCCGGGTGTCGCGGTCGGCGAATTTACGAACCAGAAAGTCCAGCGCATCTTTGCATCCGTAGGTATCCCCGGCCTTGTGTGCTTCGGCGAGTGCCGCTTCCCAATAGGGTGCGGCCAGTTCGAGGCTGTCGCCGCTCAGGTCGGCCAGCAGCACGTATATCCGTTCCCGCCCGGCAGCATCGTGTGTTTGCGGCAGGAGCGTAAGGAGGCTGTCGGCATGCGCCGATCCGGTGCATGCCGATATTGCGGCATACGGAAACAGGAACATGACAAGCCCTGACGCAAGGGCCTTTATGGAAAGCGGACGCATTTTTTTGTTGTGGAACGGTGCTGATTCCGTGCAAAAATAGTTAAAAAAATGGTCGGAATGATAATCCCGGCGTAAAAAATCAGGCGCGGACATAAAAAAAGACCGGATTCATTTCCGGCCTTTTTCAAAAGACAGATTGCGTGTCATGCCACGCGCAGTTTTACGCCGTGCGATTTGTCCGATTCGACGACGACCGTGTCGCCTTCGTGGAGTTTGCCGTCGATGATCAGCGTCGAAAGCGGTTCCTCGACATTGTCCATCAGCGTACGCTTGAGCGAGCGGACTCCGTAGCGCGATTCGTAGCCCATGGCCGCCAGGCGGCGTTTGGCGCCGTCGGTGATCTTCACCTTGTAGCCCAGGCGGCGCGTGCGTTCGAAGAGCCCCTGCAACTCCAGCTCGATGATACGCTCCACATCGCTCAGTTCCAGCGTGCGGAACAATACGATGTCGTCGATCCGGTTCAGGAACTCCGGGGCGAAGGTCTGCTCGAGAGCCTTGCGGTATTCGCACTGGGGCATTGCGGAGGCCGTGGCGCTCTTCGACACGGTGCTGTAACCTACCTGCACCGATTTCTTGACCACGTTGCGCGACCCGACGTTCGAGGTCATGATGATGATCGTGTTGCGGAAGTCCACCTTGCGGCCAGAACCGTCGGTGAGGTGCCCCTCGTCGAAGATCTGCAGCATCGAGTTGAAGACCTCGGGGTGCGCTTTCTCGATCTCGTCGAACAGGATCACGGCATAGGGCTGGCGGCGTACCGCCTCGGTGAGCTGTCCGCCCTCGCCGTAGCCGACATAACCCGGGGGCGAGCCGATCAGCCGGGCGACGTTGTGTTTCTCGCTGTATTCGCTCATGTCGATGCGGATCAGCCCGCGCTGTTCGTCGAAGAGCCATTTCGAAACCTCCTTGGCGAGCAGTGTCTTGCCCACCCCCGTGGGGCCGACGAAGAGGAATACCCCGATCGGGCGGTTCTCGTCCTTGAGCCCGGCCCGCGAGCGGCGGATCGTGCGCGAGATCTTTTCGACGGCCTCCTGCTGCCCTACGACACGCTGCGAAAGGTGCTGGCAGAGAGTTTGCAGGCGGGTCAGCTCTCCGCCCGAGATGCGCTCGGCGGGGATGCCCGTCATCGAGGTGATGACCTGCTGGATATGCTCGGCCGTGATCTCCACGGGGTTGGTTTCGAGCGACCGCTGCCATTCGTTGCGGCTTTCGCCCAGTTTCGAACGGAGTGCGATTTCGCGCAGGCGTGCCGAGGCGGCCTTTTCGTAGACCAGTTCTTTGACCGCCTCGCGGCGTTCGCGCCGCACTTGGTCGAGTGCGGTCTCCATCTGGCGCAGTTCGGCCGGTTCGCGCGCCGATTGCAGGTGTATGCGCGAGCCCGCCTCGTCCAGCACGTCGATCGCCTTGTCCGGGAAGAAGCGGTCGGTGATGTAGCGCCCGGTGAGTTCCACGCAGGCCTGCAACGCCTCTTCCGTATAGCGCACCTTGTGGTGCTGCTCGTAGTGGGGTGCGATGTTGCGCAGTATCTGGAGCGTCTGCTCGGGTGTCGTGGGCTCGACGACGACCTTCTGGAACCGGCGCTCGAGCGCCGAGTCGCTTTCGATGTTCTCGCGGTATTCGTCGAGCGTCGTGGCGCCGATGGTCTGCAGTTCGCCCCGGGCGAGTGCTGGTTTGAGGATATTGGCCGTGTCGAGGCTGCCCTGCGTAGAACCGGCACCCACGATGGTGTGTATCTCGTCGATGAATATGATCGTGTCCTTGGCCTTGCGCAGTTCGTCGAGCAGTTGCTGCATACGCTCTTCGAATTCGCCGCGGAACTTCGTGCCCGCCACGAGCGACGATACGTCGAGCGAGAAGAGCGTCTTGTCGGCGATGGTGTAGGGCACCTCGCCGCCTGCGATGCGCAGTGCCAGCCCTTCGATGATGGCGCTCTTGCCCACGCCCGCCTCGCCGATCAGGATCGGGTTGTTCTTCTTGCGGCGCGAGAGTATCTGGACTACGCGCTCGATCTCCTGCTCGCGCCCCACGACGGGGTCGATCTTGCCCTCGCGGGCCATCTGCGTGAGGTTTACGCCGAACTTGTCGAGCACGTGCGATGTGTTTTTCTCTTCGGGTTTGTTTTCCTCGCCGAAGTCGAGCGTGTGTACCTGTATCTCCGTGCGGAAGTCGTCGCCGGCGGCGAATTTCTTGATGTCTTCGGATACGACTTCGCCCGTGATGCCGTACATTTCGAGTACGCGCGATGTCGCGGTCGAGCGGTCGCCGACGATGGCTCGCAGCGCGTGGGCCGTAGAAACGCTCCGCGTGGCGCCCGATACGGCGCACAACTCGTCGGTAAAGGCGCGGTAAAACTCTTCGGGGCCCGTTTTCTCACGCAGCCTCGACCCCAATACCTCGCGTTCGATACGCAGGCGTACCTGGTAGAGCTCCCAGTCCTTCAGGCGGGAGGATAAAAGCTGGTAGGCGAGTGATCCCTCTTCGCGGAGCATCTCCAGCATGAGAAAATCCTTCAACGAGTGGTCGATTCCTGCCTTGGTCGTATTAAACGCCGCGCGGGCGATGATGCCCTCGAGCGTCTTTGAAATTTTTACTTGCATGTTGCGTCGTCATGAAATTTAATGTTCTAACTTTTGATTCTTCGCCTATCTAACGGCGTGTTATTGCCAAATATTATGTTAACTTGTTTGTCGGCATTTATTGCGTTGTCCCTGAGTGGATTGTGTGGGTGAAATTTTTGGCGTGCGATGCCGGAAACGGGTTTGGGTGTATTCTGAAAGGGTTTTCGGCCTTTTTCGCGGGGAAGAGACGCTCCCTCGGAAGGGTGTCGCCTGTAGTATGGAAAGGGTGCGCGGAGGCAGGATCGGTTCCCTGCGGCCGGTGTCGGAAAGAGCTCTTGCGGGGCGGGGTTCGCCGGCTTTGGTTTCCGGGGCTGCCTGCGGTGCCGGGCGGCTCTGTACCGGACGGCTTCATGTGCGGGGTATACCGGCTGCACCGGGATTTGCTGCCTGTTGCCGGCCGCAGCGCCGGGCGCGTTTCCTGTGGCGGAAAATGCCGTTTGCGCCGGGGATTGTTACTGCGGATGGGGGGGGGCTTGCGGGCTGGGTATTCCGGTCGGTGGCCGGGTCGTGCGGGTCGGCGGTCGCCGCTGTCCGTACCGTGCGGTGTCGGGAGCGGTATTGACCCGCTGAAACAGGGGCCGGCCGGTGTCGGGCGTCAGTTGCCGTTATACAATTATGATTCGGGATGTTTTATTTTTGATACGATGGCTGAAAGCCGTATCAATACCCTTCCGAAGCCGGATGTAATTTTTTTCCAAGATATTATCTCCTTGAAAAACAATTGTTATTGTAATTATCAAACGGGGCGTGTGCGTTTTTATTGTGCTGGCCTTGTTTATTTGTATTTTTAATTTTGTATTTTTGTGGAAAAGGCCCGTCCGGGGCTGTTGACAACCGACTTCAACCCGAAAAGAATATGAAACGGATCCTGATCCCTCTCCTGGCGCTCGCCGCCGCCATGACCTTTGCACAACCGCCGCGCCCGCTGCCACCGGGCTATCCCGACCGTTCGGGGAATATAGACCTCGAAAGGGGGTTCCGAACCCCGCCGGCAGGTTACGGCGAGGTGCCCTTCTATTGGTGGATCGGCGACACGCTGACGCGCGAACATCTCGCCTGGCAGCTCGACATGCTGGCCCGGAAACGGATCAGCAGCCTGCAGATCAACTATTGCCACACCGATACGGGCGGCATCACCTACGGCAGGACATTCCGTTCGAAGCCCGACCTCTTCACTCCGGCGTGGTGGGAGCTTTTCGGGTGGTTCATGACCGAGGCCGGCAAACGCGGTATGACCGTCAGCCTGAGCGACTATACGCTGGGCGTGGGGCAGGGCTCCTATGTGGACGAGATGCTGGCCGAAGACCCGACGCTCAACGGTTCGGAACTGCATTTCGACAGCCTGGAACTCGGCCGCGGGGAGCGTTTCTCGCGGGCTTATGCGCAGCGGCCGCTTTCGCTGAACGCTTACCCGCTCGATGCCCGGGGCCGGATCGACGGGGCGCCGGTCGACCTGTTGCCGGAAACGGGGCCCGACGGGGTCGAGTGGCAGAACCCCTGGCCGCGGGC
>ENA-OZMP01000170-OZMP01000170.1-human-gut-metagenome-genome-assembly--contig:-NODE-170-length-22281-cov-5.320571_pt1 | contig 22281 bp, 16 predicted proteins | sample MGYA00244191_ERZ653817 | MGnify/ENA primary metagenome ERZ653817 (study PRJEB26926, sample SAMN06164702) | human gut metagenome | biome: ENVO:00009003; feature: ENVO:2100002; material: ENVO:00002003...
ACCCCTATGTCGTGCGTGAGAGGCACGTATCCTAACCCTTAGATGAATCCACCGTGTCGGTTTTGTGGTGCAAAGATAACGCCTTCTTTGAAAACTGCAAAATTTTCCTGCAAAAACTATGATTTTTTTTCATAATGCACACAGCTACACGCATTTTAGCTATCTTTACACGAAATACAACACGTCCCGACAAATGAAACGCATCAAAACAGCAATCCTGCTCGCAACAGCAGCGGTGGCAGTCACGGCCTGCAACAGGAAGCCCGTCGTTCCGGAATTCGGCATGTTGCCGATCGACACGCTGCTCGGCACACAAGACAACGGCTGCAACATAGAATACCGCTTTGCCACGATCGGCAATGCCGGAAAATCGGCGGCACTGGAGGCCATCGAAAAAGCGAATATCGAATATTTCTTCGAGTTGGAGGAGTTCGCCGGTACGGCACGCCAGGCCGCGGACTCGGCCATCCTGCAGGTCGCCGCGGACATCGTACTGCCCGAAGGGATGTCACAGGGCATGGGCGCCTACGAAATCTCCGTCGAAAGCGAAGGCTCCGTACAGGACACGCTCGTTACCTACTCGATCTCCCGGTGGAGTTTCACGGGCGGGGCGCACGGCATGTACGGCATCGAATACCATACCTATTCGATCACAGACGGATACGAACTCTCGCTGGCAGACCTGTTCACGGCCCCGCAATTGCTCGGCATGGAGAAACTGCTCCGCGAGAAACTCTACGCCCAATACGGGACGGACAACGACGAAGGGCTGGCCGAACAGGGCTTCTTCCCGGAATACATCGCCCTGACGGAAAATTTCCAGATCACTCCCGAAGGCATCACCTTCTATTACAACCCCTACGCGATCGGATGCTATGCACTCGGGGCCGTCGAAGTGGCGATAGGCCGCGAGGAGCTGGAGCAGTTCTGACATCCGGGCGGGACGCCGCCCCGGCGTATCCGGGCTCACGCCCCTACATTCCCGGAACCCGCACCCCGGGACAATAAAAAAAGGCCGGAGTCTCACGACTCAGACCTTTTTCTTTTGTCGGGGAACCACCCCCTTCAAAAATGAGGTACAATCGGAGGTATTCGACTTTCGGACGAGCACCGCCCTTCGAGTCTTAGTAACGGATTGCCGTTACAACCTGCCGATTTCCTCAACCAACCTAAAACTACTAACCTAAATGAACCTTAAAACTTCACTGCAAAGATAAGGTGAAAAAACATGCCGTGCAAGTTTTTATTAAAAAAATTTTCGAATTTTTTGATATTTTTTAATAAGTCGCTTGCATTCAGTTATCTAATAACATGTAAACATGCAAGATAGCCGGGTACCGCCTATCCCGGGTGATCGAAAATATTTTTTCATATTCTGCGCAGTATTCCCCTCCGGCGCACATTTATATAAAACGGAACACGATAAAAATGGAGTGCACATACCCTGAGCGGGGATAAATCACTACCTTTGTACGATGGACAAGAAGCTACGCGTTACCCTGAACGTGAGAATACAGCATCCCGGCAGCGGGATGCCGCGGCAGGAATTTTGCGGCCGGTTGCGTACGGCCGCAGCGACAACGACGCCTAAAACCCTAATTTACCAATGACGGTATCACTGATCATCTCCACCTACAACTGGCCGCGGGCCCTCTACCTGTGCCTGGACAGCGTAATGCAACAAACGGCCATGCCCACGGAAATCCTGATCGCCGACGACGGCTCGGGTATCAGCACCCGCGATGTCGTCCGCCATTTCGAGGCGGTGTCGCCCGTCCCCATCCGGCATATCTGGCACGAGGACAAGGGGTTCCGCCTTGCCATGATCCGCAACAAAGCCATCGCGGCGAGCCGCTGCGAATACATCATACAGATCGACGGCGACCTGATCCTGCAACGCAACTTCATCCAGGATCACATGATCTTCGCACAACGGGGCTGCTACGTCACCGGGTCGCGGGGCATCATCACCGAAATGCTCACCCGCAAGGTGCTCAGCGGGGAGATCACCTCGCTCACGCCACTGATGCGGGGCGTGCGCAACAGCAACAACGTCATCCGCATCCCACTCATGGCATTCCTCTACCGGACGCTGGGCCCCACCCGCTTCGTCAAAGGCTGCAACATGGCCTTCTGGCGCAACGACCTGATCCGCGTCAACGGTTACGACGAATCGTTCTGCGGCTGGGGACGCGAAGATTCCGAACTAGCGATCCGCCTCGACAACAGCGGCGTGCGCCAGCGGTGCATGAAGTTTCGCGGCGTGGTCTTCCACCTCCACCACGGCAAATGCGAGCGCAACAGCCTCTCGGCCAACGAGGAACGTTACCAACAAACCATCCGTGAACACCGCACCCGCTGCGAAACCGGGCTTGCACGCCACTTGGCAACAACGGAACAGACCCGCGTCCCCGAAACCGAGGTAAAAATCCCCGTTCCCGCCGGCACGGGCCATTGAGCCCGGGACAGAAACATCCGGCTCTGGAAACGGCATCCATAAACGTCAGTGCCGCCCCGACCGGGGCGGCACTGACGTTTTCTATCGGCGGCGGAATTTTTCCAGCAAGGGATAATAATGCAACTGCCGGCGCAGTTTCCATTTGCGCACCAGGTTCAGGGGCTTGCGTTTTAGCCCCGCATGCCCCCGCGCGATATAATCGTCCACGGCATCGAGCACCCGCGCCGAACAGCGGCAGTCGCGGTGCGGTTCGTGGTGCATGGTGTAGCTGCGGATCTCCCCCATCAACCCCTCCGGCCGCGTCAGGGCACGCTCGATGGCCGGGCCGACGGCCTCCGGCGTATCGACGTCGATCAGATGGGGCCCCGGATGCGAATTGCGGAACGTCACGACCGGCTTGTCGAGGAACATGAATTCGAGGATGATCGACGAACTGTCGCACAACATCACGTCGGCCTGCTGCAGAAGCGGCATCTTGTCGGAACCCTCATAAAATATGACGTTCTCGTTCTCCTCCGCAATACGTTTATAGCCGGCTATGATCCCGGGGTCGGTCAGCTTGGGATGGAACGTGATGACCCAGTCCCACGGATGGATTTTGGCCAGACGGTCGATCTCCGCCATCAGATGGGGCGCCGAACAGACATTGCGCGTGAAGGTCGGGGGGTAAAGAATCACCGGATGGTCATTCTGCGGTTTGCGCTGCACTTCGGGCGAGAAATAGGTGTCGGCTTTGGGCCAGCCGGTCTCGTAGACCCGGAAGAAGCCGTATTTCTTTTCCAGTTCCTTGAAATAAGGCGTGCTGCTCGGCCCCTGCGTACAATAGATGTCGAACCATCCGCGCACCGTGAAGTGGTCGTCGACGGCCTCGATCCGCTTCTGGATCGCATAGCCGTGGAAAAGCGCCACCTTCACGCCCGGGATAAAATCGGGGATATAGTTGCCCGGTGCAAAAACCGCGACCGGGTTATAAGCGACCGCCTCCCGGATTGTCCCCAACCGCACCTCGCCCTCTTCGAGCACGACGGGACACCCCTCTTCGATAAACCAGGCCGCCTCGCCTCCGCGGCGGCGGATTTCATGTTCCAAAGGCCTCAGGATCGAATAGGCATAAGGCAAAGTAACGTACAACAGGTATCTTTTCATCGTTCCAGGTTTAGGTTACAACATTCAGCGGTTCAGCGCGCCAGCCGCCGCTTCAGGCTCTTTCCCCAGCGCATCAGGGTCGAGACGGCGAGCACCCCGGGGCGCATCCACCGCCGCCTGTCCATCCTCAGCAGCAACCGGTCGCAACGGCTGAAGAACCCTCCCAACTCCGCGCGGTAGCGTCCGGCCTCCGCATTGATCCCGCGGGCAAACTCCGTACCGCCGGCCCACGGGTTGTGGCTCTTGCGCAGGTAGACCAGGTACCAGCGCATTTTGTTGAGCAGCAGGTAGAACTCCAGCCGGTCGCCGAGGATATCCCGGTGCCGCACCAGCTCGGCACGCACCGCCTCGCTGAATTTAACGCAGTAGCCGATATCGAGCGGCGAACGGTTGGCCGACCCGCCGCGCTGCACATACCCGTAGCCCACGTAGTCGATAAACCGGACGCGCGGCTGCTGGCAGCCGATCTGGATGTTGAGCAGGCTGTCTTCCCCCAGCCGCAGCGGATAATGGCGCAGCTCCTTTTCGAACAACGCCCGACGATAGAGCCGCCCCCACACGGTCACGGAAATGGCATGGTAGAGCGACGCAACGAGGAAATCCAGCCCTTGCATGTCCGATGTGCGCATCTCGCGCTTGGGCGCTTCGTAGGTCTTGCAGATACGTTTGTAATCGCAGCATACGATATCGTACCCACCGTTTTCCCCGATGGCCGCCACCAGTTTCTCCAGCATGCGGGAGTCCCAGACGTCGTCGCCGTCGAGAAAACAGATGTAGTCGCCCTGCGCATGGCGGATACCCGTCTCACGGGCCCTGGCAGTTCCCTGATTGACAGTCCTTACGACGACGATGCGCGCGTCGCGCTCCGCGTGGCGGCGTGCCACGGCCTGCGAACCGTCCGTCGACCCGTCATCGACGACGATAGCCTCGAAATCCCCGTACGTTTGCCGTCCGACCGAATCGAGGCAGGTATCGAGATAGTTTTCCAGGTTGTAAACCGGAATAATGACCGATACCGCGGGCTTTGATTTTTCCCTTTCCTCCATCTATGCAATCCAATTTATCGCTTTCACGATCCGGCTGCCGGCTCCGTCGTAAAAATCCATGTTTCTGTATAATATCCCTTTATCGTGCCAGACGCCGCCGCAAACTGGTACGCCAGCGTAATCCTGTCGTCAGCATGACGACGACCGGGCGCATGACCCGGTAACGGTCGAGATCCAGCAAAAGCATCCGTGCCCGCGAATAGCGCGCCCTGAGCTCGTCCCGGTAACGGCCGGCCGATTCGCGCAGGTCGCAGACAAACGGCCGGTTCCCGACCCACGGGCTGCGGCTTTTGCAGACATAGACCGAATACCAGCGCACCTTATTCAGCAGCGCATAAAATTCAGCCTGCCCCCGAAGCGATTCGCCGTGCCGTTGTAACTCCCGTTCCACAATACTACAAAATAAGCAGCAGTAATCAAAATCGAAACTTCGGTGATTGGACGACGACGGCCGCTGTACGTAATCATATCCCACGTAATCGATGAAATGAACGCGGGGAAGGCGGCAGGCGATCTGGATGTTGATCATCGTATCCTGCCCCAGCCGCAACGGATGGTGGTTCAGTCCGTTATCGAAAAGTTCCCGCCGATAGAGTTTGCCCCAGAGGGTCACCCAGATCGAATGGCGAAGCGTCGCCTCGAGGAACTCGAGCCCTTCCATATCCTCCGTCCGGGATTCACGGTAGATCGCCTGGTAGGTCTTGCAGACCCGCTTGAAATTACAGCATACGATATCGTACCCGCCATTCTGCCCGATCGAGGCGGTCATCTCCTCCAACATGCGCGGTTCCCAAAAATCGTCGCCGTCGAGGAAAGCGATGTATTTTCCCTGCGCCCGGGCAATACCCGTCTCGCGGGCACGCGCAACGCCCCGGTTCGGGGTGCTCACCACGATGATCCGCGGATCGCGCTCAGCATAGCGACGCAGAAGCCCGGGCGTACCATCCGTGGAACCGTCGTCCACGACGATGGCCTCGAAATTCCCGAGTGTCTGCGCCAAAACCGATTGCAGGCACGTATCGAGATACCCTTCCAGATTGTAAGCGGGGATGATTACAGAGACCTCGGGAGAGGGTAACTTGCTTAAAGATTCGTTCATTTATTTTATGTAGTTTGTTACTGCTTCTGCGATACGTTCGCCGTCCAGGGCGGCAGAGATGATGCCCCCGGCGTAACCGGCACCTTCACCTGCGGGGAAGAGCCCCGCGGTTTGGGGATGCATGAGCGTCACGGGGTCGCGCGGAACCCGGACGGGCGACGAGGTGCGCGACTCGACGCCCACCACGATGGCTTCGTTCGTCACAAATCCCCGCATCCGCCGCCCGAAGGTGGCGATCCCCCAGCGCAGCCCCTCGCCGATAAACGAGGGCATCCACTCGTCGAGCCGCGAAGGGATAATACCGGGGATATAGGAGGTCTTGGGCAAGGCCACGCTGGGGCGTCCGGCTACGAAATCGGCGACGCGCTGCGCCGGGGCGACCTGATGCTCGCCGCCGTGCTGCCGGGCCAGCTCTTCGAACTGCTGCTGGAACTTTAACCCGGCCAGCTCGCCCCATTCCGCACGCAGGTGCTCGAAATCCGCGGGCCGCACTTCGGTCACCATGCCCGAATTGGCATAGGGTGACGTGCGGCCGCTGGGCGACATGCCGTTGACCACCGACTGCGCGGCATCGGTCATGGCCGGAACGATGAACCCGCCGGGGCACATGCAAAACGAGTAGACCCCGCGGCCGGCCTCCTGGCTCACCAGCGAATAAGCCGCCGCCGGAAGGTATTCGCCCCGCGTCGGGCAGTGGTACTGGATCGAGTCGATCAACGCCTGCGGATGCTCGATACGCACGCCCATGGCAAAGGCCTTCGCCTCGACGCGCACGCCCCTGCGGTAAAGCAGCTCGTAAATATCGCGTGCCGAATGTCCCGTGGCCAAAACCACGGCCGCCCCTTCGACAAACGTGTCGCCGCACCGCACGCCCCGGATACGGCCGTTGCGGATTTCAAGATCCGTAACGCGGCTGCCGAACACGAACTGGCCGCCCGAGCCAAGGATCGTCTGCCGGATATTCTGCATGATGCGCGGTAACTTGTCGGTTCCGATATGCGGATGGGCTTCATAGAGGATTTCGGGCGTGGCGCCATGGAACACCAGCGTCTGCAACGCCTTGTTATAATCACCGCGCTTCTTGCTGCGTGTGAAGAGTTTGCCGTCCGAGAAAGTCCCCGCACCGCCCTCGCCGAAAGCGTAGTTCGAATCGGGATCGACCGCCCCGTTGCGGTTGATCCGCGCAATGTCGACCTTGCGCGCTGAAACGTCGCGCCCCCGCTCCAGGATAACGGGCTTCAGCCCCAGCTCGATCAGCCGCAGCGCCGCGAAAAGCCCTGCCGGGCCCGACCCCACGACTACGACCTCGGTATGTCCCGACACATCAGGATAATCGAAATGCACGGGTGCGGGCTGCGGCTCCCGGTCGACATAGACCTCCAGCGTCAGGTTGACCTTCGGTTGCCGCTGCCGAGCGTCGATCGAGCGTTTGACGACCCTCACCAAGGCAATATCGTGCTCCGGCACACCCAGACGCCGCGCGGCAAGCGAAGTGTAATACTTCGCGTCGGCAGCCTGGCGGGGCGTTAAAACGAGTGCGACATTCTGCGGCATAAGCGGATAAATTGCCTACAAAAGTAAATAAAAAAGGCTTATAATCACCCGCTCCGGATTGTGAATTGTGAATTTTTATATACCTTTGCACATAGCGAGCGGATATGGTGTAATTGGTAGCCACGTCAGACTTAGGATCTGATGCCTTACCGGCGTGGGGGTTCGAGTCCCTTTATCCGCACAAAGGAGCCTTTTTCGAGGCTCCTTTTTTGTTGCCCGTTCGGTGCAAAAAGAAGAAAATCGACTGTATATCATCGTTTTGCAAAGGTTCGCCCGAAAACCTCCGGCGGAAACGGAAAACATATTTCTGCAAACTGTCGGGAACACGTTCGGGAGCAAAGCCAAAAACAGGGACATTTACCATCCCCGCTCCCGATATTGCATATAATGCACTGTATTGCTGCATTTTACACAACAATAAATCTTTCTTGCAGGCGTTTTGTTAACCCCCAAAATTTCAACGTCATGAGACAAGAGACATTTGCCATTCTTTTCTTGATGCGGAAAGGACGACCGAAGAAAAACGGATTGGCGCCCATCTTCGCACGCATTACGACCGGAGGGCTCCGGCAAGAGGTCTACACTCAGTGCGACAGCAATCCCGAAACGTGGAACCAGCACAAGGAGCGCGCGATGGGAACGAACAAGCTGGCCATTCAGGTCAACGAGCGACTGAACGATTTCCGCGTCAAAATCATCGACATCCGCACCAAGCTGCTGGCCGAGGGCTATGCGGCCAATGCGGCGCAGATCAAGCAGCGCTACCTCAACCCGACCTGCAACACGATGATGCTCATCGCAGGCCTCGCCGACTACGCGAAGCGGCGGCAGGGCGAGGTGGGCGTGCGCATCACGCAGCGCACGGCCGACAAGTACGAACGGCTGCTGCGCTACCTGAAACAGTACCTCGCCCAGCGCGGCAAGGCCGAGGACATTCCCGTCGAACGGATGAACTACGAGTTTCTGGACGGCTTCAACCTCTTCCTGCAAACCGCCCACCGCTGCCGCCACAACGGGGCGGTCGCCGTCATGGACTGTCTGCGCAACTTCGTCCTCTACTGCCTGCGCAACGAGTGGATCACGAAAAATCCGTTCCGCTACTATAAACTCAAAGAGGACGAGGTGCAGGCCAAAGAGCACCTCACGGCGCATGAACTGGAACTGCTGACCCGCAAGGCGCTCGACCGCCGGCTGGCCCGTATCCGCGACGTCTTCGTCTTCTGCTGCCTGACGGGACTGGCATTCGCCGACGCCGACCACCTGCGGCGCGAGCACCTCTCGCAGGACGACGAGGGACGCTGGTGGATCCACAAGCCCCGCGAGAAGACCTCCGTGATGAGCCGCATTCCACTACTCCCCATACCGCTCGAAATCCTGCGCCGTTACGAGCACGACGAAGTATGCGTCGCACGCTCACGGGTGCTCCCCACGCCGAGCAACCAGAAGATGAACGCCTACATGAAGGAGATCGCGGCCGTGTGCGGCATCGACAAGGTGCTAACCACCCATTGCGCCCGCCACACCTTCGCCTGCATGGCCGTCGAATATGGAATGCCCATCGACGTACTGGCCAAAATTCTCGGACACTCGAACACCAACATGACGCGCCATTACGCCAAATTCTCCGAGACGGTCATCGGCCGCGAAATGGAGGCATTCGGACAAAAACTGACATCGGCCGCCGCGGAGTGACATTCCGGGTTTTAAGAGAGCAAGTTTATGTTTCGGGTGCCCCGAAACCCTTGCAGATTCATCCCGCTGGTCTCAAATGGATATTATGAAAAAGAATCCCAAAGGCGGACGTCCGCCCAAATCCGATGTCGAACGACTCAAGGAACGGCTCGTCGTCAAGATGGCCTCAGCCGACTATTACACCCTGCGCGGCAAGGCACGGGCGGCGGGTCTGACATGGACCGAGTACGCCCGGACGGCGCTCTCAAGGAGCGTCGTCCGCCAGCGGCTCACGACAGAACAGATGACCCTGCTGCGGCAGCTTGCCGGCATGGCCAACAACCTCAATCAGCTCGCCCGAAAAGCCAACTCCACCGGATATGTTCAGGCAGCGGCGGAGTGCACGGCATTAATCGAAAAGATAGATACGCTCATAGATCAAATCAATGAATAACCATGATAGCCAAAATATCGAAAGGCAGCTCGTTCGGCGGAGCCGTCGATTACGTCCTCGACAAAGGGAAAGACGCCGAATTGCTCGCCGGACTGGGCGTCCGGATGAGGGACAACGAATCCATCACCCACAGTTTCGAGATGCAGGCGGCGCTCAACCCGAACCTCTCGAAACCCGTCGGGCACATCGCGCTCGCCTTCTCGTCACAGGACGCGGCACAGCTCGACAACCAGTGGATGGTCAAGATCGCCGCGGAGTATCTGGTCGGCATGGGCATCCGCAACACACAGTTCATCATCGCCCGCCACCACGACCGGGAACATCCCCACCTGCATATCCTTTTCAACCGGGTGGACAACGACGGTCGTACCATCTCCGACCGCAACGACCGCTACCGCTCGGAGCGCCTCTGCAAGGAGCTGACCGCCCGGCACGGGCTCTACTTCGCATCGGGCAAAGAGAATGTCAAAGAGCACCGCCTGCGCGAACCGGACAAGACTAAATACGCAATTTACCATGCACTGCACAACGCCGTACCCCGCTGCCGCGACTGGCCGGAGCTGACGGCCGCGCTGCGCCGCGAGGGGATCGCCACAGAATTCAAGATGCGCAGCGGAACCTCCGACCCCCAAGGCGTCGTTTTCGCCAAGAACGGCTACTCGTTCAACGGCTCGAAAATCGACCGGCAGTTCAGTTTCTCCAAAATCGACCATGCGCTGAGCCTGAACCGCCAACAAGCTCTCTCCGCAAACGAACGCGGCTCCGCAAGCAATCCGGCCGCATCGTTCAGTCACCTGCTCGAAGATCTTCTGCAACCGGTCTACGATGCGGACGAAGAACGGCGCCGTCAGGAGCAACAGCGCAAAAAGAGAAAACAACACCGACTTTAATCGACAATACCTATGGACACGAACACGATTATCGAACTTTTCGAAGAACTGAGAAAACAACTGACCTCCCTCAGCCGCAGGATGGACGACCGCAATATATCCGCCCCGGCTCCGGCAGCAACGGATGATAAAATCGCCCGACTGCTCGAAACGGCCCAACTCACCCGCACGAACGTCGAACGGGTACGCATGGAACTTGCTGACCGCATTACAACTATCGGAAAGGAGACTGAAAACCATACCGAGAAAATTATCGCGACCGTCGCTCATCCTGCGCAACCCGCAGCCCAACGGCATATCCACGTCATCGACTTCAACACCTCGTGGGCGTTACTCTATATGGCGATCTCTTTCATCGTGATTCTCTGCGGCGGCATCCATATCACTGAATTATACGACCGTATTGCCAACCTGCGCGATACGGAATTGAAATACCGCTACGTTCAGATGATGGGCGGCATCGACGAGCAAAAACTGCGCGACCTGAACGCCCTCTTCTACGATTCCGAACGCCGCGCAGACCGTCGCACGCTCCGGCAGCAAGTTGAACGTTACGAAACAGCCGTCCGGGAAGCAATTGAAAATCAACAGCGCAGCGTTATCCGAGAGCAGGAAGCGGAAGATATCCGGCAAAAAGCAAAACAGCTTCATAAAGGAACATGATAGGTATAGCACGGTAAAAGAGTGCTATCCGACTGTGCTGAAACAGAATATGGTTAAAGCAAGAGCTTGGCTATGTAAGGATATCAGAGGCTCGTAGAGATCAGGAATGCTTGTCAGTAAGGTCGCCGTATAGTTCAAGCCCCTCGCCGTCGATGTTCTGGAACCGGGGGGGGGCGAAAATGTCGTCCACAGGTTTTTGGAAGATAAAAATGGCATCAGGTCGTCAAACTACCTCGAGGATGCGGCAACTGCGATCCAGGTTCAGGGCCTTGAGTTGGATTATACCTTTGGGATACCGACCTGAGATGCGAAAACGGACGGTGGAAATATTATAACTTCAACGGCAAAACAACCTGGCGCGAAGAAACTGGCAAAACCGACAGCAGCCTTGAGCGAAAAAAATATATGTTGAACGCCTATCGAGTACTACTGACACGAGCCCGTATCGGCATGGTGATTTGCGTTCCTGAAGGCAATCACAACACGACTGTTGGGGGCCTCCCAAAAGATGCAACACAACTCCCAGAGTTCTATGACGGCCCCTACGAACATCTCAAGTCAATAGGTCTGGAGGAGATATAGCCGGGCGATTGATAGGTCAACTATACTAAAATCTGTTAGCACACGCTTTGGAACAACATCATTGTCTTGACACTAGCATATGAATATTCCAAATTACAAATTGACAAAAGAAAGACTCTTATTTTCAAAAAAATAAAAGCCTGTTCTTTAGTCTTCTTAATTAATAAGCCTTATACTAATAAATCAAAACAATTCATTCTCCTCCATCCCAACAGAAGGCTGCACAGGCTCTTTTATATCATTCTTAATCCAAAAGTTTGGCATTGCTGTTTTAAACTCTGCATCGATATAATGACATTGTTCTTTAATAATTCCCCGACGCCGAATAGCTGGCTGTAAGCAATATGTATTAAATTCTTCTATATTTACATCCGCAGCATGAGTCCAATGTGGGAATAGAAGCTTCATATAGCCAACCGCAATCCGTTTTACAGCATTGAAGTCTCGTGTATCCGCATTCCTATCATACCCGACAAATTCGTCAAAGATGATATCATATATGTTTTGCGTTCGTAGGGCATGTAGAATCTCCGAAAAATACTCCACATTAATCGTCCATCCTTTATACACAATACCTTTATTGATTCGGGGCAAATACCAGCCTTCAATAAAGCAATGGAAACGATCCAACAAAGCCGATTCCCTAAACGATTGTGGCAAAGAATCAAAATAACGATAATTCAATGGGCGACGCTGTTCGTTCAAGGGAATATTTCCCATAATCATCAAGCCACATTCCGAACTGAATTCGTTTCTATCTATTGTGGTTTTACCAGACTCCAAATATGATTTAAGTGCGGCCTGTATTTCAGCGGGCTCTTGAAATATGATGGTTTGAATCTCATCAAAGGCAACAAAGTCATGATTCTTTATAATTCCATTTTGCTGTTTCTGTTTATCATAAAACAGCTTGGCTCGTGTAACTTTACCACCGCTTACCAACCATCCATATTTGGAAAGGTTCCCAAATACAAACGATTTACCAGTTCCCTTCGGAGCTAATTCAATAACATTCAACCGAGGTTCAACAAATATGAGTAAACGGGTCAAAAACTCAATCTTCTGGGTCATATTACCGAAGCCATCCGCCTCATACTCCATCGCAGACAACAATACGTCAATCCATTCCTGTGTCGAGAAGACTGTTCTTGCTGTCCGAAGATATTCAACATCAACTGATCGATATGGCTTAAATGGCTTATAATCGACCATCTCCACATGATTCCGCTTACCATCCTCATCCGGCAATACGGAGAGTTTAATAATTCCCCACTTTTCGCCATCTACTAATTCACCTCGATGATTCCGATAAACATATTCAGGGATCTGGCCTTCATTTATTTTAATTCCAAGATCCGGAATACCAAATCGGCGAATGCCCTTAATCAAATCAATATATATAATGAAACGAGCCAATAAGGTTAACTCCTCGCCAGCATCCAAACGATCCTTTACATCAGTCTGGCGTTCGGGGATCACCATATCAAGGAAGTTCGTCAAACCCTGACGATTAATAGCGCCAGTTTCATCAATATAACGTTTGAGAATAAAATCTTTCACAAACGATGGAAGATTCCGACCAGCAAACAGGCTGTTAGTCGAGGCCGGATCTTTATATATTGCCATGGGAGCAAATTGCTCTCGTATTTTTTGAGCTATCGTTGTTTGCATATTATAAATCTCCAAATAAATCGTCTTCTTTTACACCCGTCTTGATAATCAAGCTATCGCTCTTACTGTATTCTCCAATAACTAATGTTATTGATGCTACAGAATCCACCAGATTCAATCGGTCACTTTCATATGTATCATCTGCTACCTTATGCAGTTGGTATTCTACTTTATTATAGATAACCTTAGGATGATCTACACTTGTTAAACTTTTAATTGAATATCGCACCATTGGAGACATTGCCGTTAGTTCGTCGTTCAATAGGTGCACTGAATAACAAGTTGCGTTTTTCTGACTGGAAACAATGAGAATTGGGACTAACACCTCCTCGGGTGTTGCGCCGCCATGCGCTCCTTGTCCCTTGGGGGTTTTAGAGGAGAGTGAATCATGATTTAACGAACATATTGTCTTTCCATCATCAACCACAATATACTGATCATCCAAGGATATTTTCCCCTTTTCCGTTGATGCACATCGTCCTGCGTGCTCTGCATGAATACCTGCCAAATTAAGTCCAGCTCCATATTGAGCCAAATAACTGATTCCATGATCAGATACAAATGCTATCTTTTTCCCGTTGTATTGAGCCAATACACTTTCAATAGCTTCCTTCACTTTAACCATTTCTTCTACAATATAATTCGGGAAGCATTTAGCAGTATGGGCATATGCATCAATATCTCCTATTTTATGTAAGGTATCAAAGGCTAACTCTTCCAACTTACTTTTATTGATTGAAGTAGTGGTTGGCAATTGAGCTGTTCCTATATGTATCTCATTAAGATAAACGCCATCAACCTTACGCTGCTCAATAACATGCGTGATAAATGGGATCCAATCAATACCCAATCCATCAATCCAGTAGAAGACATCTATATCGGTTCTACCATACAAAAGTGTCTTTACTGTTTTGAAGCTATTTACCCATAATTCAAAAGATGAAACAGAAGCATTCTTCTTTTTGATAATTTGGGAGAGCTGTGCAGTTATGCTATTTGAAATCTTCGACTGCCGATATGCGTCAAAATAGGTATTTATCCAGATGTTTTCCTCATCTAAACCAAGGTTCAACGGCGCTGTATAATAATATAATTCAGGAAAAAGTTCTTTAATACTCTCGCGCTCAATCTTTTGCTGCCCTAACCATTCGATCAACAGATACCGTTCTGAGGAGGTCAGAGTCGTAACATATTTTAATGCCCCCTCATATCCTATTTCCGGGTTCTCTGCCAAAGAGATGAGCTTGGTTTGTATTTTTTGTTCTGCCTGCTCTGTAATTTGAACATGATGTTTACTAGCCTCGCACAACGCACTCTGCCGCTGCAATAAAGTAGCTTCATCGAACTGTTCATCGAATATTTGTGTTGCCAACCGCGAAAATAGTTCCGCGGTACTTTGCGTCGTACAAGCAGATAAGGCCCGGCCAAGATAAGTATGATCTTCATGCTTTAAAAGATAATATACTCTTAACAACCACCGAGAAAAACCATCACTATATTCGAACCATGTATGAATAAAATCTTTCTCATCAATTAGAGCATAAGTATTAAATCGACCATTAATATACGCATCGAAATTAAAGCTCGATACATCAATATCAGAGGCAAAATGCTCCCAATAGGACAGGTCTTCTTCACTGGAAAACATATCGCCAAATCCCAGACCCAAGCCATCATTCAGGAACTGCAATATATTCTCACAAATGACATAATTAAATGCATTATCCGGTCGCGCATGGTGTGCATTATCAAAAATTGTCTTAGAAGAACAAATAATTTGCTCCTTCACTTCATTCCCATCCTTCCATAGGCCAATCCACTGACGCAAATTCTCACACAAAGTATATTGCGACTTCAAATCCTTTACCCCATATGTAGTGCCACGAGTCAGAATCAACCTGTAATTTTGTTGGTCTTTTCCCGACAAGTATTCCCATATATGGATATTAGGATCGTTTTTAAATCGATCCATCTTGCCCTGCATGCCAATAATCGGGACATAGATACGTTGATGGCCCTGTTGAGCGCATTCGGAAGATTCAATTAACCGAATTGTTCTTACCAATGAATCAAACTCCGCATAATTCTCATTGTCATAAAATCGAGCTATTTCAGAGAACGGAGCAATTACATAATCATTATACGGCAAATGCTTCACATAGTCTTCGATCCATTGTGCTAATTGAGAATAAGTTATCAACTGTTCATCACAGCCATCAGGCATCCAACCCTCCAGGCTCTGCACATGAACATGATGATAACTGCATTTGTCTATGAAATCATGAAAATCGGAGAAATTCTCAAACAAAACGAAACGTAAAGGATAACGATTGCGAAGCGTGCTTTCAGCACCCTTCCAGTTCTTATCCTCTGCCATCTCAGCATAGAGGCTTTCCAACGAATCGAATACCCTATACATAGCTCGAATTATTTATTCAGTTTATCCAATATCCATTCATTTCCCTCTTCACAAAGACTCATTAGCAAAGCTTTGGCTTCGTCAAGGGAAGTCAATTCAGAGATTCGAGTCTTTGCTTTGGCTCGTTTTTCTTCTACAATCTGATAGCTGGAGAAACCACTTGGAGTTGTAGCTGGAGCTGGAGTTGGATTTTGTGAAGCATTGCTTCCTGATGGCGTTCCAGGAGTAAATGCAGGATACTGCTGTTCCAATCGCCAGTTCTTAGCAGCATTTGTAATTTCATCTTCAGTCCAATAACCAACCGTCGATTCCAGATGACACTTTACATACGTTTTAACATCCTCTATCTCTTCTGGCTTCAATTCAATTCGATCAATCTGCATCAAGAAGCTGTTGAATCCTTCCTGGAACACAGCATCGATATTGAGTATGTTCTTTAAGTCGATTCTCCACTCTTCAAGCAGCTTTAATGTTTCATTGATAAGTGCTGGATTACGAAGATCTCTATCTGCACATATAGTAACAATGTCATCTACCAAAGTCTTAATTTCATCCGTAATCGGAATCTCTGCCGGAAACGAAGCAAAAGCAGACTTGGGTGCATATTTTATAGACCAAAGCGGCGCACCTTTACGCACAAGAAAATCACCAGTAATCGCATAACGAGCATCCTTAAGACTAGAAACATCTTTATAGGCGCTATCTTTACCAGACAAGTTGAACAGATTAATCAGCTCTTTGCATAATTTCCCTTCTTCGGGAGTTTGAAACTTAAACGTCAACTTGCTATTCGACTTGTTTTCATCCCAGACTTTGAACAGCATGGAAATATCATCTACCAATGCCTTCGCATCACGAGGTTTCCCTTGGGTATCAAATATCTTATTCACCCATGGTCTTAAGGCAAAAGCGACCATTCCCATTGCCGCATAATTACCATACAATCCGTATGGTGGTTTTACCAGCAGAGAGAACTTCTCGTCAAAATTGAAAGGCAAGCTTTTATCAGCATGCTTGATAATACTGTTTATCTTATCACAAACCACCTTGAACGGATGACCTTCGGGGACATCCGACTTCCATTCCAAGTTCTCATCCAAACAGTCTTGCAAAAGATATTGAACAGGGCGCATCTGATTATTTATATCAGAGAATTCGCTTCTAGATGTTGCAAAAAGGAATGAACGTACAATTTCTTTGGAATTCTGTGCTCGCCAAAATGTATTGGGGGCTTTTTGCCTCAAATCCTCATGAGCATCTGGTCCATAAGGGAATATTATCGGAGCGATTGAAGAATTAACAATACTTGACAGGTGTTTTACAGATATAGATTGTTTGTCAACCCCATTAATGTAGACAATGGCATTATTACGCTGTACGGAATCCATCCATTCCTTAATCATAGCGATGGCATGATCTCGATGGACCTTGGTCTGATCGACAAAACCATGACTGCTGGCACAAGCATAATGAGCTTGGAACTCGATAAACTGTTCATATTTTTGATCGGTAAACACCTCATCGAAAACAATAAACACGATATTAGCGAGATCCTTATCATCCTGGTCAAGGGCACAACGTTCTGCAAAAGACCTCAGTACAGCTAACTCCTCATTATTACGAGCAAGCAAAAGCGCAAAAAACAGATAACTTCCTTTCGCCTCTTTACGTCCATTTTTGATTTGGCTACGCAAAGACGCTTCGTTATCTATATTGGAGTAAAATTTAAATCCAAACGGTCTAATCACCCGTTGCATGAAGCGCTGTTTGAAGGCGACACTGGCTGCATCCGAAAAATTAAGGATTTGCGAAATATATCTGAATTGCACATTGCGCATTTCATTCTTCTTCTCTTCAACCTCTCCAGATGGGAATGCGGAAAATTGAACTGAATACATCTCTCCAGGTGCACATTGGATAATTCCCTGCTCATGAATCCATTGCAATACATGGTCGACATCATTCTCATATTGGGTCCCTACAAAAAGATTTCTAATATTCGTTTTTGAAGGGGTAATCAGCCCATTGTTGTTCTCTCCCGATATATTATTGAAGGCATTGAGCAACAAAATACCCTTGAAAACAGCCATGTAGGGAGCTCCTTGATTGCCGACCTGATTGATATATGAGTTATATCGCTCGGTAACGGCTCCATAATTGGTCACATCATCCTGAAAGACTTTCAAAACATAGTCCCATAGATAATCGGATGTGATCAGATCCCGATTTAAGAAATGTTCTTCGCTATCCAGGAATTCTTTTATCGCATCATTCTGGCCAAGGAACTCAAAGACACTTCGACTCGACGACCCGACTACTGTCGCATAATGTGTAGCCAAGGTGGCCGTACCCGGATGCAACGGAAATAGATTGAAAAGGTCCTCTTGCGTGGATTGATTGTCGTTACTTTTCTGAATATAGATATCCAGCATTTCCGAATGTGATTCATAGAACATCCGATACATCTGCTCGTGCTTTTCCTGATCAATCACCTCGAATTTACGAGACATGATCTGAAAAGCCGACACCGGCTCCATATTATACTTCATGCGATGGTATCTACCATCTGTCTGTTTGAGTTGCTCGGCATCTATATTGTTGAAGGCCGAAGGATGCGAGATAAAAAATAAATAGGAATTATTCTCTGCGTTCATGAACTTCTCGGCAATATCCTGTAACTCTTTCAATACCGGGACTCCGATCAAGTCCATTACATCTGTAAACTCATCCCAAATGATCAACAACCCGTTGTATGTGCCCATCTGCGACAGTTCATTCTGTATCTCAACCAACCATTGCTTAATAGTTTCGTTCTTTAGACGAATATCCAGATCGACGCTGCGCAAAGTATCATTAACCCGATGAAAGGTTGCCAAATCACACTTGGCAAGATTCTCTATAAGCTGCTTGCTATTGGCTACTATAGACGACAGCTTGGAATCCCCGGCAATTAGCGGCTCCCAAATCTTCGGATTCTTTTCGATATGTTCAATATAATTTTCATAATCCGTCAGCACGGGATTAGGCAAATTGATCCCCTTGGCTCTAAGGGTAGCTGTTACCGCTTTCTGCAACACAAGAGCGAGATCAGCTGCATGGGACATTTTTTCAACACCCGATAATTTTACTGTAAGCAGGCGGTTTTTATCCCGAAGAGAATAGATTGCTTGCCGAATAACATCATCAGACTTATACTCATAATCAACCCATTCATGGATATTTTCGACCGGATCACCAAGCAAATGGCTCAACACAGCCACGGCATGGCTCTTTCCAGTTCCATAGGTACCATTAATCCAGAAAGACTTATGGTTGTCAATGTCGTTGCCACGCACCGACTTGAGAACCGTCTTCAAAACATGGTCAAATTGTTTATTGGGGATGAATGATACCCACTCTCCTTCTTTTTCTTCTGCTATGTTGTATGCCGCTTTTCCTGCACGCAACTTGATGATTTCGTCGTATCTTGTAGCCATGACGCAATCTAATTTTTATTAAAAAAACGGGTTATTATACTCTTACGAATGTATTCTCTGTATTCAGCGTTCTGCAGAAGCTCCCATAGATCATCATCCAACTTCGCATATAGGAGATGCTCCTGAAGATACTTTGCAGATGGGGTATGCCCTTTAATTGGCGGACGAATCTCTTCTTTCCAAACCAAATGATAAAAAGGCGCCGTATTTAAATGATAATATGGCAAAATAAATGGAGTCTTACTCTGCTCATTAAAATAACGCATATAAGCATCATAAGTTTTTTGTAGAAACTTATCATTCCACATTATTCTATTACTCTCGAATTGCCTCAATGCTATTCCCTCCAAAATAGTAAGTAAAAGCATTGGTTTTGCATTTGAATATCCATCAATACTTCGCCCTAACTTTATAGAGAGAATCAAATCATTATACAACGTCAATGTAAATGTTTCAATCATTGTAATAATGTTTCCAATACCGTTATCGGCGTCAAATCATCTCTTAAAGTTATATGATCCAACCCCATTGTAAGTTCAGCAACCAACACTCTATTTTTATCTGTTGAAAGGTAGCGCAATGATTTCAATAATTCATTTTGCGAAATACCAAATTCCCGATAGATACCACCTATCTCTTCTCTGCGATACAGATCCGAAACTCTAAGCATCTTCAGCTCCCTATTCGCCGCATATTTATACAGAGAGTATGCAATAGCTTCTGAACTTACACCATCATATAAATTACGTCTTAAAATAGTGGCCTTAGCATCCATTGCAACACATTGTGAAAACTCGTCACCTATTGGTGAATATTTAAATGACTGCATCAACGCTTGGACAGCATAAGTGATAGTTGATTCCTTAAATGAAGACTGGAAATATTCTATAGCCAATCTATCCAATTCTTTACGCATAAAGTCTACATTAAAAGGAGTTGTAGATGCATACCACTTCATCATTGGGCTATTATAAACCAAGTTAATATAAATAAGCTCCCATAAAAGAGTATGCGAATCTTCATTAATCTTCTTACACAAAGCACCGAACGATGTCAAAACACCTTTATCATCAATAATCTCAGCATCTTTAAGCCATGCTTTAAAACTTGGAACTTGCTTTGTTCCCAATATTTTGTCTTTCCAAAAAGATTCTGAGTCTAACAAAAATTGCTCAACCCATTCATCATGAATACCGAAAGTACCGTATCTGGATATTTTCATATTAGTTAAATTATATTCTGATGGTTTTGACAACGATTCTGCGACAATACACCCAACATTATGATATTCCAAACATTTATGACAATGAGTGCATAATGAGGTATCAATCTGCACATCTGGAAGAATCGACAAGGCACCTGTTGGACACTCCAACTCACAAGCCTCACAATTTATACAATATGAAACCTTATTGATTACCCGTCTTAACAAATACCGCAGTTGGATGTTATTATCATCATAAAGTATGAACATAAAATCTTTTTTTGATGTTTCATACCTAATGTCAAATTGATATATATCACCGTGAAATTGCAGTTCCCCCAAGACGGCATTATTTGCGTCCTTAATGCTATATCGGCCAACAGCCGGCAACCAGTCAAAAATACTTTTCTTGCTATTTTTGACCTTAGCTTCCCACTTATGAGTTGAAGTCGTTATTTTAACAACTGTTTCGTCTTGAGTAAATTTACCACTGCTCCTTAATTTCCAACGACGCTCAGCAATATACTCTTCTTTATTGGGAATATTCCGACTATCTACTATTCCTTCTATTCGTGATATAAATGGCTGTAATTTATCAGGATAACATCGATTAACAATCATATCATCCCAGGGAGATCCAAACGGACATAATACACATCCAACGCGAGGTTTACCAACTCGATATGCACTATTAATTGGCAAATTATATCGGAATAGATACAAAAAGACCTCAGTCGTATTCCATCTTAAGATAGGACGAGCATTTATAACAAAATTGTGCTTAACGCCTTTTCCAAGTCGGTTATATTCACTACGTTTTGTAGATTCTTCTGCACGCACACCTTCAAATGCCAAGAACTTTGTATTCTTGAACCTATCTGATCTCAGCATCCTATATAGGGGAACAGTTTTCATCACGGAACAACACCAGCGGTGATTGTCGCTGGGGGTACCAATCTTATCCCAGTAATTCAAAACGGACTCGTGATTACGAGCCATCGAGAATTTCAATGCTGGGAACTTTTGGTGATAATATTGCTCCACATCTTTGTACAATTCCAATGATGGGGGCAATTCATAGCCCGTATCACTATATATCACCTCAAACTCAGTCGGAGGAATTGCTCGAGTACAAAGATCCAAGACCACTTGACTGTCTTTTCCACCAGAAAAAGATGCTATAAACCGATCTATTTTAGTAGACAATACGACCTTTTTTCCTGCAGTCTCTGCATCATCCAACGGCATAATATCAAAGCTATCGCAATCCTGTTTGACTACTGCCATTTTTTGACGGATTCGCTTCTCGGCCTTCTGAGCTAAAGCTTCAAAATCCATTTTATTGGCATTCGCCTTCTCATAAACCTTATTTACTTTGACATAAACCGTATATGTATCTCGAATAAACTCTATGGCCTCATTCTCAAGCACAAACATAATATCTGCCGTCTTTGCCAACATGCCGGACATATCAACAGGCTTTAATGTCATCGGCTCAACAGCCTTTCCAAATTCCAAAGTCGGCATGGTGTAGATATTTGCGCCTTTTGCATCGAACAGCTTTTCTCCCCGATAATAATATTGTTTGTTGATTGCCCACATTAATGGTTCTTCGCAATGTGGGTAAACCCATCCCAACTTATCCAATCCGAGCAAGTTCAATTCCTCGAAAAACACGGGACGAGGCGCTATTCCCAATGTCTGATCGGTTATTCTATTGTTTAGAATAACGCCTCCTGTTTCTTTATCCCATTCTACTTTATACATGAACTTAGGTAATCTCTATGTTTATTATTGAGTTGAGTGTGTAGCAGCGTAAAAACTATTTTACTAAATCAATAGTCCATCCGACACTATATCTTTTTTGCCATTAACAATGTGGCTGTTAGATCATTCTACACCTGTCTCTTATACACATCTCCGAGCCCACGAGACATGCGCAGATCTC
>ENA-OZMP01000174-OZMP01000174.1-human-gut-metagenome-genome-assembly--contig:-NODE-174-length-22005-cov-5.547654_pt1 | contig 22005 bp, 7 predicted proteins | sample MGYA00244191_ERZ653817 | MGnify/ENA primary metagenome ERZ653817 (study PRJEB26926, sample SAMN06164702) | human gut metagenome | biome: ENVO:00009003; feature: ENVO:2100002; material: ENVO:00002003...
AATCCGAAATAATGCAAAACCCCGGAAGGCCGTCGCCCGTTTCCGGGCCGGCAGCAGGCCGGATCGACAACGCATGATTCCGGCAGGAGGCAAGAAAAAACCGTCCCATGCAGTGAGGACGGCCTTTCAATATTACACCTAATCGTACTTACGGGATATTGGGAGTATCCCAGACTTTGGTTTGCGTGCAGCTGATCCGAAGCGTTTCACTGCCGCAGCGCATCCTGAATTCCCCCTCCTCGAGCCTCCATCGGCCGTCATGCCCGACGAAAGCCAGGTCGCTGGCCGGAATAGCGAACGTCACCGTACGGGATTCGCCCGGTTCGAGCGCAACCTTCTCGAAATCACGCAGGCGGATTACATCCGGTGTAAGGCTGGCAACCAGGTCGCTCGAATAGAGCATCACGGCCTCCTTGCCGGCCACTTCACCGACATTGGCCACATCGACCGTGAAGGTCAACACATCGTCGGCACCGAACATGCGGCGGTCGACACGGAAATCGCTATATGCAAATTCCGTATAGCTCAGCCCATGCCCGAACGGCCACTGCACATCCATCACAGCATCGTAATTGTATTCGCCCGCCATGGCGGCCATATTCTCGCAAGGCTTGTAATCGTAGGTCGCCAATGCGCCGACCATGCGCGGATAAGTGAACGGCAATCGGGCGCTGAAGTTTGCATCCCCCGCAAGCAGGTCGGCCAGGGCATCGCCGCCGTAATTGCCCGGCAGCAGGATGTCGACCACGGCCTGCGCAAGCGGCTCGATATCGCCTATAACGCGCGGGCGGCCTTCATTGAGGATCAACACAAGCGGCTTTCCGGTCGCCGCAAGGGCCCGCACCAGTTCCTTCTGGTTCTGAGAAAGGTTCAGGTCATCCATGTTGCCCGGCGTTTCGCAGTAGGAATTTTCGCCTATACAGGCAATAATCACATCGGCTCCGGCTGCCGCCGACACGGCCTTGTCGATCCCTGTCACGCATTCTTCCTGCCAGTTGTCATAGCGGGACGGCGCATACTCCACACCGGGGACATAGTCCACATGGTCGAATTTATTGCATAAAGCCTCATAGATGGTATTGTAATCCCCGGCAAATTCATCGCAGCGGTCGCCCTGCCACGAATACGACCATCCTCCGTTGAGGCAGCGCATCGAATTGGCATTCGGCCCCGTGAGCAGAATCCGTGCAGACCGCTCCAGCGGCAGCAGGCCGTCCTCGTTCTTGAGCAGTATCTCCGACTCCACGGCAGCCTGCAATGCCACGGCGGCATATTCGTCACTGGCGAATTCCGGGAAATCGCCGGTATCCCAAAACGGTTTTTCGAAAAGGCCAAGACGGAATTTCAGGCGCAGCACACGGCTCACCGCATCGTCGATGCGCTCCATGGAGACCTGCCCCTCCTCGACAAGTTCCCTGAGATAAATACAGAAATCCCAACTCGACGGTACCATTGACATATCGATACCGGCATTGACCGCAATGCGCACGGCATCCTTACGGCTCGCAGCAATATGGTCGCGCTCGCAAAGGTTGTAAATATCATTCCAGTCCGTCACGATCAGACCATCCCAGTCGAGCTCCTCCTTGATCCATCCCGTGAGTAACTCCCGGTCGGCATGGAACGGCATACCGCCGTTGCTGGCCGAGTTGACCATCAGCGACAGCGCCCCGGCCCGAATGCACTCCATGAAAGGAGCGAAATATTTCTCCCTCAACACATTGCGAGTCACCGACGAGGGTGTGCGATCCTTGCCCGACACGGGTACGCCATAGGCCATGAAATGCTTGATGCAGGCTGCGACATGGCGGTTGTCGACACGGTTAGGATCCTCCCCCTGGAATCCGAGCACCGATGCCACGGCCATCTGCGAATTGACGTAAGTGTCCTCGCCGTAACTCTCCCACATGCGCGGCCAGCGCGGATCGCGCCCCAGATCCATGACCGGGGCAAAAGTCCACGGGATCGCACATGCCCGGGTCTCATAAGCCGAAATTTCGGAGCACCTGCGCATGAGTCCGCGGTTGAACGACGCCCCCATATTGATACCCTGCGGAAAGAGGGTCGCCCCCTGCGTATAGGATGCGCCATGTATCTGGTCAACCCCGTAAATACAAGGAATTCCCAGTTCGTCGAGCGAGCGTTGCTGGATGCGATTGATAAACCTGATCCACACCTCGCGGGGTTGTCCCACGCCGAAGGGAATATTCAGGATCGACCCAACCTTATAGCGGCCGATCACCGTATCGAGCAGCGCCTCGCTCAACACCGGGTGCTGCGGGTCGCTCTGGTCGATCACCACCCCTGCCGTCAACTGGCACATCTGCCCGATCTTCTCTTCGAGGGTCATCTTTTGGAGCAGCTCCCCGATGCAGGTTTCTATCTTTTTATCGGGCGCTATGGCCGGGGGTATCCGGGTACATGCGGCCAATCCGCTCAGCAAGCCCAGAAACATAATCGGAATTTTCTTCATTCTACCGACATTCATTTTTTAACATATTTCACTTTTATGCCGTTTCGCTCCCGCCCCAGTGCGGTTCCCTCACATCGGAAGCCGATCCAATCAGCGGTTCGTCGAAGCATATACCTCGGGAGTTTCCAGGTAGGCATAATAATTCTCCACATTATGGCACGCATCGACATAGAGCCCGGCAATGCTGCCGGCAGGTTTCCCTCCGACAAACAGGGCCGCCTTCACGGTCGTCCCGGCCTCCACGACGAACGGGCCGGAGTAGATGTCCGACCCGGCCGTCGGGTCGCTGCCGTCGAGCGTATAACGCACTTCGGCCGGATATTTTTCCGTATCCAGCGTAACCCGGGCCTTGCGGCCCTCCCTGACGATGCGTGCCGTGATCTCGACATCGTTGCTAAGCGTGAAGGCCTTGACCCCACGGGCAAGCAAGCGGGGGATCTGGCTGTTGACACGACGGCGGAAGTCCGCCCACAGACGGCGCTCCCGGGGTGTCCATCCCAATTCGGCAATGGCGAGCAGGCGCGGAAACATCATGTATTCCAAATGCTCGGGAGTACCTATGAACTCGGCCCATGTGCACCCCTGCACCCCGATAATATGCGATGCAGCATTCGGGCGAATGTGCTCGACCGAATCCGGGGCCACATATTCGCCTTTGACAAGCGACTCGTTGGCCGCAGCCCTTTCGGGCGTATCCGGGACAGGTTCGAAGCTATACATTTTCTTGATGGGCGAGAATCCGCTCATCGCCCGCGGCTGCGTGTGCGGATTAGCCTGGTACCAGTCGAAATAGATGATTTCGCCCGGAGACATGACCGCGTCGTACCCGCGGTTGGCGGCTTCGATAGCCCCCCTCTGTCCGCGGTACGAAATCGCAACGGACGTAGGCCGCAGATTGTTCCGCAGTATCTCGTCCCACCCGACCATCACCCGGCCGTGTTCGGCAAGGAATTTTTCGGCATGCTCGATCAGGTAACACTGCACTTCGTCCAGGCCTCCCAGCTCCTTGGCGAGCAACTGGCATTTGGGGCAGGTTTTCCAGGCGACCTTGCGGGCCTCATCGCCGCCGATGTGTATCCGCCGGGAAGGGAACAGCTCCATGACCTCGGTCAGCACACCGTCCATGAATTCGAAGGTTGCGGGATTGCCCACGCAGAATTCGCCGCTCGTATAGGGCTTTCCACTGCAACACAATTCCGGATAGCCGATGAAAACCTCGTCGGAGTGCGCCGGGAATTCGATCTCGGGAATCACCTCGATATAACGGGCCGCAGCATAAGCCACGATCTGGCGAATGTCATCCTTCGTATAATAACCGCCATAGGCCCCGGGCGTCCCCTCCGGAACGTAGCGCCTGTCGCCGAATTCCCACCACTTGAGCCAGTCGGCCTCCGCCCGGAAAGCTCCGAGCCGGGTCAGCAAAGGGTACCTGTCGATCTGAATGCGCCAGCCACCGTTGTCGGTCAGGTGCAGGTGGAAGACATTAAGCTTGTAACGTGCCATTTCATCGAGTATCTTGAAAACCTCTTCTTTGGCAAAGAAATGGCGCGAAACGTCGAGATGGATACCCCGGTAGCCGAAACGCGGATTATCGGTAATCTTCACACACGGGATACCTTTTGCCGTGAGCAGCTGCAGCAGCGTCTGCCGGGCATAGAACAGCCCGGCGGAGTCGGCCGCGGTGATCCGGATGCCGTCGCTGCGGACTTCGAGCCCATACCCCTCGCGTGAAAGGTTCGGCGAAGAGGCATCGAGTTCACAGACGACCCTGCCGTCGGCGACACCCCGGGCGAAAGACACGCTGTCGGTCTGGAAATAGCCGCCGGTAAAGGTCATCTCCGCGGGCAGGGGAACAAGGTCTGCACCTGGCTGCGGATCGTGGCATGCCACCGCAAAAAGCAGGCTCGCGGCAACGGAAATCTCTGAAATGATTCTCATATACGGAATAGAAATTAATACTCCTTGCCGGGGAGCCCGGACAACCGGGCTCCGCCGGAAAGAGCAGAAATGAATAAAATGGATTGAATGTACTATTTGAACGATATCCAGGTGTGTTCCCAAGGCTCGCTCGAAGCATCTTTCAGGACGATCTCCTTGCCGAAGGAGGTGATCTTGCGCGAATTATAGATCAGGTTGTCGAAATCTATACTCGTATAGGTATTGTTGACATTTACCTGCGAGGGCTGGCACCCGAGCCCGTCGAGGATCGTCACATTGCGGAAGACCACATTCTTCATCTCGCAGGACTCGCCTTTGTTGACCTGGCTGGTATAGATCGGGGTGCCCGAAGAATGGATATTGTCCACCACGCAGTCTTCGAAGAGCACGTTGTCGATCAGCGCCGGCCCTCCGGCCTCCGAAAAATCGCCCAGTTCCTGCATAATGGCGAGCGCCTGTCCGCGGGCAGCCTCCAGCACGGTACAGTTGCGGATCTCGATATTGCGGATATCGCCCGATGCCCACCATACGTTGCCGCACTCGGGGCCCACGACGATGCCGCGGGCATAGTCGCCCCAGATGATGCAGTTGGTGATTCTGATGTCGTGGACATTGCCATAGGGATCGGCATTGGAACGCACCTTGAGCGTGATGCAATCGTCGTAAGCACGCAACATGCAATCGTTGATCGTGGCCCCGGTGACCGTACACAGGTCGATACCGTCGCCGTTGAGATCCCAGTGGATCATATTGATGTTTTCAATGGCCACGTTATCGGTATTCATGACGCGCAGGCACCAACTCGGGGCATCGATCATCGTAACGCCTTCGATCCGGAAGTCCGTATAGCCGCCCTCGTGTTTGTTCCCCTGCACGTCGATCATCACATCGGCGTTGGAAAACTCCTCGCCCCAATGGCGCATCTTCTCGCCGGAGATGACGCCCCGGCCTGCAATCGTCACGCCGTTGCCCCTGACCTGTATGTTCTGCGGATAGAGCACCGCCCCTTCGTCGACATAGAGCGTTTGCCCCTCGGTCAGGACGATAATGCCTTCCGTATGCTCACCGGGGCCATAGTAGCTCACATTGCCGCCCGACACCGCAGGCTTCCGTGTATCGGGACGGCTCGGCATGAGGAACAGGTTGTGGTAGCGGTCGCCGTCGAACTCGACCGACACCTTGCGTTTCTCATACGCCGGGAGCGTGAATTCGACCGTATTGCTGCTGGCGTTCTCCCTGGTCGTAATCCCGTACGCCGACGGACGTACGGCCACACGCGAAAATCCGCTGCGTTTTTCGACCTTCACACGCACGGCATCCGCAAAATCGTGGGTAAAGAGCGCATAACACATCGTATCGCGCAGTTTTTTGGAGTTGTCCCAGTCGTTCCATATTTCCTCGTGATGGTTCGGGGAGTCGGAACAAAGAGCATTCCGCACCTCGACGGTCTGCCAGCGGCGATCCTTGAGCACATAGACGTTGTAATAGGGATTCGCGTCCCTGAACTTGTCGTCGCCCGGCAGCACCGGGAAGAATTCGCCTTTCGTCAATTCACCGTCCTGCTCACCGTAGGCCGCAACCCGGTAGGCCACATCGTACGTGAACTCCTCTTCCAGTTTCGAGAAGTCTATCTCCAGGTCGATCGTCTGCCCCGCAGCGACCCCCTCCCGCAGCATCATGTAACCGTCCGCTTCCGAATTGGGAAACCTGACCTTGAACCCCAGTTTCCAGGCCGAGGCCTGTCGGGCCATCGGAAAGACGTTGAACTCCGCCCCCGCGCGGCCTACTTCGACCTGTTTTTCCAACGCCTCACCGGAAGGTTCGGTCTTTCCCGAAGCGATGTAGAGCGCATCGGTCATACGCGGAAGCGTGAGTACGACGGATCGCAGCGTATCGGGGGCATTTACCAGTACCACCTTCACGGACGAGGTAAGCGGTTTGAGCGTAAAACCCTTGCTTATCTGCTGCCGCGTCGCGCATTGCATCCAGATCGCAGGGATTTCGGCGTCGATATCCTCCACACGCAGGATATACTCGGTCGAGTGCGCCCCGGTGGAGGTGTTCGTAAACGAGAGGTTGTCCTGCGAGGCGAATGCGAGCGCCGTCGCCCGGTTGCCGGATGTTTCGATCCCCCGCAGGGCGGCCTGGCTGGGAGCCATTTCCACCTCCGTACAGCGGTTGTCGTCGAAGCAGAAGATAGCCTGCGGCCAGGAGGCGATCCCGTCAGGAGTATAGCCGCCCTGGGTATTGTAATCGGGATTGAAGGCAAACGTATCGTCCTCGGCGCAGGATGCCGAACAGAAGATCGCCGCAAACGCGAATGTCGCCCAAATCTTGTTTTTCATCGTATCGTGTTTTTATCGGTTTGACTATTTCCAACCGTCGTTCTGGACGAGGTTGTGATTTTTGAAAAGCTCGGCATCCGCAATCGGATAGTAATTCATCCTGTCGTCCCAGCCGCGCTGCTGGATCACCGACCGCACATAGCTGAACGAGCCATCGTTCTGCGGGGTAATCGTAAGCCCATAAACCTTCGTCGTTTCGGCACCGATCTTCCAGCGGCGGATGTCCCAGAAACGATGCCCCTCGAAAGCCAGTTCCACACGACGCTCGTTGCGCAGACGCTTCACGAAGGCCGCATAATCCGTTTCCGTAATCCCCGGCATATTGTACCGGGCACGGACTGCGTTGAGCGCCTCGCGTGGTGAGAGCGTATACTCCACCTCCCCCTTCATGCCCGTAAAATCGGGGTTCTGCGTAGCGGCAGCCAATGCCTCGGCATAGTTCAGCAACACCTCGGCATAACGGAAGAAGGGAAAGATGTGCTGATAACTCATCTCGCTGCCCGTCACGAAACTCGTCGCCTCGACAATGTGTTTGCGCAGGTAGTACGAAGTCGGTGTAGCACCGTCGAGCGGCCGGCCATTACGGCCGCCGACATACGACTGGACGGACTGTCCCTTGAACGTCGCCCCGTTGTATATCAGCGTCCTGGCAAAGCGCGGATCGCGTGCCGACGCAACGAACATCCGCGACCGCATCGACTCGTCGTTCCAGTCGAACGGTTCGCCCGTCGCCATATCGAATGCCTCGGCGAGGTTCTGCGACGGGCAGACGCCCGAATTCCCGCCTTCGAAGCCTACCGGGAAATTGGCCGCCTCGAAATCGCTGCTCACCGGGCACCACTTGCCGTAGATCAGCCCCTGCGCATCGGCATTGTTCGTGGTTTCCTCGCTGACAAGCTTGTAAATACCGGCATCTATGAGCTCCTTGGCCGCGGCCGCGGCTTCCAGGTAACGGGCTGCATCACCGCCGGGATTGTTGAGCGGACTGGCGGCATACAGCAGCATACGCGCCTTGAGCGCCATCGCCATGCCCTTTGTCACACGGGCAACTTCGCCTTTTTCCGTTCCCAGATAGGTCTTAGGCAGCGACGGGATTACAGCATCGCATTCCGAGACGATCCATCCGGCGGCATCGTCGTACGAGACCGGAACGAGCGTATTGACCTCCTGCATCGTGAACGAACGGTCGCCGATCACGATCCGGTTATAGCGCCGGAGCAATTCGAAATGGAAATAGGCACGCAGGGCCCTCACTTCGAACGGATAGTTCTTGAGCTCCGCCAGGTTCGCCTTGTAATTGTCCTGGTACTGCGCCTCGGGGAAATCATCCGGGCAGTTGTCGAGGAAATAGTTGGCCGCGGCAATAGCCGAGTAGAGCGAAGCCCAGCGGTCGTCGATCAGGTTCGTACCGTTCCAGCTCCCGTCGTAAAAGCGTTTGATACCGCCCGTAGACCAGGCGTATACCGCATCGTCGGTCGCAGCGTCGATCATCGTACCTTCGACATCCAGCAACCCTTCCTGCACATACGAGTAGACGTTCGTCGCACTCTGCTTCACGCGGTCGAAGGTCGAGAATTGATATTTCGTCGTCTGGTACACCGACTCGTCGAGTTCCAGGAAATCGCTGCACGCAGCCATCAGGAGCGTGCATCCGGCGAATAAGATCAGGTATTTTTTCATCGTTGTGGCGTATTTAGAATATGACGTTCAGGCCGATCTGGTAGCTGCGTGACGAGGGATACCCCGTGCTGACGTATTCCGGATCGAGAATACCGACATGGTCGGCCGAGAAAAGGTTCAGACCGCGGAAATAGAAGCTGCATTCGCGCATACGCAGTTTGCGGGCAATCTTCGACGGCAATTTGTAATAAGCCTGCAATGTACGCAATTTCAGGAAATTGCCGTTTTCCGTCCATAGTGAGCTTTGCGTGTAGTTATTCCCGTTTGCCAATGTGGTCAGGCGCGGATAGCGGCCTTCGGTATTGAAGCGTGACCAGCGGTGCTCCATATAGTACTCCGAAACGTTGCGGTCGTTGCCGTACAGCGGCTGGTAGATGCTCGACAGCGTCGTCTCCAGCGTCGAATGGGCGACACCCTGGAAATAGGCGCTGACACCGAAGCCCCTGTATTTCAGCTCGACGCTGAAGCCGTAATAAATCTCGGGTACCGCGGCATAAAGCTGGTAGGTGCGATCGTAGTCGTCGATCCTGCCGTCCCGGTTCAGGTCGCGGTATTTCACGTCGCCCGGGCGTACCGTATTCTGGTACGAGGAGACCGGAAGCCCCTCCCGGAGCGAACCGTCGGCATTGAAATCGCCGTCCTGATACATCCCATCGGCCACCAATCCGTAGAACGTCCCTACCGGCTGCCCTGTAATACGCATATAGTCAAAAGGTTTGTATTCCTCTTCCTTGTTGAGTATCTTATTGCGGGCATAGCCGATATTCCCCCGCACGGCATATCCGAAGTCGCCTGTGCGGCGACGCCATCCCACCGCCAATTCCCCGCCATAGTTGCGCACCTTACCGGTAAAGACGTCGGGCACGCCGACTCCCAGCACGCTGGAAACGGTACCCGCGGCCGACGTCCGGATGTTATGACGCATGTTGCGGAAGAAATCCACCTCGACGCTCAGGCTTCCCAGCAGGCTGAGTTCCAACCCGACATTGGTTTTATAGTCGCGTTCGGGTTCGATCCCCGCAGACGGCAACGCCCCTTGCGCGAGGCTGTTCGACGAAGTGATCCCGGCAAAAATATAACTGTTGCCCGGGCCGTTGAACTGCTTGTCCATGTCATACGACAATCGCGCGTCCATGCCCGCGATGCCGAACGACGCGCGCAGTTTCAGCAGGTCGACGACACGGCTGTCACGCAGGAACGCCTCGTTCGAGATGATCCATGCGCCCGACACGGCAGGATAGAAGCGGTACTTGTCCCCGTAGGGCATACGGCTGCTCCCGCCGTAAGTAGCGACGGCATTGGCCACGTAGCGGTCGTCGTAATTGTAGCCGGCGCTGGCGATATAGTCACGGTACATGTACGTATTGTTGGCTCCGCGGTAACGGGATTTGTTCTCGCTGAAAATCAGGCGCCCCGTCACCGTATGTTTTCCGAAAGAACGGTCGTAGAGCACCTTGGCCCACACCGACGCCCGCATGACCGAATAGGAAAGGAAGCTGTCGAATGCCAGTTCTGTATCGTTCCCCTGCGGAACGAATGCCAGGGAAGCGGCATTGCCGTCCGCATCGAAGACCGTCGAGGTATTCGAATAGGCGTATTTGCGTGAGTGCGCATCGGTAATCTCCGCGGAATTGTCATAGGCGACACGCACCTGTACCGAAAGTCCCGGGGTAAGTGCCGACAAGTCCTGATCGATCGTCAGGTCGGCGAACAGCGTACGTTGCAGCAGCGTGTTGTACCCGCCCGCGGCCTTGTCGGCCAGGGGATTGGCGAACAGCTGGCTGCGGGCCCAGCCCCCGCCGGGAACCCGGATCGGGAACGCCGCCGACGGCGTGTCGTACATATCATCGAGCGCGACGCCTGCATTTGGCAGTTGGTATTGCATCAGCCGCCCCATCAGGTTCATCCGTGCGGTCGTGGTTTTCGTGATCGCGGCCTCGAGGTTCGAACGCAGCTTGAGGGAGTACATCTCGATCTGGGTCGAATAGCCATCGTTCAGGTCGGTATTATCCAGCATCCCGCGGTTGGAGTTATAGTTGGCCAGCACGAAATAGCGCATACGGCCGCCGCTCCCGTCGAACGAGAGGTTCAGGTCGTGGTTGAAACCCGCATTGCGGAGTACAGCCTTCCGCCAGTCGACATTGGGCAGTACATCGGTGCGCTCCCCCCGCACCATCGAACGGATGTCGCGCTGCGTATAGCGGGGTGCAAGCCCGTCGTTTTCCAACGCCTCGTTGACAGCCGTCGCATAGGTTGCGGCATCGGCCATATCGGGAACCCGGAACGGGGTCTGCACGCTGAAATTGTAGTCGATACGGGTACGCAGGCCGTGGTCGCCGCCGCGCCGGGTTGTGACGGCGACGATACCGTCGGCGCCCCGGTTACCGTAGAGTGCCAGCGATGCGGCGTCCTTCAGCACGGTGATGCGCTCCACTTCCTCCCGATCCAGGCAGGCCGCATCGCGTTCGATGCCGTCGACCAGTACGACCACACTGTTCCCGCCGAACGAACCGACGCCGCGCACATTCAGGTCGGGCGCCGAGTCCCATGGCAGGTTCTCGCCCTGGCGCACGCCGAGTCCCGGAATCAGGCCGTAAAGGTTGCTCATCAGGTCGGTACGGCCGCCCGCTTCGATCTCACGTGCCGCAGCGCCGGCGAGCGATGCCGACGCGGAGCCTTTGCGGACGCGCTCGTCATAGCCCACGTCGAACAGCACGTCATCGTCCGTCAGGCGGATATGCATCTCGCCACCGCTGACGGCTACCGTGCGGCTCATGCGGTTCAGAAGGGTCAGCGTCATGCGGTCACCCTCCCCGGCATCGACCTCGGCCATGCCGTCGGCGCCCGTAACCGCCACGGGGGTTCGCCCGCGGCCGAGCGTCACGGCAACCTCGCCGAGCGGCTTGTCCCATGCATCGGTCACATACACCTTGACGCGCTGCGCCTGTGCCAGCGGGCAAACGGCAGCCAGGAACAGCAGTATGATTGATATCTTTTTCATTGTATGCTCTCTGTTTGTTTAACCATGTATGTCTACCATCCGGCATTCTGAGTCAGGCCGTACCCCTTGTTGACTTCGTTCGAAGGAAAGGCGCTCAGATACCACTTCGGATCAAAGCTGTTCTTCCAGGCGCGGTCGGTTTCGGGAACCGGCTCAGAGAAATTGAACCGGAAATTCGAGGAATCCGTTCCGTCCAGGATCGTCACCCTGATCCCGTAAAGCGTCTGCCGGAAAATATCGGCACGTTTCCAGCGCACGATGTCGAACCAACGGATCTCCTCGAAGGCGAATTCCCGGGCCCGCTCGTCGAGTATCTCCTCGCGCAGCTCGGCATCCCCGGCAAGCGCACATTCGGGATAGGACGGCAGCACCTTGCCGCGGTGCAGGCGGTGCAGCAATTCGTCGGTCATGGAGGGCAGCCCCACGCGGTTGCGGGTTTTGTCGAGCCACTTGCAGGCCTCGTCCTTGCGTCCCGTCTCATTCAATGCCTCGGCATAGGCCAGGTAAACCTCGGCCAGGCGCATATAGGAGTAGTTCATCGGTTTGTCGTAGAACGTCGCACGGTTATAGTCCCAGAGGTATTTACGGTTGCAGAAACCCGTTGCGGCCCGATCCTTGGCATAGTTCACCAAATCCTCGCTGCCACCGCCTTCCCACATCTGGGCCACACGGTCGCGGAACGGGCCGCCGGGCACCATCACCGACTGGTAGAGGCGCGGATCCCGGTTCGAGAAAGGATTGTCCGTCACCGTTCCGGTCGAATTGTGCGTCCGGATCCATTCGGCATAAGGCGCCGGTTCCCCGTTCGAGAAAGGGAATTTATCGACATAGTTAAGCGTCACGCAGCCACCGCCGTACCCCTGGGCGTTCGCTCCGTTGAAATCGGTCGAAATGCCGAAGTAATAGGCATGGTAAGTATCGCCGTAGGTACGCTTCGACCGCCCGGTGGCAATCAGTATTTCGCCGTTGTAACGGTCTGCATAGCACGCACCGAATGCCTTTCCGTAACCTTCGGCTGTCTTTTCGGTCGCTTCGACGAGTTTATAGGGATTGCCGTTGTTGGCATTCTCCGTGATGAACTCTTCACAGGCCGTAACCACGCGGTTCCAGCGCTGGGCATCGTAATTGCCATACCACGCCACTTTCCGGACACTCTCCTCGGCGATCTTGCCGATATTGCCCAGTACCGGTTGTTGCGGCTCGGCATAAGGCTGGTTCGCATTGAACAAGGGGCTGGCCGCATAGAGCAGCACACGAATCTTGAGCGCCAGCGCCGAAGCTTTCGTAAAACGCCCGTCATCGGCTGGGTCGACCGTCCATGGGAGCTCCCGGGCAGCCTGTTCGCACAGCGCGACGATGTATTCGACCGTCTCTTCGAAAGTCCGGCGCGAATAGTCTATATCGGCCTCCTTACCCGCCTCGACGGCTGTCTTGAGCAGGGGAACCCCACCGAAGTGGCGCAGCAATTCGTGGTACTGGCACGCAATGACCATTCGGGCCTCGCCCTTGCGCCGAATCTTTTCCGCCTCGCTCATGTCGGGCACACGGTCGACATGCTCGATGTAGAGGAACGCCTTGCGGATACCCGTCCACGTCACGTCCTGCTCGGGGTTGAACCCCATCTTCGTACCGCTCGACTCATTCTCGGTCTCGGCGTCGTATGCGCCCCCGTAATACATGCTGTAAACGCCGCCCCACGAACAATGCGTGTTGATGATATCGGTCAGGGCATCGAGGTTGTCCCATGCCAGTTTGTTACCGGCATTCTGGTGTTCGTACGACCCGCCGTTCACGCTGGGATTGTGCATCGTGAGCCCGCAGCGCAACGTGGCATAGGCCGAATTGAGGGCCCGGTCGGCATAGAGCTTCGACGAGAAGATCGTGTCGACGGTCACATCGCCGCCGGGCGCTTTCTCCAGGAACCCGTCCCCGAATTTCAGGTCGCTGCAATTGGTCAGTCCCGACACGAAACCGCCCAGGATCAGAATGGATATTATCGTCTTTTTCATAGTGGAGTGTCGATTAGAATGTGATGTTTACACCGAAGTTGAAAATGCGCACGTTCGGGTAGGAATCGATATTCGAACCGCTCGTCGCCCCCTCGGGGTCGATGTCGATGTCGTTCAGATCGGAGAAAAGCGTCAACAGGTTGTACCCGCTGAAATAAACCTTCAGCGACTTGACGCCGACCTTCCGGAATGCCGGAATATCCCTGAACGTATAACCTATTTCGGCAACCTTCAGCCGCAGGTACGAGCCGTCCATCAGCCACAGGTCGGAATCCTCCAGATAGTGCGACTTGTTGAGGAAGGTCAGCCGTGGAAAACGCGCATCGGGGTTCTCGGGCGTCCAACGCCCGTCGGCCAGGAATTTGAGCAGCGCACGGCCGTTTGTACTGCCGAAAGCATTACGGTATTCGCCGCTGAGCATACGCGAGGCATGCAGGCCGGCCGTCCACTGCATCGAAATTTCGAAATTCTTGTACCGGAATCCGCCCAGCAGGCCGAGCACGTAGTCCGGACGCTGGCTGTAACCGAAGTAGGTCTTGTCGTTGCCGTCGATCTTGCCGTCTCCGTTGAGGTCTTTAAAGAGCGCGTCACCTGGGCGGGGTGATCCCAGCGACATGACGGGTAGCAGCGGCTTCCCCTCCCCGTCGGTTTTCAGAGCTCCGTCGGCATCGAAGTCGTCGGCTCGCAGGAAACGGTCGAACCTGTACCCGTAGTTCAGTCCCGTGCTGCGTCCGGTCTGAGCCATCCACGGATAGTTGGGCATGACTTCGTCCATAAAAATAATCTTGTTCTTCGAGTAGGAGACGTTGCCCTGTACCCACCAGTCGATCTTCTCGGTACGCGAATTCCAGCCCAGTGAGATTTCATAGCCCCGGTTATCGACCTCGCCCAGATTGATCAGCGGCAGCTCGATGGCGACGATCGACGGCAGCGTATTGCGGGTCGAAAGAATGTCGTAGCGGTGTTCGAAAAAGTAGTCGGCCGTCAGGCTGAGGCGCGCACCGAACATTTTGAGGTCGATGCCATAGTTCTGCTTGCGTACTTTTTCCCACGTCACCTCGGAGTTGCCGACCGTATTTTCGACCGCATCGGGCAGCATCGTCATACTTCCGCCCATACCGAACTGGTAGCTGCCGTAGCCGTTCTGCCATACGGCATGGTTGCCCGTCCACGAGCCGTCGAGGTAGAGGAAACGGGCACCGCTGTACTTGTCGTTCCCGACCAGTCCGAACGAGGCCCTCAACTTCAGGAAGTCGACGGTTTGCTGGTTCTTCATGAAATTCTCCTCGGAGACGATCCAGCCCACAGAACCTGCCGGGAAGAACCCGTAGCGCTTCTTCGGGGCGAAATTCTCGGAGCCGTTGTAACCGGCGTTGAAATCGACCAGATAGCGGTTCTTGTAAGCATAGGTCAAACGCCCCACATAACCCACATAGGCGGTCGGGATGTCGGTATACTGACCCGGGTAATAGGTCTTCGACTGGTTGTAAAGCAGCAGTGCCGACACCGCGTGGTCACCGAACGTACGCTGGTAGCCGAGGCTCGCCTCTATATACCAGTTGCGTGATTTGCCCGACCCGTCCTCACCATAGGTCATCGGCTCGCGCATACCCGTCACGCCGTCGGTCTGGTAGACGATCGTATTGTCGAACCTCGGGTCTGAGACATCCATTCCGGGTTGGGTGATCGTCCCCAGATAAATCGGCGTATAGGAACTGTTCGTACCGGTCGGGGCGCGTTTGGTCGCCAGGTAGTAAGAGGTATTGTATGCTCCTTTCACATTGAGGGTCAATCCCTTGGTAATCACATCGAGGTTCTGGGAAAGCGCAAGGTCGAGGTTCAGTTCATTCTGGGTCGTTTTGCGGTAACCCCAGTTGTAGTAGCAGTCCAGCCCGCTCGTGAGTTCCGTAAGTGGGATGTAGTTGTTCTTGTAATTGTAGATGTACTTCCCGTCGACGAAACCCGGACTTGCGAACGGCGTACACCACATGATATTCTGCCAGAGCGAATAGGTCAGCGGTTCTCGTTTGTCGCTCACGCGCCCGCCGATATTGACTTTCAACTGAGTCGTATTCGTAATGTCTACGTCGATGTTCGAGCGGTAGTTAAAGCGCTGATAATTGTAATTCGGGTCATAACTCTCGTCGAAACGCTTCATCATGCCGTCCTGATCCAGATAACCCAACGACACGAAATAGCGGATGCGGTCGCCGCCGCCCGACAGGGTCGCATTATGTTGTGTCTGCCAGGCGACGTTCTTGAAGATGTATTTGCTCCAGTCCACATCCGGGAACATGATCGGATCGGCCTTCGTGCGGAACATTTCCGTTACGAACGGCGAAAAGGTGAGCTGGTCATCCTTAATGCCGGGATTGTCGGAGCGCTGGGCCTCGGAATAGAGCGTAGCGTAAGTATAACTGTCGACACCGGTCAGGTGTCGCAGCGACTGAGTCAGTCCGAAGGTCGAGTTCCATGAAATCTGTGGCTTGCCCTTCGTACCGCGCCGCGTCGTGACCAGGATGACACCATTGGCGCCGCGAACCCCGAATACGGCCGTCGACGATGCATCCTTGAGGACGGTCACACTCTCGATCTCGTGCGAGTCCATCTGGAAAAACGAACGCTCGACACCGTCCACCAGGATAAGCGGCTTCGACGCCTCGTTCGAAAGCGATCCCGTACCGCGGACATAAATATCGGGGTCTTCGGCACCGGGCTGTCCGGAAATCTGTACCGACGAAATGCCTGTCACGGCCCCCGCAAGGGCACTGCCGGCACTGCCGCTCGGTGACTTGAGCAGGTCTTTGGTATTGATCGAGGCGATGGCGCCCGTCACCGACACCTTTTTCTGTTGCCCGTAGGCGATGACCTGCACCTCCTCCAGCGCCTGCGCCTCTTCCTTCAGGCGGATTTCATTGTCCGCCGCAGCCACGAGCACCGACTCCCGGGGCTGGTAGCCAATATAGGAAACCGACACGAGCGGTTGATAGCGGACGGGAATCGTGATCCGGAATTCACCCTCGGAGTTGGTCGTCATACCGATTTGCGGGGCGTCCTTGACAACAATGGCGACACCGGCGAGCGGTACGGAACTTCTTTCGTCGACCACACGGCCCTTATACGTTACCGACCGGCTGCCGCCCTGGATGGCCTGCAAGCCCGCCGCATCCGGCTCTCCCGCGCCGGCGGCAAGTGCAAACGCCGGGAACATCAGGCAGACGGCGATCAGATATATGGTTTGCTTCATGATTTGCGAGTTGTTACTGTTTGACATCTATGGCGATTGCATATTGCGCGGCCTGGTCGGCCTTTCCCACGACGACGTTTCCGCCCACCTTGAGCGTCGGCGTGAAACCGTCATCCAAGTAGTTGCTTCCGGCCACGTAGAACACGTCTTTCCAGCCCATCTTGTAGAGCAGCCACGCAGCCTGGCAGGTTCCCGTCCCCTCGGACACGGCGGCGACACCGAGTTTGTTGTCATAGGTCAGCCCGATGTACGAACGGCTGCGCGTGCCGTTCCAGGCTTCGCCCAGGGCCGTTTCCCATCCGGTATCGTTCCAATACATCTCCAGGCGGGTCAGCAGATGCCCCTCGCGTACCAACCACGGGTGTCCCGACGCCGCGGCGACCACATCCCACGGAGTCCCCGAGGCAAGATACCCGTCGCGTCCCGCCTCATCGACCCATTGGGTCATCCTGACCAGTTCGCCGTCGCGGATACCCGCATTCCAAAATTCAATATGCCCGTCCTCGTAGAAACCGACCGTCCCGCGCCAGTCGCCCTCGGAATTGCGGTCGGAGAGCACTTTCCCATTGTAGTAAATCATCGTGCTCTCCTTGGTCATCATTCCGGTGAGTGCGACCAGCGAGGCCACGTCGTCCATGACCACCGAGCGGACATCGTTGCTGACCATATAGGCTTTCGCCTTGTCAATGTCGATCGTGGCGAAAGCGAATTCGATTCCCTCGATCGTTTCGGTCGGGCGGTTTGCGGCCCAGTTGCCGATAAAGGCAAGGTAAACGTCCAGGTCACCGGCACCGGGATCCCAGCTCCATGGGGTTTCGGATGTTGCCGCACCGCGTACGGGAACGCTGTTGACCGTAGTTGCCTTATAGACATTGAGGAACGGATAGAGCTGCTGGTCGACATAATTGCCCGTGACCTCGCTAAACCCGTAGACGATCGGTTTGTCCATCACTTTCGAATAGTCTATCCTGACGTTGTAGATGCGCTCTTTGCCATCCATTTCGACTTTCAGTTGCCGGGTAAGCGACTCCGTGAAATCGAACGTCGTAGACGAGGCGATCGAAGCTCCCTCCATCAGGGCACCTTCGGCAAAATCGAGTTCGATTTCACCCCGGTTCATACTCCGCTCATAAGTGATCGTAAGCGTCTTGCCCGATACGGAAACGCAGCCACCGATTCCCGAAGCAGTCACCTTCGTAGCATCGGTGATCGGAAATGCCTTCGACGAAATCGTGAACCACACCTTGACGATCCGGTTATCGGGTGCCCGGAAGTTCAGCACCGGATAGGTATCCAGGTCGGCGGCGGTAACGTCCGTCGGGAAAATGACCGAATAGCCCTCGTTGAGCTCGACGTTGATCCGGGCATGTGAGAAATCCTCGGCCATATCGAATCTCAGGGCCAGGTTTTTATCGTCTATCCGCTCCGCCGTGACTGTCTCGCCGTCGACGGTCACGCGGATTGACTTATAGGGCAGACCGCCGGACGAAACCGTCCGATCGTCGGAACAGGAGCAGAAGGACAGCGCCGCTGCGACGAATACGGCACTCATGTAATTCTTGTAGAAATCTGCTTTCATAGATTAGGGTTTAGTTGGTTTATTCGGAAAAAAGGGAAAGGGATCGGACACTACGGTTCATCCGGGATGGCTGCATCATGTCATGGCATTGTTTTTTAGGTTAGTTTTCGATTCCGACAGCCCCGTCCGAAGGGCTTTTGCCGGATACGAAAATACTCTGCCCGGACGGCTTTGAGGTTGAAATTTTACCGTAAAACGGCTCTGACGCAAATCGGCCGGCTGCAACAGCCGACCGACACAACGCAGGCAATACAATGCATAACAACACATTACACAAACACCTCCGGAAAATATCCGGGTTATACGATTTTTTCACCCTTGCCATCGAGTTGTTCGATGAATTCCTTGGGACTGACGCCGAACTTTTTCCGGAAACAGGTGCTGAAATACTTCGGGTCGTTGAACCCTACGGCATAAGCCAGATCGGCGATCCGCATGTGGCGCTGCTGTTCCAGCAACCGGCACGCCGCGCGCAGCCGTATGTCGACCATAAACGCGGTCGGAGTAAGCCCTGTCAGCGATTTGAGTTTCTCGGTGAGGACGGTACGCGACGTATTCATCTCCCGCGTGAAATCGGCCTGCGAAAATTCGCCGTCGTCGATATGCGCATTGACGCACGCCATAGCCCGGCGCATGAAATCTTCGTCCATCGAGGTATATTCCAACGCTTCGATCTCAAAGACAAGCTGGTTGCGGAAATGCGAACCTTTGCGCTCCTGCTTTCTGAGCTGGTTCACGATCTGTGCATGGAGCAGCTTGAAGTTGAACGGCTTGGTAACATAACCGTCAGCCCCCGAGTCATACCCTTCGATACGGCTGTCGTCCGTATTTTTGGCCGTCAGAAGGATGACAGGGATATGGCAATATTCGAACGTCCCCTTGATCTTGGCGCACAACTCGATCCCGTCCATCCCGGGCATCATGATGTCGGAAACGACCAGATCGACCGGTTTTTCGGCCAAAAGTTGCAGTGCCTCTTCGCCTCCGGATGCCATTTCGATGTGGAAATAAGCCGCCAGCAAGTTGGACACCAGCACCCGCAGTTCCTCGTTGTCATCCACGATCAGAATCGTATACATCCGCCCGTCTCCGGCAACCGCCTCTCCCGGCCGCATGGACGGCAACTCCGCCGATCCCGGCATCAAATCCGCCGAATCGGGCCCTGGCACCGATTCGTCGACCTCTTCCCCGGAGTAAGCGTCCCGGCCTATGGGCAATACGACCCGGAAACAATTTCCCTCCCGTTCGCTGCTCGAAACCCGGATATGCCCCTTGTGGATATCGGTCAGATCCTTCACCAGCGACAACCCGATACCCGTACCGATGGTATGGAACTTACGGTAATTACCGTCGTAGAAGCGCTTGAAAAGCCCGTCGATAGTCTGCTGGCTCATGCATTCACCGCTATTGGCGATCATTATACCGACAAAACCGGGGCTTTCCATCCCCACACGGATTTTTATTTCCCCTTCGTCGGGTGTGTATTTGGCAGCGTTGGAAAGCAGGTTGTAGACGATCTTATCGAGTTTGTCGGAATCGAACCAGCCTTCGATACGGTCGGCAGAACTCTGGAAGTAGACCCGAAGGCGCTTTTTCGATACCAGCGGGGCGAATGCCTCGACACATTTGCGAACGAATGCCGCCACATCGCCTTGCGAAACCCGGATCTTCAGGTTACCACTCTCGACCTTGCGGAATTCGAGTATCTGCTGGATGAGGCGCATCAGACGCGTCGCGTTGACCGAGATTACGTTGTAGAGCGCCTCCCGGTCTGTGGAGGTGCTGCGCAGGCTGTCAAGCGAGGTAATGATGATCGTCAGGGGCGTCATCAGCTCGTGGGTGACATTGGTAAAGAACTGCAATTTCGCGTGGTTCAGCTCCTCGGTTTTCCGGCGTTCGAATTTCGAAATGCGGATTTCATGCTGCATACGCAGTCGGTAGCGCAGGAAGCGGATCGCGCCGTAGGCCACCCCCGCAAGGGCTGCGAGATAGAGCGCCACGGCCCACCACGAGCGCCAGGGTGCCGGCAGGATACGCACCTTCAGCACCCGCTCGTTGCTGCTCCAGACACCGTTGCCGCCCGCCGCCTGCAAATGGAAGGTATAAATGCCCGCAGGCAGGTTGTTGTAGGAGGCGAAGCGGTGCTGTGAATCGACCAATACGTACTCCTTGTCGAACCCGTCCAGCTTGTATTTGAAGATGTTGTCCCTCGGATTGGCATAGGAAAGCATCGAAAATTCGATATAGAAATTGTTTTGCCGGTGGGTCAGCGTCACCTCATCTGCATAGTCGATCTCTCGGGAGCTGATATGCTCCCGCTCCTTTTCCGGCATGGTACGCAGGGACTGGTTGTGAACCCGGAAATCGGTCAATACGATCGGAAGTTTCGACTGGTGGGGCTGGATGCGGTTGCCCGTAAAGATGCGCAGTCCGTTCGAACCGCCGAACGCCATGCGTCCGTATTCGACACGTGCCGATGCATTGCGGTTGAAGAAGAACGATTGCAGATCTGCCGTAATAATATAGGTGTTGATATGCTCGGGAGTACCGTTTTCGTCGGGCGAGAACGAGAACACGGCGTCGTTGGTCGTAATCCACATGCGGCCGTTCTCATCCCTAGCAATGTTGGTGATCCCCTTTTTCTCGATGTTGGGAAATGCCGTGACCGCCTTGAAACGATCCTCCGAGGGCGAATATACCGCCAGTCCGTCGGCAATCGTCCCCGCCCAGAGGTTACCCGCATCGTCCGTACTGAGGCAATAGACGTTATCGGCCGTCATCCCCGCCCCGCGTCGATACTGGATCCAGTCACGTCTTTTCGTATCGACACGGATGATCCCGTCGCCGTTGGTCGCAATCCATACGACCCCGCCGCCGATGCAGCAGATATCGAATATGCGCGTCGATGCGAAGGGCGTCTTCCGCCCCAGCCACATGTCGAGCGTCGAGAGCTGCCCGGACGCCGATTCGATATAAATTCCCGACCTCGAACCGATCCACAAATTCCCGTCCGGATCCTCCCGCAGCGCGAGCACGCAGTCGTCGGCAAACAGCGGCAGCGTATTCCGGTTGATCTGGCGCACACGATGGCGTTTCTCGTCGTAGCACCATACACCCGAACTCCACGTCGCAAAGCACAGCTCCGAAGTGGCGTTCCTCCTGATTATGGCATTGACGGTCGAAGTATAAGGCAGCACACACAGGTCGGGATGCTCCCGGTAGCTGACGATACGGCCGCTGCGGGTATTATACCTGATCAGCCCGAAATCGAGCAGCCCGAGCCAATATTCGCCCTCGCCGATGTAATACATACTCCGTACGGAACTGGTGTTGAAGCGGGCACGCACCGGATCGAGCCGGTTGAATTCGAATTTCATGCCTGCGGTCTGTATCTTGCAAACACCGCCGCCCAGCATCCCGATCCACATGAGGTTGTCCCGGGCCCGCATAATCGAATTGACCTCGTTGTATGGCAGGTCGCCCACATCCTCGCCGGGTTTGAAATTCTGGAACGAGGGCCGGTGATCCGGGTCATGCAGGATACTCAGTCCGCTGCGGGTTCCCACCCACAGCGTGTTCTGCGTAATATCCTCTTCGATGGCATAGACAATGTCGTCGAGCAGCGCCGTATCGTCGTCTTCACGGTGCATGTAACGGGCATATTGCATCCGCCCGGGAGCATAGGGGTTTATCAGGCGGATCAGGCCCTGTCTCTTATACACATCTCCGAGCC
>ENA-OZMP01000234-OZMP01000234.1-human-gut-metagenome-genome-assembly--contig:-NODE-234-length-17281-cov-5.237664_pt1 | contig 17281 bp, 10 predicted proteins | sample MGYA00244191_ERZ653817 | MGnify/ENA primary metagenome ERZ653817 (study PRJEB26926, sample SAMN06164702) | human gut metagenome | biome: ENVO:00009003; feature: ENVO:2100002; material: ENVO:00002003...
CATCAAAAGTGAATTTTTAATTAAAAATTCCTTAAATTTGTAAAAACAGCTTAACTGCACGACCTCATGGCAAAACGGGAATTATTACTCGGAGACGAAGCCCTCGCACTGGGGGCGCTCCACGCAGGATTGTCGGGTGTCTATGCCTATCCGGGCACACCTTCGACCGAAATCACCGAATATATACAAGGACATCCGCTCACCGCCGAACGAGGCATCCACTGCACATGGTCGGCCAATGAGAAGACGGCGATGGAGGAAGCGCTGGGCATGTCGTTCGCCGGAAAGCGCGCCTTGGTGTGCATGAAACATGTGGGCATGAACGTCGCCGCCGACGCCTTCGTCAACTCGGCGATGACGGGAGCCAACGGCGGACTGGTCGTCGTGGCGGCCGACGACCCCTCGATGCACTCGTCCCAGAACGAACAGGATTCACGCTTCTACGGCAAGTTCGCCCTTGTCCCGACGTTCGAGCCCTCCACGCAGCAGGAGGCCTACGAGATGGTGCAGGCCGCGTTCGATTTCTCGGAAAAATACCGCATCCCCGTACTGATGCGCCTTACGACCCGCATGGCCCACTCGCGCGCCATGGTCGAACCACGCGAGGCACGCCCCGAGAACAGCCTCGCCTATCCCGCCCGGACGCGCCAATGGGTGCTGATGCCGGGCAATTCGCGCGTAAGATACGAGGCATTGCTCGCCGACTATGCCCGCTTCGAAGAGGAGGCGGCTGCAAGCCGCTTCAACCGTTACGCCGACGCTGAAGACAAATCGCTGGGCATCATCGCCTGCGGCATTGCCTACAACTACCTCATGGAGAACTACCCCGACGGATGCCCGCACCCGGTGCTCAAAATATCGCAATACCCGCTTCCGCAGGAACTCGTGCGCCGCATGGCGTCGGAATGCAAGGCGCTGCTCATCATCGAGGAGGGACAACCCGTCGTCGAAGAAGCCCTGCGCGGCATCCTGCCTGCGCCCGTTGAGATCCGCGGCCGCATGTCGGGCGAACTGCCCCGCACCGGGGAACTGACTCCGGACAGCGTACGCACGGCCCTGGGGCTCGCCCCGCACGCGACCCTCGCCGCCAGCGGCATCGTCGTCCCCCGTCCGCCCGCATTGTGCCAGGGTTGCGGCCACCGCGACATGTATACGGCACTGACGGAGGTAGCAGGCGAATATGAAAATGCCAAGGTATTCAGCGACATCGGCTGCTACACGCTGGGGTGGCTCTCGCCGTTCCATGCCATCGACACCTGCGTCGACATGGGCGCCTCGATCACGATGGCCAAAGGCGCAGCCGACGCCGGACAGCACCCCGCCCTGGCCGTCATCGGCGACTCGACCTTCACCCACTCGGGGATGACCGGGCTGCTGGACGCCGTGAACGAGGGGACGAACATCACGGTCGTCATTTCGGACAACCTCACCACAGGCATGACCGGAGGCCAGGATTCGGCCGGCACGGGACGCCTCGAACAGATATGCGCCGGCCTGGGCGTCGACCCCGCCCACATCCGCGTCATAGTGCCGCTGCCCCGAACCCGCGAAGAGATGAAGGCCATGCTCCGCGAAGAGATCGCCTTCGACGGCGTCTCGGTCATCATCCCCCGCCGCGAATGCATACAGACCGCCAAACGGCACAACGCAACCAAACAGAAACAATAGCGACACGCCCGTCGCGGCGACCGCCCGGCGGCAAAACCCTAAAAACAGGCAAACCATGAAACGCGACATCATACTCTCGGGCGTAGGGGGACAAGGCATCCTCTCGATCGCCACCGTCATCGGCAGGGCTGCCCTCGACCAGGGGCTGCACATCAAGCAGGCCGAAGTCCACGGCATGAGCCAGCGGGGCGGCGACGTGCAGTCGAACCTGCGCATCTCGTCGGATGAAATCGCCTCCGACCTCATTCCGCGGGGTGCCGCCGACCTGATCATCTCGCTCGAACCAATGGAAGCACTCCGCTACCTGCCGTGGCTTTCGACCGGGGGCTGGGTCATCACCAACACCGCCCCGCTGGTCAACATCCCCGACTATCCCGATGCCGATACGCTCGGGCGGGAGATAGCCTCCCTGCCGCACAGCGTGGCACTCGACGTGGATGCCATCGCCCGCCAGGCCGCATCGCCCCGTGCCGCCAACATCGTGCTGCTGGGCGCCGCAGCACCGTTCCTGGGCATCGCACCCGAAAAACTCGAAGCGGGCATACGCGCCATTTTCGCCCGCAAGGGCGACGCCATCGTCGACACGAACCTCGCGGCATTCCGCGCAGGCTACGCATACGCACAAAAACAGACTGCACAATGGGAAGGCTGCCGATAGACCGCTCCGTGCTCGACTCCGCGCTGGAGCGCATGGACATTGCGGACATCGCCCAGGCGACGATCCGCCAGTCGGGCGACATAGCCCGCATCATGGAAACACAGACGGGGATGGAATTCCTGCACCTCGAAATGGGCGTGCCGGGGCTTCCGCCCGAAAAGGCGGGGGTCGAAGCCGAATGCCGGGCTCTGCAATCAGGCGTGGCATCGCAGTACCCCAACATGTTCGGCATCCCCGAACTCAAACAACAGGCTTCGCGTTTCATCCGCGCATTCCTCGACGTCGGGGTCGCACCGCAGGGCTGCATCCCGACGGTCGGGTCGATGCAGGGCAGTTTCACGGCTTTCCTGCTCTGCTCGCAGCTCGCGCCCGGGAAGGATACGATCCTCTTCATCGACCCCGGATTCCCCGTGCAGCGCAACCAGGTGCAGATCCTCGATATCCCCAGCGCATCGTTCGACATCTATGAATACCGCGCCGAAAAACTGGGCCCGAAGCTGGAAAGCTACCTCGCACAGGGCAACATCGCCGCCATCGTCTATTCGAATCCCAACAATCCGGCGTGGATATGCCTCACCGAGGATGAGCTGCGTACGATCGGCGAGCTGGCTACCCGATACGACGCCATCGTCATCGAAGACCTCGCCTACCTTTGCATGGACTTCCGCAAACCACTGGGACGCCCCTTCGAAGCGCCCTACCAGGCCACCGTGGCCAGGTACACGGACAACTACATCCTGATGATCTCCGGTTCGAAGATATTCAGCTACGCCGGCCAACGCATCGCCATCGCAGCCATCTCCGACAAACTCTACCCGCGGCACTACCCCGCGCTCAAACAGCGCTACGGCATGGGGCGCCTGGGCGACGCCTATGTCCTGACGTTCCTCTATGCCGCCTCGTCGGGCACGAGCCACTCGGCGCAGCACGCCCTGGCGGCGATGTTCCGCGCTGCGGCCGACGGGCAGCTCGATTTCGTGGGCGAAACCTCGGAATACGCCCGGCGCGCCCGCCTCACCAAGGAGATCTTCCAGCGCCACGGCTTCCGCATCGTCTACGACAAAGACCAGGACGAGGCCGTGAGCGACGGGTTCTTCTACACCGTCGGCTACGGCGGACTCTCCAGCGCGGAGCTGCTGAGCGAACTGCTCCTTTACGGCATCTGCGCCATATCGCTCACATCGACCGGCAGCCGCCAGCCGGGCATCCGGGTCTGCGTTTCGCAACTGAACCGCCCCGAGCAGTTCGAACTGCTCGAAACACGCCTAACCGCCTTCGGGCAAAACCACCGATAAGCCTATGCGATTCACGACAGCCGCCGAAGCCGTAAAGCTCATCCGCCCGCACAGCAGCGTCTACATTCAGGGCAGCACCTCGATCCCCGAAGTGCTCGTCCGCGCCATGACCGACCGCGCCGCCGAGCTCACCGATGTCACGCTCTACTCCGGATTCGCCGTCGGGAGGGCAGACGCCCCCTATTGCAGCCCCGAATACAAGGATACGTTCCTGGTCAACAGCCTGTTCGTGGCCAATAACATTCGCCGCTGGCTGGCCCAGGGCTACGGACAGTCGATCCCGGCCTTCCTGGGCGAAATCCCGGGGCTGTTCCGCGACGGGACGCTGCCCGTCGACGTGGCAATCCTCAACCTCTCGCGCCCCAACGAGGAGGGCTACTGCTCGTTCGGCGTCTCGGCCGACCTGGCCGTTTCGGCCGTGGAATGCGCCAGGACAGTCATTGCGCAGGTCAACACGGCCATGCCGTTCTCCTACGGCGACGCCGTGATCCACCTCTCGCGCGTCGCCGCGGCCGTCGAGGTCGACGACCCGCTGGTCGAGGTGCCCTCGGCAACCCCCACCGACATCGAACGCAGGATCGGCAACCACATCGCCGAACTGATCCCCGACGGAGCGACATTGCAGATCGGCGTGGGCGGAATCCCCAATGCCGTGCTGGCCGCGCTCACGGGCCACAAACATCTCGGGCTGCATACCGAGGCGATGACCGACGGCGTGCTGCCGCTGCTCGAAAGCGGCGTGATCGACAACTCGCTCAAACGGGTCATGCCCGGCGTAACGGTCGCCTCGCTGGCGCTGGGATCGCGCCGGCTGTACGATTATATGGACTACCGCAAAGACCTCGTGATGAAGGATGTGGCATGGACGAACGACCCGTTCCGCATCCGCGAGAACCCGCGCGTGATGGCGATCAACTCGGCCGTCGAGGTCGACCTCACGGGGCAGGTCTGCGCCGACTCGGTCGGTGAGCGCATCATTTCCGGCGTAGGCGGGCAGCACGATTTCATGTACGGAGGAGCCCTGTCGGAGGGCGGCAAAACCTTCATTGCCATCCCGTCGACCACCCCGAAAGGCGAATCGAAGATCAAGGCGCTGCTGACGCCCGGCGCAGGCGTCGTGACGACCCGCCACATGGTGCAGCACATCGTAACGGAATACGGCGTTGCGCACCTGCGCGGCCGCAACCTCGCCCAGCGGGCGCGGGCACTGATCGCCGTCGCCCATCCCTCGGTGCGCGAAAAGCTGGAAAAGGCCGCCTGCGAACGCTTCGGCTACTCGTTCCTCAGGCTCAGATAGAGGCGCCCCGGCCTCTTCGAAGAGGGCGACACGCTTATCCTGCATTTTTCCACCCGGCAAGCCGGCAAGGAATAGCGTAAAAAGCGTGATTCGTCCGGAATAATATAAAACGACGATCCATGCGCTGGAAATACCTCTTTTTCGACCTCGACGGAACGCTCACCGACCCGATGCCGGGTATCACCCGTTCGGTGCAGTACGCCCTGCGGCATTTCGGCATCGAGGCCGACGACCCCACGGCGCTGTACCCCTTCATCGGGCCGCCGCTGCGCAATTCGTTCCGCGAATTCTATGACATGAGCGACGCCGATGCCGAGGTGGCCGTCGAAAAATACCGCGAATATTACGCCCCGAAAGGGATTTTCGAGAACAGGCTCTACGAAGGGATCCCCGAGTTGTTACGCGACCTGCGGGCGCACGGGGCGACACTGGTCGTGGCGACCTCGAAACCCACCCGTTTCGCGGAGCAGATTGCCCGGCATTTCGGGTTCGCGGACGACTTCGCGCTTATCAGCGGCAGCACGCCCGACGGCTCGCGCGACGCCAAGGCCGACGTAATCCGCCATGCACTCGCCACGCTGGGCATCGACGACCCCGCCCGTGCCGTGATGATCGGCGACCGCCGCCATGACGTCGAAGGCGCAGCCGCAACGGGGCTTGCCGCCATCGGCGTACTGTGGGGTTACGGCAGCCGCGAAGAGCTTCAGACCGCAAAACCCGCATTTATTGCGGAAGATATTCCCGCCCTGCGGCAGTTGCTTCTGGGATAGACGCGGACAGGAGCCAGAGCCGGAGGTCGACCCCAAACACGTAACAGAGACGGAGGCCGAAGGCAAAAGCCCGACGAAACCGGATACGGGCGCCGACCCCAAACGCGCGACGGATACGCAGACGGACACCGATCCCAAAAGCCATACGGATACGGACACCGGACAGCTATGCCCCTGCAACAAAAGCAGACCTGCCAATTGGCAGGTCTGCTTGACACGTCGGGATGCCGCGGTTACCACCGGCACACCGGGTTATTTTGCGAACTTCATTTCGTCGAGCAACCACCCGGCGTCGGCATACTTGTCGATCACCCACATCACATAGCGGATATCCACGCACACCGTGCGCGCCAATTCGGGATGGAACCACACGTCGCCGGCCATCGACTCGCGGTTGCCGTCGAACGCAAGCCCTATAAGGTGCCCCCTGCCGTCGAGTACGGGGCTGCCCGAATTGCCTCCCGTAATGTCATTGTCGGTCAGGAAATTGACATAGAGCGTACCACTCTCGCCCCAGCGTCCCCAGTCCCGTTTGGCGATCAGCCGCCGCATACGATCGTCGACACGGTATTCGTATTCGTCGGGGTTGTACTTCTCCATATAGCCCGCGATCGTCGAACGCGAATCGTAATGCACGCCGTCCGAAGGGTTCAGGGGCTGCACGTTACCGTAGGTCAGGCGCATGGTCGAGTTGGCATTGGGATACTGCGCCAGTCCTTCCGAAGCACGGAAATCGTAAAGCAGGTCGGCATAGCGGCTCTCGCTCCGCCCGACATGCGCACGGCCGCGCTTCTCGGCCTTGTCCACACCGCCCGTAAAACGCTGTACGGTGACCGATTCGGTAAGCGCCACCATGGGGTCGCGGCGTATCTCGGCCACCGACCGGTTCTTCGAGAAATAGGCATCGTAACGCACGGGGTCGCTGCAAAACGAAGCATCGAACGCCGCACGCGCCATGCGGTCGGCATCGCCTCCCGCCTGGTCGTACATCGCCTGTAACTGCACGCCCCACATCTCGCGCGGCACGTTGGCCGTGAAGTTCACCACCATCCGCGCCAACAGGTCGCGGTCGGTCGCGGCATCGTAGTTACGGCGCAGGCGGCCGCTCCCGGCCACGACGCTTCGGGCATCCTTCGAATCCACGATCAGCGAGTCCTGCTTCAGCCGTTCGAGTTTACCAAGGTACGACGACACGCGGTTGGCCACGAGCAGCGCCTCGCTGGGGCCGAGCCATGCCTCGCGGAAATAATTGAGGTTGCGCTCGGCGCCCTGCCGCGCCTTGTAACCGCGCGCGAGCTCTTCGAGCAACGTCCCGTCCTCGGCCTTGCGGGCGGAATCGGCCTCGATCCAACGCTGCAGGCGTTCCTCCTCGGCCTCACGGATCGCCACGACGTCGAAACGGCGCAGGCATTTGTTCTCCCACTTGGCGTAGTCGGCGTAGTTGCTCAGGCCGAAATAAGCATCCGAATACTCCATGCGCACCCGCGGATCGCGTTCCATATGGCGTTTGAGAATATCCATCCGGTCATGGCGGTTGGCCACGACGATCGGGTTCCGGACACGCTGCTTCTCGGCCACGGCGAACGACGACGCATAGCGGTTCGTACGCCCCGGGAATCCGATCACCATTGCGAAGTCGCCGTCATGCACGCCGCCCGTGGCGACCTGCAACACGCGGCGGGGTTTGAGCGGCACATTGTCGGCGGAATAGGCCGCAGGGCGTCCCTCCTGGTCGGCATAGACTCGGTAAAGCGCGAAATCGCCCTTGTGCTGGGGCCAGCCCCAGTTGTCGTAATCGCCGCCGAAGGCACCGATCGACGCAGGCGGCGTACCCACCAGCCGCACATCCTTGTAGATGTCGTAGTAGAACATCAGGTACATTTTGCCGCCCCACATCGAGTAGCACGACACCTCGCACTCCGTTTCCCGGCCGTAGCGCCCTTCCAGTTCGGCATAGAGGCGGCGCGGGGCCATCATGCCCCATTTCCCGGCGGCTTTCATCTCCTCCTTGAGCGCATTGGCCTCGTCGGTCACGTCGACCACCTTGCGCACGAACCACACGGTCTTGCCGGGGACGGGAATCTCCTCATCGCGCGTGCGTGCCCAGAATCCCGTTTCGAGCAGGTTGCATTCGGGCGTCGACAGGGCGCAGATGTCGCTGTAAGCCACATGGTGGTTGGTAATCATCAGCCCCTGGTCGGAAATCATGCTGCCCGTCCCCATGCCGCCGTCGACTGCCACCACGGCATCGGCCAGCGCAGCCGATTTCTCGTTGTAAATCTCCTTATCCTTGATTTTCAGTCCCCGGGCCTTCATCTGCGGATAAATCTCCGCCAGCCGGTGCATCAGCCACATACCCTCGTCGGCCCTCGCGGTCTGCATACAGAGCAGCACAACGGCCAGACAGGCTATCCATCTTCTCATATCTTTCATTCTTATAAACGGGAGGGCACCGTCGCCGACGCCCTCCCTTAGGGTTTACGGTTATTCTTCGACGGTCTTACCCTCGGTCGTGAACTTCAGCCGCGGATCGGCCTCCTTGAAGGAGCCGTCGGCCATGCGCAGCGTCCATTTTTCGGCCTGGAAAACCTCTTTCCACAGCTTCGCGTCGTCCCACATCGACTTCACATAGCGGATGCGCATCACGGGCTTCATATCCCGCAGGACGAAATCCACGGACACGATGCCGTCCGTACACGAAAGGAAGCTCTTGAAATAGGGGAACGCATTGCGGATCGGCATCTTCTCGATACCGGGGAATACCATCTCGTAGACCGCCTTGGGGAACTGCTCGTCGTCCCCCCACTTCTCCTGGTTGGCAACGAACCTGCCCGCGAGCTTCTCCACATCGCGGAACATGATCTGCGCAAACTCTTCACGCGAAACCTGTCCGGCGACCGCATAGCTTTTAAGCACCGTATGCATCGGGATCACCTTCTCGCTCTCCTTGGTCGGGATGACCAGTTCCTTGGCGTCGATCGCCTCCCCGAACATCTTTTCGGTAATACCGGCAGCCGGATCGACGTAGACCGTCACATCCACCGGACAGGCGAACTCCGACGTGAAGCCGTAGACTCCCTCGATCTTCTGGAGCACCATGCCGAAATAGATCATATCCATCCGGTCGTGGAGCCCTTCGACGCCGAGCTTCACCACGTCGAGCATCGGCACCTGCTCGCCCGGCATGGCATATTTGCGCAGCGTCGGCGCAAAGATCGCAGCCTGTATCTTCAGCGTATCGGTGGCAGCCGGGTCGTAAAGCACCTCGACGCCATGGCGGCGTACGAAGGTCTTGACGCCGTATACGCCCTGCACGGCCTGCATCTTGGCCGAAAAAGCCTTCGACGAACCGAAGCACTTGATCGTCTGCAAGCCCTCCATCTCGAACGTCTGCAGGTTCTCGACCTTCTCGTAGTCGCCCCACTTCTCGTCGATCGTCGGCAGTTCCATGGTCGAACCCAGCCATATGGCCTGGAAGAAGAGCACCACGGCCAGCACCCCGGGCACCCAGCGCAGCGAACGGCGGCCGTTGACCTGCAAGGCATCCTTGGCACACGCACCGATGCAGTTGCCGCACAACGTACAGTCGACATGCTTCACCTTCACATAGTCATGGATCGGAAGCTGGTAGGGACATTTCTTTTCGCACAGTCCGCAATTATTGCAGGTGTTCAAGTCCCGCTTGATGTACATCAGGGGGAAGGTGCAGCTGCGCATCTTGGCGATCTCGACGATATAGGCGGCAAGACATGCGCCGCCGATCGTCCATACCCATGCGTTCGCAACGCCCAGCGCACCGAGCGCCCAACCGCCGAGGGCGGCGATCACGAACAGCAGCGTGAATTTGAAAATGTTGCTGGCAGCTCCCAGCGGACAGATATACTTGCACCAGAACATCTTCACCACGAAGCCGCCCAGGAGCAGCAGCGCAAGGCTCGTGAGCGACATCCAAAGCACGATTTCGCCCTTGAAACCCGTAGCCACGGCATAGAACGGGTCGAGTTTCTTGCAGAACAGCTCGCTCGACGAGAGCGTGAAATAGAGGATCGTGAAGAGCAGCACGTACTTCACCACGCGCAGCAGTTTATCGACGACGCTGCCCGAAGGGACATCGACCTGCAGGTGCAGTTTTTTCCCGGCACGCCCCATCCACTCGCCGACGGTGCCCAGCGGACAGAGGTATCCGCAAAAAAGTTTGCTGAACAGAATCACTCCCACGGCGAGCACGAGGCCCATCATGATCTGGAGCATCGACATCGAGCAGGCCAGCGAGTTGTTCACCACATAGGTACCGAAAGCCTGCAACCCACCGAAAGGACAATAGGCCTCGACATCGACGGGTTTGTCGCTCAATTTGGCCCAAAGCACCGTGCCCGCAATGGCGGCCAGTACGCCCCATTGCAGCAGGTGCTTCAGATAATTAGGTTTACGTTTCATTTATTGTTGTTTGTGTTGTGTGTGTTTGTGTGTGCGGAGGTGAGGATCACTCCTTGTTCTTGATACAGCGGACGGGAGCGGCGCAATAACCACCCTGGTAAGCGATTGTCATGCGATTGTAACTCTTGTTGTAAGTTATCATGCCGGCATAATACTGGATGTTCTTGATGCCGCTTTCCGGATCGTCGGCCGTATTGTATGTAACCTTGTAACCCGTCGAGCTGGGGAAATATCCCATGCCGAACGCCGAAGCGTCGGCAGCCGACGTCGTGGCCATATAAGCCGGGGTCGCCGTGGCGTTCGCCGCATTGATATAGCCGCAGCCCGCAATATTGAAACCGTCCTTGTTGAGCGCAGCAATCGAACCGCCGTTCTGCGTCTGGTCGAAATAGGGCGATGTCGGGTCGGACAGGCTGCCGCTGCCCACACCCGCCAGCCTGAGCCACTCGGCCATCGTCGGGATATGCCACCCGTCGGGGCAAATACCCTGCGCACCCTCGTATTGGTCGAAATTGGTGCCTGTCATCTCGCCGGTCATTCCCAGCATCACGGGATAGCTGTACAGCAGGCCCGCGGTCTCGGCCAACGACGGGTCGGCGGCTTTCGAGAGGTTGCAGGGGTACCACACCCCGTTGCCGTCCTTCGGGTCGCTCGATATGGTTTTGCCTTCGGGAACATAGCGCAGGTTCTCGGCCATCCACGTGCGGCCGTCCTTGAGCGTGACGATCTTGTACTTCACGCCGCCCCACTCGACGGTCGGGGTCTCCACTTCGCCGTCGCCGTCCGGCAGCAGGTCGTCTCCGTCGACCCAGCCCGCGATCGGGCCGCTGAATTTCACCTGGATGTCAGCCGGCTGCACGTTGCAGTCCATGCGGCGGTTCTCACCCGACTTGAGGTCGGTCGTGCCGAGCGTCTGCGTACGCATCTTACCATCGGCCGTGGTGACCGTAACCTTGAGCTGCACACCGTTCTGCGGCACCAGCAGCGCGTAGTAAACTTTCTCGGCAGTGGCCGTATTGGCGGTCACGTCGGATGCCTCGGCACCCGCCTTGGCCGTAAAATCGCCCGTGGCAGGATCGAGCACACCGGTGCCGACAGCACCCTTGATGACGATGTCCCGGATGTCGAAACCCGATTCGTTCGTCACGCTGATGACGATCCGCGACATTTTGTGCTTGAAGGTCATCTGCGTGGACGACAGCGTGGGCTTGACCCCCGTCTTCACGGCCACGATCAGGTCGGAAGCCGTGTAGTTCGCACCGCTCTGATCCGCCTTTACCGAAAACTCCGCAGGCGCCGCGGCACCGGCCTGGTAGGGATAATAGGCGAAGAGCGTCGAGGTGGCGTTGACATCTTCGTACCAGAGGAAACCCTCGGTCTTGAAATCCGTACCGTCGAACGACATCTCTTTGTTCGCCACGAACGCCGAACCGTCCGCCGTCATCGTGATCGTGAGGCCGACCTTGTCGTTCAGCTCGAAATCGGTGTCCGTCGCCCGCGTGCCGGACGACATGCTTGCCGGCGTCAGCGCAGGGTTGGCGATCGTCGGGGTGATGCGCACCTGCTTGTCGCCCGTTCCGGTGCTTTCTTCCTTCGAGCAGGCGGTGAAAGCCATCGCCGCGACTGCCATCAATGTCAAAATCCTTTTCATAATCTATCCTTTTGAATTTAAAAATTATATCCTACACTCAGCGTCGCCGCGACCCGGTTGGGCTGCGCGACGTATTCCAGTCCGAAACCGTGTTCGTAACGCGCGAACACGTCGACATAGAACCGTTTGATATTGCGCCGCAACCCGAGCGCCGCCCCCAGCCGTTTGGCCGTGAGGTATTCGTTTTCGTAATCGTAGTAAGCGGTCAGCTGCCCGGGATATTCGCCCGGCTGCACGCCGGGGGTTTCGAACTGCGTTTCACACTCCGAGAAACCTCCCAGGCGGTAATCTGCCGCGAGGGTCAGCTCCCAGAGGCCGAACGTGCGGATCAGCGAGGCATATATCTTGGTAAAGTGGAGCTTCTGCCCCTTGACATATGGGTACATCAGCGTCGATTCGCGGTTGAGCTGCGAATAACCGACCCCGGCACGCAAATCCGTATGCGGTGCCACGAACTCGTATTCGCCCCCAAGGTCGAGCCCCTTGCGCCCGAAAGTCGGTGTCGAACCGTGTATGGTGATGGTCTGCACGCCGTTGATGGTCTCGGTGGTGATGATGTTCTCGTCGGTGCGGAGCGTCTGCCAGTCGAGATTCACGCGCACGAAATGCCTGCGCAGTGCCGTTCCCAGCGACAGGGCGGCGTTCGCCGTCACCCAGTGCGTTTCGAACAGATGCCAGATAATGCGGCTCTCGCCCGTCTCGCCCTGCCTGTTACGGTAGGCGACGTCGGCATAGAACGGCCCGTATTGCAACTGGACGCCCGCCCCCTGCGTATTCTCGCGGACGGGGAATCCCGAAACGCCGTTGGTCGAGAGGTGTATGTCGGTGCTCCCCCACTTCTCCAGCGACCCGTAGAGCAGTCCCCGGTCGAAGAATGCCTCGTACAGATCGGCACCGGGGCCCACGCCTTCCGCATCGACCCTCTCGCTGTTCGTACCCACGATATAGACCGCACCGGCAGCAAAACGCCCCGCGTGGTACATTATTCCGGGCGAAAATTCGAAATCCAGCCGTGTGTTCTTGTGGCGCAGGTCTTTGCGCTTGGCATAGTTGCGGGCTTCGAACTCTACGCGCAGGCCGCCCGTCCACCGGTTGCCCAGCACGGCCGACATGCCGCCCGTGAAGGTATAATCCTCGCGCACCTTGCGCCCCGGCGTAAATTCGAGGATGTCCACCGGATAATACCCCGGTTCGGTGAACATCGAGCCGCACATGTTGCGGCCGTCGAAATAGTCGTAGCCGAACCCGCCCGCGAACGAGACCTTCTTCAGGTGGCGCACCGACTCGGTTTTCGCCCCGGCATTCCAGCTGTCGTCCGACGCGGAGTGGCCCGTAAGCCCGCCGTTCTCCTTGGTGAAATAGATTTCGGCATAGGAACGGCTCAGGGAGTCCTGCCGGATACCCGCAGCGTTCGGGCCGCCGTTCCAGGGGTTGCGGCGGAAAATATAGTCGAAACGCTCCTGCGCCGTGGCAGCAGAGACGGCGGCCAACATCAGTATCGTTAAAATCCGTCTCATAGGCTAATCTCGCAAAGATTGTGTCTCACGCTCATAAAAATCGTTCGACGAGTTATTGGTATCCACGTACCTTTCGAAGCCGGCAGCCGCCGTGGCCGCTTCATCCAGCTTCCGGTGCAGGGTATGTCCCTGCGCCTTGGCCGAGAAGCCGACGTAACCGGCATCCACATCGGTGTGCAAGCGTTTGTGCTTGGTCGCCTCGGTCATGTTGCATACCTCGACGCCGTCCACGATCCAGTCGTCCCACGGTATCTTCGAATAGGTGATGCTGCCGCTCTGAACCGTCGACTGGAGGTCGTCGGCCAGATAGGCATCCAGATCGAACCCTTCGGGCGCCCGGAAAAGGATCACGGCGGGCGAATTCTGCGAAATTACGTAGACGACGGCCGTATTCGTCCCGGTCTTTTTCAGCACCTTCATGTAATGCGCCTGGTCGATCTGGTCGCCCGGGACAGGCGTGGGGTGCAACTTGTTGCCGGGATAGTATACCATGTCGTAGAGCACGAAACAGCCCTTGCGGTTGAGGTTCACCGACTGGGAATAGGTCTGCGTATGGTCGACGCCATGGTAGGCCACCACGGCATCCTCGCCGGGTTGCAGCGGGAAATCCGTCCCCGAGCCCGGGAACATCCAGATACAGTCGGGTACGGCGGCGTAATCACGGAAAACGATGTTGCCCGAAGGGTCGGTGCTCGTCCAGGGATTGGCGGCCTGCGAGTTGTAGGGGGCGACCATCGCCAGGCACAGCCCGTCAAGGTAATAGGTCTCGAAACCGTTGTTGTGCAGGATGATATATTTGTCGTCGGCATAAGTCCCCGTCGCCGGCGGATCCTGCATGCAGCCGCCCGAGTAGATCTCCTTGATGAGGATCGTACCCGGCTTGGAAAATTTCAGCGCCACGTCGACGTCCTTGTCCTCGCCGACAAGATCGACCTGCTCGATCGTACCGTTGAATACCGCCGAATCGTCGGGCAGGTCGAGCACCGAGAGACGGTAATGCCCGGCAGCGACGCGGAACCCGGCGTGGCCCTGCGCATCGGTCAGGGCGGTATAAACATTGCCCGTATTGCGGTCGGAGAGTTTCACCGCGACGCCTTCGCGCAGATAGCCGGCGTACCCCTCGGGATACACGGCCGCCACACGGAGTTCGCGCAGCGCACCGTCGTAAGGGTTCCTGTCGAACGACGTGCAACCGGCCACCAGCAGACAGGACAATATGCAAAGTATCTTTCTCATCGTTTTCAGAATTTAAGACGTACCGTAAGTCCGTAATAGAAATCGGGTGTGAAGACCGCCTTAACACCCGTGGCGTACGACGCGACGAAGGGCCGCGAATTGGTGAAGTTGTTGGCGTAGAACGAGACGGAGACATGGTCGCCGATCTCCTTCGTGATGCTCAGGTTGGCCGAGAAATAGGGGTCGTAACCGTCGCCGTTGAAAGAGTAGGCATTGCCCGAACGCAACAGCAGGGAGGAGAAGACCGGATCGTTCTTCTCGGCATCGGTGAAGGGATGGCGGTTGCCGTCGAGGTCGATGTAGGCCACAGGCCAGATCGCCGTATAGCTGTCTCCGTCGTAGATGCTCCCGCCGGTGGGGTTACGATCCTCGTCGACATTGAAGGCATACTCGCGCCCCCTGTACTCCGAGAGGTTCTGCGAGCGCTTCACGAGCGTGGCTTCGAGCCGCAGCGAGATGATCATACGGATCGAGGGCACATGCGTCGTGGCCGTGAGGTTCATATCCAGCGCATGCAGCTTCCGGCCGTTGTAGGTGACGTTGGAGCTGCCCCCGTTATCGAGATAAACCCCCACATAGGGGTAGAACTCGCCGCCGGTCGAGGTCGAGGGATAGTAGCATGCCTCACCCTCGTTGACGTATTTGGTATAGCCGTAAGCCCCGTCGAGCCGCAGCTGCGTGCGGATGGGGTTGATCTGCGGGAATTCCACGACGAACTCCAGCCCCATGCGGTCTACGGGCGAACCGTTGTTCTGGTAGGTATTCTTGACGAACGTCCGCTTCGTGGAAGTGGTCTGCATGGCGATCCAGCCGGCCGAGGGGTTGTCCTTGTCGCGGACGAAGATTTCGCCCGTCTGGCTGTCGACCCGGAAAGCCGGGTTCGCGGGCATCGTGTAGGCAGTCCCGTCGGGCAGCGTGGGCGGCAGGCCCATCATGTTATACGAGAACGGCTCGAAGGCGGCGCTCAGTTTGTAGGGGTATTTCGTGCGGTTGAAATAGCCGACCAGCGAGATCGAGGTACCCCCGATACGCAGGTCGACGCCGACCTCGGAATTGCGGTTGCGCTGCCATTTCAGGTTGTCGTTGTAGAGTATCCGGTAAGGCTGCGTGTAGTAGACATAGGCGCTCTGCCCCGACCCATAGTTGGTAGCGAACACGGGCGTATCGCGGTATTCGGGCAGCGGGTAAAGCACGTTGAACGACGGCAGCTTCTCGGTGATGCCCCAGCCTCCGCGGACAGTCAGACGGTCGTTGATGCGGATTTTCAGGTTGAAGCGCGGCGAGAGGCTCGACGTATTCTCGTATTGCGTATTTTTGATAAAAGTCTTTTCGGCACGCAGGCCCGCCATCAGTTGCAGCGTGGCCGACCCCAGCGGCACGGTCAGCGTCTCCTCGACGTAGGCCGCGAGGTTATGCATATAGGGGATGTCCGTATACGGACGGGGGCGGTACCCGTTAGGCGCGAGGGAGGGGGTCGCATAGTACTCCCCGTCCCCGACATTGCCGTTGGCACGCCACGAAGCGCCGACCTTGGCATTGCTGTGCACGTCGCCCCAGCTGCGCACCCACGTGGCCTTGAGGTTGGCCGCATAGTCGAGCTGCTTGGAATCGACGTATTTGGTCGAGTAATAGACCGGCGGGAGCATATCGGCGATATAATACCCTTCCTGTTCGGCATGGACTGCCGGAAGGGAGGTCGAATTGAGGTTGTAGGTGCGCTTGCGCGCAAGGTTGTCGGTATAGTTGAGCGACGCATCGAAATCCAGGCTCGTGATCCACGGCCTGTTCAGCAGCCATTTGAACGAGGTGTTGGCACGCAGCACATTGTCGCGCACCTTCTCCCACTCGCCTTTCTGGGCATCGGGGTCGTCTTCGGTATTCATACCGCCGATATTGGCCGTCACGCCGAAGTTGAAGCGCAGCACCTTGGCGAAGGTATTCTGGTAGTTGAGCGCCAGCCCCGTGCGGGAATAGGAGGTGTAGGGCGACGCAGGGTTCTTCGTGGCCCGCGTATACTCGACGTTGCTGTTCAGCACGCCGCGGTTTTGACCCAGGTCGAAGCCCTTCGAGGCGGCGATCTGTTTGGTGCGCGGGTTGGTGGAGAGTGTCACCGTATAGGGCGTCTTGCCCTTGCGGGTCGAGATTTTCACTACGCCCGACGAGATGTCTCCGTATTCGGCCGAAGGTACGCCGGTCACCACCTCGACCGACTCGATGTTGGTCGCCGACAGGTTACGTGTGCTGGCACCCGTCGGGTCGCCCAGCGAAGCATTGGTGGAAAGGCGTACGCCGTCGACTTCGACGGCCGTACCGAACGCCGCATTGCCGGCCGTGCTCCCGCCGCTGCGCAGCGAAAAGACATTGTCCTTCATCAGGTCGGGATTGACCGTCTTGCCGCCCGGCAGCAGTGCCGAGATGTCCGACGCATTGACCATTTGCAGGTGGTCGATGGCATTGCCGCCGATCGTACGCGACGTAGCCATGGCATTGGGCGCCTCCTTGGCCGTAACCACGACGCTCTCCAGTTTCAGGTTATCCTCGGGGGCATAAAGCCTGACCTGCCCCATACCCGTACGCACGTCTACCTCGGTCTCGGTCGTAACGAACCCCAGGCAGGAGACGACGAAGCGCGTTTTCCCGGCCGGGACACCCCTCACCGTGAAATTCCCGTCGGTATCGGCCACGGCCCACAATCCGGACTGCGGCAATTCGACGACCGCCTGTCCGATCGGCTTGTCGGTGTCCTTTATAA
>ENA-OZMP01000256-OZMP01000256.1-human-gut-metagenome-genome-assembly--contig:-NODE-256-length-16221-cov-4.914759_pt1 | contig 16221 bp, 13 predicted proteins | sample MGYA00244191_ERZ653817 | MGnify/ENA primary metagenome ERZ653817 (study PRJEB26926, sample SAMN06164702) | human gut metagenome | biome: ENVO:00009003; feature: ENVO:2100002; material: ENVO:00002003...
GCACACCCGATCCTGAAAGGGGTCGTGCGCCGCAAGCCGCAGAATAACCCCGACGAGTACGAACGCTACCACTGCGCCACGTACACCAAGATGGAGCTCGACCTGACGAACGTCAAACCGCGCTTCCGCAACAAGCGGCTGCAACGCAACTTCGGCTTCATCTTCGAATACATCGACACGTCGGCGCTCACCGGGCAGGCCTACCTGCCGGCCATGATCTCCGAGACCACAGCCGACTTTTACCACAGCAAGCGCAACCCCTCCCTGTCGCGCGAGATCATCCGCGCCAACCGCGTATCGGGGGTGGAGGACAGCTTCGCCATCGCCCAGTTCACGGGGCAGATGCACGGCAACGTCAACTTCTACGCCAACTTCATCGACATTTTCAACGTCCGTTTTGCCAGCCCGCTCTCCGACGGGGGACTCTTCTATTACGACTATTTCCTCGTGGACAGCATGCAGGTCGACGGCCGTAAGACCTACAAGATCCGCTTCCACCCCAAACGGCTCACCTCCCCGGTGCTCGACGGCGAGGTGAACATCGACTCGGCGTCGTATGCCCTGCAATCGGCCTCGGCGCGCATGCCCAAGGGCGTCAACGTAAACTGGATCAAGCACCTGCGGCTCGAAAACGAGAACCGCATCGTGCGCGACAGCACGTGGTTCCGAAGCCGCGACCGCGTATCGGCCGAATTCTCGGTCACCACGGCCGACTCATCGAAACTGACCTCGTTCATCGGGACGCGCGAGGTGGTCTACACCGACGTGCGGATCGGCGAACCGATCCCCGCCGAGGTCATACGCATGGACAACAACGTCGTGATCGGCGACCAGGGGCAGGAGAGCAGCAAGGACGAAGCCTTCTGGGAGAGCGTCCGCCCCTACCGGCTGAGCGACAAGGAGAAAGGCATCTATTCGATGGTCGACTCGGTGCAGAACGTCCCGCTGTACCGCAATATCTACACCCTGATCAACACGGTCATCGTCGGTTACTGGAACACCAAGTACATCGGCATCGGCCCCTACTATAAGCTGGCGAGCTTCAACAAGCTCGAAGGGTTCCGCCTGCAGCCGGGATTCCGCACCACCACGGCCGTCAGCCGCCGCATACGCCTATCGGGGTATGCGGCATACGGCACGCGCGACGGGATGTTCAAGGGCGGCGGCAGCGTCGAGCTGGCTTTCAACCGCCGGCTGACGCGCAAGCTGACCGTCTCGGGCCGCCACGACGTGATGCAGCTGGGCGCGGGGCAGAACGCCCTCACGGAAAGCAACATCCTCAGCTCGCTCCTCTCGCGCGGCGACTCGCGGCTCTCGATGGTCAACCGCGGCGAGGCCGCCTACGAGCACGAATGGCGGCACGGGATCAGCAACTTCCTCGGCGCCCGCATCCAGAAGATCTACGGCAACCGGTACGTCCCGTTGGTGCGCCCCGACGGCACAGTCATGAACTCGGTATCGGACGCCGCCGTACACGTCGGGATGCGCATCTCGAAGAACGAAAGCATCTACCGCATGCCGTTCGACAAGCAGTACATGGGGACGAAATACCCCGTCCTGACCCTTGGGTTCACGGCCGGGATACCCCGGGTGCTGAGCGGCAGCTATGAATACTACCGCCTCGAGGGCGGCATCCACTACAAGCCCGAGCTGCCGCCGCTGGGCTACTCGGACATCACCGTGCAGGGCGGCAAGATCTTCGGCAAGGTACCCTACCCGCTGCTGAAGCTCCACGAGGGAAACGGCACCTATTTCTACGACCCGATGGCGTTCTCGTGCATGAACTTCTACGAGTTCGCTTCGGACACCTGGGTGGCGCTGTTCTTCGAGCACCACTTCAACGGCATCCTGCTGGGGCGCATCCCGCTCATCAAAAAGCTCAAATGGCGCGAGGTGCTGGTATGCAAGGGCGTGTGGGGCACGCTGTCGAAGGAGAACGACGGCAGCCTCGCCGCAACACAGGCGCCGCTGCTCTTCCCGCCCGGCATGACATCGGTGTCCGATCCTTATGTCGAAGTGGGATTCGGCGTCGAAAACATCTTCCGGCTGCTGCGCGTGGACTTCATCTGGCGCGTCACGCACCGCAACCCGAAACCCGGGCAGGAGATCCAGAATTTCGCCGTCAACCTGGGCATAAAACTCAAATTCTGATGCACGGAGGCCGGGAACCCGGGGATTTTGACTACCTTTGGGCTGGAAAAAAGGGGACAACTATGATAAAAGGTGCAATATTCGACATGGACGGGACACTCGTGGACAACACGCCCGTCCACATCCGTGCGTTCGAAATCTTCTGCGAACGATACGGCATCCGCGACTGGAAGGAGAAACTCGGCCAGGCATACGGCATGGGCAACGACGACATCATGAGGCTCATCATGCCCGCGGAGGTGATCCGCGAAAAGGGGCTCGCGGCACTCGCCGAAGAGAAGGAATCCATCTACCGGGAGATCTACGCCCCCGAGATCGTGCCGATGCCCGGGCTCACCGACCTTTTGCAAAGGCTCCGCGACACAGGCATACGCTGCGCCGTAGGTTCGTCGGGCTACAAGCCCAATGTGGATTTCGTGCTGGAAAAATGCCGCATCGAGCCTTATTTCGACGCCAGGATCAGCGGCGACATGGTCTCGCGCTGCAAACCCGACCCGGAGATTTACCTTACGGCCGCCGCGGCCCTGGGGCTGACTGCGGCGGAATGCGTCGTATTCGAAGACGCCCCGGCGGGGATCGAAGCAGCACGCAGGGCCGGGGCCGGACATATCGTGGCGCTGGCCACGACGCTCGACCGCGCAGCGCTGGCGCAGACCGATGCGGACAGGGTCATCGACGATTTCCGCGACATCACCGACCTCGCCGCATTCCTGAAATAACCCGGGCACAGAGGCCGGGCAGGCCGTCCGCAATTTCCGCGGCTCCTCCGCCCCGGCGCCCGGCAGTCGTCATCGACGGGTTCCGCGCCACCCCAGCCCGGCAACGATCGGGCCGCGGCGAATCGGCAGCATCGCCGATCGCAAGGCATACGGATGCTACCTGCCGCAGGCCGTACCCAAACGCACCGTACACCCGATACCCTATCGCCATCCCGATGAAAAACGTCGCGGATGGCATTTTTTTGCAGGACGTGCATATCATACGGAAAAAATTGATACTTTTGCGCGGTTTTAATCCCGTATGGCATATGTTCAAAGGAATCGCCACCGTCGCCCTGCTCGTCCTGTCGAACGCTTTCATGACGCTCGCCTGGTACGGCCACATCGCATTCAAATCCAAGCTCGAACGCTTCGGCATACTGGCCATCGTACTGCTCAGCTGGGGCATCGCCCTGTTCGAATACTGCTTCCAGGTTCCGGCCAACCGCATCGGGTCGTCGCAATTCGGCGGGCCGTTCTCGATCTGGGAGCTAAAAGTCATCCAGGAGGTGGTCTCGCTCTCGGTCTTCACGCTGTTCGCGCTGGTTTTCATGAAGTCGGACTCCCTGCGCTGGAACCACCTCGCAGGTTTCCTCTGCCTGATACTGGCGGTCTACTTCATCTTCCGGAAATAGCCGCGCCCGCAGCCGGGCGTACGGCAGTACCCGACAGGCGATGTCTGCCGATAAAATCCATACGTATCCTCCCGGGCCCGAGTTTCCCGGTTACGCCTGCTCTTCCCGCCGGTCATGGCGGTAAATCTGATACGAGTTCACGAAGTTCTGCCAGACAATATATGCCGTCGGGGCGATCGAGGAGATCGGGTCGAGGAACGACTGCGACATCCATACGGCCAGCACCGTGTTTTTCTGTCCGAGCGACTGCCCGCCCGCCGGGGCGTCGCCGTAGCGGCGTCCCAGCGTGCGCCCCACCTTGAACTGCACCAGGCAGATCACCAGCGCCGCGAATGCCAGCCACAGTTCGGTTGCGGGCGAAGCATCGTGCAAATCGAGGATAAAGGCCGTCGTACGGCCGATGATCACCACCAGCGACACGAGCCACATGTAGAACGAAATCTGACTGTGGTTCCCGATCCATTTCGCCGCCCCGGGCAGCACGAAACGGCAGAACTGCGCAGCCGCGAAGGGCATGATCAGCAGCGGCGCGATACGTGCCAGTATCTGCGTGAAGGAGCACGCCCCCGTCCCGGCAAACGACAGGACGACGGGTGCCACGAGCGCGATCACCATGTTGCACACGAGGCTGTAGGTGGCCATCGTCGGGACATTGGCCCCGAGCATCCCGGCGATCACCACCGCGGCCATCGCCACGGGCGCCAGCACACAGATCATCGCCCCCTGCGCCACGACGGGATTCAGCGGCAGCAGCAGGAAGTAGACCGCCACGCTCACCACGACCTGAAACAGCAGCAGCCAGAAATGCAGCATCGAAGGCTTCATCTGCCGGGGCTTGACGCGGCAGAACGTGACGAAGAGCATCAGGAAGATCAGCGAGGGTGTAATCATCTGGTGCGTCCACCCCTCGAGGGCGGTCACGGGGCGGCAAAGCAACGCCCCGACCACCATGGCCGTCGGCATGGCGACGGTCTTGACATTGCGGTGCAGATATTCCAGTACGTGCATTATTTCAGGATTTCAATCGTTAGGACAACATGCTGCCCGGAGGCCGTCCCGATCCCGCACACCGTACCGTCCAGCGGGTCGGGGTCGAGCAGGAATCGGCAGACGTCGCCGTCCCAGGGGTACCCGTCGAGCGAGAGGATGCGGTCGCCGGGGGCGATAACGCCCGTGAGCGCCTCGTCCCACACCTGCCCGACGACGAGCTGCCCGGCGGAAAGGGCCAGCGTGAAATTACAGGCGGGTTGCGGCGGGGCTTTCGCCTCGCCCCCGCGGGGTATGAACAGGAAGCGCTTGCGGCGGAAATCGAGCACGACCTGCCCCCAGTCGAACAATTTGCAGCCGAGGATCCGGTTGTGGCCGAAGGTGCGCTTGACCGGCATGTCGGCAATGGCCGTCCCCTGAATTTCGAACCGGGGGATCGTACCCCGGAAATGGCTGTTCACCCTGTTGCGGTTCGTCCAGCCGACAGCCGTCGCATATCCGTCGGCCCAGCGCAGGCTGTCGATGAACCACAGGGGCGGGGGCGCATCGCCGGAATCGGCATAGGAGAAATGGAAATAGCCCGCCGAGCCGGTGTCAAATTTGACATACATCCGGGCCTGCCTGTCGCCGTTGCGGCATGTCACCGGCAGAAACGGGCATCCGCCGCCCAGCTCCATGCGCGACATGCGACGGCCGCGGGGCAACCCCAGCCTGCGGACATCGTCCGTGACGGTGATCGTCGAGTCGGCATTGGGCATGCGGACGGCGCACCAGCGCAGCAGGTCGCACCCCGCGATGCCGTCGACCCGCAGGCAGGCGAAGACCAGCGAAGTGTCGGGCATGACCAGCACCGGATGGTCGCGGAAAAGCGCGTCGCCCATCCGCAGGCTGTCGAGCCGAACCAGGTCGATGGGGACGACATGTCCCTCGAAATCGCGGACTTTCTCGGTTTTCACGGTCTCGGCACCCAGTTCGCAGCGCAGCGATTCGCTGATGCAGGTGCCCGTCGCCCCGGTGTCGAAGATAAACCGGCGGGGGCCCGCAGGCGTGCCGAGCACCACGACATATTTGCCGTGCTCGACCGTATAGGGCAGGTCGAACCGCACGGCAGGACGCCGTGCGCAGACCTCCTGCACCGCGACCAGACTGCACAGGACAAACAGCAGGCGCTTCATCGGCACACCGGCCTTACGAAAGCAGTTCCCTGACCTTGGCCGAAATATCCTTGCCGTCGGCACGTCCGGCGAGTTTCTTCGTGACCACGCCCATCACCTTGCTCATCTCCTTCACCGACGTGGCACCAACCTGGGCGATCACGGCCCTGACCTCGGCCTCCAGCTCTTCGGGCGTAAGCTGCCGGGGCAGGAACTCCTGGAAGACGGCGACCTGCGCCAACTCCTCGGCCGCGAGGTCGGGGCGGTTCTGCTCTGTGAAGATCGCGGCGGAATCGGCACCCTGCTTGGCCAGTTTGGAGATGATTTTCAGTACGTCGGCATCGGGCAGTTCGGCGATTTCCGGGCCCGCGGTCTTGGCCTCGATGATATACTTCTTGGCATTGCGCAATGCGCCCAGGCGCACGGTATCCTTGGCCTTCATGGCCTCCATGATACCTTTCGAAATCTGTTGTTCGAGTGACATAATTTATCTATTTTACAAAAAACAATCGTTTGTCCGTCCTCTTTCGGGGCGCCCCGCCGGGCGGCACACGGCGCTTGGGGCGCCACAGCCGGAGCGTAACCGCCGCAAAACCGGCGCCGGAGGCCGGCCGCACGGCCGGCTAATCGTCCCCTCCGCTCTTCCCGCCGAGCAGGAAACCCAGTATGTCGGCCATCAGCCGGTCGCGCTGCACATCGCTCTCGAGGGCTTCGAACGGAAAGCCCATGACGAACGTGCGGCTGTCCGCGCAGGCCACGCCCGCGCAGCGGTTGTTGTCCACATAGCGCATCACGGGGAAGGCCCCGCCACCCGCGGGTCTCAGGGCATCGACCCGTTCGACCCGGTATCGGTCGGGGCGGAAATCGTTGACATAGCGGTACTCGTCGCGCGAAAAACCCGCATGCGAAGTCACGACCCGCACCCGGTTGCGGTCGGCGGCCTGGTCGCCGTCGTAGGTGTAGTGCAACACCTCCTCGGCAAAAGCGCGGTCTTCACCAGTGGCCTCCCCGCCCGTCCAAAGGTCGGTCGCCACGTAGCTGCCCGACACGAAAAGGGCTCCGTCACCGGCCATATAGCGTCTCAGGACATCCTGCAATTCAGGCGAAAACGTTTTGAACGCATACCCCGCCACACCGCGCCCGATAGTCACGGAGCGCTGTTTGCCCAGAATCAGGTCGACTGCGGAATACTCCTCCGGTAACACGCCGCGATCCTCCACCGCCCGCACCGAGGCCGAGCAGAACGAATAGCCCGCCCGGGCTATGGAACGGCCGTGCACATAGGGATAGTCGAACGTATTGCCGCCGATTACCTCCGTCTCGTAGTCACAGTTGCAGGCGCCGAGGGCGATGCTGTCGACCTCGCACCTGGCCATCGCCAGGTCGAACACCTGCTGCCCGCCGATGAACGAAATGTCCTGTTTGTCGGGCACCCCGCCGTCGAGCTCGGTATAGAACCCGGCCAGCGAATCGCGGCGCATGCTCAGCGGGGCGCTGATGCGCTCGAATCCGTTTACGACCAACACGTTCCCTTTCCCGCCGGGGATTCGGCAGGCGGCGACGACCTCGCTGGGAAAACTCTCCCCGCCTTCGTTCACGGCGGTCACCTTATAGCTGTAAATGCGCCCCGGTTCCTGCTCGGAAAGCAAATAGGGCTTGTCGGTATAGCGGCCGTTGTCGAAGCCGCCGTCGTCGATGCGCGTATAGACCACATAACCCGTCGGGGCGGCAGTGACTTCGAGCGAGTCGATCACCGGCGACCAGGAGACAGCCACCTTTCCCTCCCCGGCGAAGTGCGTGGAAAGAGCCTCCACGGGGAGCGGCTGCACCACATAAGGTAATCCGTACTGCGAACTGATATACTGCAAGATACCCTTGTAGATAGCACGGCTCACGAGGAACTTGAAGCGCGGGTCGCTGCCATAGCGCATGTCGGCGAAATTCTGGTGCGAGAGCAGTTCGAGCAGCATGGTCGGGGCACCCGGCACGCGCGCTTCGTAATAGGCGCGGTTCCAGAGCCCGCGGCGGTTCCATTCGGGTTCGCAGGTACGGCGGATGTCGGAGACGATCTGCGTCATGACGATGTCCGTCAGGTCGCGCGAGCGGTAGCGGTCGGCACCGCCCTCGAAACGCCCCTTGTTCTCGCGGGTATAGAAGATGCCCAGCGTGCCGATGGTCTCGTCGTTGAGCCGCACGCCCGCATCGGAATGGAAGGCCAGCGCCATGTCGACCGGAATCCGCAGTCCCGTGCTGTCGGGCATCCGCTCCGAACCGCCCATCAGGGCATTGACCCAGTGGGCGCGCGACATGTAGTCGTCCTTATAATCGTCGGTGTTCTCCTTCGGGGTGTATACCTTCGGGTCGAACCCCGCCCACTGCAGCCAGTAGCGGGCGCCCTCGCAGAAACGGGGATAGCCGCTCGTCTCCTCGGCATATTCGACGCCGGGACGGCGCAGCGAATCGCAGACCGAGCGGGCGACATTGCCGTAGCCGCCGCCGACCTTCACGGCGTCGGCCGTGACGATACGTCCCGCCTGCCGCGAGCGGTTGGTGAGCGTCACGACCGGCTGCTCACCCGGCCCGAAGAGGAAATGCCCGAGGTAAATCCATGTCCCGCCGCCCATCGTCTGGTTCACGGCGAACGTACTCTCGCCGCCGAGGTGATGCACCGTATACTGCGCGTCGTCGGTGCTTCCGGGCACCGTTTCATAGCTTACATAGACGGCATATTCACCACGCTCGGGGATGGAGGCACGCCACGCGGCGCGGCTCTCGGCACCCCCGGCGACCGTCCGCACACGGCGGGTCGTACCATCCCGGAACGGGTTTTCGCCGGTGCGGTATACCTGCCGCGTATGCGCGAACCCGACACCGCCCGGCTGCCATTTCTCGGGGCCGTCCGTCTCGGCGTATTGCCCGGCGGCATCGTTGTCGGCCAACACCTCGTATTTCTGCACATCGCGCTCGCGGGGCAGCATCACGCAGGCTCCTGCATTTTCGAGCATCGGCACCAGGTAAGGCAGCACATAGCTCTGGGTATAGAGGTCTTCGCAGGTCATCCACAGCCGCGAACGCTGCCATTTCCAGCGGTTCGCAGGCTGGTCGAAATAGCGCCCGTGGCTCTGCCACAGCGCGATATGGCGCCCGGAGAGCCCCTGCGTGGGAGCTGCGGGCGAGGACTGGCGGACGACGAGCGGCCGCTGCGAACGGTTGACGAAGGGCACGACCTTCTTCTTGCGCAGCAGTTTCCTGAACTCGGCATCGGTGCGGTAGGCCATCGGGATCAGCCCCCGCACTTCGCGCTTGTCGGAATATAGCTCGATGGAGGCTTTACGGTACTCCGGCGGCAGGACGGCACGCACCGAGTCGTACATGGCCCGCAGGTTCTGCTCGCGGAACGGGTAATAGGAAAGCCCCACCGAGGTGTAAATGCGCACCCGCTTGCGCGAGGCGTCCACGCCCTCGATCCGGACAAAGCCGCCCGAAACCTCACGGGCGACGATACGCGACAACGTACGGCCGATCTCGCGGCGGGTCGCGGCGTCGACCCCGGCAGCCGGGGCTTGCTGCCAGCCGAAGCAGAGCAGCAGAAAAAACGACAGGAATTTAGTTTTCATTCTTCTTGGCAAGCAACAACATGCCGGCCATGGTAAAGACGGCATTGTAAATCAAAAGTTCGAACCCGATCCGGTAGTCCCACGCCTCGCGCGCCCAGTATTGCACGAGGGCGCTCAGCACGGGGGCGGCAACGGCGACCACGGGCATCCAGCCGTCGCGGATCCTCAGGCGCGTGAACATCCCGAAGGCGAACATACCCAGGATCGGCCCGTAGGTATAGCTGGCAACCTTGTAGACGAGGTTGATGACGCTGTCGTCGGCCAGGTATTCGAAGCCGAGGATCACCAGCGCCATGCCGACGGCCATGCCGACGTGCACGCCCCTGCGGATGCGGGTCAGGCGTTCGTCACCGTAGCGCCTGGTGCCTTGCAGGATGTCGACCGTGAACGAGGTCGTAAGGGCCGTAAGGGCCGAACCGGCAGCTGAATAAGTACTCGAAATAAGCCCTATAACAAACAGTATGCCAACAAATACCGGCAATCCACCCTCGACAGCCACCAGCGAGAATACCTGGTCGCCCTTTACGGGCATCGCAAGGCCGGTGCGGCCGATGTAAATGTAGAGCAGCACACCCAGCACGAGGAACAGGAAGATGACGAATATCTGACTGACGGCCGTCAGGACGATGTTTTTCTGCGAATCGCGCGGCGTGGCGCAGCTCAGGTTCCGCTGCATCATGTCTTGGTCGAGCCCCGTCATGGAGATCAGCAGCACGACGCCCGCAAGGAACATCTTCCAGAAATAGCGGTCGGAGGAGGGGTCGTCGAAGAAAAACACCCGCGAATAGGGCGACGCGGCGACCTCGCGGGTCATTTCGCCGAACGACATGCCGAGCGCCTGCATGATGAAGACGATCGACAGCACGAGGCTGCCCACCAGGCAGAAAGTCTTGAGCGTATCCGTCCAGATGAGCGACTTGACACCCCCTTGCTGCGTATAGAGCCAGACGAAGAGCATCGTCACCAGCGCATTGAGCCAGAAGGGCAGCCCGTAGTGGCTGAAAACCAGCAGTTGCATGACGGCGCAGACCACGTAGACACGCAGCGCGGCACCCAGCATCTTCGACACGAAGAAAAACCATGCCCCGGTATGGTGCGAGAGGATGCCGAAGCGCCCGTCGAGGTATTCGTAGAGCGACACCACCCGGAGGCGGTAGAAGGTCGGGATGAGCAGGAACGCGACGACCAGCTGCCCTACGGTGAAACCGGCGACCATCTGCATGTAGGAGAAGGAATCGACGGCGACCGAGCCCGGCACCGAGATGAAAGTCACGCCCGAGATCGCAGCCCCGATCATGGCGAAAGCCGCCATATACCACGGCGTGCTCCGGTTGCCGGTGAAAAACCCGGCATTATCGGCACGTCGGCCAGAGAGCCAGGCGACGACAAAAAGTACGGCTATATAGCCCAATACGGTGGCGATAACGGCGAGAGGTGTCATAAGCGGATCAGCGTTCGGATTTAAGTTACAAATATAGCAAAAAAGGCTGTACGGCCGCAATCGAAGGGCATTTTTCGACTAAAAAACAACATCGGGGAACGGCTTGCGCCCGCCCGGGGGCCGTGCCGGGAAAAACGGCCGGGGTAAACGGGAGAACGAACGGCAAAGCGACCGGAAAGGCCGCCCGGCAGAGATGCCGCGCAGCGCCCGCACACCCGGGAAACCGACATGCAGCGCAGGAATAAGTATTTTTACTGAAGGTTTGCACGGGGCGGCCAGCTATCTTTGCACCAAACGAACAACACCATGAAACAGGAACGACATGCGACGACACTCGCGGAGGATTTGCAGGAGGCTTCGGCCAGCGCGGCCGAATACGGGGAGTTTTTCACCGGGTTGACGGGGATCACCGACAGGAAACCCGTCGACGACGCATTGGGCGAGCGAATACAGGGCTATGTGCTCGGCTGGCTCGAGGGGCACCCACTGACGGCATTCGACGACTATTCCGCGACGGCCTACCGCCGCACCTATCTGGGCCGATCGCCGGAAACGGGATGGGAGGCGATCGTGATGAGCTGGCGGGAGGGCAACCGCACGAGCATCCATGCCCACCCGCAGTTCGCGGGCTACCATTTTGCCGACGGCAGGTTCCTGCTCGAAATTTTCGAGCCTGCGGGCGACGGCACGGCGCGGCCGGTGCAAAGCGTCGAGGTCGAAGCCCCGTGTGCATTCTTCGCAATCGGCAAACCGGGGTGTTTCGACAACCACATACACCGCATCACGTGCCTGAGCCGCACGGGGCACAGCCTGCACGTCTATTCGGACGACGCACTCCGCGGCGAGGTATACGGCGAAGCGGATGAATAAGCCCCGGACTCCCCTCCCGCTCCCCTGCTCCGGAGCGACCGCAACCGCCCCCCCGGGAATCACGGCAGCAGGGACAACGGGTAAAACCGGAACACCGTGACTGTCCTCCCCCGAAACCACAGATGCAGGGGCATGGGTAAAACCGGAGCAGCCGCCCCCGAATAATCAGGTAAAAAAAGCCCCGGAGCCACACTTCCCGCCCGGGGAAAACAAACCCCGGAACAGGCGTTCCGGGGTTTTCCATGCAGCGGGGGTACCGCGCTGCTTCATGCCTTGCGGTAAGACAGCGCCCCCGAGGGGCACTTCTCCACCTGCGCAATGATCTTGTCGGTCGTGGAATTCTCCAGCTTTACCCACGGGCGCTCCGAGGGACGGTAAACTTCCGGCAGCATCTTGACACATACGCCCGCATGGATGCAGAGGTGCGGCTGCCATACCACGACGATCTCGCCGTTGGTATATTCGATACGTTTCTTTTTCTGTTCCATATAAATAATGTTCATGTGTGTCCGTCAGCAAGCAAAAATAGCAAAAAAACGGACACGATGAAGGCGGAGAGCGGCGGATATGTCAACAAAACCAGTTTTAAGGTATACATTTCTGGCGCACCTGCCGGACACGGCACCGCCGCGCCGGGTATCGGGCGGCAGCCAAAGCACGAGATCCCGGAGAGCGGCCTAAGCAGGATTGCCGGGCGACGGGCGGCGCCAGTGATCGTGAGACCCGACACGGCGGCGGCCGGGAGCCCGGACAGCAGGCATTGCCTGCGACAGAAAGCAGGAACCAGCCATTGCGGACGTCCCGAGCCCGGATACCGGATCCGGCTGCAGGGCCCGGATGCCGGCATTGCAGACACCCGGATACCGGGAGTGCAATTTTTGCAAACTCCCCGCACCGATTGCCCGCCCCCGGAAACAGGCCGCAAGGGACAGGCGAAGATCACGCCAAAGGTGTTCTGGGTTGATTTTGGAAATATATTAAAAAAATTTACTTGGAATTTTGTTTTTTCGGACAAAATACATACATTTGTCCCAACGACAGCATACATGGCAATATTTCACCATATCCATCATCACCATCACCACTTTCCGAAGGGGTAAGACGGATATGCACATGTAAACGAAACCATAAAGTTTAACAAAAGTATATACGAAGCTCACCCCCTGCGGGTGGGCTTTTTCGATGCTTATGCCGCGGGCGGTGTGCCAAAAACGAGACAAAAATGCTGAGAATCGCAATCCAGGCCAAGGGCCGACTCAACGAACAGAGCATCGAACTGCTCTCCGAGGCGGGCATCCGCGTCGCCGAAAGCAAACGCAAACTCATCTCGCGCGCCGGGGGCTTCCCGCTGGAAGTGCTCTACCTGCGCGACGACGACATCCCGCAGGCCGTGGCGATGGGCGTCGCCGACCTGGGCATCGTGGGGCTGAACGAAGTGGCGGAGAAAGGATTCCGCGTAGAGCAGGCGATGGATCTCGGGTTCGGGAACTGCCGCATCTCGCTGGCCGTGGAACGCACGGTGGCATACGAAGGGCTGGATTATTTCCGCGGCAAGCGCGTCGCCACCTCCTACCCCAACATCCTCACGCGGTTCTTCGCCGAAAAGGGCATCGACGCCGAAATACACACCATCGAGGGTTCCGTGGAGATCGCCCCGGCGGTCGGGATGTCCGATGCGATCTTCGACATCGTATCGTCGGGCGGCACGCTCATCTCGAACGGGCTGGTCGAAGTCGAGAAGGTCTTTTATTCCGAGGCGGTGCTGATCGCCAACCCGGAAATGGACGAGGCGAAGCGCCGTGAAACGGCACAGCTCACCTTCCGCTTCAACTCCATCCTCGAAAGCCGGGGCATGAAATACGTGCTGATGAACCTCCCGGCGGAGAAACTCCAGGAAGCGATCGTCATCCTGCCCGGCATGCGCAGCCCCACAATCCTGCCGCTGGCGCAGGAGGGATGGTGTTCGATACACGCCGTGATCAGCGAATCCCAGCTCTGGGAACGCATCGAACGGCTCAAGGAGATCGGCGCGGAGGACATCCTGGTGCTGACGCTCGAAAACATGATCCGCTGACCCCGAAAAACACCCGGATATGGAAATGCTGAAAATCCACAACAACCCGCCGCGCCGTGAATGGCCGGCCCTCACGGCCCGCTGCACGCGGCAGGAGGGCGAAATCACGGAACGGGTCGCCGCCATCCTCTCACAGGTGCGCACGGGCGGCGACAAGGCGCTGCGCAACCTCGTGGCCCGCATCGAAGGTTACGTCCCCGAGAGGTTCGAGGTTTCCCGCAGGCAGCGCACCGAAGCGGCCAAAGCCGTGCCGCAACGGCTCAAAACGGCGCTTGCGATCGCCAAGTCCAATATCGAAGCCTTCCACAGGGCCCAGCTCCCGCCGCAGGTCGACATCGAAGTGATGCCCGGCGTGCGGTGCGTGCAGCGTGCCGTAGCCATCGGCCGCGTGGGGCTCTACATCCCGGGCGGCAATGCCCCGCTCTTCTCGACGGTGCTGATGCTCGCCCTGCCCGCCCGGATCGCCGGGTGCGGCGAGGTCGTGCTCTGCACCCCGGCCGGACGCGGCGGGAAGATCGCCCCCGAGGTGCTTTTCGCCGCCGACCTGTGCGGCGTCGACCGCATCTTCGCCGTCGGCGGGGCGCAGGCCGTGGCCGCCATGGCCTACGGCACGGAAAGCATCCCGCACGTCGAAAAAATCTTCGGCCCGGGAAACCGGTACGTCACCCGCGCCAAGCAGCTGGTAAGCGCCCAGGCCGTGGCCGTAGACCTGCCGGCAGGCCCTTCGGAAGTGATGGTGCTGGCCGACAACAGCGCCCGGGCGGAATTCGTCGCCGCCGACCTGCTGTCGCAGGCCGAGCACGGGGACGACAGCCAGGCCATCCTGGTCTGCCGTACGGAGCGTTTCGCACGGCAGGTGACCCGGGCCGTCGAGGAGCAGATCCGGTACCTCAGCCGCGGCGAGGCGATCCGCAATTCGCTGGCCAACAGCCGGATCGTATTGTTCGACGAGGAATACAAGCAGATTGCGTTCGCCAACGCCTATGCCCCGGAGCACCTGATCGTCTCGATGCGCGACGCATGGGGCATCGCCGCCAAGATCACGGCCGCGGGCAGCGTCTTCATCGGCAATTACTCGCCCGAAAGCGCCGGGGACTACGCCTCGGGCACTAATCACACGCTGCCCACGGGCGGCTGGGCCCGTGCCTGCAGCGGGGTGAACGTCGACAGTTTCATGCGCAAAATCACATTCCAGGAGCTGACGCGCGACGGGCTCGACGCGCTGGCGCCCGCAATCACGGCCATGGCCGAGGCCGAAGGGCTCGACGCACACGCCAACGCCGTGCGCGTCCGGATGAAAGGAGGGATACTATGAAACCGCTGTCGCAGTTGGTGCGCCCCAACATTCAGGCGCTGCAACCCTACTCCACGGCCCGCGACGAATATGCGGGCGGCGGGATCGACGTATGGCTCGACGCCAACGAAAGCCCCTACGACAACGGCGTGAACCGTTACCCCGACCCGCACCAGCGGGCGCTGAAAGCCCTGATCGCGGAACTGAAAGGCGTGGACGCCGGGCGGATCTTCATCGGCAACGGCAGCGACGAGGCCATCGACCTCGCATTCCGGATCTTCTGCCGGCCGGGGCTGGACAACGCCGTGTCGATCGCCCCGACCTACGGGATGTACCGCGTGGCGGCAGCGACGAACGACGTGCAGATGCGCGAAGTGCCGCTGGGAGCCGGCTACTCGCTCCCGGTCGGGGCGCTGCTGGCGGCAGCCGACGAGTACACGAAGCTGATGTGGCTCTGCTCGCCCAACAACCCCACGGGCAATGCGTTCCCGGCGCGGGAGATCGAAAGCCTGCTCCGCCGCTTCGACGGCATCGTCGTGCTGGACGAAGCCTACATCGACTTCGCCGACGGCGGCGGGTTCCTGCCGCGGCTGGGCGAGTTCCCGAACCTGATCGTCCTCCAGACGCTCTCCAAGGCGTGGGGCATGGCCGGGCTGCGGCTCGGACTGGCTTTCGCCTCGGAGCAGATCGCCGGCCTATTCGGCCGGGTGAAATACCCTTACAACATCAACACGCTCACGCAGCGGGCCGTCGCGGAATCGCTCCGCAGGGACATCTCGGCCGAGGTGGCGGCGATCCGCGCCGAACGCTCGCGCCTGGCGGCGGCACTCGCGGCATGCTCCTGCATCGGGCAGGTCTACCCGTCGGAAGGCAACTTCCTGCTGGTAAAGACCGCGGCACCCGACCTGTTATACCGGGAGCTGGTCGCAGCGGGGGTCATCGTCCGCAACCGTTCGCGGATCGCAGGTTGCGAAGGCTGCCTGCGCATCACGGTCGGGCGCCCGGAGGAGAACGACCGCATGTTGGAAACCGTCAAAAATTTCCGCCCATGAAAAAAGCGCTCTTCATAGACCGCGACGGCACCGTGATCGCGGAGCCACCCGCAGATTACCAGGTCGACAGCCTCGAAAAGCTGGAATTCATACCCGGTGCGATCTCGGCGCTCCGGACGCTCCGGGGGCTGGATTTCGAGCTGTCTCTTATACACATCTCCGAGCCCACGAGACATGCGCAGATCTCG
>ENA-OZMP01000259-OZMP01000259.1-human-gut-metagenome-genome-assembly--contig:-NODE-259-length-16144-cov-5.827025_pt1 | contig 16144 bp, 7 predicted proteins | sample MGYA00244191_ERZ653817 | MGnify/ENA primary metagenome ERZ653817 (study PRJEB26926, sample SAMN06164702) | human gut metagenome | biome: ENVO:00009003; feature: ENVO:2100002; material: ENVO:00002003...
GGACGGTGTCGGCGGGCCGTCCGTATCGGGCATCGGAGCGTGCTCCGAGGCGGCCGGGAACCCGGGAGTGTGGTCCGCACCCGCCGCCCGAGAGTGCGGGCTGCGGCGTGCGCCCAGCAGCGGAACCCCGCAGAGCCCCACCACGAGCAGGCAGAGGAGGAAAAGGCCCAGCAGCAGAGCCCCCGGGAGCCGCTGCTCCGAAGACCAGTCTACCCATACGCTCCGGAACAGCAGGCCGCCCCAAACGAGGCAGCCTGCAAGACCCGAAACCGTACTTGCAATACGGCTCCAGCGGGACGCTCCGCGTCCCCTCCTATGGTGTTTCTCTCCGGTCATCTATCCTGCGTGTATCATATTCCTGTGTCCATAAAGCCCCTTGGGCTTGGCAGTTCCATACTCGTTTTTCCTCTTGGGCCGCCTCATACGTTCACCAGCTGCGTGAGAAGGGCCAGCTGCTGCCGCTGAAGCGCGATGAGCTGCGTTAGCTGGCGCTGTATCTTGCGCTCCACGCCCAGCAGTTCGTCGAACTCCGCGGCGGCAGGCAACGCGTGCCGCGTTGCAGGAGGCGTCACGGAAGGAGATGTCGTGAGCGGACGCAGCCTGCGCCCCGCATTTCGGGCCGGGAGGCGCCTGTCCCGCGCTTCGGCCCGTGTCAGGATATCCTCCAGGCTGCGGAGCCCCAGGGCCGCGAGCGCCTCGCGCCGGTAGAGGCTGCCGCCCACCTCGCGGGCGTACCAGTGCCGCGCCTGCTGACGCAGGAACTGGTCCAGGACCCGGAACTGCGAGCGCACGTCGCCGTACTTGTAGTAGTGGCCGAAGCCGTCGATCTTGCGGTTGAGCCGCTTGATGAAGGCCCGCGCGTCGGGCTTGCGAACCCGCCGCACCAGAGAGCGGATGCGTTCCCGGAAGGCCTCCTCCTTTTCGGGGGCGATGTGGGCGTAGCCCCCGGCGAACTCCCACCCGCAGAAGACGACCGCGGAGGTGGCGAAGCGCCCCGAGCCGCTCTTGTCGCGGTTCAGCTCCAGGCCCCACTCGCGGTGCAGGTAGCGGTCCATGTAGGCGTAGACCTCGGCCGCCTGCCGCTCGTCCTCGGTGCAGATCAGCACATCGTCCATGTAGACCAGCATCGGGCATCCGAACTCCCGCTTCAGGCGCAGCCACAGCGGCAGCAGCATAGCCGGGCCCAGCACCCCGCTCAGGGGGCTGCCCACCGGAAGCCCGCAGTGGAGCGGCAGGTGCGAGAGCCACGCGTGAAGCGGGCCCACGTAGCGCTCCTTGAACGTGCGGGGCACGTAGTCCAGCCCCAGCAGGTCGCGGTAGGCGATCTGGGCCCCCACCACGGCGTCCTTGTGCCGGATGCCGGGGAAGAAGCGCCGGATATCGGCCTTCACGAAGCACGGGTACGCCCGCTTGTGCCGCCGCACGAAGCGCACCGCCGTGTCGTGGCGCAACCCGCCTAAGTGATGACCCGGAAGCAGCCGCCGCACCTTGGGCACGAACTCCCCGCGCAGGGCCCGCGCCAGGGCGCGCTCGCCCGCTCCGGCCTCCGTATTGTAGTACGGAAGCGGACGGATCTGGTACCGGGAAAGGGGTGCGGGTGTCATGGCAGTAGGCGTTCTGATGGGTCGTACTATGTTAGTTTTGTAGCTGTCAGCATCTTGAGGCTCTTCCGGCTGCTGCCGAACGTCGCCGAGGGCCGGTTTTGCCCCCTCCGGGGCCCCGGAACCGCCGCCGGGACCGGGAAGGTTCGCGGCGGCGGACGCAGGGTCGGATCGTTCGACCCCCGAAAGGGAAACGAACATTTGGGCGAACTGTTTTTATTGCGCGGTCAGTTCTGGTAGGGTTTTGCTTTCATAAGGTTTTCTGCAAGTATTGCACGCGCTTGATGCAGAAAACCGAACCCCGCCAAGAACATGTGGAGATCTTTGTGCCGTCCTCTGTCCGTCACCTGTAACTGCATTGATAAACTGCCCGCATCTCTCGCAATAAATTTGATATCGTGCCTGCTTATATATGTATTCAGATCTAGGGCCAGCTTGATCTGTCGTGATATCAGAAAACGCCCGTGGGCAGGTGTGATAAATTTGTTGCCGTATATTCACCCAGTAGTGGCTTCCCGGGTTGTTTATTATAGGTTGACCCGTGTACTTGGTTGGAGGGTTGTGGGCCACCAAAACAGTTCCATCCTGAGTTCCTTTTTCAGCGAGCTTTGCCAGGAACAACGTGTTATTACAAAAGCGGTGTGCGTATTCCCACGTTCCTGTTCTGCCGTCGTTGTACCGCATGCCTGATAACACGTTTGTGTTGTCGTCTCGAGTAAAGGTGTGATTAAAATTAATTATTTGTTGTGTTCTCTTTACCAGATAATATTGGTCTCCTAATTTATAACCGGTCCCGTCCTGCCATATCTCCCGCGCATTTGTGATCTCGGTCCACTGTTTTGTACCGCTTACCGGGTCAATCAGCAGATATTCGACCGCGACTTTCCACAGGAGGTTCTCGTTCGTATTCGCGGGAAGTGTCGGCGGTTCCCAGAGCGTGTTGTTCATCGTGATGAGATCCCCTTCAGCGCTATTTCCACTGTTGGTATAGTACACAGGATCGTTGCCCGGTACTTTCTCGTAGTCCGTGTAATAAAGTTCCGCTTTCAGGCGCACCTTCAGGCGGAGGAAGTAGCTGTCTGCGAAGTCGAACTTCAGGTCGTGGCTCGCTGGCGAGAGCCAGATCTGTCCGGTTGCCATGTTGCGGGCCGGCGGAAGTATCTGCATGCCGTAGTAGTAGTCCACGGTCCCGATCTCCACGGTTTGGTTCAGGTCGTTGCCCCCGTTGGTCTCGGGCCTCCGCTCTCCGGTGTAGGCGAGCCTCACGCGGGTCTTGGGCGCCATCTGGCTGTTTTCGTCCAGGGAGAGCAGCTCGGTCATCTTCTTGGTATGGCGTGCGTATCCCTGGTCGTTGGTGCTGGCCACGTCCCACTCGGCGGCGATGTCCTCGGTAGCTCCCGCCGTGACGAGGTCCTGCGTTTTTACCTGCAGCTTGCCCGTGGCGTTGGTCCACAGCGACACCAGCGCAGGGGCCCACCGGCCCTCGTCGTACATCTGGTCGAGGTTGGTCTCGGGGTCGAAGGGCCATGTGAGCTCGTTGGTGTAGGCGGGCATCTCGCGCCTGAAGGTGAGGCTCGAAGCGTACTGCTCCACATCCTCGGCCTCCAGCTGCGGGTTGGCGTTACGCAACTCCATGCGGAGCGTCCGCTCGCCCGCGACGGGCACGTTCCTGCCCTGCGGCGCGAGCTGGTCGTGCGTGCCGAAGGTCAGGGGTGTGGCCCGCTCGGTCATGTGTCCCATCCAGGTCTTCTCGACGGTGCCGTCCTTCGGGCCGTCGGTGGTCTTGACCTGCTCCGCGGTCTTCGACGTCCAGCTTCCGAACATCTGCGCGTAGACGTCGTCCCACGTCTCGGAGCCCTTGCCCGTGTATCCGTCCGTGCCCTTGTTCCAGCTCCAATACCAGTCGGTGTTGCTGGTCATGTCGATATTCTCCTGTGCCGGGGCGAGCTCGCCCTTGAAGTCGCGCGTCCACTCCGTACCCTTGAGCCGGTCGGGATCCTCCGCTCCGGTGATGGTCACATCGGGCGAGGTCTGGGGCCGCAGCACCAGCGGGAGTCCGTACTGCACGATCTCCATGGTCGAGGAGCTCTCGTCGAAGCCGCCCTCGGTGCTCTTGGCCTGCAGCAGGTAGCTGCGCCGTCCGATGGTGGTCTTCGGCTGCACCTGGATCGAGGTGGGCATCGTCCAGCCTCCGGTCTGCTTCTTGCCCATGACCGTTGCCAGGTTGTATATCCATTCCGGGTTCGGACCCATGCCCGCACCGCGTGTAAACCACCACACCAGCGTCGAGTTGGCGCTCACCTTGGGCTGCTGCCCCGTCTCCCAGGCGCCGTTGTAGAGCGCGAAGACCTGGTTCTTGTAGCGTCCCAGTCCGTTCTCGACGAACCAGCTCACCTCGGCGGTGCTTTGGTAGGCGTAGAGCGTGCCCTTGGCCACGGTGTTGTCCAGCGCGGGTACCGTGACCTCGAAGTCGAACTTGAACGAACGCGCCACGCCGTCCGTGAGCGGTTCGGGCATCAGGAGGTAGCCCCCCTCGGGATCCACGGCGAAGAAGTTCTCCTTTGCGAAGCGCGGGTCGGGGAAGGGGTCCGTGTCGGCGGGTATGATGTCCCACTCGTGCGTGGTCGTTCCGTCCTGGCCCAGCCAGCGTACGGTCATCGTGTAGTCGCGCTTGGTCGAGACGTCGATGGCTACGTGCGAGGGTTGCTGGGGCGTGTTGCCGTAGTTGAGCTCCTCGGGCGTGAAGGTGATCTTCACCACCTCGAGGCTCGACTGCCGCAGCCGCACGCGCACCTTCATGCGCCCGGCCTTGAAGGTCAGCACCGCCTCGCGCGTCTTCACGTTGGTCTCGCCCGCGGCCTGGTAGAACTCCGTCATGCCGATACGCAGGCGCGTGGAGCCGTTCTTGCCCTGCGAGGGCCACTCGGGATCGCCCCACTTGATCTCCTTGCCCTTGTTGTCGTAGAAGCGCACGGCAGCCTGTGCCGTGGCGTCCGCCTCCATGGTCCATCCCGTGCCCAGCTCCCCGTCGTAGTCGGTCTCGACGTTGAACTCCACGGCCGAGCCGTCGGCGTAATATTCCTGGTAGGTCTTGTCCACGTTGAGCACGTAGACTCCGTCGGTGGTGATGTCACCGAGTTGATCGTCCTGGTTCCACGAGAGCACCTCGACGGTCATGTTCGTGTGGTCGCTCTTGAGCGCCTCATCCGGGGTGTCGGTGCCGGGGCCCGCGACCGAGATGATGTTCACCACATAGGCGTGGTTGCGCAGGATGTCCAGACGCGTGTCTTTCGTAGGCTTGAGGGGGTTGCCGTCGGCGTCGACGCTCCGCTGATAGATGTCCACCCGGTAGTAGGTCGGCGCGGCCGTCGCGCTGCCGAACTTGCCGCCCACCACCAGGGCCACGCTCGCATCGCTCTCCAGCCCGTGGTTTTCGGCCTCGGGGACGTAGACCGTCCGCGTGAAGCACTTGTGCGTGGCGGCCTCGGCGCCGGTGGGGAAGTTGGGATGCAGGGTGAGCATCTCCGAGCCGTAGAGCACGGGGTCCTGCTCCACCGCAGGGAAGGCCGTAGCGTTCAGTGCCGTCTGGTTCACCTCGTCCCAGTTATCCTTGTCGGGGGCCACGCGCCCCTGCCCGGGCGTGCGGTATACGCGCAGGTTCTCCAGGGCGAAGTAGGTGTCGCCGCCGAGCCCCTCGGCCTGCATCGCCGAGAGCGTGTAGCTCCCGTCGGCGTTCTTGAGGAAGTTCACGCCCACGTCGATGCGTGCCGTGGCGCGCGTGAGCTTGATCGTGCCGATGTCGGCGCCCGAGCGCACCTGGAAGTCCCCCGTGCGGCCCCACATCGGGAAGGGCTGGAACGCCCCCGTAGCGCCGCCCGCGGGCCATGCCACGGCCTTGCCCTGCGTCTTGCCCGGAACCGTATAGCTGAGCTCCTGCTCCACCAGCGTCACGATCTCCCGCTCATCCTGCACCTGTCCGTTCAGGGCCGTGAAGTCCGGGTATCCGGCACCCCCGCCCAGCGCCTCGAGCTCCGCCCCGCTCAGGCCCGCCACCACCGTGGCGATGAAGCGGACGCCCGTCTCGCCCTCCACGAAGGGTATGTCCATCGTGTAGTAGCGACGGTCGGGGTCGTGGTCGGGGTTGTCGGTGCGCTGCAGGTTTTCGGGCACAGCCACGCGCTTGAAGATGTATTTGTCGTCCGGGCCCTTCATGTAGAGCAGCACGAAGAGCTCATCGGCGTCGACCGTGCACTCCTGCTCCGCGCTGGCCGCATAGCTGGCCGCGCCGCCCGCAATGCCCGGGACGCGCAGCGTGAGCTGCATCGCCTCGCCCGCCCCGGCACCTGTCCCGGAGCCGGGGCCGTCGTACTCCGGCGTCAGATCCTTCGTGCAGCCGCCGGACAGCACCGTACACGCCGCCAGAACCTTCAGCAGGGTTGATCTCATTCTCTGTTTTAGATTCTTCATATCGTCATTTTTTCTCGTTTTTCCCTATGTTGAGTCCCTCGTCCCGCCTCCCCGCCGGGCGCTCTTCGCACCCGGCAGGGAGGGACGCGCTTGTGCGGTTACTGCTTCGTACCCATAAAGTCGCTGTTCACTGTCGCGGCCTTCCCGGGCTTGATCGTCGCGGGATCGCGCACGTAAAGCACGGTCATCGCTACGGACTCTCTGCCATTCTGATCCACGTAGCGGGCAGATGTCCCTGTAATATATTTGTATGCACTCGTGGCGTGCGTCCCATTACAACCGAATCGACCTGGCCAGACGTTCAGCCCGCCATCGTCCGTCAGGACGTTCTTCGTTATGGTTTCAGGGTGATACCACTGCTGACCGGTAAGTCCTGTCGTACAGTTATAGTTAAAACGGCCTATGAGGTTTGTGCAGACCGAAACGTCCTTGCCGTAGAGCGTCTTGTACTCATCCACGTACACGCCGGCCCGCCAGTCGTTGGGGCCGTTGACTACCGAGCGGTCTATGGGAATTGCCGCGCGAAAGCCGTAGCCCGTCAGCTTGCAGGTCCTGGAACGATAGCCGTCCAATATGCTGAATTTGAAATACCAGCCCGAGGCCCCCGAGCCCGTTTCATACAACCTGCCGATCTCCCCTCCGCCGGCATTAAGCTGGTCGAGGTTCGGAAGTGCGGTGGGCGTCTTGCCCAGGACCTTCTGCGCGGAGCCCATCATCGCATCCTGGATGAAGAGGAACTTCTTCGTATCCGGGCCCATCGTGCCGTCGTGGAACACAGGGCTCCACTCGGTCTGGCCGTAAGGTATGTACTCGGCCCAGTAGGCGAACAGATCCTTCTGGGAACTGTTGAAGGGCACCGTGACCTTGATGTAGCGCTGGCCCTTGCTGCCGTCGAGCGTGTAGGTCTCGTACTGGATCGAACCCGCAACGGGGTTGCCGTCCGTATCGTACGTCTGCCGGACGATGCGGACCTGCTGTGCATCGTGGTAGGTGCTGTTCGAGAAGTCCAGCAGGATCTCCCCGCCCTCGTAGCTCATGACGCTGCCGCGCGAGAGGTTCGTCGTCAGCGGGATGTTCATCTCATAGCCCGTGTAGTAGGTCCGTTGCAGGGAGAAGGGCTCGTCCTCCTTGTCCTGCGCCGTCTGCCGGCTGCCGCTCACCGTGAGGACCCAGGTGACCTTGTCCTTGGTGAAGTCCACGTAGTTGGCTGCCGGAACGACGGCCTGCTTGGAAAGGATGCTGCCGATGCTGTGGCTCTCGTAGCCCTGCAGGGGCGTGAATTCGCCCTGGTCCACCACCTCGCCGTCGCGCGTGATCTCCCACTTGAGCGCGGTGTTCGTGTTGAACGCCAGGTTTTCCGTCGCCCAGGCGGGGAAGTTGCCCAGGTTCATGTAGTCCCAGCCGTTGAGCGGCCATTGGGAGATGTGCCACAGCGAGGGTATCGTGCGCTGCACGCGCACCGTGCGGCTCGCCGCATCGATGCGGTCCGCATCGCCGGTGGGATCCAACTGGTCGTGCGTATTGCGTAGCTTCAGATCCACATAGTAGTCGCCCGCCAGGGGCAGCTTGGGGTTGAGCTTGGTCAGGGCCTCGTCGCTCACGGCCGTCGTCGAGAGCCACGGAAGCTGCAGGCTGCGCCACGAGAAGGCCGTAGTCCACACCTTGGTCGTGGAGTTCTTGTCGCTGTTGCCCGTGGTGGCATTGCCGATGCCCGCCGCAATTATGCTCTTGTCCTCGGAGGAGAAGTAAGCCTTGTAGTAGGGATGTCCCTGGCCGATATGCAGCGGCGTGGTGTAGGCTATGCCTGCCCCGGGCAGGTCGTCGCTCGCCCCGGTGATCAACTCCCACCACCAGTCGGTGTTGGCACGCACGTTGACCGCCTTGAAGGTCGCAGCACGCACGGGCCCGAAGTCCAGCACGTACCGTTTCTGGTCGTTCGGATCCTGGTAGAAGCTCGCGACGTTCGTTCCCGTGCCGCCCTCGGGCTCCAGCACCAGCGCACCGCCCGCCTGATGGATCTCCACGTAGCTCGTCGTGCGGTCGAAGCCGTCCTGGTCCGAGGCCGCCTGGAGCCGCATCACGCGGTCCGCGATCTCCGGATTGGCGGGTACGGTCAGCGTGAGGCTTGCGTTACCCGTATAGTCCTTGTTGCCCATCTCGCGCCACTGCTCCAGCCACTCCACGCCCGAGTAGTTGCCCTCGGTCATCTCACGGCTGGCGAAGTACCACTTCAGCACGTTCCCGCCCGTGTAGACGTAGGGGGTCTGCGTGCCGCCCTCGGCAGGGAAGGATACCCTGTGGTAGACGGGCGCGGTGATCTGCGATCCGCCTTGCCGGTCCCACAGCTCCCAGGTGAGCTGCCAGTTGCTCTGCTCGACCTCCAGCACCCGGGAGGCTGTAGAGCCGCCCGGCCACTCTGCCGTCACCGTGAAGCGCCACATGCGCGGCGCCGCGGGATCCGTACCGCCGTTCTGCTCCGCGTCCCACTTGTTGGGCAGCAGTTGGAAGATATTGCCGCCCGAGGCGCTCTGCTCGAAGAACCTGCGGTCCTTATCGTCCGCATCGTCCGTAAAGCCCGCCGGGAGCGTGATGCCCGCATTCGCGGGATCGTTCGTATTCGAAATGTTGTATTTTACCGTATTGCCCGCGGCGTCCTCCCACGAGACGTAGAGCGTCACGTTCTCGGCCGGGGAGGGCTTGGCCGTCACGAACTGCCCCGACTTGGGATTGCGCGTGAAGGACATCTTCTCCGGGGAGAGAGAAAGGGATACCGTGGAGAGCACGTCCTGCATGAGCTCCACGTCCTGCGTCATGCGCCCCGCCGTGAAGCGAAGCGTCACCGTGCGCTCCATCTGGTCGCCGGCCAGATCTTCCGTATAGCGCGTGAGGCCCACGCGCAGCACTCCCGTTTTGTTGGCGATGCCCTCGCTGACCTCCATCTTCGCCCAGTCGGCCTCGGGGATCACCTGACCCGTCTGGTCGTAGAAAATGAGCGCCGCCTTGTCCGCAGCGTTCGGGATGCTCATCTTCCAGCCCGAAGCCGCCGCGTTGCCGGCCAGCAGGTAGTCCGTGAAGACCTTCAGCTCCTGCGCCGTGCCGTCCTGATGGTATTGCATCTGCGTGGCGCTCACGCTCAGGCGGTACTGCCCGTCGGTAACCACGTTGCCCATGTTGTCGCCCTGGTCCCAGCTGCGGATCTCGATCTCCATGTTGATCGGCTCCGAGGCCGCCGCCAGCTCCGCCGTCGCATAGCCCTCGCCGCGCACCCGCAGGATGTTGATTACGTAGGCGTGGTTGCGCAGGATGTCGTAGCGGTTCTGTCCCGAGGGCTTCACCTGTCCCTGCTCGTTCTCCGCCGTACCGCCGTTTGCGCCCGTGCGGTCGTAGAAGTCGATGCGGTAGAAGCTCTCCGCACCGCCGTTGTAGCTGCCGCCCACCACGATGTAGAAGGCGTCGTCGTCGTTATCCACCCCCTTGTTCTTCGTCTCGGGGAGGTAGATCTGCCGGCGCAGCATGTTCTTGGCCGTGCCGCCGGCCGTATAGTGAGGTTCTGTCGTGTGCATCGGCGTCGCCTGGTCCACCGTCGCCGCCGTCGCCTTGTGCTTGTCCTTGTCGTAGTTCCCCTCCGCCGGGGCGAGGTGTCCGCCGCGTGCCGCGTTGTAGAGCCGCACGCTCCGGATCTCGAAGGTGTGCCCCGGGAGATCCATGTCCTGGCCGTTGATGTTGTCCAGGTCGTAGGTGCCGTCCCACTTATTGTTTTGGTCCAGATTCTTGCCCGTGAGGTTCACACCCACATCGATGCGCGCAACGGCCCGCAGCAGCGGAATCGTCTTCACGCTGGCCGCCTGGGCCGTGAAGGGGCTCGACTCGCCCCACAGAGGCAGCGGCGTGAAGCCCGTGGCAGGCTCTCCCGTGCCCGTGTTCCATACCGTGCCGTCCGCATGCTCGAAGCGGATCAGCGTACGCGCATTGTCGATCGTGCTGCCCGCGAGCCGGTCGTCGTAGAGCGCCATCTGCACCTCGTCGATGTTGCTTACGATCATCGCGCGGTACTTCGCGTAGTTCGTGCCGTCCGCCTTCAGGGGAAGCCCCACGCGGAAGTTCTGCCGGTAGTTGCCCGAGGTGCCCGCCTGCGAGGCGCCCCACTGTTTCTCGTCGGGCGTCAGCCGGTCGATATAGCGGAAGTCCGCATCCGCCGTACCGCCGTCCGAGGCGAAGAAGAGCACGTGCAGCAGCTCGCGCTGCACGGCGCCCTCCTGCGTAGCACCCAGCGCGTAGCTCTGGGGCGCCGCAACGCCCGGCACGCTGATCGAGAGGCTCAGCTCCCCGCCCGTGACGGCGGGAGGCTCCGCCGGCGGAGCCTCGGGGCCCATGTCCATCTCCTTCGAGCAACCCGCCAGAGCGCCGCACAGCAACAGGGCCGCCGCCGCGTAGCGCAGGTTACGGAATGTATGTCGTATATGTCGTGTCGTCATAATAGCCGTTTTTTATGTGATCCGTTCATTGCCATCCCTCCCGAAGGATCAGATGCCGCCGTCGGATGTGTCTATAATGGTCCAGTCCAGTACTTTGATGGCCGTAAGGACCATATTCGCGTTGAAGAGCAGCGTGTACTCGTCGTAACGCCACAGGTCTTCGTCCGTGTTGATCTCGTCGCTCTGCATCAGCAGCGGGACGAGCAGTTCGTCGTAAAGGGTCTGCGAGCCGTTGAAAACCGTGACCCGCATGTCGTCGCCCGTGCACAGGTGCATGGTCGTGAAATCCGCGCCCAACGCCTGCTGGTGGCCTTCGACATAATGTGTGTACTCGGGAAGATAGGTCAGAGACCGGCTGGCGGCCTTGCTGCCGTCGTAGTTGTATGCCCCGTTGCTGCCGGAAAGCTGCACGCTGTAGGGTGTCCCCGAAGCGTTCCTCGTGCCCGACATCGCGCCCTCTAAAATCACATGCACCGTATTGGTCAGCTTGCGCAGCGACATCAGACGGTGCACCGGAGTGCGCTCCGCGTCCGTCTCGAAGTTCAGGGTCCCGTGCAACAGGTGGCCGGGACGCTGCGACACCACGCCGTCGGCGTGCTTGAGCGCGAGGTTCATCGCCTCCGTACGCTCCTGGCCCGTCAAGTCGTAGTGTACCTGCGTGTAGTTCGCCCACAGCACTGCCGTATAGGAAGCAGCGCCAGGTCCGACACTCAGCGATAGGCTCTGCGCGGCAATCTCGTCCGCGGTGAGCGTGCGGCTCCACAACAACTCTCCGTTCTGCCCGTAGAGGAAGAACTCGGCGCTGCTTACTTCGCTCGCGAACCTATCCACTCCGTCCTTGTTGTAGGTGAAGTTCAGATCGAGTCGCACCTCTGTGGGGCAATCGCTCAGGTCCTCCTTCGTGCAGCCCGTCCCAAGCAGCGCGGCCGCCAAAAGAAGGGAGTAAAGTAAACGTCTCATAGAATAAATTTTGTCGTTATAACTGCATGGTCTTGATGTTAAAGAAGGGAAGAAGCCCGCCCTCCGCTCCGTAGTCCCTCACGGACGGCCGGGCCCCTTCCTTTCCTGAGTGGTTTAGATACCGCCCTCCTGCTCTACCAGACGCCACGGAAGAACCTCGATCGTGGCCTGCATGTGGGCATCCTGCTCGATATCGCCGGGTTTGTTCGTTACATCCTCCTCGCTGGCGTCGCCAGGACCTGCGATGCTCGTGATATTCACCTTGTAGGAGTTGTTACGCTTTACCGAGTACTTGTTCGGAACGTCCACCAGACGGTTGTCGGCCAGGTGCAGGCCGTAGTAGCTGGTAGCATCCTTGTAGTAAACGGCCTTGTAAGCGGTAGCGTCCCAATCCTTGGCGTTCTCGGCTACACCGGGAGCAACAGGATCATTAGCGGGCTTGAACGCGATCGCCTTGTGCCAGCCGTCTGAGCCCAGGTCGATTACCTTCGCAGGAGCCTGGGCTACGATATCCTCGGTGTAGACACCGGCGCAGTAGTATTCGATCTGGCCCTCGGCGTTGATCTTGGCGACACGCCAGAAGTCAGCGCCCTGCGTGTAGCCGTGAGCGTCGTTCTTGGTGCCGTCCGGGTTGACGAACACCGCCTCGTCGATCTTGATGTTGAAAGTACCTTTGACAGAGATGTAGGCGCCTTTATGACGGATTTCGGCGGCGTTGGCGTTCTCCGTAATGTAGGAGTGCGTGCCGAAGGCTACGAACGTAGGCTCATCGCCGACATTGGCCGGAGCGCCGTTGTGGAAGTAGTCCACCGTCTTGGCGACCTGAGCGCCGTTGGTGGAGGCCCAGCTATCCTTGTTATCAACACCATTGTAAGCGAAGTTCACGTTCGAGTTGTAGTACGGGGTAAGGAGCTGGTTGTACTTGCCGATCTTGCCCGTCACACCGGCCTCGTATACGGGGAACAGGTAGAAGCGCGTGGGGTTCTGACGCATGCGGTAATTAGCGTTCACCAGCTCACCGCCCGTAGCCTGGGTAGTGCCCAGCGCCGGGGTTACCTTGACAGAGGCACGGCCGATGTAGATCGTGACGTTGTTCTTGCCGCCCGCCACTGCCGTCTCGTCAGCCTGCTCGATGATTTTCTGCGGCTCGTCCACGGCGCCTTCCGGATAGACGTTCGTCATCCAGAACTCTGCATCTTTAGTGAGCTCTTCAACGTTAGCGACCTCTACCACGGTCTTCTGCACGTCGGCGAGCTTCTTGCCCAGAAGCTGGTCGTCCGCCGGAAGCTTGGCGGCGTCGAAGTTGGCCAGCGCGTAGAACTTCTTGGCGCCCGTGGTCGTCACGAAAGTCTTGGCCTTGGCCTGGATATCAGCCGCCTCGAAATTCTCGATCTGAGCCAGTACATCGTTCGAGAAGACCAGCACCTTCACGCTCTTGAGCTCCGTTTCTCCCGTAACAGGCTGATCCGGGTTGTTCACATAGTCATTGGCGGCATAGCTGCCCGCAGGACGGCCGTACTGCGAGATGCGAAGCGTTGCAAGGGTGCTCAGACCCTCCACCACATCCGAACCGCCCGAGCCTCCGCCCTGGGGTCCTTCGGCGTCCTTGCTGCAGGACGACAGCGCCACCATAAGCGCCAGAGCGCCTGCAAAAATCGATCTTGTTTTCATAAATGTAAAAAATTAAAAATTGGTAAAAAATGATTGAAAAATGAAATTAAAAAAGGTGTCATCGGATGATAAGTCCGTATGTTATCAGCATACCATTTATCTGTCTCTGTTTAACCTGTATCCGTATTTGTCTCCGTTCGTCCGTATGACGGTTCGGGGCCGGAAGCCCCCGCCGCCCCGGGCGCAAAGGGCTATTTGGCCGGGATGTTCACATCTTTGAAGGTGCGGGGCTCGGCCGTGCGCCGCAGCGCGTCCAGGAACTGCGCCGCAGTCCGGTCTCCGCCCTTGGCGGCACGCTCCAGCAGCGGCAGTGCATCCGCCTCGCGGCCCGTGAAATAGAGGCTTATGCCCTGCAGCAGGTCGCGCCTTGCGCCCGGCTCCGCCGCGCGGAGCGTCCGCAGCGCCTCGGCGTAGTGTCCCGCGGCAACCTGTGCGGCGCCCTCGGCCAAAGCCTCGGCGGCCGCGTCGGGTACATTCTCGTAGTAGACCTTGATGAAGGCCGCGTTACGCAGCTCGGGGAACATATGCTCCAGCATATAGAGGTAGGGGCGGCCGCTGCCGAGCTTCATCAGCTCCAGCTCACGTCCCTGCTTGACGGGCACGTTGTCGATAATGCGAAGGATCTCCTCCTTCTCGTACATGTCGCTCGCGGCCACCAGCCGGCGCAGGCCGCGCCAGTCCTCCGAACCGTTGAACAGACGCATGGAATCCCGCGCGAGCGCCGTGTTGTCCCCGATGAACTCCTTGAGGCTCAACGCACGGTTCCACGCCAGGCGGTCGTTGAAGGCCAGCGTGCCCTCCGGAGAGGCGCTGCCCACGACCGCCACCAGCGCCACGCGCGAGCTCTTCGAGGCCATGATGGCGCTGATGCTCGAAGCCAGATTCACAAGCGAGGCGTTGTTGTCGCGGAAATAACGCTCCAGAACGCTCTTGCCCTGCGGGAAGTAGATCTTCAGGGCCCCCTGCTCGTTCGCGGCGATGAACTTCTCCAGCTCCTCCTGCTGGGCCGACTCCGTGCCCTTGCCCATCTTCAGCGGCATATCCGGGTCGAACAGACCGCCCTGGGAGGCCGCCTCCCGCGCTTCGAGCGCCGAGAGAGGCTCCACGAAGCTGTAGGCGCGCGCGAGGCTGTCGCCCGTAGAGAGCCGCTGCGAAGTGCGCGCGAGATCGGCTGCGCGGGCCAACAACGGAGCCGTGTCTACAGAGGGTATCGCCACGACATCCGAGGCCAGCGTGACGATCCCGAGCCGCTCCGTGCGGCAGCACCCTGAGCGGAAACGCTCCAGACGCAACTGGGAGCCCTCCATCCACTTCTCCAAAGGAAGCGAGGCGGCGTACTCCACCGTCGAGCCCTCCTCGGCATGCAACGCACCCGGAGCCGGATGACGCAGGTCGCTCGCCGTGAGGTCCGCAACGCGCGGACGCGCACTCCGGGCATCCAGAATCTCGACACGCCGTCCGTAAACCTCGATCGGGCGAAGCGCCTGCTGCGAAGCCTCGCTCACCAGCACCGGACGAAGCGTCAGCTTATAGTCGCGACCGCCCGTCACATGGCGTCCCAGCTCCGCGCGGAAGCGGATACGGAGGCTGTCGCCGTCCACCGACGCGCGCAACCCGCGCACCGCAATGCCCTCGTGCAAAGGAGTGGCCGCGAAACCCTGGAGCGCAGGGAGCAGAGCCGTCAGCATAAGAATGAGAATCTTTCCTTTCATATCGAATGATTTTTGATTGTCTCTCGTATCTTTTTCGTGTGTATATGATTTAGGTGTCCGCCACGCTACCAGATCAGGAAACTGAGCGTGATACCCGCTTTCGTGGGGCCGAAGTAGAGGCGGCTGCCGTCCCGCTGCTCGATCTTGCCGCAGCGAAGGCACTCGTAACGGTCGTAGTTCAGGTACATAACACCCACGCCCACGGTGAACTCCAGGTTCCACCGCTTGCCCAGAATCACGCTGTAGCCGTACGACACGCCGCCGCCCGTGGCCCAGCCCTCGAAACGAGAGTCTCCCGAGCCGTCCCCGAAGAGCAAAGGCAGGTTATGGCTGCCGATATTGTAATTGGAATAGAGGGCATGAACGCCCAGAAAATGACCGTTGAAACGCTGGCACGTCCAGTAACGGAACTCCGGCATCGCAATCCAGTGGACCAGCTTGCGGTTGTCCTCATCCGAACCTTTCAGGTTGAAAGGGTTGTAACCACCCGAAAGCTCCACCGTCCAGCGCGGGGAAATGCCGATCTCAACACCGAGATTCGGAGTCCGGGCAAGACCCCCGTAAAGCAGGTTCGTCTTGATAGCGAACCGATCCTGTGCCGAGAGCCGATTGGCGCCCACACCCAACAAAAAGACAGTCAATACTCCGACCAAGTAGAATCTCTTCATATAGCTTTTCCTGTTTTACCGGCAGCTTAGAGAGAGGTTCTGTTTCTTGGTAAGAAAGAGAAAAAGAAAAAATGAATTAAGAAACACCCTGTATTACAGCGTGTTGCAACTGTCGTTCTTTACCGAGGCGTATTTTTATCTGCAAAATGTTGTAAATTTCTTGTTTCTTTTTTTTGCAGAATAACTTGAATATGTTACTTTTGCAACCAAATTAGGTGACCTAGAGTGAGCCGTTTCTTTGTACTTTCTCTTTCTTACCAAGAAACGGAATTTTCCTGATTATTCCCGAGAGTCGCCTTCTTATCCCCGAATCCGTTTCTTTTTTGCGGGCAACAGCTCTGGTTTTGTGTTCCGTAGCCCCCTCATTTTTCAAGGCAGGAGAGCCCCGGCGTCCGGCGTTTCTCGAACGGGGTGCGGCGCGCGTGTTTCTTGCACGGCGCGCAGACGTCGGGCGCAGCATGCGGTTCACCATATCGTCCACCTCGCGGTCCACGCGGCTGACGGAGATATTCGACAGGTAGATCTGCGTGGTCTGGATACTCGTATGTCCCAGGCACTGGCCGATCAGCTCCACGCTCTTGCCCGCTTCG
>ENA-OZMP01000262-OZMP01000262.1-human-gut-metagenome-genome-assembly--contig:-NODE-262-length-16049-cov-3.791547_pt1 | contig 16049 bp, 13 predicted proteins | sample MGYA00244191_ERZ653817 | MGnify/ENA primary metagenome ERZ653817 (study PRJEB26926, sample SAMN06164702) | human gut metagenome | biome: ENVO:00009003; feature: ENVO:2100002; material: ENVO:00002003...
GGGCTCGGAGATGTGTATAAGAGACAGCCAATGATATATCATCTTAAACAACAACAAATTTCAGTTCAAATTTAAATTTTCATTGGTTATTTATGAGAAAGAGAGTACCTTTGTATCCATCTCTATCAATCTACACTCATGATTCAACTTAATAACGGAAACAAAAAAATACTTCAAATTGCCATCCCTTCTATCGTTTCAAACATTACAGTTCCTCTGTTGGGCTTGATTGATGTTACTATTGTAGGTCATTTGGGCTCTGCCGCCTACATCGGAGCAATAGCTGTAGGCGGAATGCTTTTCAACATCATCTACTGGATTTTCGGTTTTCTGCGTATGGGAACCAGCGGCATGACTTCACAAGCATACGGCAGGCACGACCTGAATGAAGTCACCCGGTTACTACTCCGTTCCGTCGGAGTAGGATTATTCATTGCATTTACTTTGCTAGCCTTGCAATATCCTATAGAAAGAACCGCCTTCACCTTTATCCAAACGACTGAAGAAGTAGAACATCTGGCGTCCCTCTATTTCTATATCTGTATTTGGGGAGCACCGGCTGTATTAGGGCTTTACAGTTTTGCCGGCTGGTATATCGGTATGCAAAATTCCCGTTTCCCCATGTATATAGCCATCACACAAAATATAGTGAACATTGCGGTCAGTCTTCTTCTTGTATATGGATTAGGAATGAAAATAGAAGGTGTCGCCATCGGAACGTTAACTGCACAATATGCCGGGCTAGTCATGGCATATTTGTTATGGTTACGCTACTACAGCACCCTGCGGAAACGCATAGAATGGCATTCCTTCTTTGACAAACAGGCCATGTACCGTTTCTTCCAAGTAAACAGGGATATCTTTTTCCGTACCATCTGCCTGGTGGCGGTTACTGTCTTTTTCACCTCGGCTGGTGCGGCACAAGGAGAAGTGGTGTTGGCGGTCAATACATTACTTATGCAATTATTCACTTTATTCTCCTACATTATGGACGGCTTCGCATACGCCGGAGAAGCATTGGCAGGAAGATATATCGGAGCCAATAATCAGAAAGCACTCCACACGACGGTTCGCCAACTATTCGGCTGGGGAGTAGGATTATCGCTTGCTTTCACCTTATTATATAGTATAGGGGGACAATCCTTTCTCGGATTACTGACTGACGAAACAACTGTCATTCATGCTTCCGAAAGTTATTTTTATTGGGTACTTGCCATTCCTTTGGCAGGCTTCTCTGCTTTTTTGTTCGATGGAATATTCATCGGTGCGACAGCCACCCATCTGATGCTGAAAGCCATGACAGTAGCCTCTGTCAGTTTCTTTCTTATTTACTATGGTTTCCGGGGGGCAATGGGCAATCACGCTTTATGGATGGCATTCATTACCTATCTTCTACTTCGCGGAGTAATGCAAGGAGTCATGGGAAGAAATATTTTAGGATATAAAACAAGTAAAAAAGATTAATATTTTTATCTTTGCAAAAAACTAAAAGACAAACCAATATGGCAAGATTTAAAAGAATTCTACTGAAGCTGAGCGGCGAAAGCCTGATGGGCGAAAAGCAATATGGTATAGACGAAAAACGTCTGGGTGAATATGCGCAACAAATCAAGGAAATACACGACCTTGGCGTACAAATAGGTATTGTAATCGGTGGTGGAAATATCTTCCGTGGGCTGAGTGGAGCTTCTAAAGGTTTTGACCGTGTAAAAGGTGACCAAATGGGGATGTTGGCAACCGTTATCAACAGCTTGGGATTGAGTTCCGCATTGGGAGCGGCCGGAGTCAAGGCACGTGTATTGACAGCTATCCGCATGGAACCCATCGGTGAGTTTTACAACAAATGGAAAGCGATTGAAGCGATGGAAAACAGAGAAGTTGTGATTATGTCTGCCGGAACAGGCAATCCGTTTTTTACTACCGATACCGGGTCTTCACTGCGTGGTATCGAGATAGAAGCCGATGTGATGTTGAAAGGAACACGCGTGGACGGCATTTATACAGCTGATCCTGAAAAGGACCCCACTGCTACGAAATTTGACGATATCACCTACGATGAGGTATTGAAGCGCGGTTTGAAAGTAATGGATCTTACAGCAACCTGCATGTGCAAGGAAAACAACCTGCCCATTATCGTTTTCGACATGGACACAGTAGGTAACCTGAAAAAAGTAATGACCGGTGAAAATATAGGAACACTGGTACACAACTGATTATCTCATCAAGTTCATCCATTTGTCATTCCTTATTTCCTTCTAGATGACAGATGGGTGAACAGTTTTTCTCTGTCTTACCATTTTTTCCACAAATTCGTTCTTTATTGACACATATTCCTTAAAAAAGAGACTCAACCGATAGATTTTCCATCTAAATGAACAATTATTCATGGACTTATAGCGTTAATTAGCCTATTTTTACATCAGCAAAAAATGTAAATCATTCAAAGACTATAAAAACGACAGGAAATACCATGAAAAATTACTGTTACATCTGTTTATTGACTGCCTGCATGGCTCCCATGTCTCTCCAAGCCCAAAAAGCAATTCCGTACAGTGGAGAAGTATGTGTAGCCTCTCTCCCTACAGTCCCCACAACCCTTCCCGGCATATCTTCCGACTCATATGCCCGGCGCTTTGCCGACTCTGAGATGCTCCGCTTTCCCAAAGCTTATCAGCTGGATCATGGCAAACGGCTCTTTTTCGGGTATTCACAAGGAGTAGGCTGTTGCGCCATGCTGGATATGTGGAAAAATACCGGTGACAAACGTTACTTTACGTATGTTGAGGAATGGACGGATAGTTTGATTAACGAAAAAGGAGAAATCCACCTCTATGATATGTCAACTTACAACCTGGATTACATCAATTCAGGAAAAGTTCTGTTTGACCTCTATAAAGAAACAGGCAAAGAAAAATACAAAGCAGCCATGGACTTACTGGTAGAACAACTCAAAAGACAACCACGTACGCTGGAAGGTGGCTTCTGGCATAAATTGATCTATCAACATCAGATGTGGCTGGACGGACTTTATATGGCTTCTCCTTTCCTAGCCCGCTATGGAGCGGAATTCAACCGTCCTGATCTGATTGATGAGGCGGTAAAACAATTCACACTTTGCCACAAACATACCTATTCACCGGAAACCGGATTATATCATCATGCCTGGGACGAGAGCAAATCCCAACGTTGGGCAAATCCGCAAGACGGTACTTCACCTAACTTCTGGGGACGCAGTATAGGCTGGTGGTTCATGGCCATGGTAGATGTACTGGACTATATTCCCGACAACCACCCCGGACGTGCCTCGCTTATCAGTTGGATTCAAGGTTTGGCAGAAAGCCTGCCCAACTATCAAAGAGACGGGCTATGGTATCAGGTAATAGACCAGCCCGAGCGTGAAGGTAATTTTCCCGAAGCATCCGTAACCACCCAATGTATGTATGCTTATGCCAAAGCGGTGAACAAAGGATATATAGACGCCCGATACCGGACCATCGCGGAAAAAGCCTTCAACGGATTAAAGCAAACATTGCTTCTCGAGAACCCCGACGGAACTCTGACGCTGACCCGTTGCTGCCAAGTAGGCGGACTAGGCGGCACTCCTTACCGCGACGGAAGCTTTGAATATTACATTGGCGAAAAGATGCGTGACAACGATGCCAAAGCTACCGGTCCTTTCATCATGGGTTGCCTGCAGCTTGGCAAATAGAATCATATCGCATAAACAACAGAATTATCCATCTTTTTAAATTAGCTATATACAATGAAACACACCATTTATGCTCTGACAATGTTTGCATTGGCCGCTTGCACCTCTCCCCAAGAGGAAGCCATAGACCGCCATGCACTGGTAACACGCAATAATCCGGAAGTAACTGCCATGGATTCATTATCCTCCCTGTCGGTAGGAAACGGAGAATTTGCCTACACGGTAGATGCTACAGGATTGCAGACTTTTCCCGAAGTCTATAAAAACGGAGTTCCACTGGGTACACAAAGCCAATGGGGATGGCACAGCTTCGGAAATCCCGAAAACTATAAACCGGAGGAAGCCTTGGTGGAGTATGACTTCAGCCACGGGCACAAAGAGCTATATGCCACCCAACCCAAAGAACCCGGCAGAGCAAAGGAAGCATCCGACTGGTATCGTGTAAACCCACACCGCCTGCATCTGGGTATCATCGGACTCGAATTAGAAAATGAAGTACGTCCCTCGGATGTGCAAAACATACAGCAATCACTGGATATGTGGAACGGTATCATCAACAGCCGGTTCACCCTCAAAGAAACTCCCTACCACATTCAGACAGTCTGCCATCCGGAGCGTGACATGATTGCCGCACGCCTGTCGGCCCGACAACCTGCCGGCATCAAGTTTCACTTCCCCTATCCCACGGGCGGTCACTGTGACGATGCTTGTAATTGGGAGGCGAATGATAAGCATAGCACGACCCTGGTCAGTGAAGATGCACAATCGGCCGTGTTAAAAAGAACACTCGACGCAACCACCTATTATGTAACAATCAGTTGGGAAGGCGCTGCGAAGCTGAGAGAAAAAAGTGCAAACTATTTCGTACTCACGCCAACGGACAGTGTATTTACATTCACCTGCCAATTCACACCGCAAGCGTCCGCTGCTCCCATCCTGACTTTTGCGGAAGTACAACAAGCCTCTTCCGGACACTGGCAAAATTACTGGACACAGGGAGCTGTTGCCGACTTCTCACAATGTACTGATGTCCGGGCCAAAGAATTGGAACGCCGGGTCGTATTAAGCCAATATCTGCTCGCCATCCAATGTGCCGGATCAACCCCGCCACAGGAAACCGGACTGACTTACAACTCCTGGTTCGGGAAATTCCATTTGGAAATGATCTGGTGGCATCAGGCACAATTCGCCTTATGGGGACATCCCGAATTACTGGACCGCACTTTATCCTGGTATGAAACCGTGGAACCCATAGCCCGCCAGATAGCGGAAAGACAAGGTTTCAAAGGCATACGATGGATGAAAATGACTGATCCCAGCGGTACGGAAGCCCCCTCTAAAGTAGGCAGCTTCCTGATCTGGCAACAGCCTCATCTCATCTACCTGGCAGAATTGCTCTATCGGGCTAATCCATCGGAAGAACTACTGAAAAAATACAATAGCCTGATACAGGAAACCGCCGAATTCATGTATTCATTTGCCACATACGAGGAAGAGCACGACCGTTATGTCTTGAAAGGTGCTATCCCCGCACAGGAAACGTTGCGCGCTGCCGAAACTGTCAATCCGCCTTTTGAACTTTCGTACTGGCATTTCGCCATGCAAGTTGCCCAAACATGGCGTGAACGTACAGGGATGGAACGTGTACCCGAATGGGATGTGCTGATAGAGAAATTATCTCCGCTGGCATACAACGACGAACAGCTGTATCTGGCAGCCGAGACCGCGGTGGATACCTATAAAGATATCCGTTTTACCTCAGACCACATGGCAGTGCTGGGCGCTGTCGGCATCCTGCCCATGAATCAGCTGATTCATGCCGGATATATGAAAAACACCCTGCACTGGATTTGGGATAACTGGAACTGGGACAAGACCTGGGGCTGGGATTATCCGATGACAGCCATGAATGCCGCCCGAATGGGTGAGCCTGAGAAGGCAGTCAGCGCATTATTGATGGACAAACGTACCAACACCTATCTGGTAAACGGTCACAATTACCAGGACGGGCGTCTGCGTATTTACCTGCCCGGCAACGGTGGATTACTGACCACAGTCGCCATGATGTGCGCCGGATGGGACGGATCGGAAGGAAACAATCCCGGATTTCCGAAAGATGGCAAATGGAATGTACGCTGGGAAGGATTACAGCCATTACCGTAAGAACAGGAGTTAGCAGTTATTATCATGAAAACGACATATTTACTTCTATGCCTGTTGGGCATCGGTAGCGTTTCCGGCGCAGGACAAACCAAACAGCCACAAAAGATAGGTGATTTCATAGAATCCACTTCGTACAACGAACATCGCCGGAATGCCACCCGAAGCCTGCAATATACCCCTGACGGAGACGATTTTGTCTGCATCAACGGTAAGAATCGCTTTACCCGTGCCTTATACGGCAGCCACACAGCATTCCGGCTGGAGACAAGCGACCGGCCCGTATTCGCTGCTTATACCAAGGAGAATCCGAAGCACATCTGCTTTAAACTGCAAACCTCCGGAGGCACGGTAGCCCTTGACTCTACCGAACACTGCGAGTCCCGTTATACAGCGGGACGCCGCAGCTACAGTTTATCTGATCCGGCTTTCGGAGGCGGAAGCTTATCCATTACCACATGGGCACTTCCCGATAAAGAAGGGGCCATCTGGCAATTCAACGCCCGGAATTTCAAGGGATCCAATCCCATTCTACTGACATCCATTTCAGAGATACGTAATTCCAAACTAAACCGTAACGGAGACATGGGAGCCGACCCAGCCGACAGTTTCGAAGCTCCTCTCCAGCCTCAACAGTTACAATCCTTCCCGGTACAGATAGACGGAACACTTTATATGCTATTGGAAAACCAGGAACTACGCACACTGACGACTGCCGAAGGCGAAAACCTGTTTAAAAAGGCAGAAGCCGCCCGCTCCGAAACAGCCTCACGCATCCGCATTGAAACACCCGACCCTTATTTCAACACCTTAGGAGGCACTCTGGCCATGGCAGCTGATGGAATCTGGGACGGCGAAGTATGGTTACACGGTGCCATAGGATGGCGGATGCCACTCAGTGGTTGGCGAGCCGCTTATACCGGCGATGTTTTGGGATGGCATGACCGTGCCCGGACCCATTTCAACGCATACGCGGCAAGTCAGGTCACCGAAGTGCCCAACACCCTCCCCCATCCGGCACAAGATTCCGCCCTGCATCTGGCACGTTCCGTCAAGAAATGGGGTACACCCCAATACAGTAACGGATACATCTGCCGTAATCCGCACCGCAATAATCAGATGCACCACTACGACATGAACCTTTGCTACATAGACGAATTGTTATGGCATTTCAAGTGGACGGGGGACTTGGATTATGTCCGCCAAATGTGGCCTGTCATCACCCGTCACCTCGCATGGGAAAAGCTGAACTACGACCCGGATAACGACGGGCTGTATGACGCATACGCCTGTATTTGGGCCAGTGACGCCCTTTATTACAATAGCGGAGCAGTCACCCATTCATCGGCTTATAACTACCGTGCCAACAAGACAGCGGCCCAATTGGCTGAAAAGATAGGCGAAGATCCCACTCCTTACCGCAACGAAGCCGAAAAGATTCTGAAAGCCATGAACGAGAGGCTATGGCTTCCCGACAAAGGACATTGGGCGGAATATCAAGATTTTATGGGACACAAGCGAGTACACGAAAGTGCCGCTGTATGGACCATTTATCATGCTATAGACAGCGAAACAGCCAATCCGTTCCAAGCCTATCAGGCTACCCGTTATGTAGACACAGCCATTCCTCATATTCCCGTCACAGCCCATGGATTAAAAGAGAATGGCTATGCCACTATCGCCACCACCAACTGGCTGCCCTACTCATGGAGCATCAATAATGTCGCCTTTGCCGAAGTGATGCATACCGCATTGTCATACTTCCAGGCCGGACGTGCCGACGCCGGATACAAACTTTTGAAAAGCTCTGTTCTGGACGGCATGTATCTAGGAGACAGTCCGGGTAACTTCGGCCAGATCAGCTTCTATGATGCCGCACGCGGAGAATGCTACCGCGATTTCGGTGATCCCATCGGAGTCGCTTCACGAGTACTGATCCAAGGTCTGTTCGGTATCCTGCCGGATGCCCTGAACCAGCAAATCATCCTCCGGCCGGGCTTCCCGGACGACTGGGACAAGGCTTCCGTCAGCACTCCCGATATAAGCTATCGCTTTACCCGGAAAGAAGATACGGATACCTATCATATCACACAACGGTTCCAGACTCCTCTCCATCCGGTATTGCACGTCAATGCCAGAAAAGAGAAGATCCGTTCAGTAAAAGTGAACGGTGTCCCTGCCACATGGCAATCCATCGAATCGGCCCATGGCTATCCTCTTCTTTCAATCCAGGCGGAAGGAACATCTTCAACCACCATTACCATCGAATGGGAAGGAGCACCACTTCACACGTTGGCAGTCCAGGAACCAGTCATCACTTCAAACGGGAAGTTGGCTTTGCAAATACCTTCGGGAGCATCCATCTCCCAAGTATATGATCCTCAGAGCGTTTTAGCAAATCACACTGTAGAAGCCACCGCTTTCAACGCACAGATAAAAGGTGAACCGGGACACCACACTTTCTTTGTTTACACCCATCAGGGAGAAATGGATTGGTGGCAACCTGTTAATATCTATATAGAGAACACCCGGAAAGCCCCTTCCTATACAGACTTTGCAGATATCCGTCCCGAAAAATGCCGGATGGTTGATTTTGACCGGCAACTGAATGCTTCCGTCACCGATATATATCAAAATGAATACCTGTCTCCCCGGTCTCCATACACTACGTTGCAACTTCCCACACAGGGAATAGGAGAATGGTGTCATCCGCTGCTGAGTGCTACCATAGACGACTCGGAATTACGCAGTCTTGTACATCATGATACTTTCCAAACGTCTTTAGGCATCCCCTTCCGTCTGAAAGAAAAAGGAAACAACATTCTTTTCACCTCCCTATGGGATAATTACCCGGACAGTTCCACCATCTCACTATCCGGCACTGCCTCACATGCTTATCTGCTGATGGCGGGAAGTACCAACCACATGCAGTGCCACATTGCCAATGGAATAATCCGCATACACTATGCAGACGGAACTTCCCAAGCAACGGAGTTGATCAATCCGGACAACTGGTGTCCCATAGAACAAGACCTCTATGTGGACGGCAAAGCGTTCCAAGTACCTGCTCCCCGGCCGTACCGTCTGCACTTGAAAAGCGGTAAAGTAAGCCGTGACCTGGGTAAAGAACTCAACATCACTGGTGTATATGGACGTGAGATAGAAGGTGGTGCAGGCATATTGCTCGATATTCCTTTGGATCATTCCAAGGAACTAAAAGGGCTGACCCTGGAAACCCTGTCCAATGATGTAGTGATAGGAATAATGGGAATCACTTTGCAATAACCACGTGTTATTCAATGCGGAATTACGTTAACTTGAACCGGCGTAGTTCCGCATTATTCATCTTTGGCACACTACGCAAATGTTCCAAAGTCACTCCTTGAATGTGTGCCTGTACCGCCCTGTTTATCAGTCCATGTCCGACAGCCAACACCTGTTTTCCATCATATCGCTCTTTCAAGTAGTCCACAAAACGCCCCGCACGTTCATAGAGCATCGCCTCCGTTTCCACATCTGCCGGAAAATGTTGCAAATCAACTTCTTTAATGGCAAGACCTGTCCAACTCCCCCAATCGATTTCACGCAGCAAGACTGTTTTCTCCCAAGGCAGGTTCCGACCTTCCACCGCGATACGGGCCGTATCCACACACCGCTTCAAATCACTACTGACCACTGCGTCCAAAGAGATGTCCCGCAAAGTATCACGCAGCGCTTCAGCCTGTGCTATTCCTTCAACAGTCAGCGTGCCCGGCATATGTCCTTGGAAAATACGGGCGATATTCTCTTCTGTCTGCCCGTGACGGGCTAAATATAAAGTTATCATCTTTTTTAATGCAAAGATAATGCTTACCGGCCAGATTTACTTCAAAAGGGCAACCTTCTTATTCTCCTTTCCAAAGAAAAGCAATCTTCAGACAGATGATAAAAAAATAACAATCTTGCCTATAAAAGTATTCTCCCCGTAGATTAAGGGGTTTCTTCCGTACAGTTAAGGCCTTTCATGCGGTAACCTACTACAGACTCCGTCAGTAGACTGTACAGTCTGTTACATCAGACCGTACGGTCCACTACAATAGTTTATACAGTCCATTATCGGAGTCTGTAGTAGGTTACCGTATGAAAAAGCTTAATCATGCAGTAGAAAAGACTTAGTATACAGGGGAAAAAGGCTTAAGTATTCATCAAAAGCAGACAGCCACCTTCGAAATGTCACTCCGCCTGCAAGCTACAAATTATCCACCGTATCTTCCACTTCTATCACCCAGTCCCCGATAGTACGGGTGGCACTGTCGAAATTAATCCCCACCTTCACGATGCGCCTGCCATCCTTGCGATAAGGAACAGCATACAGCCTGCTGTTTATCTGCGCCAATGCCTCCCGGGCCGTACCGTCATATTTAAATTCCAGCACATAAATAGCATCCTGCATCTTTATGACCACATCCGCACGCCCCACCGCACTTTTCACCTCGCTGTCCACATACATCCCCATCAGACGGAACAACAAATAAAAGATGGTCTGGTAATGCTTCTCCGTCTTGTTCTCCAAATCATTGGGAATGGAAGCAAAGAAAGAACGCGTACGTTCCAAGCAGCTCTCTATATCTCCCTTACGAAGATCGCGAATGAAGGAAACGACATAAAAAGTACTGCTCTGACCCGGCAACTCAAGGTAAGCGGGCAACAGGGACTCGATGAAACCTTTACGCACCTCCCCGTTGGGATAGGCCAGCCGGTACACCTGGAACTCGGGATCATATCCCTTGATCGTCAGGTAACCACTTTGATATAAAACGGGGATAGGACTAGTTACACGTTCCGTCGGGGCATCAAACTGCTCGTCTGTAGCCTCCACCCCCTCCAGCTGGCGCACGTCAAAATCCGTTTCCTGCAACAAATCAATCAAGAAAGTAGGAGTGCCGGTAGAGAACCAGAAATTCTTGTACTCCTTTGCATCAAAGGCATTGAACAGACTGAAAGGATTGTAAATATCCTCACAATGCTTGCTGAAATGATACCCGTCATACTGCCGCTTCAGATGCGCACAGGCAGCTTCATACGTCTCGCCGTTCGCCAAAGCCATCCGCTCAATGTCCGGACGAAGCTCGTCCAGCAACTCCCGCTCGGTGATGCCGCATATCGCGCTGAAGTCATCCCGCATACTGATGTTCTTCAAATTATTCAGCTCACTGAAGATGCTCATCTGGCTGAACTTGCTGATTCCCGTGATAAAGAGGAAACGAAGGTATTGCCCCAATCCCTTGAGAGGACTGAAAAACTTACGCAGTTCATTCCGAAGCTCCTGCTGCAAGGGGATGTTGGAATTACTGTCCAAAAGAGGAGCGTCGTATTCGTCAATCAGGACAACGACCGGCAGACCGGTCTGTTCATACGCACGACGGATCATACCTTGCAGACGAGCAGCAGGAGTCTTTTCCTCCTTTTCCGCCCCATAAACCTTTTCACAACGAAGTAAAAACAGATTCAACTGTTCCTGCAAATCGAACAGGGTAGTATATTTAGTCAGACTGAAATCAATATGGAATACCGGATACACGTTCCAGTCCTTTTCCAGACGCTCCATGGCCAGCCCCTTAAACAAATCTTTTTTCCCTTGAAAGTAAGCCTCAAGAGTGGACACCAACAAGCTTTTCCCAAACCTCCGCGGACGGCTCAGAAAATACACACTGTCCGTGTTAGCCAATCGGTAAACCAGTTCGGTCTTGTCTACATATACACAATTCCGGTTACGCAACTGCTCAAAATTCTGTATACCTATGGGGTATCGTCTGTAATTTTCTTCCATATTCTCATTGTTTTCTAATTCTGCTTATGGGATAGAAACAAAGATAGCTGTTATCCGATAAAACACAAAAACTTTTCATTTGTTTTTAATAAAGCCCCAACAACTTAAACTGGTGATGATAAGGTAAAGAGCCGTTAGAAATATAAAATCATCTCTCTTTTATTGCAGATAATCAAAAAATAAATTACTTTTGTTTCACTTAAAACGAATCAATAAACAACTTAAATAACAGAACAGTATGATAGACGCAAAAACTTGCATCAACGACGCACAAGAGAAAATGGACATGGCCGTTATGTATTTGGAAGAGGCCTTAGCGCACATTCGTGCAGGAAAAGCCAGTACCCGGTTGCTGGACGGCATTCGTGTTGACTCTTATGGAAGCATGGTTCCCATCAGTAATGTAGCTGCCGTGACTACTCCCGATGCACGCAGTATCGCCATCAAGCCATGGGACAAAAGTATGTTCCGTATCATCGAAAAAGCTATCATGGACTCTGATCTGGGCATCACTCCCGAAAACAACGGTGAAATTATCCGTTTGGGTATTCCGCCATTGACAGAGGAACGCCGCAAGCAACTGGCCAAACAATGTAAAGGCGAAGGCGAAACCGCAAAAGTAAGTATACGCAACGCACGCCGTGACGCTATAGACACACTGAAAAAGGCCGTTAAAGAGGGTATGCCCGAAGACGAGCAAAAGAATGCGGAAGCCAAACTTCAGAAAGTACACGATAAATATATCGCGAAGATTGAAGAACTTCTGGCAGAGAAAGATAAAGAAATTATGACGGTTTAATGAAGAACTTAAAATAATGAAGCAATAATAATGAAGAAGGAAGAATTGTCCTGCACAGCCTTGCTTTTGTCCGTGCGATCCAATTCCTCTTTCTTCATTTTTCATTCTTCATTTTAATTTATGAAAGGACTAGTAATAAAAAACACAGGCAGCTGGTATCTTGTCAAAACAGAAGACGGACGTACCATCGAATGCAAGATCAAAGGAAATTTCCGTTTAAAGGGTATTCGGAGTACCAATCCCATTGCTGTAGGAGATTATGTACAAATCATTATCAACAATGAAGGAACCGCCTTCATCAGTGAGATAGAAGACCGCAAGAACTATATCATCCGGCGCGCCTCCAACCTTTCCAAACAATCGCACATACTGGCTGCCAATCTGGATCAATGTATGCTGATTGTTACAATTAATTATCCCGAAACCTCAACTATATTCATTGACCGTTTTCTAGCCACTGCAGAAGCATACCGTGTACCCGTCAAACTGATATTCAATAAGATAGACAGGTATAATGAGGATGATACACGCTATATGGATGCTCTGATAAACCTGTACACATACATCGGTTACCCTTGCTTCAAAGTTTCCGCACTGAACAACATAGGTACAGATGAAGTGAAAAAAGACCTGGAAGGGAAGGTCACTTTGCTTTCCGGCAACTCAGGAGTAGGGAAATCAACATTAATCAACGCCATTTTACCTGAACAAACTTTGAAAACAGGTGAAATATCCGATTACCATAACAAGGGAATGCATACCACAACCTTTTCCGAAATGTTCCCAGTAGACGGTGGTGGATACATCATCGACACTCCGGGTATCAAAGGTTTCGGAACATTTGATATGGAAGAAGAGGAAGTAGGACATTACTTTAAAGAAATATTTGAATATTCCGCTCAATGCAAGTATGGAAACTGCACCCACAGGCACGAGCCCGGATGCGCCGTACGCGATGCAGTGGAGAAACATCTAATCAGCGAGTCACGCTATACTTCTTACCTAAATATGTTGGAAGACAAGGAAGAAGGCAAGTATCGCGCCGCTTACTAAAAACCACAACTTTATGAAAAAACACCTCTTAGCTATTGCACTGTTTGCATTATGCACCACCGGGCTGAATGCCGCTTCTCCTAAAAAAGTGACTCCTGAAAAAAAAGGAGTAGAAACTATCAACCGTGCCACAGCCGAAGCACATATCGGCTTTTTGGCCTGTGACGAACTGGAAGGACGCGAAGCCGGATGGAAAGGTGGACGCATTGCAGGCAATTATATCATTTCCTGCCTGAAACAGATGGGAATAAAGCCACTGGACGGAGACTATATACAGCCCTTTGACGTGTATCATGCTGAACGGCAAGTGAAAGGGAAACGCTGGCAAGTACATCCCGATTCTATTGCGGAACTGAAAAAAGTGGTATATCAAAAATTGGCATTACGTAATATCTTAGGTAAAATAGAAGGAAAGAATCCAAATGAAATTGTCATTATCGGTGCACATTACGACCACATAGGCTACGATCCGATGCTGGAAGGAGATCAGATTTATAACGGTGCAGATGATAATGCATCAGGCGTTCAAGCCGTATTACAGGTAGCCCGTGCCTTTCTTGCTACCGGTGAGCAACCGGAACGTACCGTTATCTTCGCCTTTTGGGATGGTGAGGAAAAGGGATTGCTGGGCTCCCGTTATTTCGCCATGAACTATCCGGATATTAAAAAGGTAAAAGGCTATTTGAACTATGACATGATAGGACGTAACAACCGGGAGGACCAGCCCGATTATTTCGTTTACTTCTATACCGCAGCCCATCAGGCCTTCGGTGACTGGCTGAAAAAAGATATTGAGGATTACCGCTTGCAGTTATCCCCTGACTACCGGGCTTGGGACAATCCGGTGGGAGGCAGCGACAACGGCACGTTCGCCAAACTGGGAATACCTATTATATGGTATCACACTGATGCCCATCCCGATTATCACCTTCCGGGAGATGAAACACAGAAAATTAATTGGCTGAAGATAGTCGATATAACCAAAGCCTCTTTCCTTGCGATGTGGAAACTGGCAAACGAAAAAAAATATTAAAAAAGAACGTGGCGTTTAAACTGAACGCCACGTTTTTTTATCTAATCTTACATTAACGTATTTATTAAACCCATATAGAAAGGCACATGAACAAACGAATCAAATGGGGCATCATTATATTAATCGGAGCCGGCTTGGCCGGACTAGGCATCTATCAATTTACCCCTCACGAAAATGAAGAACTGACAGCCGCCGACGCGTTACCTAAAGAAAACAAGCAACGTACATTGAAAGTCAATGCACAAGTCATAAAACCACACTTGCTGACAGATGAAATATTGGTGACCGGACGCCTGGTTCCTGACGAAGAAGTGAGTCTGTCTTTTGAAACCTCCGGAAAGATCACCGATATTTTTTTCACAGAAGGCACATTGGTAAAACGAGGAGAATTACTTGCCAAAGTAAACGACCGGCAGTTACAGGCTCAGTTAAAACGTCTGGAAGCACAAATACCTTTAGCCGAAGACCGTGTGTTCCGTCAAAACGCTCTGTTAAAACGAGATGCAGTCAGTAAAGAAGCCTATGAACAGGTGAAAACAGAACTGGCAACCCTGAATGCAGACATAGACCTGATAGAGGCAAACATTGCACAAACCGAGCTTCGTGCACCATTCGACGGTGTGATTGGTTTGCGTCAAGTCAGTGTAGGAACTTACGCCTCTCCTACAACCATCGTAGCTAAACTTACTAAAGTATCTCCGCTGAAGGTAGAATTCTCCGTTCCCGAGCGCTACGCTAATGATGTAAAAATCGGTGCAGGAGTAAACTTCGGACTTGAAGGTAAGCTCGAGACTTTCCACGCTAAAGTTTATGCCCGGGAATCCAGAATGGATCAAAACACCCATACGTTGACTTTACGTGCCCTTTATCCCAATGCCAACGGTCATGTGATGCCGGGACGTTATGCGGACATCCGTTTAAGCAAAAACGAGATTCAGGATGCCCTTGCCGTTCCATCCGAAGCGATTGTTCCGGAGATGGGTAAAGATAAGATATTCCTTTATAAATCGGGAAAAGCCCAGCCTGTAGAAATACAAGCCGGCATACGTACGGAAGCCGAAACCCAAGTATTACAAGGTTTACAGGAAGGGGACACGATTATAGTTTCAGGAACATTACAACTCCGTACAGGACTCCCTGTAACTTTGGACAACATTTATTAAACCGGATGCCTTATGAATATATCTGAACTCAGTATACGGCGCCCGGTACTTTCCACGGTGCTTACCCTTATCATCCTGCTTTTCGGAATTATCGGGTACAGCTACCTCGGCGTTCGCGAATATCCGTCCGTGGACAATCCTATCATTTCGGTATCTTGCTCCTACCCGGGTGCAAATGCCGATGTTATTGAAAACCAGATTACCGAACCACTGGAACAAAATATCAATGGTATTCCGGGTATCCGTTCCTTGTCCAGCGTCAGCCAGCAAGGTTCATCCCGTATCTGTCTCTTATACACATCTGACGCTGCCGACGAATAGCC
>ENA-OZMP01000264-OZMP01000264.1-human-gut-metagenome-genome-assembly--contig:-NODE-264-length-15992-cov-5.632302_pt1 | contig 15992 bp, 9 predicted proteins | sample MGYA00244191_ERZ653817 | MGnify/ENA primary metagenome ERZ653817 (study PRJEB26926, sample SAMN06164702) | human gut metagenome | biome: ENVO:00009003; feature: ENVO:2100002; material: ENVO:00002003...
CCCCCCCCCCACAGCGCCCAGGGCGGCGTTACCGGAGTCATAAAGGACGATAAGGGCATGCCCCTGGTCGGCGCCACCGTGCTTATCAAAGGTACGACGACGGGTGCCGCCGCCGACGTCGACGGCAATTTCTCGCTGCCGCAGGCCAAACCGGGGGACACGCTCGAAATTTCACTCATCGGCTATACCAGGCAGGAGCTTCCCGTCTCGGGTTCCGCCCCGTTGTCGGTGGTCATGCACGAGGACAACGAGGTGCTCGACGCCGTGGTCGTCACCGCCCTCGGCATCAAAAGGTCGGAGAAAGCGCTGACCTACAATGTGCAGGAGGTCGCGGGCGACATCGTCAACACGGTCAAGGACGCCAACTTCATGAACTCGCTTTCGGGCAAGGTCGCCGGCCTTCAGATCAACGCCAGCGCCTCGGGCGTGGGCGGTTCCACGCGCGTGGTGATGCGCGGCGTGAAGTCCATCAGCGGCAACAACAACGCCCTCTATGTGATCGACGGTATCCCGATGCCCGACCTGCGTTCGTCGCAGACCGAGGGCACCTACGAAACGCCCGACGGCGGCGATTTCGAGGGTATCTCGAACCTCAACCCCGAGGACATCGAATCCATGACGGTGCTTTCGGGCGCCACGGCGGCCGCGCTCTACGGTTCGCAGGGTGCCAACGGCGTGATCGTCATCACGACCAAAAAGGGCGAGGAGGGGCGCGTGCGCGTGAACTACGCCAACAATACCACCTTCTCGTCGCCGTTCGTCATGCCGCAGTTCCAGAACACCTACGGCACCGACGCTACGGCCCCTTCCATGAGCTGGGGTACGAAGCTCTCGACCCCGACCTCGTACGACCCCTCGGATTTCTTCCAGACCGGCTTCGAGGAGACCAATGCGATCTCGGTCTCGGGCGGTACGCGCGTGAACCAGACCTATTTCTCGGCCGCTTCGCTCAATTCGCGCGGCGTCATTCCCAACAACGTCTATAACCGGTACAATTTCACCGTCCGCAATACCACGCAGCTCATCAAGGACAAGCTGACGCTCGACCTGGGCGCTTCCTACATGCGCCAGTACAAGCGTAACCCGCTCGTGCAGGGCCTCTACCACAACCCGCTGATCCCCGTCTACCTCTTCCCGCGCGGCGACGACATCTCCAAGTACGAGGTTTACGAGCGTTACGACGCCACGGCGGGCTATATGAAGCAGTTCTGGCCCCTGGAGTTCATCACCGGCGTCGAGAACCCCTGGTGGATCACCAACCGCGAGCTGTTCGAGAACACGGCGCACCGCTATACGTTCAACGCCACGCTCAAGTGGGACATTGCCGACTGGATCACCCTCACGGGGCGCGTGCGCACCGATAACACGGTGATGAACTATACGCGCAAGATCTATGCCTCGTCCGACAAGCTGTTCGCTTCCGAGTACGGTAACTACCAGAACAACAAGATCCACCACAACAACCTCTACGCCGACGCCCTGCTGTCGATCAACAAGAATTTCTTCGACGACAAGTTCTCCCTGTCGGTCAACGTGGGTGCGAGCATCCTCGACGACAAGAACGACGGCGAGGGCTTCGAAGGCCACCTGGCCACCCTCGCCAACAAGTTCTCGGTCTATAACGTGGATATGAGCCACTCGCAGACCAAACCCTACGCCGACCGCTACCACGACCAGACGCAGGCCATCTACGCCACCGCCCAGCTGGGATATAACGGCATGGTCTACCTCGACGTGACGGCGCGCAACGAGTGGGCTTCGCAGCTGGCCTTCACGCCCCATATGAACATTTTCTACCCGTCGGTGGGGCTTTCGGCCGTCATCTCGTCGATGGCCGACCTTTCGAAAGCCGGCATTTCGTTCCTCAAGGTGCGCGGCTCGTATGCCGAGGTGGGCAACGCCCCGCAGCGGTTCATCACCGGTGTGAACACCCCCTTGCTGACCGGCGGTATCGTTTCGTCGGACTCCTATGCCCCGGCTGTCAACCTCACGCCCGAGCGCACCAAGTCGTTCGAGGCGGGTCTGAACGCCAAGTTCCTCGGCAACAGGATATGGATGGACTTCACCTATTACAACACCAACACCTATAACCAGCTCTTCAGCTACGATGCACCTCCCAGCACCGGTTACAAACGTGCCTATGTCAATGCCGGCAAGGTCAACAACTGGGGTATCGAAGCGGTCGTGGGTTACAAAAACAAGTGGCGCGACTTCTCGTGGTCGACCAACGTCAACTTCTCGATGAACCGCAACAAGATCAAGGAACTCGTCCCTGAGGGGACGCGCGACGTGGCCGGCAACCTGATTACCATCGACGAGGTGAACATGGACTACGGCGGCTACCGCATGAAGATCAGGGAGGGCGGTTCGATCGGCGACTTCTACGTGACGGGGCTCAAGACCGACGACCAGGGGCGCATCTATGTCGACCCGAATACCAATACCGTCACCACCGATCCCAATACGTGGCTTTACGGCGGCAATACCGAAGCCCGCTTCCGCCTGGGGTGGAACAACCGGTTCTCCTACAAGGGCGTGAACCTCGGCGTGCTGTTCGATGCCCGCATCGGCGGCCAGGGCGTCTCGGCGACGCAGGCCCTGATGGATCGTTGGGGTGCCTCGCAGGATTCGGCCGACGCCCGTGAAAACGGCGGTGTCTGGATCTCCGAGGATCAGAAAATCCCCGATGCCAGGGTCTTCTATGCCAACAACGGCAACGGGCTTTCGATGCTTTCACACTACGTTTACAGCATGACCAACGTCCGCCTGCGTGAACTTACGCTGGGCTACGACCTTCCTTCCAGATGGTTCAACGACAAGGTCGGCATGACCGTGTCGCTCGTCGGCCGCAACCTGTGGATGATCTACAACAAGGCGCCGTTCGATCCCGAGATCACCGCTTCCACGGGTACCTATTACCAGGGGCTCGACTATTTCATGCAGCCCAGCGCCCGGACTATCGGCTTCAGCGTAAGACTCCAATTCTAAAACTTCAGACCAATGAAACGATTCAATCATACAATAGGATTTTTCGCCGCCGCGGCGCTTGCCGCCTGTACCGGTGACTTCGAATCCTTCAACACCAATCCCGATGCGGTGCAGTCGGTCGACAAGAAGACCTACATCACCACCATGCAAATGGATGCCGTGATCCCGTGCAGCGACGTGGGGGCCAACGAGTTCCAGCGTGCCTGCAACCTGATGGGCGACGCCTTCGGCGGCTATCTCTCCCCGATCCAGGCCTTCAACGGCGGCAGCTATACCTGCACCTACGACCTCGACGGTACGGATTACAACAACTATCCCTTCTCGGTGGCTTTTACCAATGTGATGCCTGCATGGCTCAACCTCAAGTACGCCTACCAGAACGGGCAGGTTACCGACGACGTCTTTGCCGTTGCCGAGGTCATCAAGGTGATGGCCCTCCAGCGTACCACCGACATCTACGGCCCGATCCCCGTTTCGAATTTCGGCCAGACCGAAAACCCCTACGAATCGCAGGAGACCGTCTACAAGAACCTTCTCACGGATCTGAATGCCGCCATCGTGGTGCTGAAGGAGTACGCGGCCAATGCGGGCGACGCCAGGCCGTTGCAGAAGGTCGACGCCGTTTACCAGGGCGACTATGCCAAGTGGCTCAAGCTGGCCAACTCGGTCAAGCTCCGCATGGCCGTGCGCATCCGTTTCGTCGAACCCGCTCTTGCCCGTACCTATGCCGAGGAGGCCGTCAGTGACGGGGTGATGACCGCTTCGGACGACGGGGCGTGGCTCAAGAGTTCCGGTTCGGTTCAGGTGTACAACCCGCTCGAAGAGACGTGGAACGCCTATAACGACACCCGCATGGGTGCGACCATCGACGCTTACATGAACGGCTATGCCGATCCGCGCCTTCCGGCCTATTTCAAAACCTGCGAGGATGGCAAGTACCACGGCGTCCGCAGCGGCCTCAGCACGATGCTCAAGGCCGACTACACCGGACTTTCGGTGCCCAACGTCGCCAAGGATACGCCCGTGGTGTGGTTCCTCGCTTCCGAGGCCGCTTTCCTGCGGGCCGAGGGTGCTATGCTCGGCTGGGACATGGGCGGTGACGACGAATCGTTCTACAAGGCGGGTATCGAGCTGTCGTTCCTCGAACACGGACTCACGGCCGCTGCCGCTGCCGCCTATGCCCAGAGCACGGCCGAGCCCCAGGCGTTCGAAGACGCTTCGGCCGCCTCGACGAAATACAACGCCTCGAAACCTTCGTCCGTCACCCCGAAGTGGGATGCCGGTGCCGGGGACGAGGAGAAACTCGAACGGATCATCACGCAGAAGTGGATCGCCATGTTCCCCAACGGGCAGGAAGCCTGGTCGGAATTCCGCCGCACGGGCTACCCCAAGGTGATCCCGGTCGTCAACAACCTCAGCGGCGGCAAGGTCGATACCGACGTCCAGGTGCGCCGTATGACCTTCCCGCGTTCGGAGTACTCGAACAATGCCGCCGGCGTGGCGGCTGCCACCGCACTGCTCGGCGGAGCCGATACCGGCGGTACGAAACTCTGGTGGGATAAGAAATAATGAACCTAAAAACAACACGGAAGATGAAAAATTTCTTGAAATACGTCGCGGCCCTTGCGATCGTGGGTGCCTTTTTCGTCGCTTGTTCGGATTGGACGGATCCCGAGCGTGAAATTACGCAGCATCCCGACCAGCAGTCGCCCATCCTGCGCGATAATGCCTACTACCAGGCCCTGCGCGAATACAAAAAGACCAAGCACAAGATTGCTTTCGGCTGGTACGGTTCGTGGACGGCCGTGGGCGCATCCTACCAGACCCGCCTGCAGAGCGCTCCCGACTCGATGGATATCATCTCCATCTGGAGCCAGTGGCATTCGCTGACCCCCGAGCAGATCGCCGACAAGGAGTTCGTGCAGAAGATCAAGGGCACGAAGGTGACCTTCACGATCTTCTCGGACAAGATGCCCGAGCCGTTCCTCACCGAGATCGGCGGCGGCGAATACACCGACGAAGCCATCGAAGCCTATGCCAAGGCTTATTGCAAGGACTCGATGGACAAGTACAGCTACGACGGCATCGACATTGACTACGAACCCGGCTACGGCGCTTCGGGGCCGTTCGTGGGGCATGACAACGAGTTGTTCAGGAAGCTGATCCTCGCCATGAGCAAATACGTCGGCCCCAAGTCGGGGACGGGACGCCTGCTTATGATCGACGGCGTGCCCTATGCCGTGCATGCCGATGTGGCCGACTGCTTCGACTACGGCATCGTGCAGGCTTATGCCTCGGGCGGCTATACCGACTTGCAGGGCCGCTTCGACAACGCCGATGCCAAAGGCTGGAAACCCGAGCAGTATATCTTCGCCGAGAATTTCGAGTCCTACTGGAAAAACGGCGGCGTCACGCATTCGTGCCGCGACGGCCAGAGTGTCAACTCGCTGCTGGGCATGGCGCGCTTCAACCCCACGCAGGGTTTCGGCGCCGGTTTCGGTGCCTACCACATGGAGTATGAGTACGGGAATTCGGCCATGCCTTACAAGTATATGCGCGAGGCGATCCAGGATGTGAACCCCGCAGGCGGCGACCTGATCGTCGGCCTGACCTCGACCGCCCTGTCCAAATACCTGTTCCTGGTCGGGGACGACGGTACCATCACGGGCGAGGTGGACGAAAAAATCCGGGTCGAGCTGGCGCGTCCCGCCCCTGCCGACGTTTCGTTCCCGCTGGCGCTGGACAACTCGCTGGTCGAGGCCTACAACGAAGAGCACGGCACCTCCTATGAGGCGATCGACCCTGCACGGGTGACGCTCGGCACGCTCAGCGTGGCGGCCGGGGACTTCATGTCCGACGAGGCGTCCGTTACCGTAAGCTCCGCCAATATCGAGAAGGGATACTACCTGCTCCCTATCGTCGTCGAGCTTCCGCAGGGCGATGTCTACACCTCGAAGGAGAAACTGGTGCGTTACGTGCTGGTGACTGTGGCGGCGATGGAGATCGACGCCGATGCCACGGCGCTCACGGGCGTGAAGATCGAACCTGCTTCCGGCTGGACGATCGTCTGCTACCAGGGCACCGCTTCGAGCGGCGCCAACGGCGTCTGGAACCTCGATTCCGATACGCAGAAAGCCCGCATGTTCGACGGCAAACTCGACTCCAACTGCTGGTATGCCGCGAGTGCGTCCTATTCGTGGGGGAACGGCGGCAATTTCATCATCACGCTGGACAAGGCCTACGACATCGACGGCTTCCGCTGGCATATCTACTACGAGGACTCCAACCCCGAATGTACCGATTTCCAGTACAGCGAGGACGGCACCAACTGGTTCAGCCTGACCAACGAAATTTCGTTCGTCCCCAAACTCACGGACGACGGCTGGAAGATATTCCGGTTCAAGAAGACCGTGAAGGCCCGCTACATCCGGGTATACGTCGGCCGGGTGACCGGGTATACCAGCATGAACGAGGCCGAGATTTTCGCCCCTGCAAACTAAACCTAAAACAAGAGAACTATGAAACTGAAATATTTGGTCGCTCCGCTGTTGTTCGCCGCCGCTGCGGTCACGGGCTGTCAGGAGACTGCGGAGACCTATCCTGCGATCTACATGACCGATGCGCAGAGCAATCCCGACAAATCCATGACCATCGACGAACCCCCTGCCGAGACCTCGATCACCGTCTCCGCCTCGGTGGTCGCCGAGCATGACATCCACATTCAGCTCGAAGTGCGCCCCGACCTGCTGGCCGCCTATAACGACAAATACGGCAAGAACTACCAGATCCCGCCCGCCGACAGCTATTCGCTCAGCTCGACGGAAGCGACCATCCTGGCCGGCTACAACACCTCTTCGGAGATCGGTTTCACGGTGACGTCCGTCTCGGAGTTCGCCGAGGGCGTGACCTATTGCGTCCCGGTGAGCATCAAGACCGTATCGGGCGGGATGACCGTGCTCGAACCGAGCCGCACGCTCTTCATCGTGCTGAAGACCCCGGTGATCAGCAAGGCGATCTACCTGGGATCGAGCAACATCTACAAGGTGACTTCGTTCCAGGAGAATTCCGACCTGGCAGCCCTTCCGCAGCTCACGCTCGAAGCCCGCGTATACATGCTCGGCTTCCAGACCCGCGATCCTTATATCAGTTCCATCATGGGTATCGAGGGCATCTGCGGCGTACGTTTCGGCGACGTGAAGGTCGATCCCGACTGCATCCAGATCTGTCACGACTCCTACCAGCCCGCAGCTACCGACAAGCCGTTCGACAAGGAGAAGTGGTACCACGTCGCCGCAGTCTGGACGGGCTCTTCGTGGGACATCTACATCAACGGGCAGTATGCCACGGGCGTGGAAACGCAGGGCGAGACCATCGACCTGACGAGCGACAATTCGGGCGGTTTCTACCTGGGAGCCTCCTATGGCGGCGGCCGTACGCTGAACGGCTATGTCGCCGAGTGCCGCGTATGGACACGCGCCCTCTCGCAATCCGAGATCGCCAACAACATGAACTATGTCGACCCCACGTCCGACGGGCTGCTCGCTTACTGGCGCATGAACGCCTGGGAGCCCAACGACAGCGGTTCCGGCAATATCGTGCGCGACCTCACGGGCCATGGTTACGATGCCGTCGGCGGCAGCTCCAACCCGACGATGATGGACACCAAGTGGAATTAGTCCGCTTATAGACCGACAGGGGCCGTGCGACCCCGGCATAAGCCGGGTTGCACGGCCTTTTTTCATACTCCTGCTTCGGGCTGTCCCTGTTTCGGGCTGCAAACCCGCCCCGGATGGCGGCCCGTCGCGGCCTGTCGGCAGTCTGTCGGCGGTTTCGGTTTCCGGCTGTCCCCGTTCCCCGACGGTTTCCGGACGCGGATTGCACCGGTTTCCGGCTGTCCCCGTTCCCCGACGGTTTCCGGCTGCGGTTTACCTTTGGCTGGCTGTTTTCCGGCGGCGCCCTTCCGGCTGCGGCCACGGCTCGCTCCGCCCTCCTCCGGCTTTGCCGGTTCATCCCGATTTGTTGTTGTACCCGACCTAAAGACCTTATGAAAAAAATCACGCTTATCTCTTTTTGCCTTGCCGCTTTCGCCTTTGCTTCGTGCGCCGGCGGCGGGTGCCCGGCCACGGGCATCATCCCGGCCCCGCAGCAGGTGACGTGGGGCGAAGGTGCCTTCCGTATGCCTGCCAAGCTGCTCTACACGACCGACCTCGACGGGCAGGACAAGGCCGACCTCGCGGCGTGGATGCAGCGTGCCGCGGACGGATTCTTCCCCGCCTCCTTTGCCGAGGCCTCCGACGGCGACATGCCCGCACTCGAACTGCTTCGTACGGGCGACGGCGCCCCCGAAAGCTACCGTCTCGACGTCTCCCGCACAAAGATCACGCTCACGGCCCCCGATGCCGCAGGGTTGTTCTACGGACTCCAGTCGCTCGCACAGCTGGCCGGGCACCACGGCCGCCGCATTCCGGCCGTCACGATCGTGGACGCCCCGCGCTTCGGTTACCGGGGCTTCATGCTCGACGTCTCGCGCCATTTCCGCGACAAGGAGTTCGTCGAACGTCAGCTCGACCTCATGGCACGCTACAAGCTCAACCGCTTCCACTGGCACCTGACCGACGGAGCCGGATGGCGCATCGAAATCAAAAAATACCCCGCCCTGACCGACATCGCCGCCTGGCGTCCCTATCCCGACTGGGAGGGATGGAACTTCGGCGGCAAACGCTACTGCCTCCGCGACGACCCGGCGGCGGCCGGGGGCTATTACACGCAGGACGACATCCGCGAAGTGGTCGAATACGCCCGTGCCCTGCATATCGAGGTGATTCCCGAGATCGAGATGCCGGGGCACAGCGAGGAGGTGCTGGCCGTTTACCCCGAACTCTCGTGCAGCGGCAAACCCTATACGAACTCCGATTTCTGCATCGGCAACGAGCAGACGTTCGAATTCCTTGAGAGCGTGCTCTCCGAAGTGATCGGGCTCTTCCCTTCGGAATATATCCATATCGGCGGCGACGAGGCTTCGAAACAGGGTTGGCGCACCTGCCCCGAATGTGCCGCCCGGATGCGGCGGGAGGGACTGCAGGACGTCGATGAACTGCAAAGCTACCTGGTGCACCGCATCGGGACGTTCCTCGCCGCCAAGGGCCGCCGCCTGCTGGGCTGGGACGAGATTCTCCAGGGCGGGCTCGCGCCCGGCGCCACGGTCATGTCGTGGCGCGGCACCGAGGGCGGGATCGCCGCGGCCAGGGCCGGACACCGCGCCGTGATGGCTCCCACGGAATACTGCTACCTCGATTTCTGCCAGGACGACCCCACCCGCGAGCCGGTCGCCGCCGCGGCGTTCCTCACCCTCGCGCAAGCCTATTCTTACGACCCTGCGCCCGATTCGCTGGGTGCGGATGTCGTGCCGATGATCCTCGGCGTGCAGGGCAACCTGTGGTGCGAGCACGTGCCCACAGCCGAACATGCCGAACACATGATCTGGCCGCGCCTGCTGGCGATCGCCGAAGTGGGGTGGAGCGCCCCCGAACGGAAGGACTACGACGACTTCCACGCCCGCGTGCTCGACGCCGTGGCGTGGATGCAGCAGCGCGGATACCACCCCTTCGACCAGGAAAATGCCGTCGGCCCCCGCCCCGAATCGCTCGATACCCTGCATTGCCTTTCGACCGGCAGGCAGGTGGTTTACCGTACGCCTTACAGCCCGAAATACCCGGCTGCGGGCGACGCTTCGCTGACCGACGGGCTGTGCGGCGGGTGGAACTACGGCGACCGCCGCTGGCAGGGGTGGCTCGATACGGATGTCGAACTGGTCGTCGACCTCGGGGAACGCCAGCCTGTGAAACGTATCGCGGCCTGTTTCATGCAGGGTTTCTATGCCGACATCTGGATGCCCCGTGCGGTCGAAATCTCGGTTTCGGATGATGACAGGCACTATACGCCCCTTGCGGTGGTCGAAAACGACATCCCGTTCGAATACAAGCAGGATTGCTACCGCGAGTTCGGCTGGTCGGGTCAAACCGCGGCGCGTTACGTGCGGCTGAAAGCCCTGCACAACGGCCATCCCGGCGGCTGGATTTTCATCGACGAGATTATCGTGGAGTAACCCCGCGGGGCGGCCCTTCCCCGGATCGCCCTTCCCCGGATCGCCCTTCCCCGGGCACGCTTTGTCCCCGAGCGGGGCTGTCTGACGAGTCTTTTTTTACGTTTTCACCCCTGCCGGAGGCTACTCCGGCAGGGGTGATTTTTTGTTTTTCGGAGGGGGGGGCGGCCTCTTGAGGATACAACGCACCCCTTCCGTCGGTTTGCGGCCTCCTTGCACCGATCCGGCTGCACCTCCCCGATGCTGCCCGGATCGGGGCTCCTTCCCGCGATGCGCCCGACCGTGCGCCCCTTTCGTCCTTGTCCCGGCTTATCCCTGCATCCGTCCTGTGCCTGCCCGCAGGCACCCCTCCCCTCCGGTTACTTCTCGCGGAAAATGTTGAGGTGCGCCAGCAGCGGGTTGCGGCGGTCGAGCAGCAGGAACTCCGTCAGCAGCAGCACGAGCGCTGCGATGAGCAGGTATTGGTACTGCTCGTTGAACTCCTCGAAACGCATCATCGACAACTCGGTCTGTTCCATTTCGTTGATGCTCTTTACGATCTCGTCGAGGCCGATCGACTGCTTGGTCGAACGCACGTAGGCGCCGCCCGTGATCCCGGCCACCTCGGAGAGCATCTTCTCGTCGAGCTTCGAGACGACCATGTCGCCCTTCTCGTCCTTGATGAACTCCCCGCCGATCTGGATCGGGGCGCCTTCGGGCGTGCCGATGCCGATGGTGTAGATGCGTATGCCCATCTCCGCGGCGCGTTTGGCTACCGCCAGGGCGTCGTCCTCGTGGTTCTCGCCGTCGGTCACCAGGATGATGACCCGGCTGTGCGTCTCCTCCGTTTCGCCCGAAAACGACAGCAGCGCCTGTGACAGCGCCTTGCCGATGGCCGTGCCCTGTACCGACACCAGCGACGGGTCGATGCGCTTGGCGAAGGCCTTCGCCATGCGGTAGTCCGACGTGATGGGCAGCTGTACCTTCGGTTCCCCGGCGAAGACGATCAGCCCCACGCGGTCTTGCCTGAGCCCGTCGAAAAGTTTGTTGATGGCATATTTGGTGCGTTCGAGCCGATTGGGTTCGAAATCCTCGGCCAGCATCGAGTTCGAGACGTCCACCACGAGCATCATCTCCACGCCCTGCGCCTTCTCCTCGCGGAGTTTCGATCCGAACTGCGGGCGTGCCACGGCCAGTATGAGCAGGACGGCGGCCGTGCAGAAAAGGATGAACTTGAGCGCGGTGCGCCCGGTCGAGACCTCGGGCATCAGCTCCTCCAGCACCTCGGGGTTCCCGAAGCGTGCGAGCCTTTTGCGGCGGCGTGCCGCCGCTGCCCAGAAGATCAGTACCAGTGCCGGTATTGCCAGCAGCAGCCAGAGATATTGCGGATTTGCGAATCTGAACATAACGAATGCCTGCCCGGCGTATTGTTTCCCGTTTGCTGTCCCTGTCCGACCCGCCGGGTTTGCATTAAGGCACCTGGGGTGCCTGTCGGACAGCGACATTCCCTCCGCAATCCTCCTTCCGGCAAAGGGAGGGCTTTGCCGGCGTCCGGGGCGTGATGCCCGTCAGGGTATCCGTTTGAGCGCCAGGTTCGCGAACAGGAACTCTGCGAACAGCAGCAGCAGTCCCGCCAGCGCCCACATGAGGTACTGTTCGTGGTAGGTGACGTGTTCCGTAACCTCCACCTTGCTCTTTTCCAGTTGGTTGATCTGGTCGTAAATGGCTTTCAGCTTGGCCTTGTCCGTGGCGCGGAAATACTCCCCGCCCGTCATCCGGGCGATCGACCGCAGGGTCTTTTCGTCAATCTCGACCTTGGCCATCACCGTGCCGCCCGTGGGCGTGCCGTAGATGTCCACGGCGGGGTAGGGCGCCATGCCCTCGGTGCCGACGCCGATCGTGTAGACGCGGATACCCTGCGCCTTGGCGATCTCGGCCGCCGTCTGGGGTGCGATCTCGCCGCGGTTGTTCACGCCGTCGGTCAGCAAGATGATTACCTTCGACTTGGCCTCGCTCTCGCGCAGGCGGTTGATTGCCGTTGCCAGGCCGTTGCCGATCGCCGTGCCGTCTTCGATCAGGCCGCTGCGGATGCGCGACAACAGGGTCTGCAACGTCCCCTGGTCGGTGGTCAGGGGGCTCTGCGTGAAGGCCTCGCCCGCGAATGCCACCAGTCCGATCCGGTCGCCGTAGCGGTCGGCGATGAACGATCCGGCCACCTCCTTGGCCGCCGTGATGCGGTCGGGCCGGAAGTCGCGTGCCAGCATCGAGCCCGAGACGTCGATCGCCAGCATGATGTCGATGCCCTCGGTGTTCGTGTGCGAAAGCCGCTCCACGTCCTGCGGGCGCGCCAGCGCCACGACCAGCAGTGCGAATGCCGCCGCACGCAGCACGAACGGCAGGTGCCGCAGGTAATAACGTATGGTCTTCGGGGCGCGCACGACACCGTCGACCGACGAGATCTGTATCGCCGCCCCGCCCTGCAACGTCCGCCAGACGTAGTAGCCGGCCATCGGTACGAGTGCCGTCAGCAGCCACAGATAGTATGGTGATGCGAAATGCATAGTCCTTGTGTTTTACCAGTTTTTCGTTCCCCGGACGACGACGCCCTGTTTCTCCTTCAGCTTGTCCTGCGTGCGGTCTTCCTGAGCCTGGATGGCATCGAGCATCTGTTCCTGCTCCTGCGGGGAGATACCTGCCGGAACGGGCTGCTGCTGCCCCTCCTGGTCGCCTTCGCCCTCCTTGTCCGGCTGCGAAGGATCCTGCTGCCGGTCGCCCTGCTGTTCCTGGTCGCCGCCCTGCTGTTCCTGGTCGCCGCCCTGCTGCTCCTGGTCATCGCCCTCTTGGCCCTTGTCGTCCTGCTGCCGGTCGCCGTCCTGTTTGTCCTGTCCGCCGCCCTGTTGCTGCTGATCCTGGTTCTGGTCTTTGTCCTGGTTCTGGTCTTTGTCCTGGTTCTTGTCGTCGTCGCCGCCACCGCCGCCGTCCTTGTTGTCGTCTAACAGGCGCTTGGTGTAGGCGTAGTTGTACTTGGCCTGCTGGTCTGCGGGATTCAGCCGCAGCGACTGTTTATAGCTTTCGAGCGCCTCCTTGTATTTCTGCTGCTTGAACTGGGCGTTGCCGAGGTTGTAGAACGCTTCGGCACGCTCCCCGTCCGCACGCAGCGAGTCGGCCGCAGCTTTGCGCATGGTCTGCTCGGCCTTGTCGAACCGTTCGGCCTTGTAGAGTGCGTTGCCGAGGTTGTAAGTCGCCTCGAACGACTCCGGTGCGGCCTCCAGCGCCCGCTCGTAACGTTCGATGCTTTTCTCGTAGTTGCCCTTGTTGTATTGCCGGTTGCCGCGCCGCACCTCGCTGCGTTCGGGCATGTTCTGTGCCGAAGCCCCGAGCGCGGCCAGGAGGAATACCGCTGTGTATATGAGTTTATACATCTGTCACGCATTTTAGTTTTTCGCCGGCTCCTGCTCTTCCGTTTCCTCCTCCGCCTCGGCGACCTTGGTCTCCTCGACGAAATAGTAGGCTTTCAGGTAGTCGGCCTCGTTTTGCTCCGCTTCGGGCGTCGCCTTGGCGAACTTCACCAGGTCGGCGTCGCGCAGGATCGCCGTCAGATCCATCCGGGCCTTGTCGGGCAGTTCCTCCGCGCGCATCGTCTCGATGATCTCGTCCGAGGTCATCTCCATGGCGCCGAAGCCCCACCGTGCCGCGACGTAGGTGCGCAGGATGTCCGTCAGTGCCGAATAATATTGCTTGTGCTTGTTGTTCTGCCACAGCTTCTGGTGGTGCAGTGCCTCCAGCGCCTTGATCGCCACGACGTGCGGCGGCTGGGGCGGTGACGGCCTGAACAGGTCGCCGAGGCGTTTGCCGCGGCTCTCCAGGTAGCGCTTCAGCGCATAGGCCGCCGCCAGCAGCAATACGAGTGCGAGCGCGCCCCATTGGGCGTAGCCGCTGACCTCCCCGAACCGGAACGGCAGGTTCCACTGGGGTTTCACGTCGTAGATCGACTGCGATGTCGAGTCGATCTGGAAGGTCGCCACCTGCAGGTAGAGCGAGTCGCGCGTCCAGAGCGTGTCGACGATGTTCTTGTCGGCATAGAGCACCGCCGGGCGGCCGAGGTTCCACTTGCCCTCCTCGAACGCCGCCAGCGTGTAGCGCTTGCGGAGTTTGAGATGGCGGCCGTCGCGTTCGAGCGTGTCGACCGGATGCTCCTTGTAGAGTTCGATGGCGCTTCCCGGCTTGTCCTCGAATTCGGGGAACTGCACCACCTGCACCAGGTCTTTCTCGACGTCGACCATCAGGTCGAAACGGTCGCCGATCATGACGCTGTCGGGCTGGATGTGCGCCGTGACCTGCGGCACGTCGGACTGGGCCCGCGCCGCTGCGCCCGCGAGGAGCAGCGCTATTGCAAAAAGTCGTTTCATCGCTGTTTGAACAGTTTTATCAGTTCCGACACATAGTCGCCCTCGGTCGAGACCATCGCCGTGTCGATGCGGTTGTGCTTGAGCGTCGATTCGATCTGTGCGCTGCGCTGCCGCCATTTTTCGGCGTAATGCTCCCTCACGGCGCGCGACGAGGTGTCGACCCAGACCTTACGTCCGCTTTCGGCGTCTTTCATCTCGACGATTCCCACGTCCGGCAACTCCGTTTCGCGCGGGTCGTAGACGCGTATGCCCACCAGGTCGTGCTTGCCGCCGGCGATCTTCAGCGCGTCGTCCAGCGCCGCCCTGTCCTTCGAGGAGTCCATGAAATCCGAGAGGATGAAGGTCGTGCAGCGTTTCTTGTTGACGTTGGTCAGGAACCGCACCGGCTCCGAGAGCTTCGTCCTCACCGATTCGGGCCGGAATCCCACCAGCTCGCGGATGATCATCAGGATGTGGCTGCGCCCCTTCTTCGGGGGGATGAACTTCTCGACCTTGTCCGAGAAGAAGATGCAGCCCACCTTGTCGTTGTTCTGTGCGGCGGAAAAAGCCAGCACGGCAGCGATCTCGGTGATGATGTTCTTCTTCAGGCGTTCGGTCGTGCCGAACATGCGCGATGCCGAGACGTCGACCAGGAGCATCATCGTCAGCTCGCGTTCCTCCTCGTAGATCTTGATGTGGGGTTTGCGCGAGCGCGCCGTCACGTTCCAGTCTATATCGCGCACGTCGTCGCCCGCACGGTACTCCCTGACTTCGGAAAACGACATGCCCCGTCCGCGGAAAGCCGTATGGTACTTTCCGGCGAAAATCTCGTTCGAAAGACCCCGGGTCTTGATCTCGATCTTCCGGACGCGTTTCAGAATATCGTTCTCGGTCTGCTGCATCGTCAGGGTACGATTACGTTGTTGAGGATGTCGGTGATGATCTCTTCCGAGGTGATGTTTTCGGCCTCGGCCTCGTACGTCAGGCCGATGCGGTGGCGCAGCACGTCGTGGCAGACGGCGCGCACGTCCTCGGGGATGACATAGCCGCGGCGGCGGATGAAGGCGTAGGCGCGTGCGGCCTTCGCCAGCGAGATCGACGCACGGGGCGAACCTCCGTATGCGATCAGGTTCTGCAGTTTCTGCAGGTTGTATTCCGCCGGCTCGCGCGTGGCGAAGATGATGTCGATGATGTATTTCTCGATCTTCTCGTCCATGTAGACGTCCTCCACGACCTTGCGGGCCTTGATGATGTCCTCGGGCGAGATGACCTTGTTGACCTGAGGCATGCCAGCGCCCGAGAGGTTCATGCGCACGATGTCGCGCTCCTCCTGCTTCTTGGGGTAGGAGATCTTGGCCTTGAGCATGAATCGGTCGACCTGCGCCTCGGGCAGCGGGTAGGTACCCTCCTGCTCCAGGGGGTTCTGCGTGGCCAGCACCAGGAACGGCTGCGGCAGCGGGTAGGTCTGGTCGCCGATGGTCACCTGCCGCTCCCTGTCTCTTATACACATCTCCGAGCCCACGAGACATGCGCAG
>ENA-OZMP01000295-OZMP01000295.1-human-gut-metagenome-genome-assembly--contig:-NODE-295-length-14955-cov-5.020336_pt1 | contig 14955 bp, 7 predicted proteins | sample MGYA00244191_ERZ653817 | MGnify/ENA primary metagenome ERZ653817 (study PRJEB26926, sample SAMN06164702) | human gut metagenome | biome: ENVO:00009003; feature: ENVO:2100002; material: ENVO:00002003...
ACGAGATCTGCGCATGTCTCGTGGGCTCGGAGATGTGTATAAGAGACAGCTGCCGGACAGACGACAGGCGGCGGGCGGCACACAGCAGAAAGCAGGCAGCAGGCAGCAGGCGACGGGCAACAGGCAACAGGCGGCACACAGCAGAAAGCAGGCGGCGGGCGAGCAGCAATCCGCCGGGCAGGCGGCAGCATCGCGCTTAAAGGAAGATTTCATGTACATACAAACAGCGACTATCGGGCGCCGGAGCTCCGGCACAGCAACGGCCCCCGGCAGAGGGAATCAGGGAACGATCCGGAACCGTCTCCGCCCTGTTCCGGCAAAAAACATGCAGGCAAACAGGTATTATCCACAGAGATACCGAGAATCCACCGGAAAAGGGATATCCGGCGGCCGTTGACAAATTATCATTAAAAAAGAGCCGAAAAAAGTTGCATTTTAAAAATCTATGTATAAATTTGCAGTAGGCATTAATGTTCATACATTATTAAAAATGTTCAAATATTAATCGTTCAACCCAAACCACACTAACCTAAACTACTGAACCATGCAACGTTTCTATCCAATCATCCAGGCCGGCCGGCGTCCCCGGCACAGGCTATCGGGCATTATGAGAGGCGGTTTTGTCCTGGTGCTGTCGGCCCTGATGTTGCCGGCGGCGGCAAATGCGACCGCAAAAAGCTCCGCAACAGTAACCATCAGCCCCCAGGATACAAGGGGGGGGGAATTCGGCGTACGGTATCCGGTATCGTCGAGGACACGCACGGGGCAGCCGTTGCAGGCGCTTCGGTCGTAATAAAAGGATCGTCCCGCGGCACGCTGACCGACAACGCGGGACACTATGCACTCGAAGGGGTGGAAGACGGTGACCTGCTGGAAATATCGTTCCTCGGTATGCTGCCGCAGACCGTCAAGGTAGGAGCCGGGCGCACTTCGGTGGACGTAGTCCTGTCGGAGGACATGATCGGACTGGAGGATGTCGTCGTGACCGGCTATACGACGATGAAACGCAAGGACATCACAGGTTCCGTCAGCTCGATCTCGGCAGACCGTATCGAGCGTATCCCGGCCTACAACATCACCACGGCGTTGACCGGCATCGCCGGGATCCGAATGGACGGGGGTTCGATCCGCATACGCGGCACCCGCTCGCGCAATGCCAGCAACGACCCGCTGATCATCCTCGACGGCATTCCCTACGACGAAACGCTGGCCTCGATCAACCCCGGGGACATCGAGTCGATCGACGTGCTGAAAGACGCGTCCTCGACGGCCATCTACGGCGCCCGCGGCGCCAACGGCGTTATCCTGATTACGACCAAACAGGCCAGACAGGGCAAGACGACGGTAACCTACGACGGGTTCGTGGGTGCAGGCGTCAACAACTGGGGGTCGCTCGACGTAATGGACGCCGACGAATACATCGCATTCCAGCGCGAGGCGAGCCGTGCGGCAGGCACCTGGCACAGCGAAGCCGACGACGCAAAGGCGTTTTTCGGGATCGAACTGGCCAACATGGGCAAGGTCGACAATGACTGGATGGGAAAGTATTTCAACAAGAAACGCCTGTGGACAAGCCACTCGCTGACCATTTCGGCGGCAACGGACAAAAGCGCCTACAAAATCGCATTCAACTACAAGAACGAAGACAGCCGCTACAAAAACGCGGGGCACGACCACTTTTACCTGACCGCAGACCTCTCGCACAAGGTGCTGCCGTTCCTCAAGGTAGGACTTTCGAGCCGCGCATACTACATCGTCAAGAACGACAAGCCGGATATGTTCAACCAGTTCCTGCACATGTCCCCGCTCACACAGACCCGCAACGAGGACGGCAGCTACAACGTCTACCCCTTCGGCGACCCGTTCGTGAAGAACCCCTACATGAACGAGAGCGACGACGTATATAAGGACAAGACCGAGGAGTGGAAACTCTTCCTGCGCTTCTTCGCCCAGATCGACCTGGCGAAGGGGCTCACGTTCAATACCAACTTCGCATACAGCCCCGCCTTCTCGTCGCGCGGCTATTACTACGACAACCGCTCGGTATCGTATACCGACGAGCGCAACGTGGCCTTCATGCACAACAACCGCAAGGCCGACTGGGTCTGGAACAACGTGCTCAACTACAAACGTCAATTCGGCAGGCACAACATCGACCTGACGGCCGTCTATGAAATGCAGAACCGCCAGACGGTCAATGCCTCGATGTCGGGCAAAGACCAGGAATCGCCCGCCTACCTGTGGTACAACATGGGGCGCCTGACCGATTCGAAAAGCCTGTCCTCGGGCTTCGTCCGCAGCCAGATGGTTTCGGTCGTCGGGCGCGTGCAATACTCCTACGACGACCGGTACATCATCACCGCGTCGTTCCGCGAGGATGGTGCGTCGCAGCTCTCGCCGGGGCACAAATGGGCCTTCTTCCCTTCGGGGGCCATCGCGTGGCGCATCTCGGAAGAGCCCTTCCTCAAGGACGTGGAATGGATTTCGAACCTCAAGCTGCGCGCCTCGTACGGCATGACGGGCAACTACTCGATCGCGGCCTATGCCACGGCAGGTACGCTGCACGGCAAATACGCCAATTTCAACGGCGGTGAGCTGCACCGCCCGGGGCTGGAGCCCGAAACCCGCCCGACGCCCGACCTGGAGTGGGAGCGCAACAAGATGCTCGACATCGGCCTCGACTTCGGGTTCCTCAAGGGACGTATCCACGGCACGATCGACTATTACGATTCGAAGAGCTACGACCTGCTCTACCTCAAGGTGCTGCCCTATACTTCGGGCTTCAACCGGGCGTGGACGAACATCGGCGACACCCGCAACCGCGGCTGGGAGGTAAGCCTCTCGACCGTCCCCGTGGAAACGAAGGACTTCCACCTGGAGGTGAACCTCTCGTATTACCGCAACAAGGAGGAGCTGGTACGCCTGCAGGATCCCAAGATGAAGGAAGACATCAACAACGGCCTGTTCGTAGGCTATCCGGTCAACGGCGTACACTATAATTACAAACAGGTAGGCATCTGGCAGGAAAACGAAGCCGACCTGGCTGCGATCTACGGACAGAAACCCGGCGAGGTCAAGGTCGCCGACCTGGACGGCAACGGCAAGATCGACGGCAACGACCGCACGATCCTCGGCACGACACGCCCCGACTGGGTCGGCGGCCTGCAGATCAATGCGGAGTGGAAGAACATCGACTTCTCGGTCGACGTATACGGCGAGTTCGGCTCGCTGGCCCACGACGGCCGCAGCACGAGCGAATGGGCGAACCAGCTCGGACGCTGGAACACCTACAAGATCGACTACTGGACACCCGAAAAACCTTCCAACCGACATCCACGCCCGGTCGAAGGACAGTCGATCAAATACCTCGACGCCACGGGCTACTACAAGAACAGCTACGTAAACATCCGCAACATCACGCTCGGCTACACCCTGCCCCGGGCATGGATGGGGCGCGTGGTGAAGAAGACGCGCTTCTATGTGACCATGAACACCCCGTGGCGTTACAGCCAGTTCCAGAACACGGGCGGCATCTCGTGGTGGGAGTCGTTCTATATCTTCGGCGCGAATGTCCAATTCTAACTTAAAATCCGAAAACCAGACCATGAAAAAGATATTCATCCTGTTTGCGGCGGCACTTACGATAGGGCTGACCGGATGCCAGAGCTTCCTCGAAGAAGAAACCTACGGGTCGACGACCGAGATATTCAAGGAGGAAAACGGCATCAAGGCGCTGGTATACCAGAGCTACACCAAGATCAACAACCTCTACGGCGGCGACGGACAGTGGCCGCTGATGACCGAGCTGGGGACGGACATCTACCTGCGCGGCAAGAACCAGGGCGATGTGGGCCTGTGCGACTACTACGGGCTCGACGCCACCAACGGCAATGTGGCATGGCTGTGGAACCACTGCTACAAGGCGCTGTTCAACATCAACCTGTTCTTCGAAACGATCGACCAGACGCCCTTTGCCGACGAAGACGAAAAGAGCCAGTTCAAAGCGGAGATGTATGTCATGCGGGCCCTGTTCCTGTGGATCGTCACCGAGACGTGGGGCGACAGCTACCTGCCGATGACAACCGACGAGACCGAGGGCACCGAAGCCCGCCGTTCGCCCCGCGCGAAGTTCTACGAAGAGATCATCGGCGCACTCGAGACGGCCATCGGGCTCTTCCCCGACACGCGCACCACGGAATCGGGGCGCATCGACATGCCCGCAGCCAAGGCGCTGCTCGCACGCATGTACCTTTACAACGAACAGTGGGACGAGGCCGCAGACATGGCATCGCAGGTGATCGGCCACTACGGGCTGGAGCTCTGCCCCTCGCTCAAAGACCTGTGGGCCGACGACAAGACCAACAACGAATTCATCTGGACGACGGAATTCACCGAGGACGACGCCTTCCGCCAGGCCAACGGCTACTGGTCGTGGTATGCCATGTATATCGACCGTTTCCCGGGCGTGCAAACCATGCTCAAATGGACGGGCTACGGCGGCTGCCAGGCGATCCCCTCGACCTACTTCATGGATCTGTTCGACCGCGACGCCGACAAACGCTGGAGCGACCTGCACCAATGGGTATGGTATTACAACGACCCGGCCGACGACCGTTCGGCCTTCCCGCTCAACCAGTGGCGCGAATACATCGACACGGTGCTCTACCTCTGTCCCGACGTACTGCCCGTCGAGGAACACAAGCGCATGGAAAAGACCTTCACGGTATTCGACCGCAACGACATGTTCGACGCCGACGGCATCCCGCAGGATCGCTGGACGTTCATCGGCATGACCAAGTTCTACGACCACACCCGGCCGGGCAACATGTCGGAGCTGTCGGATCGCAGCTACCCTGTGATCCGGCTGGGCGAACTTTACCTGATCCGTGCCGAGGCGCGTATCCGGAGCACGGAGAACCGCGACCTGAAGGGTGCCGCCGAGGACATAACCCAGCTGCGCAAACGCGCCGTCAACCACGAAAAGCCCGAATACGAAGAGGCCATGAAGGTCACCGAAGAGGACATGACGCTCGATTTCATCCTCGAGGAACGCGCCCGCGAGCTCTTCGGCGAGTGGCAGCGGCGGCTCGACCTGAAACGCTTCGGCAGGCTCATCGACCAGGTGAGGATCTACAACCCCGACGCAAAGGACAACATCAAGGAGTACCACGTCGTACGCCCCATCCCGCAGACGCAGTTCGACGGCATGCCCGACTGGAGAACCCTGGGACAAAACGAAGGATATTAAACACCTAATGCAGTAAACGACCATGAAAACCATACTGAAAAAATTCGCAGCCTTCCTCTGCGCGGCACTGGTGTTGTGCGCATGCAGCGACGACGACTATTCCGAAGCACATCAGACGCTCATGGCATTGATCCGCCAGGCGGAATCGCTCGTCGAAGAGTCGACGGAAGGGATCGAAGAGGGCGACACGGCCCCCGGATCGAAGAAGGCATTGCAGGCCCGCATCGACCAGGCCTATTACATCATGCACAACACCTCGCGGGACGAAGGCTACCGGAACGCCTGCAAACAGCTCGAAGAAGCGATAAAAGCCTTCCGGGAGAACATCGTCAAGGCCGGAATCCCCTATTTCAACGCCGGGTCTAAGATGAACCTCGGGCCCGCAGGCGACTGGGATCTCACGGAAGAGCTGACGTGGGAGATGAAAATACGTTTCGACGAATTCGCAGCGGGCGACCAGAACGTCATCTCGTGCGAGCAGGGCAAGGGTGCCATCATGATCCGCAACAACGGCGCGAACCTGCAGTTCTACGTCAACGACGGGAGCTGGAAGGGCGGCACCTGCTGCACGATCGAGCTGAACAAGTGGTACCACATCACAGCCACGTACAAGGCCAACGACAAGATGCACTTCTATCTGGACGGACGGCTGGTAAAGAGCTTCGCGTGCGGCAAGGCCATCGTGGAGCCGACCTGCAACCTGCAGCTGGGCACCGCCCCCTCCTACTCGAACCGCTACATGCGCGGCAACATCCAGCACGTTTCGATCTGGGCGGACGTCCGCACCGAGGCCGAGGCCGCAGCCGATGTGGCATGCGACTTCTCCGGGACTGAGGAAGGGCTGAAAGCCTACTGGCCGCTGACGCTCAACGTCGGCTCGGAGATCACCGACATGACCGGCAGGCATGTGGCAAAAATGACCGACGTAAAATGGACTGACCCCGAATAACCCAAAAATTCCGATATGAAAAGACACAAGCATTCCATCCTCGCCGTATTGGCGGTCCTGCTATGGGGCAGCCTGTCGGCAACACCCTACCGGCCCGTATGGGAAATCGGCCGCAAAGACGGTTCGGCCGCCGAGTTCGCGTTGTACGACGGCGCGTATTCCGACTTTCTGGGCCGGTTCCCCGGCGCGGCGGCCGCGTACGACGTAGGGCGCAGCACACCGGGAGAGATCCCCTACATCCTGCCCGGGCCCCAAGACGGATGGGCCGGCAACGGCAACGGATCGCTGCTGATCCGCTTCGGGGCCGATGCGCAAGCCTCCCGGGCGGAGATGCGGCTGACACTCTACCTGGTCGAATCGCAGGCCTCGTCACCCCCGACGATCGAAATCTCCGCAGGCGGGTTCCGCACCTCGGTGCAGGCGCCTGCCGGGGACGACATCAACTACCCGGATACCAAACGCACCTCGGCACGCGGCCTTGCGATCGAGGCCCTATTGCCGGCCGGGACATTCGGCGCCGGGGAAAACCTCCTCACGATCCGCAATGCCGGCGGCAGCTGGCTCGTCTGGGACGCCATCGTCCTCGAAGCCGACCGCAGCGTGAAATGCACACGCCCCGGCGACGGCATCGCACTCATCGGAAGCCACTCGCAGCCGGGGCTGATTTACGGCCGCACCGAAGAGGAGCTGCTGCACCCGGTGACGCTGACCCTCGTCAACTGGGGCAGGCCCCAGCGTGCCGGATGGAACTACGACGGCAAACCGGGCGGGACGGTCGGACTGTCTCGCGGGATAAACACCGTCGAGGTCAACATTCCCGAAGGGTACGAAGGCCGCACAGTGGATTTCGAAGTGCATCCCAACCGCGGAAAAGCCCTGTCGGCGGCGGTGGAAATCGCCCCGGCGGACAAATACACCGTCTACCTGGTGCAGCACACGCACACGGACATCGGCTATACCAAACCGCAGACCGAAATACTCACCGAGCACCTGCGCTATATCGACTATGCCGTGGAATACTGCGACCTAACGGCCGACTACCCGGACGACGCGAAGTTCCGCTGGACATGCGAAGCCTCGTGGCCCGTACGCGAATGGTTGCGCATACGTCCCAAGGCACAGGTGGACAAATTCATCAGGTACGTCAAGGCAGGGCAGATCGAGGTGACGGCCATGTTCTTCAACATGTCCGAGCTGTCGGGCGAGAACAATTACAAGACGTTCCTCGAGCCCGTGGCCCGATTCCGGGAATTGGGGCTGCCGGTCGAAACAGCCATGCAGAATGACGTGAACGGCATCGCATGGTGCCTGGCGGATTACCTGCCCGACCTGGGCGTGAAATATTTTTCGATCGGGTCGAACAACCACCGCGCCCTCGTCCCGTTCGACCGTCCGACACTCTACCGCTGGGAGTCCCCGTCGGGCAAAGGAATGCTGATGTTCCGCAGCGACCATTACCATACCGGGAACTCGTGGGGCATCCACACGGGCGATATGGCCCGCCTGGAAGACGGCGTATTCGGGTACATCCGCAACCTCAAACGCACGGGTTACCCGTTCCCGGTCATCGCCGTGCAATACTCGGGATACCTGACCGACAACTCGCCCCCGTCGATGCGCGAGTGCGACCTGATCCGCGCATGGAACGAACGCTACGCCTGGCCGAAGCTACGCAGCGCCACGGCACACGAATTCCTCGGGCGCATCGACTCCCAGTACGGCGACAAGCTGCCCGTATACCGGGCCGCCTACCCCGACTGGTGGACGGACGGGTTCGGGTCGGCGGCACGCGAGACGGCAGCCTCACGCAAAACGCAATCCGACCTGGTCGCCATCGAAGCGATGCTCTCGATGGCCCAAATGGAAGGGACAGGCCAGAGCGGCGGGACACACGAAGAACTGCGCCGCATCCACGAAAACCTGCTCTTCTACGACGAGCACACCTTCGGGGCTGCGGAAAGCATCTGGAATCCCGGATGCGAAAATTCACAGGTGCAATGGGCTGAAAAGGGCTCCTACGTATGGGAGGCGCTCAAAAGCACCCAACTGCTCTATGAAGATGCCATAGGCCGCCTGCAAGGCGCCCTCTACCGCTCGACGCACCCGACGCTCACGTTCTTCAACCCGCTCGGCTGGGAACGCTCGGAACTGGCGACAGTCTACATAGACTTCGAACTGATCCCGGCCGACCGCGAGTTCCGGATCGTCGATGCAGCCGGGAAAGCCCTGCGCGTACAGCCCATCCGCTCGCGCCGCGAAGGACGCTATTACGCCATCTGGGCGGAAGGAATCCCCGCCATGGGTTACAAGACCTTCGAAATCGTACTCGGCGACGGCAAGGCCGCGGCACCCCGCCGCACGGAACTCCGGGACAACAGCCTCGAAAACGATTTCTACAGGATCGTCTTCGACCCGGCTTCGGGGACGATCGCCTCGCTCTACGACAAGGAGCTGGGACGGGAGATGGTCGACCCGGACTCGGAATGGAAGCTGGGGGCTTTCGTCTATGAATCGCTCAACGGCGACCGCCGCCAAATGGAACGCAAAGTATTCGACAATTACCGGCGCTCTTCGCTCTCCGACGTGCACTGCCCGGGCGTAACGTCGGGCGATATTTACCAGAGCGTCCGCTTCACGGGCAAAGCCGAGGGATGCGACGAAAAATTCGGCGTGCAGGTCGAAGTACGCCTGTATAACGACGTGAAACGCGTGGAGCTCGGCTACGATTTCATCCGCAACCCCGAGACCGATCCTTCGGCGATCTACGTCGCCATGCCGTGGCTGCTGGAAAATGCGAAACTCACGTTCGACGTACCGGGCGGCGTAGTCCGTTCCGGCGAAGACCAGATCCCCGGCACGAGCGCCTCGTGGAACACCGTGCAGAATTTCGTCGCGGCACGCAACGACGACGCCCAGATTCTCGTAAGCGGCAGCGAAGTACCGCTCTACCTGCTCGGGAAACTGCTCGACGACCCCTATGGTCAGCCCCGCACCTATGAAAAGCCGCATGTCTTCCCGTGGCTGATGAACAATTACTGGACGACGAATTTCCGCGCTTCGCAGGAAGGGGAATTCAAGTGCGGGTTCGTCATCAGTTCAACCCGGGACACCTCGAACACGGCCGCATCGCAGTTCGGCTGGAGTGCACGCATCCCGCTCTGCACCCGCGTCATGCCGGCCGCCACGAAGGCCAACGGCAACACCCGCGACCGCTCATTCCTGCGCAGCGGATGCAGCCATGTGCTGATCACGTCATGCACCCCCGCAGCCGGCGGAGAGGGCATCCTGGTCAACCTGCGGGAAACCGACGGGCAGGCAGGCACCCTCACCCTGCTCGACGCCTCGGGACGCGAACTGCCCTTTACGGCGGCCGATGCGACAGGGCGTCCGCTGGACGGCCGAAGCGTCACTTCGCTGGCGCTGAAACCCTATGAAAACCGGTTCGTACTCCTGAAATAGGCCGGAAAAAGGCTACGGCGGGGAATTTCCACCCGAACCGCCCTCCGCAAAGACAGGCTGCATCCGATTCCGGTGCAGCCTGTCCTGTATCCAAGGCTTTTACAGGCAGGTATCCGGCTGTTCACGCTCCGGCAACAGCCAAGGCAATACCACTGCCACCACCCGCCTAAAGGTCAATGTATTTTTCGATGTGCGATTTTCAGGTTCACAAAAACAGAGATCGGAGCGACGAAAATAACATCAACACCATAAGGGATAAACAAAGCAAAAATTACTCCTGGCAATATTAATAGATTGTCAAAAATGAATTTTATTGTGAATGAAACTAAAAAGATAAATCCGATTTGTCCCCACAAAGCAGCACGCGCACTTTCTGTTCGGTTATAAAATCGGTATAAAGACTTACACGCAAAAAAAAGAGCAAGAGAGAATACAAGAAAAATAATATAGTATATTGCAGGGGCAAGACTACTAAACAAATTCCCAACTAATACTACGGGTAACCAAGATGGATAACTAAGAATCGTACTTACAATCGCAAGAACGGTAATAGCAGTATCATTCAACTTTTTCATTTTATAGTTAATTTGAGGTGATAGGTACGCCGGCTGTAATACATTTTTGTAAAAAATCATATAACTCTTTCCCTGTTATCGAATGGCAAATGGTCGGTCACGAAATAACGGGCTTCGACACCCGTAGCTGTCGCAACAAAACGACCACCCGTGAAGGCACAACTCTCCATCGTCAGGGCTGCGCCATGCTTGGTATATATCAAAGAACCCGAGTAGTAAAGACCGTTGCCCGCGGAGTCCGTCGCCGAGAACTTGGTACCATCCGAAAGATACGAATATTTTGCAACAATCGTATCGCCACGCATTACTTTTTCGATCAGGTTCAGGTCATTATAGCGGAGGTTCAAACCCGCATGGGAATCGTAAAGCACATTGCCCGCGGAATCGTAGACATACCCTACACCGCTGTAGATCGTGTCGCGAGGGATAACAGGCACGGCAGGATCGGGGATATCACCTTCGTTTTCGTCGGGGGTTGCGGGGAAGACGGGGATAGTCGGATCATACTTCCCGGGGTCGGTCGGATCGACGACTAAGCCAGGAGGAACGGTAATGCCCGGCCCCGGATCATCGGGATCGCCGGGATTAACCGGCTTGATCGGGCCGGTCGGATCGGTCGGGTCAAAGGGATTGTTCGGATCGACAGGGGGAATGATAACACCCGGATCGAGCGGATCGCGGATAACCAGTCCCGCGGAGTCAACCGGGACGGCGGCAGCAAAGTCCACAGACTGCGGCACGGCATTGCGGGAGGAAACAGGACGGACATAGATTGCCAGCAATTGATTCCCCAAATAATTATAATTATACGAATCTTTTAAAATTCCTTTATCATAGCGTTTGAGCGCCTTGATATTACTATTCAAATCATATGAAAAACCTGTTTCAATAAATTGATTATCGGGCATTCCATTGATATATTGTTTGGTATCCGTCAGGCGGGAATGGCTATCATAGGTGAAGGCATACGTGTTTTCGTCGGACTCTCCACCCTGCCGCCATGTCCATTCCGAAATATTACCCGCGTAGCTGGGCGTAGTCTCTCCATACTGAGGATCATAATAGCGCAGATGCGTATCGAACAGCGGGCTGCCGCTGTCCGTGACTTGCATATCCGTCTGCCACCCCTGAAGATTATATGCCATCGTCGTATTCAAACCTCCGTTACGCGTTGTTTTGCCGACCAATTTCCCAAGGTCGTCATACTCATAATCCACAGCCACGGAATTCTCGTAATTTAAAGCCCTGACTTCACGGATCAAGCGCCTGCGGTTGTCATAGACATATGAGGCAGTCACCATATCTTCATCGGCACCGGCATAAGGCTGGCGAAGTTCTTTGTAGCGCACGACATTTCCCACAAGATCGTAATCGTAGGACGTACGGGAAATCCCGCCTTCGGGATTACGTTCGACGACCTGCATGAGCCTCTTTTTATAATCGTAGAAATAAGTGCGCTCCACATACCGGGGTTCCCCGGCATCGTCACCCAGCACGGCGAGTTTCTCATAGGTTTTCAACCCCTTCGGATCCTGAAGCGGCGTGCCGGGGAACCCGACGCCCCGGTATGCCATATCTACGGGGGCTGTCCATGCCGTTTCAACAAAACCCGTCGCGGTTTCGGAATATTCCACATTGCCGAAAACATAATGGGCCAATTTCCGGGACAATGTTGCCCCGCCATCGGAATCATACGGGAGATCCATATCCGTCGTACCGCCCAAAACCGGCAACAGGTTGTCGACGAGGGTCTCATAGCGGGACTGCAGTTGCTCGCGGGATATATCGTAGTCGAGCAGATTCTGCCGCAGGAGGTTCCCATGGTTGTCGTAAACATGGTAAAGCCACTGTTTACGGGCCTGCAGGTTGCCGTCGCGGGAGAATACGAGCCTGTCGCCCTTATCGTAAACGAACGATTCCTTCTCACAACCGGGCAATTTGCGTTCGATCATATTGCCACGGCCATCGTACAGGTAACGATAACAATACTGGTTCGCAGTGTCGTCGTCCCATTTCAACACAAAGCCGGATATAATCCGGGCGCTGCCTTCGGGAGGGATCACCCAGACGAGGCGGTTAAAACAGGGATCGTAGACATAAATGGTACAATATGCAAATAACTATTTAAATTTCATTTCGACAATTGATGCAAAACACAATTTGTAGATTATGAAAATCTTTCCAAAGGAATAGCCTTATCGGCTATTCCTTTGACTTTTTAGAATAAAATTTTAGCAAATTATTGTTATCTTTGGAATGGCGAAAAGGTCGCCTCGACTGACGTACGGGGAAGCGGATACTTGTATATCGGAAGCGTCCGTTACAGCTTAGACTCGGCAAAGCCCGCATTCGAGAGCGCTCCCTTTGCCATGGGACGCATTGGCAGACTGGGTGAAGAATACGATACCCGCTATTTCCTGAACGACCATCTGGGGAGCGTGAGGGCGATCGTAAACCAGGACGGGGTCGTTACAGTTGAATACGACTACATGCCATACGGCATGCAGCATAAAAACAGTTCTTTGGCAACATCTGATACTAACGAATTCAGGTACAACGGAAAAGAGCTCCAGTCCAGGTTCTGTGTCGACCTATACGACTCGCAGGCCAGATTGCAGGGTATGAACGCACGGTTCAACTCGATAGACCCCCTTGCGGAGAAATATTTTCCGGTCAGTCCGTATGCTTAACTGCTCCGGATACTTTCACAGCCTCCGGAGCGGTTCTATTATACCCGCCCGGGTCGAACGCGACCTGAATCACGGCCTGAACGAGAACATGCGGAGCTTCGAGCGGTACACGGCGACAGACTGTACAAATATGTCTACCATTTAGACGGCAACCTGCTCGTCCATGTAAAAAGCCACCCGGGCCCGCAAGACGAACCCGGGTGTTTCAGCGATCGGGATATACCCTACCGGGTACTGAACTTGTAGACACAGACATGGCGGTAGCGCTGGCCGGGGCCGAGCACCGTCGAGGGGAAGCCGGGATGGTTGGGGCTGTCGGGGAAGTGCTGGGTCTCGAGCGCCAGCGAAGCGCGGCGGCCGTAGGATTTGCCGCCCTTGCCGGCCAGGGAGCCGTCGAAGAAATTACCGCCGTAGAACTGAATGCCCGGTTCGGTCGTCCAAACCTCCATATAACGCCCCGCAGCGGGTTCATAGACCGTAGCCGCCAGCTCCAGGTCATGGGCGCTCCTGCGCGACAGCACCCAATTGTGGTCGTAGCCGTGGCCGTGGCGGAGCTGTTCGAAATCGGCATCGAGGCGCGACCCGATCGGTGCCGGACGGCGGAAATCCATAGGCGTGCCTTCGACGGGCATCAGGCGGCCGGTGGGGATGAGCGTCGAATCGACGGGCGTGAAGAAATCGGCTGCGATCATCAGTTCATGGTCGTTGATCGGCGGCCCGCCCGCCCCGTGCAGGTTGAAGAACGAGTGGTGCGTGAGGTTGACGACCGTACGGCGGTCGGTCGTGGCCTCGTGTGTGACGACGAAGCTGTTGTCGTCGGTCAGCTCGTAGGTCATCGTAACCTTCAGGTTCCCGGGGTATCCCTGATCGCCGTCGGGCGAGAGGCAGGCCAATACGATCTTCTGCGGCGTCACCTCGACGACATTCCACACAACCATGTCGAAGCCCTTGGCACCGCCGTGCAGGCTGTTGGGGCCGTCGTTCAGGGGCAGCGTATACTCCTTCCCGTCGAGCGTAAAGCGCCCTGCGGCGATACGGTTGCCGTAACGGCCGATGGTGGCGCCGAGGAACCGCTCTCCGGTTTGATCGACGTAAGCGCCGAGATTGTCGTGCCCCAGCACGATGTCCGCGAAATTGCCGTCGCGGTCGGGCACCCATAATTCGACGACGCGGCCGCCGAAATTGGTCACCGTCATCTCCAGCCCGCGGGCATTCCTCAACGTGTAAAGGTCGGTCGCCTTGCCGTCCACCGTGGAGCGGAAGGCGGCACGCGAGACCTGCGAATGCCGCTCGGAGCCGCATCCGGAAAGCATTCCTGCCATAAAAAATACGATTAATAAGTTCTGTTTCATTTTATTCGGGTTCGGGAGTCCCCCCCCGGGGCCGACGGCGCCTGCCGCCGGGCAGGGTGCTGTCAGTCGGTTACGACGGGGATGCGGATCAGCGTGAACGAGTGCGCCGGGAAGGCATAGGTGAACCGGTCGCCCCGCGCCTGCGCCTCTTTGGTCACGGTTTTCACGGCCTGACGGGTCATCGAGTTCTCGGCCTTGATGTCGGGGCCGTTGACCTCGTATACCGTCGCCTTGCCGTCGAAACGTCCTGTCTGGCAGAGGATGTCGGTCGTGATGGCCTGTTCCCGGTGACGGTTGGTGACGTTCACGATCACTTCGCCGGCCTCGTTGTCATAGGCCGCCGATACGTCGAGGTAAGGGATCCGCTCCCCGCCCAGCGCATAGGTGTCGCAGTCGACGAAGGTGTCGAGCGACGTGCCGTGGCAATGCGTGGCGAAGAGCTGCAACGGGTAGAAGATCGTCTGGTACCACGAACCCTCCTTGGTGGAGAAGATCGGGGCGATGACGTTGACCAGCTGCGCCATGTTGGCCATCTTGACCACATGGGCGTTGCGGACGAAGATGTTGAGGAAAGTCGATACCACCAGCGCATCTTCGAGGTTGTAGACCTCCTCGTTGCCCTCCTCGCCCTTGGCGCGGTACCTGTCTCTTATACACATCTCCGAGCCCACGAGACATGCGC
>ENA-OZMP01000300-OZMP01000300.1-human-gut-metagenome-genome-assembly--contig:-NODE-300-length-14601-cov-5.001719_pt1 | contig 14601 bp, 7 predicted proteins | sample MGYA00244191_ERZ653817 | MGnify/ENA primary metagenome ERZ653817 (study PRJEB26926, sample SAMN06164702) | human gut metagenome | biome: ENVO:00009003; feature: ENVO:2100002; material: ENVO:00002003...
ATTCAATGTTATATTTTTCTCGATTTTCCCGATTGCGGCTTTTTATCTTATGGAGTTCTATGAACATAATCCTTTTGAAGAAGTCAGATTTATGGCGGGATTTTTTAATATTATTTTGTTTGAGCTGATTGCCTGGATTCTTTATTTTGTTACGGGCAGGGCGAAATGGGCACTTCGTGCAGTTTTTATCGTGGCCATGGTTTTTGGACTGATTAATCATTATGTTATGCTTTTCCGCTCGACTCCTTTTGTTCCATGGGATATTTTTTCAATTGGTACGGCGACAAGTGTTGCATCCAATTATGATTTCGCACCGACTGCAGGAGTAGTTGTTGTTACAGTTATATTTATAGCTCTTATTATGCTGATGCATTTTGTTGATTTCAGAATTAAGTGGAAATTCAGGTTCAGACTAATTCCGACAGTGCTTGGATTACTTGTGATGTGCCTGTTTGTGAATGCCCTGCAGGATGAGGATTTCCAGACGGACAATTACCTGTATCCGTTTCTATTTACACCTGCATATATGACAAAGGTGAATGGAATGGCGGTGACCTTTGCGATGGATCTTAAGTTTGTGGCGGTTGATAAGCCTGACGGGTATAGCAGACAGAAGGCTAAGGAGCTGCTTGACAGCTATGCCGGTACAGATGATAATTCAGATGCAGCTAATAATACTGCAATTACAGATAAAAGTGATTATCCGAATATTATAGTTGTGATGGATGAGGCATTTTCAGATCTGTCAGTGCTCGGTGATTTTGATACAAATACAGACTATATGCCGTTTGTGCACAGTCTTGAAAAGGGCAATGAGAACACTATAACAGGATATCTGAATACGTCTGTATGTGGTGGAAATACCGCCGATACTGAGTTTGAGTTTCTGACAGGCAATACGATGGCTTTTCTTCCGGTAGGAAGTATTCCTTATCAGCAGTATATAAAGAGCACGACACCTTCACTTGCAAGCTATTTAAAAAGCATAGGCTACGCAACGTATGCACAGCATCCGTACTATGGCAGTGGATGGAACCGGGATACGGTCTATCCTCTTTTGGGATTTGACAATCTTTCGTTTATGCAGGATTATTCTAATCAGAGGTTTGTGCGCAAATATATAAGTGATGAGACATCCTTTGACAGGATTATTGAGACCTATGAGAACAAACCGGATGGTCAGCCGGCATTTATATTCAATGTCACTATGCAAAACCATGGTGGATACACGGATACCTACTACGGCTTTGACAATACGGTGACAGCGGATAAGCTCAATAATTCTGCACTTGACCAGTATCTTTCTTTGATTAAGCTGACAGATGAGGATTTAAAGAGCCTCATTGAATATTTTTCAAATGTGGATGAGAAAACTATAGTGGTATTTTTCGGTGATCATCAGCCAAATGATACTGTGGCAAGCTCTGTTCTTGCAGCAAACGGCATGGACTATAATAATTTATCAAATGAAGAGCTTAAGCTGCGCTATCAGGTGCCGTATGTTATCTGGGCAAATTATGATATTGATGAGGCTGCAGGAAAAGACACGAGCGTTAATTATCTGGCTGCAAACGTACTTAAAGCGGCAGGTGTGCCGACAAATGACTATCAGAGCTTTCTGCTAAAGCTGCAGGAGGAGTATCCAATTATATCAGCGGTACGCACGGATAAAACTGCAGATAAGACATTAGATAAAGCATCAAATAAATCAGACAAGGCAACCGGCAGCAAAAAGAAGCAGGCCGATTCGGATATGCTAAACGATTATAAGCTTTTGCAATATTACAGACTGTTTGACTGGGAGGATAAGTGATGAATTTTGTTAAAAAACATCCACTTTTGACAGCGTTTTTAATTCCATTTTTCATATGTATAATCATCTGTATAGGAAATGGTGTATATCCATTTGGCGATTACTGCCTTTTGCATATGGATTTGTATCACCAGTATCTGCCATTCTTTAATGAGCTGTGGGAGAAGCTAAGAAATGGTGCGAGCCTCATGTATACATGGAATATCGGGCTTGGCAGTGATTTTGTATCGGTATTTGCCTATTATCTGGCGAGTCCGTTAAACTGGCTTGTGGTGCTTTTTCCAAAGAGCCATATTATTGAGTTTATCGAGCTGCTAATCATTTTTAAGATTTCGTTAAGCGGAGCAACATTTTTTTATTTTCTGAAGGAACACTTTGTACTTCTTGGAAAGGATAACAGATATCACGATAATACATTTGTGCCGGCATTTGTTTTTTCTACGGCATATGCGCTTTCCGGCTTTGTAGCTGCGTATAGCTGGGATGTCATGTGGATGGATGTTGTGGCGGTTGCACCGCTTGCGATAGTAGGACTTGAGAAGCTTGTGCGGGATAAAAAGCCGGTGCTTTACTATGTATCACTGGCACTTTGTATATTGTCAAACTATTATCTGAGCATCATGCTTTGCATCTTTTTGGTATTCTGGTTTGCATGGCTTTTCTTTACGCAAAATGGCGGTAAAATGGCTGCAATTGTGAGATTTGCCGTTTACTCGCTTTTGGCTGGAGGCACTGCGATGGTGCTGATCATCCCGGAGCTTATCATTTTAAGCTACAGCGGTTCGTCGGGCATCGAGTTTCCAAAGCAGATAGAGTGGTATTTTAATCTCTTATCGGAGGTTGGCAGGATGTGCACGACAGCAAGCGTCTATGAGGGTGCAGAGAACTGGCCGAATCTGTATGCCGGAGCCTTTAGTGTGATGCTTTTGATACTGTTTGTGCTTAATAAAAGGATTAATTGGAAGAAAAAAATAGCTCCCGTATTGTTTGTGTTGTTTTTCATGGCAAGCTTTGCCAATAAACAGCTTGACTTTATATGGCACGGACTGCATTTTCCGGATTCGCTGCCTGGCAGACAGTCGTATCTGTATGCATTTCTTGTATTGACCATAGGCTATGCTACAGTAAGAAAGTGGCGTGGCATAAGACTGTGGCATATTGGCGTGGCAGTGGTATTTGCATCGGCGCTTATGGCAGTAAGCACGATGTTTGCCGATGAGGATGTGACAGAGTATTATGCAGTTATCATAAGTATATTGTTTGTTGCGCTGTACGGCATTATGACAGTACTTTTAAAGCTTGCAGCAAGGAAAAACAGGGAGCTTTTGATGGTCATAACATGCGGTATTGCGATTGTGGAGCTGGCTGTCAATATGGCTGTGACAGGACTTGGATGTACCGGCAGAAGCAGCTACAATGCCAATGTGGACGATATGCAAAAGGCACTTAAGCTGGCAAAAGAGGATGCAGCTGAAAACGATGTACCATTTTACAGGGTTGAGGATACAGGCCGACTAACTAAAAATGATGACACACGATACGGCTATGCTTCTGGAACACAGTTTTCTTCCCTAATGAATATAAATGTGAGCCATTTTTATCAGGCTCTTTATATGGAGGGAGGCAAGAATTTCTACTGTTATAACGGTGCCACACCTGTCACGTCAGCCATGCTTTCTGTCAGGTATATGGTTACAAAATCCATACAGCCACAGAATGAGCTGACTACACTTGTGGGAAAATGCGGAAATCACTATCTGTATCGGAATAACTACACACTTCCGCTTGGTTTTATGATGGATGAGGGAGTGATTGATGCGTGGAAGCCATCCTCGTCATCGAAAATCTATTCGATTAATTCCCTTGGCAGGCTCCTTGGCGCAGCAGATGATATGCTGACCATGACAGAGTGCACTCAGGACGAAAATCCGGGAACTACGACTCTCACCTTTGACCATGACGGATATTATTATGCGGCATACGATTCGTGCAGCACTGACAGTCTGACCTTCAGCCACGGAGAGTATGAGACCACATATTCGAAGACCACTCACAGGTATCTGTTTGATCTGGGATACGTGAAGGCGGGGGAGACAGTTTCCGTCACAAACACTGATGCCGATGCTGTACGATTTAACGTATACGAGCTTTCCATTGCTGCAGTTGAGAGTGCTTACAATACACTCAATGAGCAGACACTCTCGGTGGATGATTTTTCAGATACACACATAAGCGGACACATTGATGTGAAGCAGGCAGGACAGCTTGTGCTTTCTATTCCGAGTGAAAAGGGATGGACTATGAAGGTGGATGGGAAGGATGCAGAGTATGAGGATTTTTCAGATACCTTTGTGAGCATTCATCTGGATGAGGGAGAGCATGAGATAGAGCTTTATTATGAGACACCGGGGCTTAAGGCAGGTGCAGCTATAAGCGCAGGCTGTGTGGGTGTCTTTCTACTGCTTTTATTGTTGCGTCAAATAGTTAAGAGACGCAGCCGTTTAAAGTTTAAAGCGAACAGTGACAGATAGCGAATGCACTGACAGACAACGCATACTGTTCATTTATGCGAAACACAGAATGTTCAAATTGTAATAGTATAATTCAATAATAAAAATAAAACAGGAGATTAACAAAATGAACAAACAAAACAAAAAAATCGCACAGGAAAAAAGAAGAATCGAAAGAGAGAAGGCAGAAAAGAAGGCAAAGGTTGTGAATCTGCTGAAATTCTGGGTGCCGGTAGTGGCAGTCGTTGTGGTAGTCATAGTGCTAATCTGGGCAGTTGCGACATCGGGCGGTTCATCGTCAAAGGGCACTGACGGTACGCAAGCTGCATCACAGACCACGGAATCTCAGGCATCCGAGACACAAAGCAGTGATTCACAGACAGAGGCAGCAACACTTAATACAGAGGCTGACACGGTTGCGGAAAACGGAGATAAGGTAAATATTGACTACACCGGATATATGGACGGTGAAAAATTCAAGGGTGGAAGCACTGAGGGACAGGGCACAGACCTGGTGCTTGGATCAGGCAGCTATATAGATGGCTTTGAGGAAGGAGTGGTAGGTCACAAGGTGGGAGAAACCTTTGATTTAAACCTTAAATTCCCGGATGATTATAAGGCAAATACAGAACTAGCCGGAAAGGATGTTACGTTTGAGGTGACTCTTAACGGTGTATACAAATAAAGAGGATAACACACATATATGGAAAAATCGTTTGAAGAGGTACTGGTACAGTTTTATGTTGACCAGTACAGGGAGAATGCGAAGAGAAGTACAGGTAAGCCTGTAAAGCTGGCACACTATATTCACAGGCTCAATAGTAAAGCAAAATCAATTAAATATGCGCGATTTTCAAAAAACGAGACAATAGCACTCGACAAGCTGCATCAGGAAATAAAAAGGCTTGCATTGATCACCTACTATTCCAACAATAAAAATGCAAGGCAGATTTTAAATAGAGAAATCCTTCCGCAGCTCGTCAGGGTGGATATGGAGCAGTTTGATGAGAATGAGGCAGAGTATCTCACAGAGGATTTTCTAAAGCTTTTGCGCAAGGAGTATATAGGTGCGATATGTACAAGGAGCATGAAGGCACTTTACAATGAGTACCGCAGCAAGGAGCTTAGAAGAGAGATTGTCACGTTGGTTCCGGCACGGCCGGAGCTTGAGTTTCCAAAAGCACAGAGCATGAAAAGGCACTTCATACTTCATATAGGCCCGACTAACAGCGGTAAGACATATCAGGCGCTTGAGAGGCTTAAACTGGCGCAAAACGGAGTTTATCTGGGACCTCTTAGACTTCTGGCACTTGAGGTATATGAGAAGATGAATGATGCAGGAATACCATGCACCATGCTTACAGGCCAGGAGTGTCTTGAGGTATCAGACAGCAGAATTACAGCATCGACAGTGGAGATGCTTGACTGTGACAAGGAATATGATATAGCAGTGATTGATGAGGCACAGATGGTTGCAGATGATGACAGGGGACATTCATGGACCAGGGCAATTCTTGGTACACTTGCAGGAGAGATTCATATATGCATGAGTCCGGTGGCAAAGGATGTAGTCATTCATCTGATTAATCTGTGCCATGACGAGTATGAGATAAGGGAGTATGAGAGAAAGACTGCGCTAAAGCTGGAGGATAAGCCTTTTTCATTTCCACAGGATGTAAGAGAGGGCGATGCCTTTATAGTCTTTTCAAAGAAGTCGGTACTCAATATAGCAGGGCGTCTGGAGGAAAACGGCATAAAGCCAAGTGTCATATACGGAAGTCTGCCACCGGAAATAAGGCGCAGGCAGATGACGCTTTTTAATGAGAAAAAAACACAGGTTGTCGTGTCAACAGATGCGATAGGAATGGGACTCAATCTGCCGGTCAGAAGAATTGTATTTCTGGAGGTGGAAAAGTTTGATGGAGTATCAAGACGTCCGCTTGTCATCTCTGAGATAAAACAGATAGCGGGCCGTGCAGGCAGATTTGGTCTGTATGATACAGGTTATGTGACAGCTTTGGGACAAAAGAATCTGAATTATCTGAAGAATACGCTAAATATACCGGAGCAGGATATTGATATAGTAAGTCTTGGCTTCCCGCAGGTGCTCCTTACAATGGATGCGCCGCTTGATGCGATAATTAAGCTCTGGCATGAGGCAGAGCCATCAGCACCGTTTAGGAAAATCAATGTCGATGAGATATTGTTTTTGTATGGATATGCGTATAAGGAGAGATATTTTATCGCAGATTTTGATGACAAATATCTGCTTTATAAGATGATTACATGTCCTATAGATATAAAGGACAGGGAGCTTGTCAGACAATGGCTGCGCTACTGCATGTCGTATACATCTGATATCTCTCTCGACAAGCCTGATAAGCATTCAAAGTATCAGGGGCTCATGAAATACGAATCCTATTACAAAAAGCTTGATTTGTACTATCAGTTTTCAGTCCGCATGGGCAAAATTGTGGAGGAGGACTGGCTTGAAAACGAGCGCGACAAAACACAGGCAAAGATTATGCAGCTTCTGTCAAAGAGCAAGGATGAGTATATTATCAGATGCCGGTATTGCGGCAGAATACTTCCGATTGGAAATTCACGCAATATATGCAGAGACTGCTACAGCATGATACGCAGGTAGCAGCCGGTTTATATTTTACGGTCAAGTCGTTGAATTTAGCTGTCCAATGTGGCATAATAGAAATAAGACCAAAATATGAATGGAGGAAGTTTTTATGGCAAACAATGAGTTACAGATTGCCGGCTCACAAGGGGAACTTAGAATCCGTCCTTACGAGCACCACGCAAAGTATTATGAAACAGATCAGATGGGTATAATCCACCATTCAAACTATGTCAAGTGGATGGAAGAAGCAAGACTTGATTTGATGGATCAGATAGGACTCAACTACAGGCAGATGGAGGATATGGAAATCATAAGTCCGGTGCTGTCGATATCGGTAGAGTATCACAGTATGGTACATTTCGATGATACGGTCGTCATCTACACAAAGCTGCTTAAGTATAACGGAATCAAGATGGAGCTTGAGTATGTCATGAAGGACAAAGAGACAGGCGAGCTTCGCACCACTGCAAAAAGCAGCCATTGCTTTTTGAACAAATCCGGCAAACCAATCTCATTAAAGAGAATGTATCCGGAATTAGATACAAAATTTTTTGAATTTAAAGAGGCATAATAAAATGATACAGGATAGATTAAAAGCATTGAGAAGCGAGATGGCAAAGAGGGGCATCTCGCTGTATGTGGTACCTACTGCTGATTTTCATGAGTCAGAGTATGTAGGAGAGCATTTTAAGGCACGCAAATATATTACAGGGTTCACGGGCTCAGCAGGTACCGCAGTCATCACTATGGATGAGGCCGGACTATGGACAGACGGCAGGTATTTTGTGCAGGCGGCTGCGCAGCTTAAGGATACCACTGTAAAGCTCTTTAAGATTGGCGAGGAGGGCGTACCGACAGTTGATGAGTATATAAAGGATACTCTTTCGGATGGCGGTGTAATAGGTTTTGACGGCAGAGTGGTAAATGCCGCATGGGGCAAAAGGCTTTCTGAAATCGCAAAAGAAAAGCACGGCAGCATGTACGTAAATGAGGATCTGATTGACCTCATATGGACTGACAGACCACCTATGTCAAAGGCACCTGTCATGATTTTTGACAATAAATACACCGGTGAGGATATAAGCTCAAAGCTTAAAAGAGTCAGAGAGCAGATGGCACAAAAGGGTGCAACCCTTCATCTGATGTCATCACTTTACGATATCGCCTGGCTTTTAAATGTCAGGGGAGGCGACATAAGCTATGTGCCTGTAGTGCTTTCATATCTGGCACTGTCACAGGACAGCTGCATATGGTTTTTGCAGGAAGAGGTTGTGACAGAGACTCTTAAGGCATACCTCGATAAGAATGGTATACAGACAAGACCTTACGATGATTTTTATGAATATGTGAAGCATATTGATGAAAAAGAGACAGTGCTTCTAAATACATCGATTGTAAATTACCGCATCTGCGACAGCCTGCCGGATGGTGTTAAGGTGATTGATGCGGAGGATCCTACAGTTGTCATGAAGGCCGTAAAGAATGAAGTACAGCTTGAAAATCTGCGCAAGGCACATTTGAAGGATGCAGTTGCGATGTGCAAGTTCATGTACTGGCTTAAGACAAATATAGGTAAGATACCCATGACAGAGATTTCGGCTTCAGATTATCTTGCATCGCTTAGAGCTGAGCAGGAGGGCTTTCTTGATTTGAGCTTTGCCACAATATGCGGATATGCTGATCATGGTGCTATTGTGCATTACTCTGCAACAGAGGAGTCTGACAGGCAGCTTAAGCCTGAGAGTCTTCTTTTGGTTGATTCAGGCGGACATTATCTGGAGGGAACCACAGATATCACGAGAACCTTTGCGTTAGGACCGGTGACTGACGAGATGAAGGATATGTTTACGAGAGTTTGCCGCTCAAATATGAACCTGGCAAATGCAAGGTTTAAGGAGGGCTGCTCGGGACTAAACTTTGATATTCTGGCAAGAGAGCCTTTGTGGGAGATTGGCATGGACTACAATCACGGCACCGGACACGGTGTGGGCTATGTGCTCAATGTGCATGAGGGACCAAACAGCTTTCACTGGAAGCAGTACCCGGGCAGAACCGCAGAGCGTGTGATAGAAGAGGGTATGGTCACTACAGATGAGCCGGGCATCTATTTAGAGGGTAAATTCGGTATTCGTACAGAGAATGAGCTTATCTGCCGAAAGGGTGAGAAAAATGAGTATGGCCAGTTCATGTATTTTGAGAATCTGACCTATGTACCGATAGATCTCGATGCGATTGATCCAAATCAGATGACAGACAGGGAAAAAGGATACCTGAATGCTTATCATGCGAGAGTTTATGAGCTTGTTTCACCATTTTTGAATGATGAGGAGGCTCAGTGGCTTAAGAAATATACAAGAGCTATTTAACATTACTGCCTGCACTGCAGTGTGACCGGCAGCGATTACAACAATATTAAGTAATAAGGAAAGTATAAAATGAGTGAAAAGCTTGTACTTATAGACGGACACAGTATTTTAAACAGGGCATATCACGGACTTCCTGATCTGACCAATTCAGAGGGGCTTCACACAAATGCAGTCTATGGATTTTTGAATATCATGTTCAAGATTCTTGACGAGGAAAAGCCAGACTATCTGACGGTGGCATTTGATGTGCATGCGCCGACGTTTCGCCACAGAATGTTTGATGCGTACAAGGGCACGAGAAAGCCTATGGACGAGGAGCTCAGGCAGCAGGTGCCTATGATAAAGGAAATGCTTACTGCCATGGGCATTAAAATCGTGGAAAAGGAAGGCTATGAGGCCGACGATATACTTGGAACCTTATCTGTCAGGGCAGAAAAGGCCGGTATGGATGTCGCCATCATTTCCGGAGACAGAGACCTTTTGCAGCTTGCGACTGACCATGTCATGGTAAGGATTCCAAAGACCAAAAAGACAGGAACCGAGATAGAAAACTACAATACAGCAGATGTTATCGAAAAGTACGGCGTCACTCCAAAGGAGTTTATCGATGTAAAGGCTCTGCAGGGAGATACGTCTGATAATATTCCCGGGGTACCCGGTATCGGCGAAAAGACAGCAGGCGCACTTATAGCAAAATACCACTGTATAGAGGCTGTACATGAGGACGCTGAGAATGTAAAGCCGCCAAGGGCTTCAAAGAATATAGTGGAGTATTGGGAGCAGGCGCTTATGAGCAAGGAGCTTGCGACAATCATACTTGATGCGCCGGTTGACTATGAATTTTCTGATGCAAAGCTTAGTGGCGGAGTAGAGTCACTCTACACTGAGGAAGCTTTTTTACTGTGCAAAAGATACGAATTCAAAAACATGCTGTCACGGTTTAATGTGGAGGCTCCTAAAAACAATGCCGAGGAGCATTTTGTGGTAGTAAGGGACTTAAAGACTGCAGAGAGAGTGTTTGAGAAGGCAAAGGACAAGGAGGTCGCTTTTGCGGTAGTACCGGGAGAGTCTTTGGAAAATAGCGAAAGTGATGGACAGCTAAGTCTGTTTTCGGAGCCGGTTTCTAACGATTATCTTGCTGTTTCGATTTGTTTTTCAGAGGAGGATATTTATTTTATCTGTACAGGTGATGAGATTTCAAGTAGCTTCCTGGATGAAAAATTAAATACACTGGAAGTAAAGTCATGGATATCACCGGATTTAAAGACCAATCTGCACAGATTTAAGAGCAAAGAGATAAAGGCAGATGACAGAGGCAGATATTTTGACATGATGGTGGCTGCATACCTTATCAATCCGCTTGTCGGGGAGTATCCCTATGATGCGGTTGCAAAGGACTATCTGGGGCTTATGCTCTCATCTAAAAAGGATTATCTGGGAAAGCTTGATTTCACCCGGATGATGAAGGAGGATGAGAAAAAGGCAGTGGACTGTGCCTGCTACGAGGTGTATACTGCCTGGAAATCAAAGCCGGTTCTTTTGCAGAAGCTAAAGGAAATGGATATGCTCACTCTTTACAGAGATATCGAGCTGCCACTCGTTTTCGTACTGTATGATATGGAAAATGAGGGTATAAGGGCTGATGGAATAAAGCTTAAAGAGTATGGAGACAAGCTTGCTGTTTCGATAACTGAGCTTGAAAAGAAAATATATGAGGCAGCAGGTGAAGAGTTTAATATAAATTCGCCAAAGCAGCTTGGAGTCATTCTCTTTGAGAAGCTTGGTCTGCCAAATGAAAAGAAGACAAAGACCGGTTATTCTACTGCGGCAGATGTGCTTGAAAAGCTGGCACCGGAGTATCCGATTGTTGCGGATATATTGGAATACAGACAGCTCACAAAGCTAAAGAGCACATATGCTGACGGACTTTCGGGATATATTGCATCCGATGGCAAAATCCATACTACCTTAAATCAGACAATCACTGCGACAGGCCGTCTTTCAAGCACAGAGCCTAATCTGCAGAATATCCCGATAAGGATTGAGCTGGGCAAGCTTATCAGAAAGGTATTTCTGCCTGAGGATGGAGATTTGTTTGTTGATTCAGACTACTCGCAGATCGAGCTTCGGGTGCTGGCAGCGCTTTCAGGGGATGAAAGGATGATAGAGGCCTTTAAGAATGGTCAGGATATCCACAGAAGTACAGCATCCCTTGTGTTTGACACACCGTTTGATGAGGTCACAGATCTTCAAAGACGAAATGCCAAGGCGGTAAATTTTGGTATCGTATATGGTATCAGCGCGTTTGGTCTGTCTAACGACCTGGGGATTTCAAGGAAAGAGGCACAGGGCTATATAGACAGCTATTTTGTCAAATATCCAAAGATTAAGGAGTTTTTGGATCAGACGGTTTTGGATGCCAGGAAAAATGGCTATACAAAGACCATGTTTGGGCGTATCAGACCGATTCCCGAGCTGAACTCGAGCAATTTCATGCAAAGACAGTTTGGAGAGAGAGTTGCGATGAACTCACCTATTCAGGGTACGGCAGCCGATATCATAAAGATTGCCATGATACGTGTGCATGACAGGCTTCTTGACGAGGGCTTAAAGTCAAGGCTTATCCTTCAGGTGCATGATGAGCTTTTAATTGAGACAAAGGAAGCTGAGAAGGATAAAGTGATTAAGCTTCTGGAGAAAGAGATGCGTGGTGCGGTGGACATGAAGGTATCCATGGAGGTGGGCACCGAGTGTGGCTATGACTGGTATGATGCGCATTGATGACAGAAAAGGAAACAGTATGATTTTTATAGGAATAACAGGTGGTGTAGGTGCCGGAAAATCGGCAGTGCTTAGCTATCTTAAGGAACTTGATGGCGTAAGGGTCATGCTCTCCGATGAGATAGCACATGAGCTGATGGAGCCGGGAAGCGACTGCTACAACAGATTAAAGGAATTGTTTGCGGGCGAACCGATATGGCTTGAGGACGGGCATTTTGACAGACCGGCACTTGCCGGAGTGATTTTTTCGGATGATAAAAAAAGAGAGCTTCTAAATGAAGTAGTGCATCCTGCAGTAAAGGAATATGTGCTTAATGCAGTTAAAGAGGCAAAAAAAGAAGGTCTTTTTATGCTTGTGCTTGAAGCAGCACTCCTTATAGAGGAGGGATATGGTGAAATCTGCGACGAGCTGTGGTATATTTATGCAAGTGAAGAAGTCAGAAGAAAAAGACTTAAGTCATCACGCGGATATTCAGATGAGAAGATAGATAGTATCTTTGCAAGCCAGCTTAAAGAAGCTGAGTACAGAAGGCACTGCAAGGAGGTTATCGATAATGATGGAGATATCGAAAACACGATAGCTTCAATAAATAAAGCGCTTAGCAAATACAAGGAGTAGTGGAAATGAATAATGTATTCGGTTTGGATATTGGTACAAGAAATGTTGTAGGAACTGTCGGCTATCAGACTGATGACAAGGAATTTGTGGTTACAGCACAGTATGTCAGGGAGCATGAGACCAGAGCGATGCTTGACGGTCAGATACATGATATAGGCAGGGTGGCAAAAACCATTAAGGAAGTAAAGGACGAGCTTGAAAAACAGACAGGACAGCCACTTGAAGAGGTGTGTATAGCAGCCGCAGGACGAGTATTAAAGACTGTCACGACGCATGTGGAGTATGAGTATGCGCAGGAGTCTGTGGTGACCGGCGAGGATGTCCATACGCTTGACCTGCTTGGCATAGAAAAAGCACAGGAGGCACTCAAGGAGGTTAACGATACAAGCTATAAGTTTTACTGTGTGGGATATTCTACAGTCAAATTCTTTTTGAATGATGAGGTGTTTATCAGCCTTGAGGGTCATAAGGCAAACAAAATAGGCGAGGATATCATAGTTACATTTCTGCCGGAGGATGTGGTAGACGGACTGTATGCGGCAGTGGGACAGGCCGGGCTTAGTGTAGCCAATATGACATTGGAGCCTATCGCCGCTATCAATGTGGCAATTCCGGAGAACTATCGTATGCTTAATATCGCACTTGTCGATGTGGGAGCCGGAACGAGTGATATCTCAATCACAAGAGACGGAAGTATCATAGCCTATGGCATGATACCGCATGCAGGAGATGAACTGACAGAAGTTATTGTGCAGCATTTCCTCGTGGATTTCAATATGGCGGAGAGCATCAAGCTTCAGTCTACGACAAGTGATACGGTTACATACAAGGATATCATGAGCATCGAGCACACAATTCCTGCAAAGGATGTCTGGGATGTGGCAGCACCTGTTGTAGATAATATTGCACAAGAGGTATCGACTAAAATCAGAGAGCTAAACGGTGACAAAACAGTGAGTGCCTGCTTTGTGGTCGGAGGCGGAGGCAAGATACACGGCTTCACGGAAAAGCTTGCGGAAGACCTTGACCTGCCGGAGGAAAGAGTCGCTCTAAGAGGTGAGGAAGTGCTTGGCGATGTGACCTTTGAGCAGGAGGATATTAAGAAGGATCCGCTTCTTGTCACTCCAATTGGTATATGTCTGAATTATTATGACCAGAGAAACAATTTTATCATGGTCAGATTCAACGGTGAGAGAATAAAGCTCTATGACAATAACAGGCTTACAATAGTTGATGCGGCGCTTCAGGCGGGATTTCCAAACGATGAGCTGTTTCCAAAGCGCGGCACCCCGATAAACTTTACGGTAAACGGTGTGGCAAGGCTTGTAAGAGGCGAGGCCGGAGATGGCGCAGTAGTGACCATGAACGGAAAGCCAGCAAGCATCAACACACCGCTTGAGCCAAACAGTGAGATAATCATAGAGCCGTCCACAGCAGGAGAGGCAGCAGTGTATAAGATATCGCAGCTTGATGAGTACAATCATTCTGTCATTACTTTTATCATAAACGGCAGAAGGGTTTCATGTCCTAGGTTTGTCCAGGTAAACGGAGAGCTTGAGCCGGAGGATTACAGCATCAGGGAAAATGATGTGATTGAGACAAGAAATTACTATACAGTGCGCCAGATTGCGCAGTTTATGGACCTCGTTATTGACACAGACCAGATGATATTTGTAAACAATGAAGAGGCAGGTCTCGACACTCTTGTATACGAAAATTTCTCTGTTGAGTGGAAAACAGATGAATATGGTGTTGCAAGAATCGACAATAACAATTATAATGACACACAAGAGTCTGATTCAGATGATGCTTCGGTCTTAGCTGAGCAGGATCTGTCTCTTATACACATCTCCGAGCCCACGAGACATGCGCAGATCTCG
>ENA-OZMP01000301-OZMP01000301.1-human-gut-metagenome-genome-assembly--contig:-NODE-301-length-14579-cov-5.031190_pt1 | contig 14579 bp, 9 predicted proteins | sample MGYA00244191_ERZ653817 | MGnify/ENA primary metagenome ERZ653817 (study PRJEB26926, sample SAMN06164702) | human gut metagenome | biome: ENVO:00009003; feature: ENVO:2100002; material: ENVO:00002003...
ACGAGATCTGCGCATGTCTCGTGGGCTCGGAGATGTGTATAAGAGACAGATTCAAGACAGGCTGCATCTGTTGTGGCAGCCTTTCGCATGGAACTTATGAGGCTTCATGTGGATGTGAAAACAGGCATTAGTATTACAGAAATCAAGACTGCAGGGATTACGGCTGAGGACACAAAGTCTGCTGCTAATCCGGCAACTAAGAAGACAGATGACCGGACCGGTTACTGCATCCAAACAGACAAGGGCAGCTTTAAGTCCAAAAGGCTTATTATAGCGTGTGGCCTTACGGCTTCCCCAAAGCTTGGAAGTGACGGAAGCCTGTTTCGACAGATAGAAGCTCTCGGACACCATATCCAAAAGCCATTACCAGCGCTTTGCGGCTTTAGCTGTGATGGCCTAAATTTCAAAAAAATCACAGGTGTCAGGTGCGATGCCACTGTCGCTTCCGTGATAGACGGTCAAATGACAGAGCAAAATACAGGGGAGCTGCAGTTAGCTGACTATGGCATCTCAGGCATCCCGGTTTTTCAGATTTCAAGTCTTATGTCAAGAGCCCTCGATAAAGGTCAAAGGGTCGAGGTGATAATTGACTTTTTGCCGGCTTTTAGTGATGATGAGCTTAATGGATACATAAAGGACAGAAGCATTACAACGACAGACAACCGCTCGTTAAATGAGATGCTTAACGGACTTTTAAACAATAAGCTTCTTCTTGAGCTGATACACAAATCAGGTGTATCTCCTGACAAAAAGGGAAGGCTGTTGACAGATGATGATTGTAAAAGTCTCACCCGCTCAATAAAGCATACAGCCGTTTCGGTAAAAAAGCCAAGAGGAGCCGAATTTGCACAGGTGTGTGCAGGCGGCATATATACAAAGGAAATAGATGTACGCACATTGGAGTCCAAAATCCATCCGGGGCTTTACTTTTGCGGCGAGTTGCTTGATGTGGACGGCATATGCGGTGGCTACAATCTGCAGTGGGCATGGACAAGTGGATATATAGCAGGAGAAATGCAGTAAATGATTAAAATTAACCAGATAAAGCTCCCCGTCACGCACAGTGATGAGGCATTAAAAAAGAAAATAATAAAAATGCTTAAGCTCAATGCCAAGACAGGCTTTACATACCGGATACTAAAGAAATCACTTGACGCGCGTAAAAAGCCTGAGCTGTTCTATACATATTCAGTTGCTGTAGAGCTAGATGATACAAAAAATAGCGAAGCGGCAATTGTCAAAAGAGCAAACAGTTCATCTGTGCTCATTTACAAAGAAAAAGAGTACCGGATACCTGCGCACGGAAATATATCGCTTGACAGGCGACCTGTTATTGCAGGGGCAGGACCTGCCGGCTTGTTTTGTGCATATATACTGGCAGAGGCAGGTTTTCGCCCGATAGTTATCGAGCGTGGCAGCCGGGTTGAGAAAAGAACCTGCGATGTACAAAAATTCTGGGATAGCGGCATACTTAATCCCAAAAGCAATGTACAGTTTGGTGAGGGCGGTGCCGGAACCTTTTCAGACGGCAAGCTGAATACATCCGTAAAGGATCCTTCGGGCAGAAATCGTCTTGTGCTTGAGACATTTGTGCGATTTGGGGCAGATCCGTCCATACTTTATGACAACAAGCCACATATTGGTACTGATGTACTTTCAGAAGTAATTGTCAATATGCGTGAGTTTTTGGTTGACAAAGGTGCTACATTTGTATTTGATACCTGTGTAAACAATCTTGATATAGTTTCCCAAAAGCTATTAAGTGTTTACACGGATTCTGACAGTAACAGTAATAGTGAGATAAAGACAGATGTATGCGTTCTGGCACTCGGACACAGCGCCAGAGATACATTTGATATGCTTTACAACAAAGGCTTTGATATGGAGTGCAAGAGCTTTGCAGTCGGCTTTCGCGTGGAGCATCCGCAGCGCATGATAGATGAATCACAGTATGGTATTCAAAAGAAAATCATACTTCCGCCAAGCCCATACAAGGTCACATCCAATTTTCCGAATGGCAGAGGAGTCTATTCATTCTGCATGTGTCCGGGAGGATATGTGGTCAACTCATCGTCAACCGAAAATCACACGGTGGTTAACGGCATGAGCTATCACGACAGAAACAGCAAAAATGCGAACAGTGCCATCATAGTATCTGTTTCGCCGAAGGATTTCGGAGCAGATGATGCCCTCGCCGGAGTGAGATATCAGGAAAAGCTTGAGACAGAAAATTATAAGCGAGGCAATGGTTTAATACCACAGCAGCTTTTCGGTGATTTCTGTGATGACAGATTAACAACAGCATACGGTGATTTTGACTCCTGTACAAAGGGAAGCACAGTCTTTGCAAAGCTGAACGGACTGATGAACGCTGACATGGAGCAGTCGTTCAAGCTTGGAATGGAACATTTTGGTCATCTGATACATGGCTTTGACAGAAAAGATGCAATTTTGTCCGGTATGGAGACACGTACATCTTCTCCGCTTCGCATAAAAAGAGATGAATCCTTTGAGAGCAACATCTCAGGGGTCTACCCTTGCGGAGAGGGCGCAGGCTATGCGGGCGGCATTACATCTGCGGCAATCGACGGCATAAAGGTCGCAGAAGCAATTATTAAAAAATATAGGCCGGATTTTAAATAATATTTATACACATGAATAATATTTATATACATAAAGAGAGGAAATATTCGTGGCAGAAGTATCACCAATGATGCAGCATTATCTGCAGACAAAAGAACAATATAAGGACTGTATTTTATTTTATCGCTTAGGAGACTTCTATGAGATGTTTTTTGACGATGCGATAATGGTTTCAAAGGAGCTTGAGCTTACGCTCACCGGCAAAAACTGCGGACTTGAAGAAAGAGCTCCTATGTGTGGAGTACCGTTTCACGCGGCAGACTCATATATCAACAGACTCGTATCAAACGGTCACAAGGTAGCTATCTGTGAGCAGATGGAGGATCCAAAGCAGGCAAAGGGAATCGTAAAGCGAGAGGTAATCCGTGTTGTGACACCGGGCACAAACACCGATATGGCTTCTTTAGATGAGGCAAAAAACAATTACATAATGTCGATTGTATACACTGAGGACAAATACGGCATAGCGACCTGTGATGTCACAACAGGTGATTTTTTTACGACAGAGGTGGATGCGGAAAGAAAGCTGTTAGATGAGGTGAGCAGATTTAATCCATCGGAAATCATATGTAATGAAGCCTTCTACATGAGCGGAATAGATGTTGACGATATGAAAAACAGACTGTCAATTACTGTTTCAGCACTCGACTCATGGTATTTTTCTGATGGTCTTGCAAATGAGACACTGCTTTCACATTTCCATGTACAGACAATAAATGCTCTGGGGCTTGAGGATTATGAGAGTGGAGTCATAGCTGCCGGCGCCCTGTTAAAGTACCTTTATGAGACGCAGATGAACTCGCTCGACAATATACTTGAGCTTCATCCGTACTCAATAGGCAAATATATGATAATAGACAGCTCATCAAGACGTAATTTGGAGCTTGTAGATACACTTCGTGAAAAGCAAAAGAGAGGCTCACTGCTTTGGGTACTAGACAAGACACGCACGGCTATGGGAGCAAGACTGCTTCGCACCTATGTTGAGCAGCCTCTCATCGAAAAGGCAGAAATAATAAAGCGCCAGAAGCTTATCGAAGCACTTAATGCAAACGAAATCACAAGAGATGAAATCAGGGAATACCTTAATCCTATTTATGACCTTGAGCGTCTCATCACAAGAATCACCTACCAGTCAGCCAATCCGCGCGACCTTATTGCCTTTAGGGATTCTTTAAAAATGCTTCCACCAATAAAGCAGCAGCTTTCAGACATACCTTGTGAGCTTACCGATGAGATTAATGAAGAGTTCGACGAGCTTAAGGATATATATGAGCTTTTACTTTCATCCATTGAGGATGAGCCGCCTATCTCACAGCGTGACGGAGATATCATAAAGGCTGGCTACAACGAGGAGGTTGACCGTCTTCGAGACGCAAAAACCAAGGGAAAGACATGGCTTGCAGAGCTTGAAGCCAGTGAACGTGAAAAAACAGGCATCAAAAACTTAAGAATCAAGTATAACAAGGTATTTGGATATTACCTTGAGGTCACAAACTCTTTCAAGGATATGGTTCCAGATTATTACGTGAGAAAGCAGACACTCACCAATGCAGAGCGCTACATCACACCGGAGCTTAAAGAGCTTGAGGATACCATTCTTGGAGCTGAAGACAGGCTCACATCACTTGAGTATGAGCTGTTTCGTGATGTAAGGAAACAGATTTCCTGCAATGTTTCAAGGATTCAGAAAACAGCCAGAGCTATAGCACAGATTGATGTTTTCGCTTCGCTTGCGCTTGTTGCCAGCCAGAATAATTACTGCAAGCCAAAGATAAATGAAAGCGGAATAATAGACATAAAAAACGGACGTCATCCTGTAGTTGAAAAAATGATTACAAATGACATGTTTATAGAAAACGATACATATCTGGATCAGCACAAAAACAGAATCTCAATCATCACAGGGCCAAACATGGCCGGTAAATCTACCTACATGAGACAGACAGCGCTTATCGTTCTCATGGCACAGATTGGAAGCTTTGTACCTGCACAAACTGCAAATATCGGCATTGTAGACCGTATCTTCACGCGAGTCGGCGCATCTGACGACCTTGCAAGCGGCCAGAGTACATTTATGGTTGAGATGAACGAGGTGGCAAATATACTAAGAAATGCAACCGCAAAATCCCTGCTCATTCTTGATGAGATTGGACGAGGCACGAGTACATTTGACGGACTAAGCATCGCCTGGGCAGTTGTAGAGCACATAAGTAATCCAAAGCTCCTCGGAGCAAAGACGCTTTTTGCAACCCATTATCACGAGCTCACCGAGCTTGAGGGCAAGCTTGACAGTGTAAATAACTATTGCATCGCTGTAAAGGAAAAGGGCGATGATATAGTATTCCTAAGAAAAATCGTAAAGGGCGGAGCTGACAGAAGCTATGGTATACAGGTTGCAAAGCTTGCAGGTCTGCCGGATTCAGTCATAGAGCGTGCCAAGGAAATCGCAGAGCAGCTTGTTGCAAATGATATCACAGATACTGTAAAAAGCATATCCGTTGACACTGGTCACAAGCATAAAAAGGAGCATCTTGACGAGGTTGATATGACACAGATTTCGCTTTTCGACACCGTGAAGGATGATGACATAATTGACGAGCTTCGAAGCATAGACATAGGCAACATGACACCACTTGATGCGTTAAACAAGCTGTATCAGCTCCAGAACAAGGTTAAAAACCGCTGGTAGAAAGGATTAAAATGCCAAATATTGCCATATTAAATCAGGAAACAATAGATAAAATAGCTGCAGGAGAGGTTGTTGAGCGTCCGTGCTCCGTGGTTAAAGAGCTGGTGGAAAATGCCATAGATGCAGGCTCCACAGCCATTACTGTGGAGATAAAGGAGGGTGGAATCTCATTCATCCGTATCACCGACAACGGCTGCGGAATTGAAAGAGACCAGGTTGCAGTTGCATTTTACCGCCACAGCACGAGCAAAATCCGCTCGGCAGAGGATTTACTTACTGTAAAGTCTCTCGGCTTCAGAGGTGAGGCGCTGTCAAGTATCTCGGCCGTTGCCCGCGTTGAGCTTATCACAAAGACATACGATGAGCTCACCGGCACCAGATATGTGATTGAAGGCTCGAAGGAGCTTTCCAACGAGGAAATCGGTGCTCCGGACGGTACTACCTTCATAGTAAAGGATTTGTTTTATAATGTTCCTGCAAGACGTAAGTTTTTAAAGACAGCACAGACAGAGGGCAGCTACATAAGCGATATGGTTGAAAAGCTTGCGCTTTCACATCCTGATATATCGTTTAAGTTCATAAACAATAACCAGACAAAGCTTCATACCTCCGGAAACGGCAACAGAAAGGATATCATATACCATATATTCGGACGCGAGATATCGTCATCACTGCTTGAGGTGAAGCATGAATGTGAATACTTTAAGGTGGAGGGCTTTATAGGAAAGCCTGTTATTACGAGGGGCAACAGAAATTATGAGAATTATTTCATAAATGGCAGGTATGTAAAGAGCAATATATTGTCACGTGCAATAGAGGAGGCATACAAGAGCTTTCTAATGCAGCATCAGTATCCGTTTACAGTGCTTTACTTTACATTTTTCAGTGAACTGGATGTCAACGTGCATCCGACCAAGATGGAGCTTAGGTTCGACAACAACAACGAGATATATGTCGAATTGTGTGACACAATATATGCAATTCTATCCCACAAGGAGATGATTCCCGAGGTGCCTGTAGACAGTACGCCGGCGCCTAAAAAGATAGTGCATGAGTATAAGGAGCCAATACCGGAGCCGTTTGAGAAGAGACGTATCAATGAGGTAAGGGCAGCGGAATCAAGGAGCGTGTACGGACAGAGCGTGACGTCAGCAGTAAAAAATTACTCAGCAACAGAACCTGCTGCAAAAGCGCCTGAGACTTCCACCGCGTATGAACCTGCACAGGTTGTCACCGGCACCCAGCAGACACTCGGCGATTACGACAAGGTTTTTCTTACAGAAAGCTCAAAGAAGCAGTTTTCCATCATAGGCCAGCTCTTTAAGACATACTGGTTAATAGAGTTTGAGGACAAGCTGTACATCATAGACCAGCATGCAGCTCATGAGAAGGTGCTGTATGAAAAAACAATGGCAAGACTTGCCAATAAGGATTTTACATCACAGCGCATAAGCCCTCCGATTGTCATGACTCTTGATGCAAAGGAAAGCGAGATGCTTGAGAAATACAGACCTCAGATAGAACAGTTTGGCTATGAGGTGGAGCATTTTGGTGGCAAGGAATACATGATCAGTGCAATTCCGGATAATTTGTTTAACATAGATATGAAGGATCTGTTTATAGAGATGCTCGATGATTTTTCCAATGCGACAGGCAGACAGACTCCTGATATCATCACGGAAAAGGTCGCATCCATGTCGTGTAAGGCAGCAGTCAAGGGCAATGACAAGCTTACTCTTCCTGAGATAAATGAGCTGATAGATGAGCTTTTGTCACTCGACAATCCTTACAACTGCCCACACGGCAGACCAACCATCATCTCTATGAGCAAATATGAGATAGAAAAGAAATTCAAACGTATCGTATGACAACATACACATTTGGACTGAGGTGCAATATGACACAAAAACCGATGATTGTCCTGACAGGACCGACAGCAGTAGGAAAGACAGCTCTATCGATTGAGCTTGCAAAAAAAATAAATGGTGCTATAATATCCGCGGATTCCATGCAGGTATACAAATACATGGATATAGGCTCTGCGAAGGTTACAGTCGATGAGATGGACGGCATAAAGCACTATCTGATAGATGAGCTTGAGCCATCTGACGAGTTCAATGTATTTATCTTCAAGGATATGGCCAAAAAAGCACTTAATGAGATATACGAAGCAGGAAAGATACCGATAGTTGTCGGCGGCACCGGCTTTTATATCCAGGCACTTTTGTATGACATTGATTTCACAAAGCAGGATGTGGATGAGTCGTACAGAAAAAGCCTTTACGACTTTGCTAACGAGCACGGAAACCATGCACTGCATGAAAAGCTTAAGGATATCGACCCTGCATCCTACGAGAGCATCCATGAGAATAACGTAAAGCGCGTCATCAGGGCAATTGAATACTATCATACCTGCCATGAGCCGATTTCAAAGCACAATGAGACTGAAAGAGCCAGGCAGTCTCCATACAGCTTTGCCTATTTTGTACTGGATGATGTAAGACAAAGGCTTTATGAGCGGATAGATAAGAGAGTTGATATCATGGTTTCAAACGGACTTGTCGATGAGGTGAAAAAGCTAAAGGCAATGGGCTGTACGAGCGATATGGTATCCATGAAGGGCATAGGATATAAGGAAATCCTTGCATATCTTGATGGAGAATATTCACTTGATGAGGCTGTGGACAAGGTGAAGCTTGAGTCAAGGCGTTTTGCAAAGAGACAGCTAACCTGGTTTAGGAGAGAAAAAGATACCATATGGATAGAAAAAAATGAATATTCATATGATAATAATAAAATATTAAATAAAATACAAGAAATTTTAGCAGAAAAGAGGATTATAATTTGTTAGATACCAATGAAGCCATTTACAGGCAGTATGAGACACTTGGAATATCAAAGGAGGTTTTGGATTTCGGAACCTCTGTAGAAAAGGAGCTTAAGGAGCGTTTTGACAAAATAGACACAAATGCTGAGTATAATCAGCTTAAGGTCATAGCCGCCATGCAGAAAAACAAGGTGAGCGCAGAGTGCTTTCAGGCATCAAGCGGCTACGGCTACAATGACCTCGGAAGGGATACACTTGAGAGAGTGTACGCAGACTGTTTTGGCGCAGAAGATGCACTTGTAAGGCCTCAGATTACCTGTGGTACACATGCACTTGCACTTGCACTCATGTCAAACCTGCGTCCGGGCGATGAGCTTTTAAGCCCTGTCGGAAAGCCTTACGATACACTTGAAGAGGTAATAGGCATACGCCCTTCAAAGGGCTCACTTGCTGAGTACGGCATCACATATGCGCAGGTTGATTTACTGCCTGACGGTGAGTTTGACTATGACGGAATAAAGAAAGCCATCAATGAAAAAACGAAGCTTGTCACAATCCAGCGCTCTAAGGGCTATGCTACAAGACCTACACTTTCGGTCAAAAGAATAGGCGAACTCATTGCCTTTGTAAAGAGCATAAAGCCTGATGTGATCTGTATGGTCGATAACTGCTACGGTGAGTTTGTCGAGGAAACAGAGCCTATCCAGGTTGGAGCGGACATGATGGTTGGCTCACTGATCAAAAATCCGGGAGGCGGACTTGCACCAATCGGAGGCTATATTGTCGGCAAAAAGGAATGTGTTGAAAATGCCGCATACCGTCTCACATCTCCGGGGCTTGGCAAGGAGGTTGGAGCCTCACTCGGAGTCATCCAGTCATTTTATCAGGGCTTTTTCCTTGCACCGACTGTCGTAAGCGGAGCATTAAAGGGAGCAATCTTTGCCGCAAAAATCTATGAAAAGCTTGGTTTTAAGGTGGTTCCTGACGGTACTGAAAGCCGCCACGATATCATACAGGCTGTAGAGTTCAATAACCGCGATGCTATGATAGCCTTCTGCGAGGGCATTCAGGCAGCAGCACCTGTAGACAGCTATGTGACCCCTGAGCCATGGGCTATGCCGGGCTATGACAGTGATGTCATCATGGCAGCAGGCGCATTTGTGCAGGGCTCATCCATTGAGCTTTCTGCCGATGGCCCTGTGAAGCCGCCATATGCGGTTTATTTCCAGGGAGGACTCACATGGTACCATGCAAAGCTTGGAATTTTGATGTCTTTACAAAAACTTTATGAGAGAAATCTTGTTAAGCTTGATTAGGTGTGCTACAATTAACTGAAAACTTTGCTTAAATCCGTTGTCAATCGCCTGGGAGAAGCGAAAGGGATTAATGCATAATAACAAAACAATTAAAAATCTGCCGGCTTCAGAGCGACCATATGAGAAATTTTTATCGCTTGGAGCATCAGGCCTGTCAGACGCTGATTTACTTGCCATCATTATAAAGACCGGCACAAAAGACAAGACTGTGATTGATATTGCGCAGGACATACTTTCCGGCAAGCATGGCAATCTGCTCAATCTCTATGAGATGTCCTATGAGGAGCTTCTTAGTATCCCCGGGATAGGGCAGATAAAAGCTATACAGCTTAAGGCGATAGCAGAGCTGTCGCTTCGCATAGCAAAGACCAAAAAGGTTCAGAGCATCAGAATGAATAATCCTCATACAATAGCTGACTACTATATGGAGCAGATGAGGCATCTCACAAATGAAGTCGTCATTTGTGCCTATTTTGATGTAAAAAGCAGATTCTTAGGAGACAAGTTCATATCCAAGGGTTCACTAAGCTCATCTGTAGTGGACGTAGGCTCCATCATCAGGACCGCCCTGGACAAAAATGCATCAAAACTTGTTTTATTGCACAATCATCCAAGCGGAGATTGTACTCCCAGCAGAAATGATATTGCTGTCACAGACAGATTAATTGAGGGCTCAGGGATTTTTTCCATAGAGCTTTGTGACCATATCATAATCGGAGATAACGAATATTATAGCTTCTATGAAAATAAACTTATATAAACAGAAGACGAGGTAGAATTATTATGAGCAACAACGTTTACGGAATTGATCTGGGAACAAACAATTTCAAGGTATACTCAAAGGCTACAGGCAAGACAATGCTTGAGAAAAACACAATAGCCGTAATAGACAAAAATCAGATATATGCATATGGAGACCGCGCATATGCCATGTATGAAAAGGCGCCTGAGACAATCAACGTCATATTTCCTGTTGTAGAGGGAGTTATTGCTGACTATAATCTGCTTCAGACTATGATTTTTGACTTTTTGGAGCACAAGACAAAGGCACGTATCAAAAATGCCGAGTTCATCATCGCTGTGCCGACAGATATCACAGATGTAGAGAAAAGAGCATTCTACGAGCTCTTCTATAAGAGCAAATCAAAGCCTAAAAAGGTCATGCTCTGTGAGAAGCCTATCGCTGATGCTGTAGGTCTTGGAATAGATGTAAACGAGCCAACCGGTGTCATGATAGTAGATATGGGCGCTGACACAACAGAGACATCCGTTATTTCACTCGGTGGCCTGGTGCTTAGTGACCTGCTTCATTTCGGTGGCAACAGACTTGACGAGTCAATTATCTCCTTTGTGCGAAAGGAGTTCAATCTTGTAATCGGACAAAAGACTGCAAAGCTGTTGAAGGAGACTATAGGCTCTGCACTTCTGGGAAGAGAAGACAGTATGGTCGTAGTGGGTCGTGATGTGGTAAGCGGCCTGCCTATTGAGATGGAAATTGGTTCAAAGATCGTTTACGAGGCTATGAAGTCAAACCTTGAGTCTATATGCACATCAATAAAAATGATTCTTGAGAAGACTCCGCCTGAGCTTGCAAAGGATATCATCCATTCAGGCATTTATATCACAGGAGGCGGCTCACAGCTTGCAGGACTTGACCAGCTCTTTGAACAGATTACAGGTATAAAGGTCATCTGCTCAGAATGTCCTGAGGAGAGTGCAGTACGCGGACTCGTACAAATAGTTTCTGATTCAAAATATAAGAGACTTCCGTTCAGCATCAAAAAATAATAACCGAGGTTAACATGAGTAAGAATTTTCGCAATCGAAAGAGAAAGCACAATAAAAAGCTGCCTGCAAGATACACACTGTTGATTATGACAGCAGTCTGCTTTGTGACCATGCTGTTAAGCCTTACCTTAAATATCTCCGGTGGTCCTTTAAAGACTGCTGCCGGATATGTATTCATCCCAATGCAGAAGGGTATAAACAGCTTTGGAATCCACATTTCAGATAAGGTTACAGAAATACGCACATTAAAAAATGTCAAGGCTGAGAATAAAAAGCTCAAGGCCGAGGTAGAAGAGCTTACAACACAGCTCACAACAAACAAACTTGAACAGTATGAGCTTGAAAATTACAGACAGCTTCTGGATTTGGATGCCAAATATCCATCATATCCCAAGGTCGCTGCCAGTGTCATAGCAAAGGACAGCGGAAACTGGTTTTCTACCTTTACTATCGACAAAGGAAAAAAGGATGGAGTGGACGTAGGCATGAATGTGCTTGCGGGAAGCGGACTTGTAGGTATTGTTACCGATGCTGGCGATAATTTTGCCAAGGTACGCTGTATCATAGATGATGCCAGCAAAGTCAGTGGCATGGTTTCCACCACGGAGGACAACCTCACCGTCAGTGGCAATATAAAAACCATGAACGATGACAAGGTAATTACCTTTACTGAGTTAAAGGATGACGACAACAAGGTGAAAGAGGGCGATCCTGTTGTTACCTCATACGTGTCAGACCGTTACCAGCAGGGCATACTGATTGGCTATGTGACAAAAATCGAAAATAATTCCAACAATCTGACAAAATCCGGCACTATCACACCGGTTGTAGATTTTGAGCATATCGAAAATGTCATGGTCATAACACAGCTTAAGCAGACCGGTGACACTAAAACAGCTGACGACACCGAAAGTACAGAAACAGCCGGTGACAGCCAGACTGAAAATTCAACTGAAAATAAGTAAGGAGCAGCATGAGACGTAGAATTGTTTTATTTATAATAATAACTTTATGCTTTGTATTGCAGACCACGCTGTTTAAGACTCTTTCCTTTGCCAATATCTCACCAAACCTGTTGATTATAGCCGTATCATCCTTTGGCTTTATGCGTGGCAAAAAGGAAGGACTGTGGGTAGGCTTCTTTTGCGGCCTGCTTATTGACATATTTTGCGGAAATTATATAGGACTGTATGCTTTAATATATATGTATATCGGTTTTATCAATGGATTATTCCAGAAAAGATTCTATCCTGACGATATAAAGCTTCCTATGCTTCTGATAGGAGGCAGCGATTTGTTTTACAATCTGGTAGTATACTTTTTCATGTTTTTACTGCGTGGCAGATTTAGCTTTTTGTACTATCTGAAGTCAATTATCATACCTGAATTTGTATACACAATGGTTATCAGTATACTTTTGTATCTGGTATTTCTTAAGGTAAACCAGAAGCTGGAAGCATACGAGAAAAGGAGAGCAAAGAAATTTGATTTATGATATAAAAGATTTTCTGAAGAAATTTTTCAGCTCAAGACTTTTTGTATTGGCAGCAGTAATTATTCTCATGTTTGTCCTGCTTGCCGAAAGAGTCTTTACCCTTCAGATTATTAAAGGTGCGGATTATCAGAAAAACTTCATAATGCTGATTAAAAAGCCGCTGTCCATAGAGGCATCAAGAGGCAATATATACGATGTAAATGGTGAGCTGCTTGCTTACAATCAGCTTGCATACTCTGTAGTCATCTCAGACAACGGCAGCTATTCATCTACGAAGGAGCACAATCGTCTTTTAAACAAAGAGCTTAATGAAATTATCAATGTGATAAAAAACAATGGCGGCTCCATATATAATGATTTTCCGGTTGTTTTAAACGATGATGGTACATACAGCTTTACATTCACATCTGAAACCTCAAAAAAGAGATTTCTGTCAGATGTGTTCGGAAAGAAATATGATAAGCTCGAATACAATAAAGCACTTGGATTTGACGAGGCAAATGCCAGCGCCCAGAATATTATTGATTTTCTAAGCTCTGACCAGAATGAATGCTTTGATATAAGCAGCAAGTATGATACACAGGCCACTTATGATATTGTAGTGATGAGATATGCCATAAAACAGAACCGATTCACTAAATACAAAACCACTACTATAGCAAAGGATGTAAATGATTCGATAGTAGCATATGTCAATGAGCATTCAGATACTCTTACCGGCATATCAATTGAAGAGGATACCATCCGCAAGTACAACTATCCTGAATATATTTCATCGCTCATAGGATACACAGGCAAGATATCTACCGACGAGTATAATGAGCTGTCAAAGGATGATGACTCATATACACAAAATGATATGGTAGGTAAGTCAGGCTTAGAGCAGTACTATGAGAGCTATCTGCGAGGCAAAAACGGTGAAAAACAGGTCTATGTAAACAATGTCGGTAAGATAAACGAGGTAATAAGTCAGAAGAATCCTGTTTCCGGAAATGATGTCTACTTAAGTATTGACATCAAGCTGCAGGAGGCCACATACAAGCTGTTAGAGCAGGAGATAGCCGGAATTGTTTACTCAAAAATAAAATCCGGTGAAATACCTATAAGTGATGTTTACTTTGCACTGATCAACAACAATGTAGTTGACCTGACACATTTCAATGCATCAGATGCATCAGCAACTGAGCAGGCTATATACAATTCCTTCAGCGGTCAGCTGCAGGATGCATTATCCACTATTGACAGCGAGCTTGAAAGTGGTACCTCAGGCACTGCTTCCATGTCGGAGCAGACACTTGATTATTTTACATGTGTTATGTCAGTGCTAAACGATGATGGACTGCTGTTGAACAAACAGATAGATACCTCTGATTCCACATATGCCTCATGGAAGGCTGGCACACTCTCACCGCGTGATTATCTCAAATACTGCATTTCAAAGCAGTGGATAGACATCACAAAGCTTGATGTGGACCAGAAGTATGCTGATTCAAGCGAGATTTACACAGCACTCTGCTCGTATATCAGGGATGCCATGACTGACAATAAAGACTTTGCCAAAATTATATACAAATATATGGTAAATTCCGGGGCGGTCACTGGACAGCAGCTGTGCCTTCTGCTTTTTGACCAGGGTGTACTCGATTATGACGATGCAACAGTAAGCAACATTGCTAATGGCTCCATCAGTCCATATGCATTTCTTATGGATAAAATAAACAATATAGAGATAACACCTGCACAGCTTGCCCTTGACCCATGTACAGCTGTCTCTTATACACATCTCCGAGCCCACGAGACATGCGCAGATCTCGTATG
>ENA-OZMP01000322-OZMP01000322.1-human-gut-metagenome-genome-assembly--contig:-NODE-322-length-13829-cov-5.572310_pt1 | contig 13829 bp, 5 predicted proteins | sample MGYA00244191_ERZ653817 | MGnify/ENA primary metagenome ERZ653817 (study PRJEB26926, sample SAMN06164702) | human gut metagenome | biome: ENVO:00009003; feature: ENVO:2100002; material: ENVO:00002003...
ATACGAGATCTGCGCATGTCTCGTGGGCTCGGAGATGTGTATAAGAGACAGTCGAGAAGCAGTGGGCCGTACGCCGGGGCGACTGGAAGCTGATCTGCAATGCGATCGACGTGTTGCCCAACGACAGGAACAAGACGCTCGAAGGGCTGTACCTGATCAACCTGAAGATCGACCGCACCGAATCGGAGAACCTGATCGACAGGTACCCCGAAAAGGCGCAGGAGCTGCTCGCGCTGCGCAGGGCCTACGAGGCTTCGCTGGGGAAGGACAAGGAGTAAATCCCGCCCCGCCCTCGGTCGTGGGGCGGATGCACGCCGCCACCGGGGAGCATCCGGATAAAACAAGGGGAGGCCGCATCGGCCTCCCCTTCACTTGTTTGCAGCCTGCCCGGATCAGTTCGGGCGCAGTACGACCTTGCGCGTCTGCGGCTTGTTGATCTCGTAGATGGTCTCCACGAGCAGTTCCATCTGCTGCGCGCGTGCCTCGCGGACATGCGGGAGCATGAGCTTGGCGTAGTTTTCGCGGTGGATCTGGAGCCAGATGTTCTTTCCTTTTTCCGCGTCGAGCACGCTCACGGCATGTGCGTCGTTGGCGTCGAGCAGCCCCTTGTTCTGAAAGAAATCGTACTGCACCCAGGCGTAGTCGCGGAAGTTGCGTTCGATTTCCCAGCGGTATTCGTTCAGGTGCATCACCTCCATCGCCTGCCGGTACTGCGGCGTCTGCAGCTCCGCGAGGTTGATGCCTTCGCCCAGCTGTTTGCCGCTCCAGGTGCCGATCCGCTCGCCGTCGATGTAAAGCGTGTAGTCGCCTTTCAGCCCCTTGACGGTCAGCATTTCGCGGTTCATCTCCTCGATGAAGGGAACCAGCTTCGTGGCCTCGGCCTGGCTGCGCTTGGATCCCATCCCGTGCGTCAGGGTGTCGAGCGGGTAGGGCAGGGCTTCGGCCAGGTAGTCGAACGAGATTTCGCGGCCGTTCCTGCGCAGGCCGGTGATTTCGCAGTTGCCAGCCTTGAGAACCTTCGCCTTCGCCGCGTCGATTTGCACGTCGGCCACCTCTCTGCCGGCAAAGCCCTGTGCCTTGAGGTAGAGGTAGGCCATTACCATGTGCCCGTCGTTGTCCGGATGGATGCGGTCGCCCATCGACAGCGAGAACGAAGGTTGTCCGGCCTGCACGCGCCGGCCGATTTCGACCATCGGGGCGCTGAAATCCACGAATTCCCAGCCGTTGGCTGCGGCCGACTCCTTCTGGAACCCGACGACGCGATCCATCACGGCGTTCTTGCCCTGCAGCGGGGCGTTGTTCTCGATTTGGGCCGTTTCGTCGTAGGGCGAACCCCCGAGCATCACGACCCGCACGCCGTCGAGGGTTTGCAGGCGCTTCTCCATCTTCTTGAAGTTGTCGTAGCACTCCCGGTATTTCTTTTCGCCGAATGCCCCGGCATCGTCGCCGTTGTATTCCATGTAGCCCGTGTCGTTCATGCCGAAGGTCACGGTCAGCACCGTGGGGCGTTTGCTGAGAACGTCGCCGTCCAGGCGCTTGTACATGTCGCCTGCGGTCTCGCCGCCGATGCCGGCGTTCATCACCCGCAGATCCATGTACGGGAAGCGGGTCATGTAATAGAGCCAGATGTAGGAGTGGTAGTGGCCGCCGTCGGTGATGCTGTTGCCGAGGAATACGGCGCGGTCGCCGTCCTTGAACGGCGCTACGGTCTGCGCCGCGGCGGAAGCGCACATGCAGAGCGCCGCCGCAAGGGATAGAAGGATTCTTTTCATGGTTATGCGGTTTGTTGTGTTTTGGTGAGCGGATTTATTCGTACGAGGGCGGCAGTTGTGTCCGGCCCCAGTTCCCGGACGGTTTGGCCGAGGTCGTATATTCCAGCGTCGCGCCGTTGCGGAGCGCATCCCAGCCGATCCATGTGCTGCCGTAGGGTTTCCCGTCGAGTTTGAGCGCCGTGGTGTAGATCCGTTTCTCCGAGCCCCCGGTGATGGTGATGTCGCCGTGCTTGAGGTGGATGACCACCTTGTCGAAGATGGGGGTGTTGAGCGTGAAGCCGCCTACGCCGGGGATCATGGGGTAGAGCCCCGTGCATGCGAAGACGTACCAGGCTCCCATCGTGCCCAGGTCGTCGTTGCCCGGCAGCCCGTCGGGGGCGCTCGTGTACTGCTCGTTGAGGATGCGGTTGATGACCTTCGAGGTCTTGTCCGGCCGTCCGAGCCAGTTGTAGACCCACGGGATATGGAAGCTCGGCTCGTTGCCCGAGGCGAACCACGGGTCGTTGTACCCCGCGTCGAGGCGCACGAAGAATTCGTCGAGCCGCTTTTCGGCCGCGGCCTTGCCGCCCATCGTTTCGATCAGCCCCGCTAGGTCGTAGGGCACCATCCAGAAATAGTTTTTATAGGTCGATTCGCGCCAGTCTTCGCCGAGCGGTTTCCACGACCCGTCGGCATTGCGCGACTGCAGCCAGCCGGTCTGGGGGTTGTAGAGGTTTTTCCACGAGCGGGCGTAGTGGAAATAGCGCCAGCTGGCGAATTCGTCGCCGCAGGCGTGCAGCGCGAACTGCCCGATGGCGAAGTCCGACGAGGTGTATTCGAGCTGCTCCGAAGCGTTGTAGTACCCCTTTTCGAGGTATTGTTTCAAGCCCGGGCGCTCCTCCACGTCCTGCGATTTGGCACCCGGCACCTCGGCGTTCCTGCGCATGATCTGGAACAGCGGGAAGGGGTCGTAGTCCTGTGCGCCGAACGCCCAGGCGTTTGCGATCAGGATCGGCGTGGGGTCGCCCTGCATGATGCCGGTCTCGATGTTGGCCATCACCCAGCGGGGAAAGGCGCCGCCCGACTGCTCGGCGAAATGCTGGTGCGAGAGTACCACGTCGGACGCCACGTCGGGCGCCAGCATCGAGAGCAGCTGGATCTGCGTGCGGTAGGTATCCCAGTTGCTGAACGAGGTGTACTGCTTCGAACGGCTTCGGTGCACCCGGAAATCGGCGCCCATGTACTCGCCGTTCACGTCGCTGCATACGTTGGGGTGGATCAATACGCGGTAGAAGTGCGTGTAGAACTGGGTCGTGCGGTCGGGGTCGGTGCCTTCGGCCTCGATCAGCCCCAGGTAGTCGTTCCACCTCCGTTCGGCGGCGTGCTGCACAGCCGCGAAATCCCACCCGGCGTTTTCGGCCGCGAGGTTTGCGCGGGCGTTCTCCACCGAGACGTACGAAACGCCGATCTTGTACTGTACGTTGCGGTTCTCGGTGAGGTCGAACGTGAAGTAGACGCCCGATTCGCCCCCCTCGGCGAAACGTCCGCCGGGGGTGAGCCGATCCTCTTTCCAGATGCCCGTCGTGACGGCCCGCGCGTCGAACTCGGCGACGAAGTAGACCTTGTACGGGGTGCGTACGCCGCAGAAGCTGCCGCCTTCGGCGTAGCCCTCGCAGCTGTTGGGGCCGGTGATGACGACGGCGGCCTGTTCGATCGGCGTGGCGGCGATGCCCGCGCCGATGATCACGGTGCCGAACGCCTCCTCCGCGGGGTATTCATAGCGGGCCATGCCCGTGCGCTCGGTGACGGTGAGCCGCGCCTTGACCGCCTCCTGCACGGTGGCTTCGTAGTAGCCGGCATGGCCCTGTTCGCCGCAGATGCCGACCCGGTAGTCGAGGATGTTTTCGGGCGAAGAGTCGAGTTTCCCCGTTACGGGGAAGGTCGGGAAATTACCCATGTGGCTGCACCCGCCGCCGCTCAACTGGTTGATGACGAACCCGCCCCGCTTGGCGAAATAGGTCGGCGTGAACTGTACCATGCCGAACGGGTAAGTCGCCCCGGGATAGAGGTAACCCGAGGTCAGCCCCACGCCCCGGGTGCCGATCAGCGTGTTGACCTTGTGCGCGTAGCTGTCGCTTTGCTGCCCGCAGGCGCTGCCGGCCCCGAGTAAGAGGGCCGCCAGCGACAGGGATATTGTTTTCAGGGATTTGAACATGTCCTTCTGAATTTCGGTTGTCGATCGGTTCATTCGGGTTTGGAAAGCGAGAAGGGAGCCGCATCCTTGCCCGTGCCGCGCTCCTTGTTGGGCTCGGGGCCCATTACCAGGCGCATGACGCCGCCGTCGGCGATGTCCTTGTAGGTGATGTAATTCTTGTCGAGCGGCTTGCCGTTGAGCGTCGCGGACTGGATATAGACGTTCTGCTGCGAGTTGCCGTCGGCCTCGATGACGAACTTCCGGCCGTCCTCCATCGTGATGGTCGCCTTGCGGAACACGGGGCTGCCCAATACGTACTGGTCGGTGCCGGGGCAGACGCTGTAAATGCCCAGCGAGCTCAAAATATACCACGAGGACATGCCGCCCTGGTCTTCGTCGCCCGGATAGCCGCGCTCCGAGGAGTTGTAGAGCCGCCCGGTGATCTGCCGCGACCAGTATTGGGTCTTCCACGGCTGGCCGGCGTAGCTGTACAGGTAGATCATATGCTGGATGGGCTGGTTGCCGTGGGCGTACTGCCCCATGCCGGCCAGTTCCATCTCCTTCATCTCGTGGATCATGCCGCCGTAGGTGCCCGGACGGATGACGTTCGGCACGGCGAATACCGAGTCGATCTTGGCGGTGAACGCCTCGTCGCTGCCGTAGAGGTTGATGAGCCCCTGCACGTCGTGGAATACCGACCAGTTATAGTGCCAGGCGTTGCCTTCGCAGTAGGGGCCGCCCCACTCGTAGGGGTCGAAGGGTGCGAGCCAGTTGCCGTCCTTGAGGCGGCCGCGCATGAAGCCCGACTCCTTGTCGAAGACGTTGCGGTAGTTATACATCACGCGTGAGAAGATCTCCTCGTAGAACTTGTTGCCGGTCATGCGCGCCAGTTGGTAGCCGCAGAAATCGTCGTAGGCGTATTCGAGCGTCTGTGCCGTCGAGCCCATCGACTCGGGGTAGGAGACGTATCCCAGCTGCCAGTACTCCTTCCATCCCGCGCGGCCGTTGGCACCGCCCCACGGGCCTTTGTTCATCGCCTCCTTGGCGTAGGCTTCCAGCGCCTTCTGGGGGTCGAACGTGCGGATGCCTTTGGCCCATGCGTCGGCGAGCAGCGAAATGGCGTGGTTGCCGATCATGCCTCCCGTCTCGCCGGGCGCCGACCACGAAGGCAGCCAGCCGCACTGCTCCTGTGCCGCCAGCAGGGCGTTCATGTAGCGTCCCTGCATCGTCGGGTGCAGGATGTTGGTCAGCGGGAACTGCGAACGGAACGTATCCCAGAAACCGTTGTCGGTATACATGTAGCCGGCGTGTACCTTGCCGTCGTAGGGGCTGTAATAGTAGGGGTTGCCCTCGGCGTCGCGTTCGTAGAACTTGCGCGAGAAGAGGTTGGCGCGGAACAGGCACGAATAGAAGGTGCGGATCTCCTCGTCGGTGCCGCCTTCGACCGCGATGCGGCCCAGCAGGGCGTTCCACGTCTCGGCGCCGCGTTTTTTGGTCGCTTCGAGGTTCTTGTCGGCGCCCAGTTCGCGGTCGAGCGTGAGCAGCGCCTGCTCGGGGCTGATGTAGGACGAGGCGGCCTTGGCCTGCACTTTGGTGCCGGCCTTGAAGCGCACGTAGGCCCCGTAGCCCTTGCCTTCGCCCTCGGTCATGCCCGGGAAGCGTTCGTCATGCTCGTTCTCCCAGAGCCCGTACTCCTCGAACGGCCGGTCGAACTGGATGACGAAATAGTTGCGGAAGGTTTCGGGGTGGTTGACGAAACGCTGGTTGTTCACCCACCCCGAGATCTGACGTTTGGCGGGGTCGATCTTCATTCCGCTCATGGCGAAATAGCCGTCCAGCACCAGGTAGGCGTCGCCTTTCCGGGGATAGGTGAAGCGCAGGTGCACGCCGCGCGTGGTGGGTGCCATTTCGGTGGTGATGCCGTTGTCGAGCGTCACCCGGTAATAGTGCGGTTTGGCGATCTCGTTGGCGTGGCTGAATTTCGATGCACGCGCGTCCTCGTTTACGACCAGCTCCCCGACCTCGGGCATGAGCGAATAGACCGCATAGTCGCTCATCCACGGGCTGCACTGGTGCGCCTGTTGGAATCCGCGGATCTTGTCGACCGAGTACTGGTATTTCCAGCCTTCGCCGTTAGGGCCGGTCTGTGCGCCCCAGGTGTGCATCCCGTAGGGCATGCCGGTCGTGGCGTAAGTGTTGCCGTAGCTCAGTTCGAATTTCGAGTCGGTGCCCTGCAGCGTATTCACGTATTGCACGTAGTCCTGTTTCTGCGCGAAGGCGGCCGACAGCGAGCAGAGGCCGAAGAGGCCTGCCGCGGCGATCCGCCTGAGCGATGACCGCAGCCGGCTGCGGTCTTTGTTGACGGTGTTTTCCATAGGTTTGTCGTCTGTTATTAATGATATGATTAGGTTCGTCCTGTTGTTGCCTATATGCCCCACCGGGTGTTGGGGGTGTCGCCCATGTAGAGTTCGAGCGTCCCTCCGGCCGCAATGTCGGCGAAGTCGATGTGGGATGCCGTGTGCTCCCTGCCGTTGAGCACCGCCCGCTGTATGTAGACGTTCGAGGGGCTGTTCCCGTGCGCCACGACGGTGAATGTCCCGCCCGGTGCGTAGGCCGGGTCGAGGCGCAGTTCGATGCGGTCGAAGACGGGGCTGGTGATCTCCACCCGCGTGTCGCCCGGGCAGGCGGGATGCAGGCCCGCGGCCGCGAGCACGTACCAGGCCGACATCTGTCCGGCGTCCTCGTTGCCCACGATCCCCTCGACCTTGTCGGCGTAGGCCTTTTCGCAGATATGGCGCGTCCATTTCTGGGTCTGCCACGGCTGCCCGAGCCGGTTGAAGAGGAACGGCACGAGGTGGACGGGTTCGTTGGCGTGGTTGTAGTAGTCGTTCCAGAGCATGTCCGACGGGGTTTTGTCGAAGAACTCCGTGAGGTCGCGCAGGACGGCTTCGCGCCCGCCCATGAGCGATACCATGCCCTCGACGTCGTGCGGCACGAACCATCCCTGCTGATAGGGGTTCGACTCGATGCAGCCGTACCACTCGGTGGTGCGGGCGTTCTCGGGCCACGGCTCCCACCCTCCGTCGGCGCGGCGCGGGCGGAACCACCCCTTCTCCCGGTCGAAGATATTGCGGTAGGCCTGCCCTTTGGCGGCGTAGAGGGCGGCGTCTTCCCGCTTGCCCAGCTGCGTGGCCAGGCGCGAGATGCACCAGTCGGTGTAGGCGTATTCGAGCGTGTGCGAAATGCACAGCTCCGAGGGGGTGTAGCCCAGCGGGTCGTTGCCGAAACGCTTCGAGGAGTTCACGGCATAGCGGTAGGCCTTCTCGACGTCGTAGCTGCGGATGCCCTTGGCATAGGCGTCGGCCAGTACCGACAGCGCCGGGTTGCCCAGCATGCAGCCCGAGTAGGCGTTGACGATCTCCCAGCGCTCGAAATAGCCGCGCCCGCTCTCATCGGCCATCGTGACGAGCGAATTCACGAGGTCGCTGACCAGCTGCGGGTTGATGATGGTCTGCAACGGCATCTGGCTGCGGAACACGTCCCAGCCGCTGAAGATCGTGCGTTTGGTGAACCTGCCTCCCGTGGTATGGATTCTGCCGTCCGCTCCCGGGTAGCGCCCGTCGGCGTCGGTGTAGATGCGGGGGTCGATCATCGTGTGGTAGAGCGCCGTGTAGAAGATCGTCTTTTGCCGGTCGCTGCCCCCGTCGATGCGGATGCGCGCCAGCTCCCGGTTCCACAGCTCGCGCGCCTCGCGGGCAACCCGGTCGAACGCCTTGCCGGCGATCTCCGCCTCGAAATTCTTCCGGGCGCCCTCCATGTCGACGAACGAGATGCCCGCGCGGAGGACGACCTGCTCGTCCTGCCGCGTCCCGAATTCGGTGTAGAAGCCGATGTGCTTGCCTTCGATGCGGTCGATGCCCGTGACGACGGGCGCCGCGGCTACGCGCTGCAGGTAGGGGACGCTGACCACCTCGTCGCGCTTGCGTACCCAGTCGTCGGGGATGTCGGCGCTCCAGAACCCGTAGTTTTCCATCGGCTTGTCCACCTGCGCGTAGAAATAGACCGTATAGTCGGCCTGTCCCTCGCCGTTGCCCCAGCCGCCCGTGGCGGGGGTGCATTTCATCCACCCGGCGATGGTGTGCTTGTCCACCACCTCGATGTATTGCCGCTCGGCCGTGCCGCCGACGCGGCGCGCCAGGTCGATTTGGATGCGCGACTGTTCGCCCTCGGGAAAGGTGAAGCGCAGGATGCCGCAGTGCGGGGTGGCCGAACTTTCGGCACGGATGCCGTAGTCGGTCAGCAGGGCGCTGTAATACCCCGCACGGGCGGTTTCCGTGGCCTTGTCGTAACGGGAACGGTAACCCCCGATCGAGCCGTCCTCTTTGCCTGCGATCTTTTGCAGCGGGCCCGTGGTCGGCATGACCAGCAGGTTGCCCAGGTCGCCGAACCAGCCTACGCCGCTCATCTGCGTGAAGGCGAAGCCTTCGATGGTCGTGTGTTCGTAGCTATACCCGGGGCTGTTGTCCCCGCCCGTGATGGTGTTGGGGCTGACCTGCACCATGCCGTAGGGGGTTGTCGCCCCGGGGAAGGTCTTGCCCAGCCCGTGGTAGACGCCCGCGGCGCTCGTGCTGGTGCTCGCCCCGATGAAGGGGTTCACGTAGTCGGCCGGCGAGAAGCTGCCCGTGTCGCCCTGCGCGGCCGCGGAGCAGCCGGTGAGCCCCATGGACGGGCAGCATAATAAGAGGAAGAGTAAGGTCTTGGGAATGTTGCGGTAGTGCATGGCTTGGTCTTATTTTGTCAGTCGAAGGGTTTTCAGTCCGAAGCGGGGCATCGCCACCTCGATTTCCGATACGCCGCCCCGCTTGCGGATGGCGCAGGCGGCCGTCGCGTTCCCGTTCAGGTCGGTCTGCTCGACCTTCGAAAGCGGGAAGGCGAACCTGATTTTCTGCGGGGTGCCGTCGCCGTCGGCGTTGAACAGGCGCACGACGATTTGTTCCCCGTCGAGATAGGCGGCCGAAATCTCGTAGCCCGTACCCGCGGCGTCGATCAGCGAGGCTTCGTCCGCGGCGGCCTGCGCAAGGAACGTGCAGAGCAGCGGTTCGTTCCAGCGCCGGTTCTCCTCCTGGATGCCTGCGGCGTCCCATGCCCTGCGGTGGGGCACGACGGCGAAGCGTATGTGCGTCGGGCCGTCGACGGGGTAGTCGCGTCCCCAGAGCCCGTTGCCGGAGAATTGCACCGTAAGTCCCAGCGGGGCGTCTGTGCCGTAGGAATAGGAGGTCGTGTGGTCGGAGAGCAGCGCCAGGCCGTAGCCGCCGTCCCGTTCCGCGAGGTCTACCCAGTGCAGGATGATGTTGTGCTTGATGTTGTCCCAGGTCGTGAAGTGGGTGTTCTCCAGCGTGCTTTTGCAGACGTCGAAAGGTGCGTCCTTGTACAGCGCGGGGGCGTCCAGGGCGGCCGGGAAGAGGATGTTGAGGTTGAAGCGGTCGTCGTAGAACGCCCTGTGGTTGTTGGCGAAGGCGTCTTTCTGGCGGAATGCGCCGATGCCGACGTTATGCTGCCAGTCGATCTTCAGGTCGAAGCCGATTTTCCGCTCGCCCTTGCGGAGCGTGATCGTCTGCGTGAAGGGATGCGTGTCGATCCGGCCGCTGATGCGGACGCTTTTTTCCAGCTCGTTGTCGCAGAGTACGGTCACGGTGGCCGGGGAGTGCGCCGAGGAGTGGAACTGCCCCTGGTCGTAGAAGAATCCCCGCAACTCGCCGAAGGCGAATTCGTGCTGTGGGTCGGCGAATTCCTTCCCGCCCTCCTTTTTTGCGACGAGGCTCGAGATGGTGCCTCCGCGCGCGGGGTCGATCACGATCCGGTACATGTCGTTTTCGAGGATGTACCGGCCCGTCTGTGCCTGTGCCTCGCGGGGTGCCGTTGCGGCCGCGTCGCCGGATGTCTTTTTTACAATATAGGTCGTGTAACCGAATGCCGGGACGGAGGCTTCGAACAGGAGCCGCCGCCCGCCGTCAGCCGGGACGATGGCGTGCGGAACCCGTTTGCCTTTGGCGTTTGTCACTGCCAGCTCCCCGTCGCCGAGGCCTTCGGGCAGCGTCGCCGACACCGTTTCGCGGCGGGGGCTGCCGAGCGTGTTGCAGACGCGCAGGCGGATCTCCACGCCGCCGTCGCCCGGTGCCGCGAAGCTTTGCAGCGCATCGGCGATCACCCCGTCGCACAGCGAGTCGGTGGCGGCCGTCCAGCGGCGAATGTGCTGCGCCCATGTCCCCTGCCTGTTGAGCCCGTTGTAGGGTACGATCCACGAGTCGTGGTGCTGGGCGAGCATCAGCGTCCGCCAGCCCTCGTCGAGCGTTGCCTGCCCGTAGCGGTAGCCGTTCGCCAGGTTGGCGATGACCCCCGCCTTTTCGGCCCTGACGAGCTTGTTCTCCGATTCGCGCACCTGCTGCGCGATGCGCTGCAAGACCTGGCTGCCCCACATGAGGCTTACGCGGACGTCTTCCTGCGGCATGCGGTAGTCGTCGGAGCTCCTGCCGTCGGTCACCCGTTCGAAATACTCCCGCCACGTGACGTAGACCGAGTTGTTGCGGATGCTGTCGCCCGACCCGATCCAGGGGCCGTATTTCCATCCCGCATCCTGGTAGCACATCCCCACCGGGTGGGCGATGCCGTATGCGATGCAGGCGTCGAGGTACTCCTTCTCATTGCCCCATGCCGTAGTCTGCCACACCGAGTTTTTCTGGAGCTCTTCGCAGGCATGGCGTGGCGAAGTGAGGATCGAACTGCCGTCGGGGCCGATCCAGTTGACCAGTTCGCCGCCGTAGGGCGCCGTGTACCCGCCCCAGCAGGTATTCGGACACTTCAGGGAAGCGTATTTGAACCCGTAGAGTTTCAGTATCTGCGGCAGGCAGCTGGTGAAGCACGGCTCCTCGACGGAGTAGGTGACGAACTCCACGTCGGGGAAATGGCTGCGGATCTTCCGCATGCCGTATCCGAACTGCCGGATGATGCTTTCGCCCGAGATGTTGTAGCAGTAGGGCTGGGCATAGGACGGGTTGGTGAATTCGACGCGCCTGTCGGCGGCGATCGCCTTGAACCGGGCGTAGTCGGCCGGCGTACGCACCTCGACGGTGTCCCATGTCTCGGGTTCGATCTCCAGCCCGATCCTCCATTCGGGATGCGCGGCCAGCTGGTCGGTGATGAAGCGGGTTTTCCAGGCGACCGGGTAGTGGCCGTAGATGCCCCCGTGGTATCCGTCGACGAAATAAACCCGTTGCTGCGAGCGGACGGGGGTGCCCGATGCGAGCAGGAGCAGGGCCAGGCACAGCGCCGTTATGGATTTCTGCTTCCGGTGCGATGTGCCGCGCCGCATATCCCCTGTCCTTCCGAAGATCGTCCGGGCTGCCTTGCAGACGGATGCAAACCCGTTGTAAAATGAGTCCATGGTCGTATTTAAGTTTGGTTTGTAGGTTTCGGAACATTGCGTAATTCCACTTTTACAAAGTAAATTAATAAATATGTAACCCGGGATTATATCCCGGGTATGTTAGAGGCAAAGTAAATATACTTTTTTGGGAAGATGTTTGTAAACAGCAATTTATGCGTTTGGATCCCGGCCGTTTTGGTAAACCGGATTGAAACCCGCCGGCCGGCCTTCCGCCGTGGTTTTTGTCCGGTTTTGTGCCCGGGATGCTGCTCCGGCCTGTTTTATGTCCGTTTCGGTCGTGTTCGTGGAGCGCGAAACCCGGTTGTCCGGCGGTGCGGCAAATCCGCTTTGCGGGTTGAAAGTCCGTGTGAAGCGATTATTTTCCGGGGGATATTGATAGACTGCGTGTTGTGGGGTTACTGCAAGGCGGTAACCAAAAAAGACAACTGATTGATCATCAATTGTTTTTTTTGTGCCCCTGGCGCATCCATTCTCGAACACTTTCTTGTAGGATTTGGATGCGATTTGGGGTATGGTGCAGTTTTTTCTACGACCATAATGGAAAATTATTTTTTTGCGATTTACTATGGAATAGGTAATTTTTTCTTGTCATGTAATGTTCGCATCAATGATTAACTCATGTTTTATATAATAATATTTTTCCCAGTATGAGTGAGTATATAGCGGAGAATATCAAGTTCAAAAATTATAAACGAGGACTTGGAATATTTTTTATACAGACGATTATTTAAGAAAGATTTTTACGTTGATAAAAATTATACTTCCGACAATGAGTGTCCGAATTCAAATTTTCTCGTATCTTTGAAATAATATATATCTGGAATGATTTTGTATTGCAATTTTCATATTAGATAGTTTAGGAGTGTAGTTTTGAGAGAGTCTGTTTTTCTCTTTTGTGCAAGACAACAAACAAAAAAAGACAACTGATTGATCATCAATTGTCTTTTTCTTTTGGTAGTGCCCAGGACAAGAGCAATGATATTTTATTAAGATATACCAATAAACGGAAAAAGCGTGCGTATAGGTGACTATACGCACGCTTTTTTATGCTTAAACATTATTCTTGCGAAACAAATTCCCCGGTTAATTTGCTTTTTCTATCATTAATTTATGATAGATTCTTCAGTATATGCTCGCTTAAAAGCGGAACCGCTCCATGAAGCGGCGGCCAGCCATTAGGCCGGCTATTTCCCGCGCGGATCTTCTATCCTTTGCGCGGTCTTTCTCATCAGTTTTTATCACAGCACTCGAAGTACTCTCCCTGGTACAAAGCTAATAGTGCCAGTCTTGACACATCTCCCTTCGGCGCACTTCTTTGAAAAAATTAACCCCGGCTCCACCGGGGCGTCCTGAAATAATTTTTTCAAACAACTGCTTCTTCGCTCGCTTTAGTCACCACATTTCTCCGAACTGTTAGACTGGCCCTATATGTTTTGTACCAGGGAGAGGGAGGTAACCCAACCGACCTCACCCAGAGTTCTTTGACGTACTTGAGGAGCTAATAACAGCGGGTACATTCCCGCGTCTATCAATTCACAATTAAAACTCCGGCGCAGGAGTATAAAGTCTGCAAAGTATTATGGAAAACAGAGCGAAGAAATGTATTGAATGTGGCAAAACGCTCACATTGGATTACTTTCGGAGAACGCCGTTATCTCCTGACGGCTATGCCAAGATGTGCAAGTTATGTGCAAATATCAAGCGCACGCAAGGCAAGAATGAAGAACGGAATCCGGCACTGCTAAATTTTAAAGCACGAGAACTGATTGACGAACTCCGTGCGCGTGGTTATCGGGGAACATTGAGAATAACAAAGGATATTCAGGTATAGCCGGTGACCGGAGAGAGCCGGGCATTCCGGTTCTCTTTTTTTTGCTCGCATTGTTATACCATGCCCCGCCAGCGGGGCATTGGTCGCTCCTAAAAAGCACGACTTGCAGGGCGTTGCAAGTCGCGCTTTTCTCCACGTCGCGGCAGTGCACCCCTCGCGTTGCGAGGGAGAGCGGTATTTTCTCTCTGGGTCTGACCGGGCTGCGTTTTTACCCGGCCACTGTCAGAATTCGAGCTTTCTGCGACCTGAAGGGTCACCCCTTACACGTTGCCTTCAGGCCATTCTGATACAAAGTAGTGACCCTGCATTTTGCCGGGCAATGAACCCGCGAAATATTTTCTTAGAAGTCCCTTCGGGAGAAGTGTTTATGATGAAAAAATTTACCCCGGCAGGCCGGGGCACTCTGAAGAAATTTTTTCAAAAATATTTCCCGGAACCCTTGCGCCGGTTCAGCGGTAGAGAGCGGCCGCCTATGCCCATTCCAGAGGAACGGGCGGCCGCTCCATGTTCATTACAAAATGTCAGCGTCCCATACGAGTATCAGAAAGGCTCTGAAGGCAACGTGTAAGGGGATGACCCTCGTTCTTTGAAATCTCGAAAACATCCATC
>ENA-OZMP01000341-OZMP01000341.1-human-gut-metagenome-genome-assembly--contig:-NODE-341-length-13393-cov-5.151597_pt1 | contig 13393 bp, 8 predicted proteins | sample MGYA00244191_ERZ653817 | MGnify/ENA primary metagenome ERZ653817 (study PRJEB26926, sample SAMN06164702) | human gut metagenome | biome: ENVO:00009003; feature: ENVO:2100002; material: ENVO:00002003...
CAAGGCTATTCGTCGGCAGCGTCAGATGTGTATAAGAGACAGTTATATAGGTAATCGTCGATCGTGGCTTTCACGTCCCACCGCCACTGCGTGTCGAGATGGGAATTGGAGACCATATAGACCTTGTATTTCTTTCCGGAATCCTGCGCCTGCGCAGCCGGCGGGCTTCCCGCCGAAAACAAAGCGAGGACGATTCCGATAAATCGCATGGTTTTCATATTTGCTTGCTTAAAAATTAAGTGATGGAAAGAAGATGGAAGTTGACCGGACTTCGACTACGTTGCGGACAAAAGTAATAAAAGGCAAGACAAATAGCAACATAAGCACAACAAATAATCAAAAATAAATTTCCTTTTAATCTCTTTTTAACACCTGTATTAAAATAAAACTTATATATTTGCCATAACTTTAAAGCTAAAATGCGATGGAAAAGAAATTCCGGACTCTTTCAGCCTGCCTCCGCCGCGGGAGATTATCCATCCTGTTCGCCCTGCTGTTCGCCCTGCAAACCGGCTACGGCACACCCGCTGCCGCCCAGGACACCGCCGCCGGAATCTCCGGCCAAACCTGCTCCGCGACGGCCTCAGGCAAAGTGACCGACGAAACCGGAACCCCGGTGTCCGGGGTCGTCGTAAGCGACGGCCGCAATTGTGTCGCAACCGACAAAAAAGGACGGTACACGCTCAGGTGCGACCCTTCGGCCACGCACCTGTTCATCTCAGTCCCGGCCGGATACGAGACGACAGGCCAGCAGGGATTCGGGAGCTACCCCGATTTTTACGTCCCGATCGAGCCTGCAGCCGGAAAACCGGGGAAACTCCGCGCCGATTTCAGGTTACGCACCGTACCGCAGTCCCAACAAAACTTCACCCTGTTGCTGGTCGGCGACCCGCAATCCGACAGCGACCAGCAGATCGTCCGCTATGAACGGGAGACGATCGCCGACATGAAACGCACGCTCGGCCAGGCCGGCACCTACGCGGTAGCCATCGCGCTGGGCGATGTCGTGGGCCGGGGTGATGGGCAGAGCCACCTGAAACACAAGCGGGTAATGGGAACGCTCGGGGTGCCCTATTACGCAACGGCAGGCAACCACGACAAGGATGCCATGGATTACTCCGGCGAAACCTTCTCCAAGGCACTGGGGCCGCGTTGGTATTCGTTCAATGTCGGCGACGTGCATTTCGTGTGCATGGACAACGTAGACTCTTTCGAGGAGCAGAAAAAAGGCGCGAAATACCATGCCGGGTTCTCGGACATCCAGCTGCAGTGGCTCAGGCAGGATCTCGCCTTCGTCGGCAAGGACAAAATGATCTTCCTGTATTACCACATCCCCGAGCGCGACCACACCTCGCACAGGAACCACGACGCCGTTTTTTCGCTGATAGCCCCCTATGAGAACACAGTGACCGCATGCGGCCATACCCATTTCTTCCAACCCTACATGGAAACGGAATACGGCACGTCGGAATATATCATGGGTGCGGCCTGCGGTTATTTCTGGCGGTCGCATTGCGCCGGGGACGGCGTCCCGAACGGCTATTCGGTCATGACGGTCTCGGGAACGGAGATAACCGACGCCTATTTCAAAGGTACGGGGCACAGCCGCGACTACCAGCTCCGGCTCTACCGCGGGGACGACATTTTCGGCAGCGAACGAGCCTCTTATACCTACGGGATGGGCAGCGACGTCCTACTTGCCAACGTATTTTTCGCGGGCATGGGCGGCAAATGGAAAATCGAGGTATTCGAGGACGGGGAACTTTCCGGCGAAATGGAGAAAATGGATCCTTCCATCGGCGACCTCTGGATCAGGGGGTACCACACCGGGGTAAAAAGTTTCCCGAAGAAGAGCGCGAGCGCACCGTGCCACCACCTGTTCAGCTACAAACTGAAAAACCCCGACGCCAAGGTAGTCGTCCGTGCGACCGACCCCTTCGGCAACACCTACACCCAGGATCGGATAACCCGGGCCGGGGATTACGGCGACGCCACCGGCGAATTCCTGCAATGCCCGGCGGACTGAAAACGCATTAAAATCGCAACCGCCCGGACAAAATCCCGGCAGTCCCGATTTTAAAATGTATATTTGTATTACGACAACCTAACCCTCGACCAGATATGAACCGTAATTTCCTTCTGCTTACCGGCCTGCTGATCTGCTGCTGCGTCCCGACAAATGACTTTATCGTCCGCACAATGCGTGGGGGGGGGATTTCCCTCTTTTAATTTCGGGAGCCGGCAACATACTGCCGGAACGAATAGTCCTGTCGGCTTCGCGCGGCGGCGAAGCCGGCAAAAACGACGCTGACCCCGCGCCGGCAACGGCGGGGATCACACAAGCCCGAAGCCCGCGGAAAAGCAAGGCCGCACTGCCGGCCATCGCAACGGGCGCATTCCTCCTACTGGCGGCCATCTCGCTCGCCCTCAGGCAAAAACACCAAATCAAACGGTTGCGTGCGCAGCATGCGCAAACCGACGCCCGGCTGCACGAACTCAGCGAACAGCTCGCCGCAAGCAGCCTCCGCCACGAAACGGCCACCCGGGAACTCTCCCAGGCCAATACCATCAAAGACAAATACCTGCGTTACTACATGCAACGCAGCACGTTCTACATCAATAAATTAGAACGTCATCGCACACACCTCTACAAGACTGCGCTCTCGTACGGGCAGGAGCGCCTTTTGCGTGAGTTGCGCTCGCCTACGCCCATCGAGCAGGAATACAAATCGTTCTTCCACGAATTCGACCGGGTATTCCTTTCGCTTTATCCCGACTTCGTGGAAAAGGCCAATGCCCTGCTGCGGGACGGGGAGCAAATGAAAACGCCCGGCCTCAACACCGAATTCCGGCTGCTGGCCGTGATCCGGCTGGGCATCACGGGCAACAGCGAAATCGCCCAGTTCCTGCATATCTCCATAAATACGGTCTACACCTACCGCAACCGGCTGCGGAACGCGGCAAAATGCCCGCCCGCCGAATTCGAACGCCGGATCATGGAGATCGTCTGACAGCCGGAAATCCCGCGCCGGCAATTCATACGGAATTCATATAATAACACCCGGCCTACGGAAATAACATGCTATTTACCAGAATATTGGTTGAAATACGCATTCATATTTCATTTTGATGCTGTTGACACACATTTCCCAAAAGCATACTTTTACAAACAACAAAGCGGCATTTTCTCTGAAATAAACACAAAAGAGCACGATAGGAAATCGAATATATTTCTCTTTGATCTTCATTTGTCTTTCATTCAATATCTTTTCACCAACCTTTAAAATACGGACATGCCTATGACAAAGTAAAGACTGCGACCCCGGACTTTTACGACTACGAACCATTCATTCATCCAAATATTCAACCCTAAAACTTTCATTTATGAGAAAATCTCTTCATTTTCTTATTTACATGCTTTTTGCCGCACCGCTATTGCTGTCCAGCTCCTGCGGCATCGAGGATGTAGAGGCAGAAGACGGTGCGATCGTATTCGAACTCTATGACGCGGAGGGCAACCTGATCGAGGGCCTCCAAAGCATGCGGTTCGGCACGACGGCCACTTATACCTTAAAGAGTGCATTCGTCACTTATACAGTGGCCACCCCGCCCACGGGCTGGAAATGCACCGTGATCCCCAGCTCCCGGAGCTGTTCGGTCACCGCGCCCCCCGCTTCCGATCTGGGAGCCAAAGCCAGCGGCGACGTGGTCATCGAAATACAGTCTCAGGCCGGCCGCACGGAGACCTATACGCTCGCCGTAGCCGCCCTGGAAAACGACATCACGCTCACATTCGACGAAGAGACAACCTCGAAGACCCATGTATTCTCCTACGGGAAGAGCATGGAATTCGAATTTACCAGCGAGAACACCGCGTCGCTCGACGTAAGCGTCCCCAAGGGATGGACTTACACGGCCGATGTCGATGCGGGCCTGCTGACCGTCACCGCGCCCACGCAGGAGGAGGCCGACCCGGCCATGGAAGGCAGCGTCAAGGTTACGCCGCTGAGCGTCCGCGGGACGGCCGGCGAGGGTGCGTCGATCCCCGTCGAACTCTCGACCAAGTTGCCGATCATCTCCTTTGCCGAGGCCGATTACAAATTCGCCTTCGGCGAGCAGCGCGACATCCCCTGTACCGTCACCAACGTAGCCACGTGCGACATCACGGCGCTCAAAGGCTGGGACATCGCACTCGACATCGAAAATTCGGTGCTCAAAGTCACGGCTCCGGCCGACGGCGCGGACTGCACCGGTGCGGGCACGATAGAGTTCGCAGCCGTTTCGGCGGAAGAGCTCACGGCATCGTTCAGCGTCCGCCTGAGCTGGAAGGGCATCTCGACCCCCGAAGAGTTCGTAGCCTTCGGCAACGCGGTGACCGAAGGGGCGCCGCTCGATGCCTACACCAACGGCGGCAGGATCGTCCTTGTCAGCGACATCGACCTGAGCGCCCTTACCCAAACCAGCTTCGTAGGCTCGGCCGCCAATCCGTTCAAAGGGACTTTCGACGGCCTGAACAATACGATCACCGTCAAGCTGGCGGATCAGGACTCGAAGGAACTCGGCCTGTTCCACACGCTCGACGCAACGGCCGAAATAAAGAACCTCTCGCTGGCGGGCAGCATGTCCGTATCGCAAGCCACCCCGGTAGTAGCCGGCACGCTGGCCGTCTATAACAACGGCGCGGCACTGACGAAAGTCACCAACAAGGCCACACTGTCCTTCTCCGGGGCGAAAACCGTTGCCACGGCAGGTTATCTCGGCGGGCTGGTCGGCCTGGCCAACGTCGGTTCGGTCTACACCGATTGCCACAATACGGGCGAATTCATCATCACGGGGACAGCCCGGACGGAGTTCATCGGCGGCATCGTCGCCGGCACCGCGGACAAAACGGAAGGGTCGCTCGTGAACTGCACGAACAAAGGCAATTTCAGCTTCGACTTCCCGGGCGCCGTCGACACCGGCCAATACGGAGGATTGTTCGGCCATGCCGAGAAATCGAACTGGACGTTCAGCAACTGCACCAACGAAGGCACCTTCACCGTCACCTTCGCCGATCCGGGGCACCAGTTCCACTCGCTGGGCGGTATCCTGGCCACCGGCTACGGCGTGTTCGACAATTGTGTCAACAAGGGCAAGATCACGTTCAACAACTCCAACGGCACGAAATATCGCCGCACGGGCGGTATCGTAGGCTGCGTCGGATCGGACGCAGGCCTGGGTTATACGCTCAGGATGACCAACTGCCGCAACGAGGCCGACATCGCGGCTTCGACGGCATCGGTCGGCGGTCTGATCGGCATTGCCGAAAAGGTGGCGTCGCCGGCCCTGATCGAAAACTGTGTAAACACGGGTAACATGACCAGCCCCACGATGGCCGACTACGATCTCTTCTACATGGGCGGCATCGCCGGCAAGGTCGCCGGAGCCTTCACGTTGAAAAACTGCATCAACCGCGGCAACCTCACGGCGGCCGTCGAGCGCGACATCGCGGGTATCGCCGTATCCGGAGACGACAATGCCGTTTTCGACGGTTGCGAGAACTACGGCGACATTACGGCAGTGGCCAACCACAAAACCGACAAATGGCGCCCAATCGTGGCCGGCATCGTCGCCATAGAAAACGACAAGGTCACCACGATCACGAACTGCACCTGCAAGTGCACCATCGATGCGACGCTCTACCAGGCGACCAGCGTCGGAGCGGTCTATGTCTTCCAGAAAACCTGGGAAAAGGGTGTCGAAGATAAGAAGACCGTATGCGACGAGGCTTCCAAAACCAATTCGGCGGAAACGACAATCAGAATCACGACAAGAGAGTAAAACCCAATAAGAATACAATACGGTTATGAATAAATATCATATTATAACACTGATATTGTGTCTGTTTTGTCTGGGAGGGGCCGCCACGGCCTCTCCGGACAGGACGGCAGCCGCCCCGGACACCCAGGCGCGTTCTTCGCAGCTGAAGGTCTCGGGTATCATCAAGGATGACGCGGGAAGCCCGCTGATCGGCGTGACCATCGTCGTCAAAGGCACCTCCTCGGGCAGCGTATCGAACTCCGACGGCAGCTATACGATCACGGTTCCCTACGCCGAAGCGACGCTGATGGTCTCCTACATCGGCTATGCCCCGCAGGAGATAAACGTAAACAACCGCACGAGGATCGACATCACGATGGTCGAGGACAGCAAGGCGCTCGAAGAGGTCGTGGTGGTAGGTTACAACGTACAGAAGAAGGAGACCATCACCGGTTCGATCTCGACGATCACCACCAAAGACCTCAAGCAGTCCCCCACGGCCAACATCAACAATGCGCTGGCCGGGCGCATGCCGGGCCTGCTGGTCAACCAGTTCAACGGCGGCGAACCGGGTAACGACGCCGCACAGCTCAACATTCGCGGTAAATCGACCTACGGCAAGTCGGACGTGATCATGATCGTCGACGGTATCGAGCGCGACATGAGCTACCTCTCCCCGGACGAGATCGAGACCTTCACGATCCTCAAGGACGCCTCGGCGACGGCACCCTACGGTATCCGCGGTGCCAACGGCGTGATCATCGTCACGACCAAGCGCGGCCGAAAAGGCGAAAAACCGACCGTCGATTTCAAGGCGTCGGTCGGTGTCAGCGAACCCATCCGTTACCCCGACTACCTGGGTTCGGCAGACTATGCGACCCTCTACAATGAGGCGATGCTCAACGACAACCCCTCGCTGGATCCCGGCTCGGCATCGCTCTTCTCCCAGGAGACGATCAGCAATTTCCGCCGCGCCAAGGGCGACAACTCCGACGGCCTGGGCTACAACTGGGATTACTTCGACTACGCATTCAAACCGTCGATCCTCCAGGATTACAGCCTTTCGGTACGAGGCGGCACCGACCGCGCCCGTTATTTCATCCTCGGCAGCTACTATAACCAGGGCGGCAACTACAAGCATTCGAACTCCGACAACGTCAACAAGTTCCTGCGCTATAACTTCCGCGCCAACGTCGATGTCGACGCCACCAAGCGGCTGAAGATCTCGGTCGACCTGGGCGCCCGCGTCACGGAGTTCAACTACCCGGGCGCCACGGCGGCCAACATCATCTCGCTGGCCAACACGCAGCCCCCCTACCTGCCGATCATCCTGCCCAACAACCACAACGACGTCAACCAGGCCGATTTCGAGGAGAACGGCGGCTACCTGCTCTATGCCGACAACGACTACCGGTACAACATGCTCGGGCAGCTCAACCGCACCGGCTTCAGCAAACGTACGCGCCGCTACCTGCAGGGATCGTTCAAACTGAGCCACGACCTGGACTTCATCACCAAGGGCCTGAGCGTCGCCGCGCAGTTCTCCTACGACACCTACAACCAGCACACCATCAACAACAGCGTGCCGACCCACAGCACGGGCAACCTGACCTACCCGGGCTATTCGACGTGGATGCTCCCCACCGAATACAGTATCGACGAGTGGAAGAACAACGCCGACTACTGGATCAAGAACGGCACCTATGTAACCGCCAACCAGCGAACCACGGACGATGCGCAAAGCAACAGCATCAGCCACGGCTCGCCCGAAGGGACGTCGCGTTTCCAGGCGCGCCTGGACTACGCCCGCAAATTCGGCGACCACAACGTGTCGGGCATGCTGCTCTTCTACCTGCAGAACAAGGTCATCAGCAACCAGGTTCCCTATCGCTACATGGGATTTTCAGGCCGCGCGACCTACGACTACCGGAACAAGTACCTCTTCGAGTTCAACATCGGTTACAACGGCTCGGAGAACTTCGCCCGCGGCAAGCGCTACGGCGTATTCCCGGCAGGCGCCGTCGGCTGGGTCATCACGCAGGAGCGATTCATGAGGGACGTAAAGTGGCTCGACCACCTCAAGCTGCGCGCATCGTACGGTCTGGTGGGTAACGACCAGCTCTCGGGCAACCGTTTCTCCTACCTGCAATACTACAAGTCGTCGGACGGCATGACCACCTATTTCGGCGAGACCGAGGCCGGCTATACCAGCTACCTGGTCGAGGGCGTGTTCGCCAATCCGAACCTGACATGGGAGAAGGCCCGCAAGTTCAACTTCGGTATCGACGCCCAGTTCTTCAACCAGCGGCTGACCTTCACGCTCGATGTCTTCAAGGAGCACCGCTACGACATCCTCACTTCGCTCTCGGGGGATGACAAGGTCGGGTTCCCCTACATCGTCGGGCAGGTCGCCCCGATCGTCAACTCGGGTATCGTCGACAACCACGGCGTCGAATTCGAAATCGGCTGGAACGGTCATATCGGGCAGCATTTCCGCTACTACATCCGGCCGAACTTCACGTTCGCACGCAACAAGATAAAATACTGCAACGAAATCTCCTACATCGACAACAACGGCCGTGACTGCCCGTGGCGTTACCAGACCGGCAAACGCCTCGATGAGAATTTCTGCTACATCTTCGACCACTTCGTGGCCGACCAGGGCGAGGCCGACCGCCTGAACGCGATGAACGGCGGCAGCGGATTCGCCATCTGGGGCCCCGTACAGCCGGGCGACGTGGTCTACAAAGACCTCAACGGCGACGGCGTGGTCAACAACTACGACCGTGCCGCCATCGGCAACCCCCGTACGCCCGAGATCCAGTTCGGTATTCCGCTGGGACTCTCCTACAAGGGCTTCGACTTCAGCATGCTGTGGCAGGGCTCGGCACTCTGCTCCGTACAGCTGAGCGGCCCGGCCGTATGGGATTTCCCGCTCTACGACCAGTCGCGTATCGGCAAGGTGCGCCGGATGCACCTCGACCGCTGGACGCCCGAAACGGCAGCTACGGCGAAATACCCCGCCCTGCACTACGGCATCCACAACAACAATAAACAGCAGTATTCGAGCCTCTTCCTCTACGACGCTTCGTACATCCGCCTGAAGAACGTCGAGATCGGTTACACGCTGCCCAAAGCCTGGACTTCGAAAGCCGGCATCCAGAACGTCCGCATCTACGTGCAGGGACAGAACCTGCTCACGTTCGACAACCTGGGCGACGTCGACATGGATCCCGAGATCAAGAACGGCGACGGCAGCTGGTTCCCCGTACAACGTGTCATCAACATCGGCCTTAACATGACATTCTAACCCAACAAAAACCAATGACAATGAAAAAAATCTTATATCTGCTCTGTAGCTGCTTTGCAGTCACGCTGATGGCTTCCTGCGAGGATTTCCTCGACAAGACCCCGCAGGGCGACAAAACGGATCAGGACATATTCTCGCGTTTCAACGAGACTGAAAGCCTGATCAACCGGCTCTACTTCTACGCCCGCGCCGCCGACCAGCCGCTCGTGCACATCCGTTTCTTCAGCGACTCTGCGCTCACGGACGAATGCGAAGGCTCTTCGGCCGAGAACGGATGGTCCAACAAGTTCAACGACGGCGACTGGGAACCGGGTTCCCAGCTCTACACCTCGTGCAACGCCACGACCAATGCGGGTGCCTGCCACACCTTCTGGCCCAAACTCTACGAAGACATCCGCTGCGCCAACGTCATCCTCGAAGGTATCGAGAAGTACAACACCCCGGATTCCGAGGCACGCCCCGGCACGCTCTCGCAGCGTATCGGCGAGGTGCTCTTCATCCGCGCCTACCTGCACTACTGCGTGCTGAAAAGCTACGGCGAATGCCCCTACGTCGACTATACGGTAAACCCCAACGCACTGCCGCCGTTCGAACGCGAGAACATCCATACGATCGTCGAGAAGATCTGTCGCGACTGCGACGAGGCCTATGCCCGCGTCCCGGCGCAGAACCTGATGGATCAGTTCGGCCGCGTGGAGAAAGGCGCCTGCCTGGCGCTGAAGGCCATGGCGCTCTGGATCGCAGCCACGCCACTCTACAACGGGTCGACGCTCAAGGGCGACACCCGCAACTATGCGTCGGTCTACCAGTCGTACGACCCCGCGCGTTGGGACGCCGCAGCCGCGGCCGCCAAGGCCGTGATGGATTTCGAGGCCGAGGGACAGAAACGCTACTCGCTCTACCAGGGTTCGCCCAAAAGCCAGACGACCGACTCGGGCGGCACGGATCAGAGCAACGGCGCGGTTTACAGCCGCCTGTGGGAGCTGTTCCACCGCACGATGAACGACGCCAAGAAAGCCGAATGGATCTTCTTCCACCTCCACTGCAAGACCGTGGGTTACCACAACGACATGTACCCGCCTTCGGCGCAGGGACAGGCACGCGAGGTTCCCGTACAGGATCAGGTGGACGAATACGAGGTGATCGGCCCCGACGGCTACGGTTATCCGATCTATGCGCTCAAGCAGAACCACAAGGCGCTCTACGGCAGCCTGATTTCCGAGCAGGACATGGCCAAGGCCTATGACGACGGCAACCCCTATGTCAACCGCGACCCGCGTTTCTACCGCGACATCATCTACCACGGATCCATGTTCAAGGGCAAGTGGATCAATACGGCCACCGGTGCCGACGCCATCAACGCCGCCAACTCCACGTCGACGGGCTACTTCACCCGCAAATATTTCGACGGCTATTACACCAAGGGCATGTCGGGCAACTGGAACTTCGATGCGCCGCTGATCCGCCTGGCGACGATCTACCTGGTCTATGCCGAAGCGGTCACCCGCTCGAAGGGCGCCACCCCCGAGGTCTACAACCTGATGAACGAGCTGCGTGCCCGTTCGTTCATGGCCCCCATCCCGCCGGCCGCGCAGACCAACAAGGAGTTGCTGCTCGACTACATCCTGCGCGAACGCCGCGTAGAGCTCTACCACGAAAAGAGCCGCTTCTTCTCGACGCGGTTCTACCTCGAACCGACCAGCCCCGAAGAACTGGCCAAGGATGCCCAGTGGAGTTCGATCCAGGGGACGAACGACCAGAAGGCACAGTTGTATTTCGACAAATACGGCGCCTACCCCAAGACGCAGCACCGCATCTGCGGCATGCGCCCCGTGGAAGACCCCAACGGCAAGATATCGATATCCGGCAAGACCTACCGCATGGAACGCTTCTGGAAGGAGGACCGCGTATTCCTCGAGAAGCACTACCTCTTCCCGATCCCGACCGAAGAGTTGCAGCGGGCCAACATTCCGCAAAACCCCAACTGGTAATTGACAATCACCGACCCGACCGCCCGAACCGGCGGTCGGGTTGACAGTAAAACAAACTATGAAAAACGATTCAATCTTCACATGGTTCCGCCGGAAACTCCGCCTCCCGGCCGCAGCACTGGTAGCTGCGGCAATGATGGCTTGCGGCGGAGACGACAAAATGATCACCGAACTGCCCAAACCCGGCGGCGATGACGACGGGGGCAAAACGGAGATCACGCCCGACAAGGGCATCACCCTCTACGGGCTGGTAAGCGACAAGGAGGGCAACCCCCTCGAAGGGGTCGTCGTGAGCGACGGGTACAGCGTCGTGGCGAGCGATAAGAAGGGCGTCTACCAGATCGTGCGCGACCCCAACGCCAAGCACGTATTCATCTCCGTGCCTTCGGGGTACGAGATCCCGGCACAGGCGAACTTCGGCTCCTACCAGGGTGCCTACCAGGCGGCCAACTCCGTCACCGGCAGCAGTTCGAAACCCTACCGGGCAGACTTCACGCTTAGCAAGCTCGCCCAAAGCGACAAGCGGTTCCTGCTCTTCGGGCTGGGCGACCCGCAGCCCGACAACAACGACCATATACATCGGTTCCGCACGGAAACGGTACCCGACGTGAAGAAGATCGCCGCCAAGTACTCGATCCCGATGGTCGGCATCGCCCTTGGCGACATCCTGGGCAAGGGCGACGCCCAGACCTTCACCTCGATGAAACACGCCTTCGGTGAAACGGGCGTCCCGTTCTTCACCACGATCGGCAACCACGACAAGAGTTCGGTGGACTATACGGGTGACACCTACCGCGACGTGCTCGGGCCGCGCTGGTACTCGTTCAACCGCGGCGACGTGCATTTCATTGCGATGGACAACATCATCTTCACCGGCACGGACTACACGGGCGGCTTCACCGACGAGCAGGTGGCATGGCTGGAGAAAGACCTCGGCTTCGTCCCGACGGATAAAATGGTGATCCTCTACTACCACATCCCGCTGCGCGACAACACGGGCTACCTCAACCGCAAAAAGGTGCTCGACATGATCTCCAGGTATAAGAACCCCACCCTGATGTGCGCCCATACGCACTATTTCCAGCCTTACTACATGCGCTCGCACAAACTCTTCGAACGCATCCACGGCGGCACGTGCGGTTATTTCTGGCGTTCGACATGCGGCGGCGACGGCGCGCCCAACGGCTTCATGGTCTACGAGATCGACGGCACCGAAATCATCGACACCTATTTCAAGGCCTCGCAGCGCGCCGACGACTACCAGATCCGGCTCTATCGCGGCAACGCCGAGTTCGCAGGCCCCTATGCGACCTACAAATACGATGTCGGGGCGGACGTAGTCGTAGCCAACGTCTTCACGTCCGGGATGGACGGCGCGACCTGGAAAGTCGAACTGTCCGAAGACGGCGGCAAGACGTGGAGCGTTATGACGGAGATGTCGCAGAGCTACGGCGACCGCTGGATCCGCGGCTACCACATCGGGGTCGAGAAACATCCGGTGGAAAGCGGCACCAGCCCCTGCTACCACCAATACCAGTGCAAGCTGAAAAATCCCGAAGCGACCGGCATCGTGGTTCGTGCGACCGACAGTTTCAACCATGTCTACACACAGACGCGCTTCAACGAAAGCAACGATTTCACCGAGGCCGAGGGTTATTGACCCTCCCGGCCGTATACATCGAGCGGGCTGCCCCGTAAAAAGGGCAGCCCGTTTCCGTCAGGCATACCATGAAACCCCGCGGAAATCATGGATGAAGCGAGCCGGCACCCCGAAGCACCGGCCGCCCAGACCGTTCCGCATTCGGTGCGCCGTATATGAAGTGCGCCGCGAAAACAGCAGGGTTCCTGTACCGCATGTTCAGGAAAAGATCCGAAGCCGAAGACGCCGCACAAAGACATAATTCCTTCCGTCCGTCTTTACAGACACGAATCATCAGCGGATGCGCTCCGTTTGCAAGCATTTTTGATTTGTAACACAAGATGCTAATACTTGCTGCCATGTGGTTTTCTGGTTTAACTCCCGGTTTAACTCGAAAGCTAAAAACAGCAGTAAACCACGAAAACAGCACATATGAAAAAAGCAGCTACATTGCTGTAACTGCTTGATTTTCATTAGTGGGAACATGCGGATTTGAACCGCAGACCTCCTGCTTGTCGAGCAGGCGCTCTAAACCAACTGAGCTATGCTCCCGGCACAAAAAAACCACTTGCATTACTGTAAGTGGCTGATTTTCAGTTGTGGGAGCTGAGGGATTCGAACCCCCGACCCTCTGCTTGTAAGGCAGACGCTCTG
>ENA-OZMP01000348-OZMP01000348.1-human-gut-metagenome-genome-assembly--contig:-NODE-348-length-13289-cov-3.394590_pt1 | contig 13289 bp, 7 predicted proteins | sample MGYA00244191_ERZ653817 | MGnify/ENA primary metagenome ERZ653817 (study PRJEB26926, sample SAMN06164702) | human gut metagenome | biome: ENVO:00009003; feature: ENVO:2100002; material: ENVO:00002003...
AATTGAAACCGATGACAGCCAGAAAACCGATAGCAAACCAAGGAATGGAGACTTTTTTCATACTTCCATTTTGTTCTCCGGCTTTAATTGCCGGTTGGGATACCATGAAGCTGGTAATGAGCAGAACGGGAACCAGCATCATTACACGAATCATTTTTACGATAATGGCGACATCGGAAATTTCTTTGCCCATTGCGTTGCCGGCACCTACTGTGTGCGCTACCTCATGCAAGGTCGCTCCGGTGAATATACCCATTTCATTGGCAGAAAGTACGAATGTGCCATTATGATATAATATAGGATAAATGAACATGGATATAGTTCCAAAAATAACAACAGTGGAAACAGCCACGGCTGTTTTATAGGGTTTGGTTTGAATGGTCGATTCAGCGCCTAGTATAGCTGCCGCACCGCAAATACCACTGCCGATGGAAGTGAGCAGTGCGATGCCCCGGTCCATTTTCAACATTCGTCCTATCAGGATACCCCCTAGAATAGTTGTTGTTACTATAATTGTGTCAATAAAAATAGCGGGCAAGCCCACTGCAAGCACATCTTGAAAAGTTAATCTGAAACCGTAAAGAATGATTCCGATACGCAAGATTCGTTTAGAACAAAACTGGATACCGGGGACCCATGTCTCAGGCAAATTATTCCGGAGGCTGTTAGCATATAACATACCTAAAATAATACCGACAATCATGGGACTGAATGATAACTCTTTTACAAAGTTCATTTCGCCTATATAAAAGGCCGCACATGAGAACAGGGTGATCAAGAGTACCCCATGGAGCATACTGCTTCTTTTTTCGCTTATCATAATTTATTTTTTTATGGTGTTTAAAAGTGTCGTACAAAATAACAACTTTAGATTGGGATACACCGAATTAAAATTCTTATAGCCTATAACCTTTAATTATCAAAGAAGAAGAATGTTCACGGAAAAAGAATAATGCACAATCTTTTTTTGAGAGATTGTGCATTATAATATAGAAATATACAGATTGTTATTACTGGCTTTTATAGCTGTTTATCTGAGATTAACCGTGCGATGCGGGTCTTGTTCTGTGTTCCTTTGGTAAGCAGGTAAACGTGCTTATACGCATCGCGGTTCAGTTCGGTGGGAGAACCGTTGATAAGAATGATGTTCCGGTCATTGGCGAATTTCAGGATACCGCTGATGTTGTTGGGATGTAGTTTGCCTATTTCATCCATCATGCAGTGTAACTTGAAATCTTTGAATTTGCGGGATGCTCCTTCCTTGAACACATTCAGCAACATGATGTTTATCATCGCTTTTACCAGAATGTCGGTTCCTTCCGACCCCACATTGGCTATCTTCTCGATAAATCCGGTGTCATTGCCGTTCTCCACAATGCGGAAACGCAACTCGAAGGAATCATACAGGCGGATACTGTCATAGCGGTAAGCATGTATTTCCTTGATAAAGGTACGCAGCAAAGTGATAGCCTCTTCTTTCACCAATTGCTCCTTGGCAGAGGAGAACAGGTTGGTTTCCGGTGAGAGGTCATAGCCGTAATCATGGTAATATTTCTGTATCTCACGCAGAATATTCACTACGCGGTTGCTGCTCTCTTCCACTTTCATTTCAATGCGCTGGATGACTCCCACAAAATTGCAGGTGGCGAAACCTTTATTGATTTCACGGATCACATCTTGAATATCATCTTCTGATGAAGTCAGCATGGAGGTATCCATACTGATACGTTTGAAGGTATCCCAATGCTCGTTGTTGATGCGGCGGATGTACTCGTCTATGCGGTGTTCTTCCACAAAGTCGTGCAGTTCGTCGGCAAAGCGTACATATTCCCAATCCTCGTTGAATTTTACGCGGAACTTGAAGGTGTTGTCCTCATCAAAATGTCCGGTGAAAAGGTTCACTTCTTTACGGAGCTTGCTTTGCACCTGCGTGAATTGGTTGGCCTGGCGGGTCAGTTCGTCAATCAGCTCCATACAGGTCTTGGTGGTCTGCATGGTTTGCGTGTTTTCGGAACGGAATATATCTTGATGCGGTTTATACCAGTCGTATGCCGGAATCTTGCTGTAAGCCTCCAGGTTCTTTTGCAGTTCCCTTACATTTTCTTCCGCTTCTTCCCATTCTTTGTTCAGAAGGTCTATTTTTTCTTGTAGGGAGGATGTTTCCACTCTCAGCGTTTCCCGTTCCAATTGGAGCAGACGTTTTTGTTCATCGTGCTCCCGTTGCCATCCGGGAATACGGTCTATCAAATCCCGTTTGTCTTTTTGGTATTCGATGACCAGTGTCGCATTCTCCTTAATGAAAGAAAGCTCTTTTTCCAGCTGGACCAGTTGGTTGGCAATGTCTTGCAGACGTTCGGTATCTGCTCCCTGCGAGTGAAGCTCTTTCTGCATATCCGCTTCATATTCGGTTTTGATGGAGGAAATTCTGCGTTGTTCTTCTTTTTCTTCCTTCCCGATAACTTCCGCTTGTGTCTTTTTTTCGGCGGCAAGAGCCTGTTGTTGCTTGTTCCATTCCTGTTTCAGGCTATCCAGTTTCTCTGTCTTTTCTTTGTTCAGGTTTTTTAGCTTGCTGTTTATACCGTCCAGTTCGGCAACCCGTTTGCGCTGTTCGTTTTCCAATCGGTTTATTTTGGCATTCCGTTCCTCATTGGCTTTCTTCTTCCACTCTTCCAAGTCGAGCATATCCTGCTGGTATTGGCGTTCCAATTGTTCCAGTTCATACTCTATTTGACTGATGAGATTTTTTTGCTCCTTTATCTGCGGTTGGTATTTGCGTTTCAACTGTTCCTGCAACTCCTCCCTTTCAGTTTGCTGGCGTTGCATGGCAGCAGTGATTTCTTCCAGACGTTTTTCACCGTTTTCTTTCTCGACGATATAATCGTCTATGGATTTGATGGGGCGGTGGATGCTGTCTAAATTAATGGAAATGCCATAGAATGAGTTCCCCCCCTCAATGGTAATTTGCGGGAAAAGTCCCCGTTGCCATAAAATACTTTCATCACACAGTTTGCCGATGTTCTCTTCCCATCCTTTTTTGTTTTCTTTCAGCCAGCCTTGCAAGGTGTCTTTGCTGTTGTTCAGAAAAGCTTGTAATTCGTCTATGCGGGGACGGAGTTGCAGCATCTCCTGTTGCAGTTTTTGCAAAGTCAGGTCTTTTTCTTTCAACTGTTTTTGCTGTTCCTCTTCCCAAGTCATGGTCAGTTCCTTGATGATGAGCTGCGCTTGGGCGATACGGTTTTTCCGTTCCGTGTGGAAGTTGGCATAGTTTTGGATACGTGTTTTCAATTCTTGTTGCTCTTCCTCAAAGAAAACCTCCTTTCTGCATAATTTTATCTGGTAATCTATAGCGTTCAGTTCGCCCAGTTTCTCGGCTTTCAGCGGATGGAGTTGCTGTGACAGGCTTTCGAACTCCTGGTAAAGGGAATCTGTGAACCGCTGGTATTCTTTGCGGGCCTCTTCCAGACGCTCGTTGTATGCATTGTTTAATGTATCCAGTTGTTTGATTTTCGCTTCATGAATCTTGTTCCATTGCTCGTCCAGGGTCTGAATCAGTGATTTATACTTGGTGGAGATTTCCATATATTGTGAGGTGAGGATGCGTTGCTCTTCCAGCAATCCCACCTGCCGGTTCTTCCATTCCTCTTTTTTGGAAGAGCGTTCTATAATCTCTTCTATGTTCTTGTTCTGATAGTCCTTTTCTTTGCCTAATGCTTTTTGCAGTTCGTTGTTCAGCACTGCCAGCGCTTCCTGTAATTTGTCGCTGCGCTTGCGCGATTCATCCTGAAGCTCCTGTTTCCGGCGTATCAGTTTTCCTTTGTCGGCATCCGTGCGGTCTTGTTTCTCTTTCCATTGGGGAAGGATACTTTCGGCTTTGCGGAAAGCGGCAACCAGTTCGCGGCAATTCTGCACCAGTCCGCCTTGCAGTTTGGACGTTTGTTGGGATAACAGTGTGATTTCCCGAGCCTGTTTCCGGGTTTCCCGTTTCTGAAATTCTTCGATATCCTTCAGACGGGTTTCAAAGTTTTTCAGATGCTCCTTGTAACTGTTCAGGTCGATGGCCGTTTCATCTTCATTCAGAGAAGAAATGATTGTTTTCTTGATAAATTCAGCATCCAGTTTCGAATTCAGCAACACGTTCTGTATAGTGCGCGGAATATTCTGGTATTGCTTGCTCTCCATCAGCGAGTACCGGCTGAACTCAGGACTTGTACTGTTTCCATACAGAATGTTCCGATACTCGTCGTAGGTATAGATGATGCGTGAATATTCTATGCCATATTGGTCCAGCACGGCACGCACGCGGTCGCTCTCGCTATAGGCCACCCGATTCTCGTCTATAAAGAATTCTTTGCGGTAAGGAGAGTGGATGAAGCGGTAACATACACGGTTCATCGATTTGAAACTCAGAATACAGAACGCGCCGTTCTCTGTTGCCACTTCGTAAACGATATACGAATTGGAGTAGGGAAAATAGTAATCCGTGTAATTCTGCTTTTCCACCGAAATGCCCAGCCGTTGCGTGTCGGCATTGTAAAAGAAAAGGATAGCACGCAGAAGGGTACTTTTTCCCACTCCCTGCGTACCGATGAAGTGAACGTTTCCGTCCAGATAGATATCGTCCGAATAAGGGATATTCGCACTATTGATAAAGATAATTCTACTCAGGTTTCTCATCTTCGGTTTCGTCGTAAATGTTGATACTTTCAATCAGTCTTTCCAGATAATGCCAGGCGCTCATCACTTTATACGTATTGGTTTTCTCATTTTCCTGTTCCAGGAACGAGTCTTTGGTGAGCTGGCGTATCATGTTTTCCAGCACTTCCTTGCGGATGTCCTTGTCCGAGAAGTGTTTCCGCATACCGTCCAGTTTGTTTTGGAGCAGCATGTTGATGTTGGTTTCCACCAATATCTGTTCGGGCTGGAAGCGGAATCCGGGACCGAATGTTTCATCGTAGGTTTTGAAAAAATCGAGCACATCTATCCAGTAATAGGCACGCATGATTTTTTGCTCCAGTGTGGCTTTAGGTTCTATACGGGAGAAGAAGAAATATTCGTTTCCACGTTCCAGCGTATAGTTTATCTGTGAAAAATACTGATAGAGGGGCTCGTAATTCTCATCTATTTCATTATACATATCGCGTACTTCTTCGCTGGTGCTGTTGGAACTGATGAACAGTCCTTTTTGCAGGTATTCAAAGATGGATGCGGTATTATCGGGTATTTGTATATTTAAATCCATAATTCTCAGAGTGGGTATATTTTAGCATATTCATATTGATTGTGGAGTCCGAACTCGTTCCGGATTTCCAGTTGGTTTTCGTAAAGTGAGACAATCTGACAGAAGAACGTGGTACGTTCCTTTTCATCCACTTCGCGATGGAAATGATATTGTAACAGAAAGGAAAAAAGGTCGCTGACCGGCTCTCCTTTCCAGCGGGCTTCTGCCCCCGACTGCACAAAGGCGGTTACCACTTCGTCCAGATTAATCACTTCTTCGTACATGGCCTGTGCTTCCAAGTCTTCTTCACTGAAAGCTCCGGCTTCATTTTTCCGTACAATTTCACGATACTTCTGATTGCTGATAACTTTCAGAATGATGGGACGCACTTCGTCACTGGCCAGATAGCTGGGGGACAGTTTGAACGATGCTTGTGTATTGCCTTCCAACAGGAGGGAGCGTTCCCTTTCCATTATTTCGGACAGATTACTCCGGGCACGTAACTCGAACTGATCTTGCAGATATTTTACTTTTCGTATTTTTTCTACCAGTATCACCTGATTCTTTATTTGGTTCAGGTAATTGATGATATCCTGCTGGGCACGAATCAGACTGTGAGCTGATAGTTGCAGTTCCTGCCGCAGTTCGAGCAGGATGCGGGTCAGCTCTTCGTCAGTGGCTTGGCGGAAGAAATCCCGTTCTTCATGCAGAATCAGATGTTCGGTAGAGTCTATCAACCGCTGGATGTTGATTCGTTTCTTGTCCAGATTTTGCAGTTTGGCTATTTTTATCTGGTATGTGGGCTCGTGTTTGAAAGCATTATCAATATTGTGTTGAAGGTTGATAATGTTCCGTATCGTTACACGTGCCAGTTTCTGAAAGGTAATCTTGATATTGCGTACATAACTTTCCTTGCGCGACTGGATCTTTTCTTTCAGGTAGTAGTCCATCAGTTCGTGCAGGTACTCTATGTTTTCCTCTACGGTGGCCGTGTTGATTTCCTCGTTCGCTTCCAGCAGCAGTTCGAAGAAATCAAGGAATCGGGCATCCAGTTCCACAAAGTTTCCGTTTTGGTGTATGATTTCCTTTTCGATGAGTATCTTTAAACGGTTTTCATCCTCTTTCAATAGGGCGAGTGCGTCCGAGTATCGAAAACTAAGTACTTTTCTCTTCTCAAACATCTCTACCAACAGCCCTTTAGCTACAAAAATCGTATTTATAATTTCGTGAATTGACCGGAATATATACATTGTTTTTTCTCCAAAAAAGTCCGGCGAAGTTACTTTAAATGGTTGGAAAAACCTAGCGTTTTATGCTAAAAAGCATATAAATAGTGAAGTAAAAGGTGGAAAATGTTGGAGTATAAATGGGTAAGAGGGAAGTTGTTGCATGAAGTGTCTGTCGCTTAATGGTGCTATATATCTCAGATGCGGCTGGCACGAATAACGTAGTTCGTGCCGGCGCGCCTGGAAAATAGAATACTTTAGGAGCTTTACGGTTCTGAATGAAATAAAGGCAGATAAACCAGATGCCTATATTTTAGAACAGTTGGGCTGTGCGGGTTATTTGCAGGCTAGTTCGAATATCTCTTTACTGTATTCTTTGTTCAGTTTTACATAATTACCTACTAATTCACCTTTGTTTTCATGCAGTTTTTTCACTAGCAGTTCAATATCAGGATGTTCTATACCCAATTCTTTGAAATTGACCGGCAGGCCCATGTATCTGAAAAAATGCTTCAATCGTGATATGCCGGCAAGTGCCATTTCTTCCAAATCCTCATTCTCGGGAACTCCGAAAACGCGGTTTGCAAACCGGGCAATCTTTTTCGGGTTGTGTTCTGCCATGAATGTCATCCATGCAGGTACGATTACTGCTAGTCCTGCTCCATGTGTCACATTATATACAGCACTGATTTCATGTTCCAGAAAATGTGATGCCCAGTCTTCCTCACAACCTACTCCGCAAGTACCGTTATGGGCAATTGTCCCACACCACATGATATTGGCGCGTGCTTCGTAATCGTTCGGGTCCTGCTTCACTTTATATGCTTCTTTGATGATAGCCATCAAAGTCCCTTCACACAGCCGGTCACTGATTTCTACATCGGGAGTGTTGGTAAAATAACGTTCCATAATGTGTACCATCATATCGGCAATGCCACAAGCTGTCTGGTAGGGGGGGAGAGTATAGGTCAGTTCCGGATTCATCACAGCAAAAACAGGCCGTAGTAATTCCGGTACACGCAAACTTAGTTTTTGCAGACCTTCCAGTTTGGTAATCACCGTATTGCCCGAACCTTCGCTGCCGGCAGCGGGAATAGTAAGTACCACACCCACTTTTAAGGCCTTCTTCACTTTGGCTTTTCCTATATAGAAATCCCAAAAATCACCTTCGTAGGGCACTCCTGCCGCAATGGCTTTTGCAGTGTCAATGACAGAGCCTCCCCCTACGGGAAGCATAAAGTCCACGCCTTCTTTGCGCGCCAGTTCAATGCCTTCGTAAACTTTCGGGTCAGTAGGATTAGGTTGTACGCCTCCTAATTTTACATAATCCACTCCTGCCTGTTGCAGAGAATCTTCTATGCGTTGCAGTAATCCGCTGCGAATAATAGAGCCTCCACCGTAAACAATCATTGCCTTCCGGGCGTTATACTTTTTAGCAAGAGTACCGGTTTGGATTTCTGTATCCTTGCCAAATACAAACTCGGTAGGGCTGTAAAATACAAAATTGTTCATTTGCTTACTCCTTATATTATTTTGTTGTTTGAAACCAAAACAAAGTTAAGGAAATATATTACCTTTGCCGCCTAAATTTAGTAAAAAGATGAAAACGGACATTGAAATAGCACGCAGCATTGAGCTGGTCAAGATTAAACAAGTGGCTAGGGAAACCGGTATTCCTGTAGAGCACATCAGTAATTACGGGCGCTATATTGCCAAAGTGGATGAAAGTCAGATAAACGAAGAAAAGGTGCAGCAGAGTAACCTTATTCTAGTTACTGCCATCACTCCTACCAAAGCCGGTATTGGTAAGACCACTGTTTCCATCGGATTGGCTTTGGGACTGAATAAAATAGGAAAGAAAACAATTGTTGCCTTGCGCGAGCCGTCGCTAGGTCCTTGTTTCGGAATGAAAGGGGGAGCTGCCGGAGGAGGATATGCCCAAGTTTTGCCGATGGATAAGATTAATCTTCATTTTACAGGTGATTTTCATGCCATCACTTCCGCTCACAATATGATTTCGGCCTTGTTGGACAATTACCTTTATCAGAATCGTGATAATGGTTTCGGATTGAAGGAAGTGCTGTGGCGTCGTGTGTTGGATGTGAATGACCGTTCCCTCCGTTATATTGTTACAGGACTAGGACCGAAGACCAACGGAATTACCCAGGAGTCAGGTTTTGATATTACTCCTGCATCTGAAATTATGGCTATTCTGTGTCTGGCCAAGGATGAAAAGGACCTGCGTCGTCGCATTGAAAATATTTTATTAGGTTTTACGTATGACAACAAGCCTTTTACTGTAAAAGATTTAGGAGTTGCCGGAGCCATTACAGTTCTTTTGAAAGATGCTCTTTCTCCTAATCTGGTACAAACTACGGAACATACTGCTGCCTTTGTTCATGGGGGGCCGTTTGCCAATATCGCTCACGGTTGCAACTCTATTCTGGCAACCAAGATGGCAATGACTTTTAGTGATTATACTATTACCGAAGCCGGATTCGGGGCTGACCTGGGAGCGGAGAAGTTCTATGATATCAAGTGCCGTAAAGCAGGTATCACACCTAAACTGACCGTCTTGGTGGTTACTGCCCGTGCATTGAAAATGCATGGCGGCGTATCACAGGATAAGATAAAGGAACCCAATCTGGAAGCTTTGAAGCAGGGTGTGACCAATATGGATAAGCATTTGCGTAATTTGAGATATTTCGGTCAGACAGTTGTCGTTGCGTTTAACCGTTATGGGGATGATTCGGAGGAAGAAGTGGATTATATCCGTACCCATTGCGAGAAGAAAGGCGTGGGCTTTGCAGTAAACAATGCCTTTACTGATGGTGGCGAAGGGGCAGTAGAATTGGCGGAACTGGTTGTGAAAACCATTGAGGAACAACCTTCCGAGCCTTTGCAATATGCCTATGATGATGAGGATAGTGTAGAAACTAAAATATCGAAGGTGGCTTGTAATTTATACGGTGCCAGCATTATTACGTATAGTGCCGCTGCCCGTAAGAAACTGAAGCATATTGTAGAATTGGGATATGGAAATTTCCCTATCTGCATTGCCAAGACGCAGTATTCATTCTCTACCGACCCCAAAATTTACGGTGCGGTAGACAATTTTGAATTCCATGTACAAGATATTGTGATGAATGCCGGAGCTGAGATGCTGGTAGTCATTGCCGGAGAAATAATGCGTATGCCGGGATTGCCGAAGGAACCGCAAGCATTGCATATTGATATCGTGAATGGTGAAATAGAGGGGTTGTCGTAACCCCTCTTTTTTTACTGAACTTATACTGTGTTACATTGACGAGATTAAACACCAAGTGTAAATGGAAAGTCCGATGCCTATTACCAATCCTACAGATGACCATCTGATAAACAACTTGTCTTTATATTTGCAGCCATAGCATAAGCCTGTAATGGCGCACATGGAAATTCCGATTGGAAATACAAAGAATCCTATTGAGATAATCCCGATAAGTATAATGATACCCATGATGGTTAGAACTTTGTTTCTTGCTGTCATGGCTTTTATTGTTTGGTGTTGAATGTATATGGATTATATGCGACAGTAAAAGTACAAAATTATTGTTTAGAATCAGACTTTTATCCGTTTTTTATATATTTGCATTATTTAAAAAGTGGATGGATGGCGGGTGTCTTGACTCCCGGACAGCATCGTAAATGCATGTCTCGGATTCGTAGTAGGAATACAAAACCTTCTGTCAGAAATGAGCACTTGAATGGGGCATTGTTTACGCTGAACCATTTGTTCTTGGAAAATTTTGCAGTACGTCATGCGGTTTCGTATGGAGAGAGCGGCAGGGAATTAAATCTGGTTGCGGCCGAAGATAAAACGGAATATGAGAAAGATAAGCTTTTATAAAAATCGAACTAATCAGTAACGATAAAATGGATATGAAACATGTAAAGTATCTGGCTCTTGTCCTATGCATAGGGAATCTGTCGCCTGTTATGGCGCAGACAGCCTCGAAAAGTCTCACAGTAGACAATTTAGTTGCCTGGCAGCGTATCAGCGGGCAAGCTATTTCTGATAATGGAAAGTGGGTGGCATGCAAGATGGAACCTTGGGAAGGAGATGCTGTGGTGAATTTGTATGATGCACAAGGGAAGGAACTTGCCACTTTCCCGCGGGCAGACCGTTTTCTTTTCTCGGCCTCTTCCGACTATTTGGTTGTGTCGCAGAAACCCGGCAAGATGATAGTGGATTCTCTGAAAATAAAGAAAACGAAGAAAGAAAAGATGCCGATGGATGCATTGGTCATTTATTCGCTTTCGGGCGGCAGGGAAGTGATTGATTCACTGAAAACATTCAGGCTGGCAGAGAAGGCGGACTGGGTTGCTTTTCAGAAGGGAAGGAAAGACTCGACTTTGTATGTTCAACCGTTGAATGCAAACCTCAGTACTCGGTATGAGGCTCCTGCTGTGAAAGCTTTCAACTTTGCGGAGAAAAGCGGAATGCTTTATTATATAACCGCAGGTGATAAAGCAGAGGAAAAGCCGGGATTGTATCTTCTGAATACGGAAACAGGTGTGAAGACGCTGATAAAAGAAGGTGACGGGGTGTTTAAACAGGTAACTTTTGATGAAGATGGAGCAAACTTGGCTTTCTTATATTGTGCACAGAAAGATTCTTGTTATAAAGCCATGAGCTTGTGGCTGTCACAGCAGGGAGCACCGGCAACAGAAGTTGCGGCACGTGGCAATCGGGCTTTTCCGAAAGGATGGGTAATCAGCGAGCATGGGAAATTACAATTTTCGAAGAGTGCTTCCCGGTTGTTTTTTGGCACATCGCCTGAGCCTAGACAAAAGGATACGTTGCAATTGGCGGAGAACCGTCCCAATGTGCAGGTGTGGAGTTGGGACGAGCCGGTGCAATATACTGTACAGGATTATAATAAGGAGAAAGAGCTGAAAAGAAGCTATCAAGCGGTTTATCATATAAATGGTGGTCGTATTTGTCAGCTGGCAGATGAGGAGCTGTCTCAGATTTTGCTGGGAGATGAAGGAGATGCCCCGTTGGCATTGCTTTCCACTTCGCGTCCTTATTCATTGTCCTCCATGTGGGAAGGGCGGACACGCAGTGATTATTACACAGTGTCTTTGGAAGATGGCAGCCGTAAATTACTGGCATCGGCGGATTATGGCAGATACCGTCTTTCACCACAAGGCAAGTATGCGTATTGGTATGCTGAAACAGACAGTTGTTGGTATACTCTTTCTATGGCAGACGGGAAAAAAAATCAGTTGACTAGCCCCGCTTCTTTCCTCGCATGGGATGAAGAGAATGATGTACCTGACTATCCGAACGCACATGGAACTGCCGGATGGACGGAACGGGATGAGTCCCTTTTAATTTATGACCGTTATGATATTTGGAAATTCGATCCGGATGCCATGAAGGAACCTGTCAATCTGACGATGAATGGACGTAAGAACCGGATTTCATATCGTTTGGTAAAACTGGATAAGGAGGAGCGTGTGATTGACCTGAACAAGCCACAGTTGTTGAAAGGCTTTAATGAAGTGACCAAAGGGAACGGGTATTACAAGGCTCGTCTTTCCACCGCTGCTTCTCCCAAAGAATTGATAGCGGGTAACTATATGTTACGCAGTATTTCTAAGGCGAAAAATACAGACCATGTAATCTATACGATGGAAAGTTTTGAGCAATATCCTGACCTTCATTATGCTACACTCGATTTCAAGAAATCTATTCGGTTGACTCATGGCATTGACCAACAGAAAGACTATTTGTGGGGAACTGCTGAATTGGTTTCGTGGATATCTTTAGATGGTCGTAAGTTGGAAGGGGTGGTGTACAAGCCTGCCGATTTTGATCCGGCCAAGAAATACCCGATGATTGTGAGTTTCTATGAGCGAAATTCAGAAACTCTGTTTAATTACCGGATGCCGGAACCGCATCGGTCTACCATTGATTATCATTTTTATAACAGTAACGGGTATATTGTGTTCAATCCGGACATACGTTATGTAGACGGTTATCCGGGTGAGAGTTGCTATAACTGTCTGATGCCGGGGGTTGCCATGCTGATAGGCAAAGGTTATATTGACGAGAAAGCCATAGGGGCGCAGGGACATAGTTGGGGCGGTTATCAAGTGGCTTATCTGGCTACACGTACTGATTTGTTTGCGGCTATTGAGTCAGGTGCTCCGGTGGTCAATATGTTCAGTGCCTACGGAGGTATCCGTTGGGGATCGGGGCTGGCACGCTCGTTCCAGTATGAACATACTCAGAGCCGTCTGGGCGGTACGCCTTGGAGTACTCCGTTGCGTTACTTGGAAAACTCTGCTCTGTTCACGATGGACAAGGTACAAACACCTGTTTTAATCATGCATAATGACGCTGACGGACATGTGCCCTGGTATCAGGGAATAGAATATTTTGTGGCAATGAAACGTCTTGGAAAGCCTTGCTGGATGCTGAACTATACAGGCGAACCGCATTGGCCGACAAAGATTGCCAACAAAATAGATTTTCAAAAACGTATGTTCCAGTTCTTTAATCATTATCTGAAAAAAGAAGCAATGCCTGGATGGATGTCCGATGGGGTTCCGGCTGTAGAACAGCCTTATGAATTAGGATACTGATATTATGTGTTCGGACGACTATAGAATTCAAGCTGCTCCTACTGTGGATAAAGTAAAAGGATAGTTCCTGAAAAGAGGGAGGAGGTGTGTTAAAACTAAAATGACAGTTCCGAAAAGTTACAGATAGTAATTATAAACTTAAAAGGGTCGTATCAAGCTCTGTATTGAGTAATGATACGACCCTTTCTTTAGTCTTTTAGGATGCTCAAATT
>ENA-OZMP01000349-OZMP01000349.1-human-gut-metagenome-genome-assembly--contig:-NODE-349-length-13250-cov-5.116787_pt1 | contig 13250 bp, 10 predicted proteins | sample MGYA00244191_ERZ653817 | MGnify/ENA primary metagenome ERZ653817 (study PRJEB26926, sample SAMN06164702) | human gut metagenome | biome: ENVO:00009003; feature: ENVO:2100002; material: ENVO:00002003...
CGTGGGCTCGGAGATGTGTATAAGAGACAGGTCCCGGGGGGCCGTGCAGCAGTACGTGGTCGAGCGAATCGCCGCGCATGAGCGCCGCCTTGATGAAAATATGGAGGTTGTCGACGATCTTGTCCTGCCCGGAGAAGGTTTCCAACTCCTGCGGACGTATCTTGTTTTCGAATTCGAGATCGCTCTCTGTGTTGCGTACGATTGACATGTTGCAAAGATAACGATTTTGTGCTACTTTGCCGCGGCGGGGCGAAAAAAAATCCGGCCCGCAGGATATGCGGGCCGGGGTCGCTGCCGGAAGCTCCGGCTATTGCTCACGCGGCAGCTCGATCTTTATGTATTTCACTCCGTTCATGCGGGTGTTCACACGCAGGATGATACCTTTCTTGCCTTCGAGATCCTCCTTGAAGGAATCCAGCTTGAACGAGACATAGCGGTCGTAGTTGTATCCGCCTTCGTCGCCGTTGGCGTCGCGGCGCAGTTCGAGGTTCAGGTATCCTTCTTCCGTGTATTCCGGGGCGATCTCCGTCACGTCGTTGCGCACCAGCAGGAAGGTGTGTTTCGTGAGGTCGGTGGCGTTGAACCCGACCCCGACGGTGAGGAAGTTGCTGTTGAGACGTGCCCCCATGAAACTGGTGTTATCGTCCTTCAACTGGTCGAGTTCTTCCTGGGTGGTCACGACTTTCGTGCCGCCCGAGTAGATGTCCTGTATGTAATAGAGCGCCATGTTGTAATCGTATCCTTCCACTTTGTTATTCAACAGGTTGAAATAGATGACGACGCGCTGGCCTTCCTCGGCCTTGTAGCTGCCGATGCGGCTTTTGTCGCCCGGGTACACCGTCTTGCCGTCGTCGAGAACGACATAGAAATCGTTATTTTCGAGCGGCTTTACCGAAGCGAAAGCCGAAAGCCTGGGGTAGTCCCCGTCCGAATCGTTGCAGGAGGTGAAAATGGCCGCAGCCATGGTCACGAGAAGAAATAATCCGAATCTTTTCATATTTATAATTATTTTTGCGTTATCTTCACTAATTAAATGCAGAGCGGGGCGGAATACTGCACGGGCATAAAAATTTTCGGGTGCCGTGCAGTCTTTTGATGGCTACACCGTTTATAAGATGAACGCAAATATGGGAATGGAGGAGCAGATACTGGCCGAGGGGTGCAGAAAAGGGGATAATGCGGCCCGTCGTGAGCTGTATGACCGCTATGCAGGCCGTCTGCTGGCCGTCTGCCTCCGTTATTCGGGCGACCGTTCTACCGCCGAAGACCTGATGCACGATGCGTTCCTGAAGATTTACGGTGCTTTCGACCGTTTTTCCTACCGCGGCCCCGGTTCCCTGCGTGCCTGGATGGAACGGATCACGGTGAACGTGGCGCTCGAATGGCTCCGCAGCCGGAACAAACTGAGCATGACGGCGCTCGACGAAGGGCGGCAGTTGCCCGACATCCCGGAGCCCGACCCGTCGGAGCTGGCACGCGTTCCGCGCGACGTATTGATGGGGTTCGTCAGCGAATTGCCTGACGGTTACCGTACGGTGTTCAACCTCTACTGTATCGAAGGCTATTCGCACCGTGACATCGCGCAGATGCTGGGGATCAACGAAAAGAGTTCCTCGTCGCAGTTATTCCGCGCGCGGGCACTGCTGGCCCGCAGAATAGGGGCCTATATGGAGACACATTGAATTATGAAACGAAATAAAGACTGGACAGACGTAATGCGGAGTGCGCTCCGGGACGCCGAGGTGACACCCCCGGCCGACGGCTGGGCGCGTCTGGAGCGCGAGCTCGGGCCTGCTCCGCGTATCTCCGTGTTGCGTAGCCAGTGGCCGCGGATTGCTGCCGCTGCCGCCGCTGTGCTGATTTTCCTGGGTGGCGGGGGATACCTGCTGCATGAAAACCGGGATTTAGGGGATAAAGGGTTTGTTATTGCAACAGCGACGGACAGCGGCAGCTCTGCTGCGGACATGACACAGGTCGAAGGGACACCGGCGGGAGCCGGTGACGGGACTCTCGCGGGGACGCTCCGCGCAGCCGTTCCGACCGAAGGGGCCGTACGGGCTGCGGCGCTGCCGGGCGAGGAGCCCGGTGCGGGGACGGCTCCCGGGATTGCACCGGGACGGGATGCCCTTGCCGCCGCCGATATGCGGGGCTTAGAGGACGGCCGCGCCGCGGCTTTGACGTCCGGAGCTGCGCCCGCCGGGAATGCGGCTGTTGAAAATGCGGCTGCCGGTAGTGTGGCCGCGGAAAATGCAGTGGTAGGGAACGAGGCCGCCGGAAACGGTTCCGCAGCGGCTGCCGGAGCCGGGGATGCCGCTTCGGCCGGCACACGGTCGGCCGTGCGTGCGGCTGTCGCAGGGCAGGCGTCCGCCACGGACGGAACCTGGGGTAAGGACGGTGCGGGGCAGACCGTACAGTCCCGCAAATACCCGGGCACGTACGATTACCTGGCCGATGACATGCAGGAACACAGGCGGCCCCGGCGCAGGACTTCGGTTTCGCTCTTCGCCGCAGGCGGCGTGACCGGCTCATCGGGGGCGTCGGGCGGCGTCGGTTCCCACCTGGTGATGTCCGACGTATTGGTCGGCGGCACCAACGGTACGATGGCGCAGCTGAAATACAATTACGAGGATTATTCGTTCCGCCACCACCAGCCGCTCAGCTTCGGCCTTTCGGTGCGCAAGGAGTTCGCGTACGGGTTGTCGCTCGAAAGCGGTGTGAACTATACGTTGTTATGGTCGGACGTGAGCATGCAGTCCGGCGGCGAGGATATCAGCCAGAAGCTCCACTTCATCGGGGTTCCCCTGCGCCTGAACTGGCAGTTCCTCGAAACCGGGCGTTTCTCGATGTACGTGGGCGTGGGCGGTATGCTCGAGAAATGCGTGTCCGCCAAGTTCGGCACCAAATCCGTCGACGAACCCAAAGTCCAGTGGTCGGTGGCCGGGGCCGTCGGGGCACAGTACCGCCTCGGCAATTATGTCGGGCTTTACTTCGAGCCCGAGGTTTCGCACTACTTTACGGAAACCACCCTGCGCACTTCGCGCACCGATTCTTCCTTGTCGCTGACCCTCCGCCTCGGAGTACGCCTTTCATTCTGACGCTCAGCTGATATATCATACCTGCACGTCCCCGGGGGCGTGAAATACGTCTTGGTAAAGTCCGTATCGCTTCGGGTACGGACTTTCCGGTATTATGTCCGAATGTATTATTTTGTGGCTTAATTGTGCTATTTTTTATTGACTAATGAAAATTTGTTCTTATTTTTGTTGAATAAATGATTGTGAATTGACGCTAACAAAAAAGCACAAGCGCAGCAATCTGTGCGCTTGTGCCTTTGTAGTCCCGACGGGAATCGAACCCATATCGTAAGAACCGGAATCTTATATTCTATCCATTGAACTACGGGACCGGGAGTGCAAAGATGCAAATTTTTTTTAATTTTTACTAATAAAATGCGAGAAAAGCAGAATAATTGGCAGAGGATCGAAGCCGTAATCAAATGGGCGAACATGTCGACCAACTACTTCGCCCGTCATATCGGGCTTGCACGCGGCGAAAACCTCTACCAGATTAAACGCGGTAATAACGGCATTTCGCTCGATGTGGCCGACCGCATCGTCTCCAAATTCCCGCAGGTGGATAAATTGTGGCTGCTGACGGGAGAAGGGCAGATGTTTGCGGACGAGAAACTGCGCGGCGCCCAGATACCTTTTTATAATGTGGATGCCGAACAGGCCATCGCGCACGTCGCCCACCTCGAGGCCGAGAGCAGCCTGGTCATCCCTCAGGCGGGCGAGTGCGACCTTGCCATGTGTTACATGGGACGTGCCATGGGGGACGCCCTGCCGCCGGGGGCGGTGGTCTTGCTGAAGGCTGTCGACCGGGATGCAATTATTCCCGGGGGAGAATATGTGATTGTCAGCCGAAAAATTGTAACTTTGCGAATAGTTCGGCTCGCCGACGGGGAGGACAAACTCCGCCTGGTGGCCGGCGACCGGGAGAATTACGATGACATAATTCTGAATGTCAGTGATATAAGCTCGGTATATAAAGTTAAAGGCAAATTGATAATAAACAGTTGAGAATATGTTTTCAGGGATCGTGGAACGCATGGCGGAGGTCGTGGACATCCGTATCGACCGTCAGAATAAGGATTTTACGCTGCGCGCGGACTTTTGCCGCGAGTTGAAAATCGACCAGAGCATAGCACATAACGGCGTATGTTTGACAGTTGTGGACATCCGCGATGATACGTATACGGTCACGGCGATGAAGGAGACGCTCGACAGGAGCAACCTCGGCCTGCTGGCTGTGGGCGATCTGGTGAACCTCGAACGCTCGATGAAACCCGATGCGCTGCTCGACGGGCATATCGTCCAGGGGCATGTCGACCAGACGGCCGTATGCACGGCCCGCGAGGACGCCGACGGCAGCTGGTACTATACGTTCGCCTACGAACCGCAGGGCGGTGGGCTCTGTACCGTGGAGAAAGGGTCGGTGACGGTCAACGGCGTGAGCCTGACGGTCTGCGACTCGAAGGAGTCGTCGTTCCGCGTGGCGATCATTCCCTATACGTTCGAGCATACGAATTTCTGCCGCATCGGCGTGGGTTCGGTCGTGAACCTCGAATTCGACATCGTGGGCAAGTACATCGCCCGTCTCATGCAAAATTATACGAAGTAAGCCTTATGGTATACATCAAAACAAAAGAGGGCGCATCGCTGTGGATCGCGCTCCTCGCAACGGCCATTGTGGCCGGGACGATGACGCTGCTCGATGCGGTGTGGTGGGTGACGCTGTGCGTCTGCGGCGCCGTCTTTGTCGTCGTGGCGCTCGTGGCGCTGTTCATCATCCGCAAGTATGTGGCTTACAAGCTCAAACCGATCTATTCCATCGTGCTTTCGCGCGACGTGCATACGCACGAGATTTTCTCCGAGCTGAAGGACAAGCACGTCGAGAATATCGGCGAGGAACTCACGGCGTGGGCGGATACGAACGACAAGGAGATCGCCCGCCTCAAGGAGACCGAGCAGTTCCGCAAACAATACCTGGGCAACGTGGCGCACGAGCTCAAAACCCCGATCTTCAATATCCAGGGGTATATCTCGACACTGCTCGACGGAGGCCTGGAGGACGAGCTCATCAACCGCAAATACCTCGAGCGGGCCGAGAAGAGCATCGACCGCCTGATCAATATCGTCAACGACCTGGATACCATCTCCAAGCTGGAGAGCAACATGAACCGCCTCGAAATGGAGAAGTTCGACATCGTGGCGCTGACGAAGGAGATCGCCGAGCAGGCCGAGATGGAGGCCGACAAAAAAGGCATCCGGATTTCGATCAAGGGCGCCGACAACCTTCCCTCGCCGTTTTGGGTGCTGGCCGACAAACATTACATCGGTCAGGTCATCGTGAACCTCGTCATCAACTCGATCCGCTACGGGAAGGAGGGCGGTCTGACGCGCGTCCATTTCCGCGACATGCTCGACAAAATACTTGTCGAGGTGGAGGATAACGGATTGGGAATCAGTAAGGAGGATTTGCCCCGCGTCTTCGAGCGATTCTACCGTACCGACAAGGGGCGTTCGCGCGAGCAGGGCGGTACCGGCCTCGGACTGGCGATCGTGAAGCATATCATCGAAGCGCACGGCGAACGCATCAGCGTGCGCAGCGAACCCGGCGTGGGGAGCACCTTCTCGTTCACGCTCAAAAAAGTCAACCTGCAAGAACTGAATAAATGATACGACCGTTAAGCATCGTTTGGAATTTCGACCCGGTGTTCTTCTCCATCGGGTCGCTCGACATCCGCTATTACGGATTGATGTGGGCGCTGGCAATCCTGATCGGCGCCAAGTTTTTCGATAACTTCTGCAAGCGCGAGGGGCTTCCGCCGAAGGTCTCCGAGTCGATTTTTATATATGGTACGCTGGCGACGATCATCGGGGCGCGGCTGGGGCACTGCCTCTTCTACGACCCGATGGAATACCTCAGCAAGCCGTGGACGATCATCACGGGTTTCCGGGACGGCGGCATGGCCAGCCACGGCGCCGCCATCGGCCTCTTGATCGGCCTCTGGCTGTTCTCGCGCAAGAACAAGCTGCCCTATATCTGGTCGCTCGATCGCATCATGATCGCGGTGGGCATCGGCGGTGCCGTCGTCCGGCTGGGCAACCTGTTCAATTCGGAGATCTTCGGCATGGCCACGACCCTGCCGTGGGGCTTCGAATTCGTCCGCTCGGCCAAGTGGGTGAACGAGTTCGCCCCCGCGGCGGTACACCCGACCCAGATTTACGAGGCGCTTTGCTACCTGATCACCTTCGGCATCCTTTGCTGGCTCTATTATGCGAAGGACATCGCGCGGCGCCGTCCGGGCATCCTGTTCGGCATCGGGCTGCTCGGGATTTTCCTGACGCGCTTCTTCATCGAGTTCATCAAGACCGAGCAGGAGGCGTTCGAACAGGGATGGGTGCTCGATATGGGGCAATGGCTGAGCATTCCGTTTATCGTGCTGGGTATTTACATGATTTACCGGGGGCTGTCCGAGCCCGAAGTTACCCCCGCCCCGGTGCCGAAAGCCCCGGCAGCAACTCCAAAAAAGAAGAAACGATGAGCAATTACCCGATGGTCGATGAAGTGAACCGCCTTGTCGGCAACCTGCTTGCCGCCGGCAGCGGGGTGTTCCTGCCCGGCGTAGGGTCGCTCTTTGTCGAGCGGCGCGGTGCCAAGCGGCTTTCCAAACGCTCTGTCCAGCCTCCTTGCCGCGTGGTATCCTTCTCTTCGCAGCAGCAGGGGGTATCGCTTGCCGATGAACTGGCACGTACGCTGCACTGCGACGCTGCCGGAGCACAGGATGTTTACGACCGCTGGCTTTCCCGCACGCGCGAGGGCGACGTGCTGACCATAGAGGGCGTTGGCGTGCTCAAATTCAAGAATTTTACGCTTGCACCCGCGTTCGACAGGCTGCTGAACCCGCAGGGGCACGAGCCCGTGCGGATCAAGCCTGCCCGCCGGTTGGACTGGGCGCTGTGGGTCGGCATCGCGGCGATCGTGATTGCGGCGGGTTTCGGCGGCGCCGAATTCCTGCGCATCAATTCTTCCGATATTCCGGAGCCTTCCGCCGAAGTTGCGCAGGCAGTGCCGGCTGCGGATGCCGGGATTACGGTCGGTTCGTCCGCTATGGAGGGCGAGGGTACAGCCGGAACGGCAGTGGAGACTGAGACCGGGGCAGCCGGGACAACAACTGAGGAAACTGCTGCCGCTGGGACGGCTGCTGTGGAAACCGGTGCTGCCGGAACAACTGCTGCCGGAATGGCCGGGACGGCGAACGGCGCCGATGCCCGCCCGGATGCCGTAGATGCATCCCGCCCGGAGGAGAAACCGGCCGGACAGCGTTCCGAACCTGCGTCAAGGGCCTCTGTAGAGCCGACGTCGCTCGTGTCGGGACACCGGTATGTCGTGCTGGGGGTTTTCAGCACGCCGGAGAATGCGGTGCGTGCCGCTGCCGATGCCGAAGCCAAGGATGCGTCGGTGCGTTGCGGGATCTACCGCTTCGGCGAAAAATTCATGGTTTCACCTTTCGAGGCGCCCGATGCGGAAGCTTGCACGATGTTCATCCGCAATTATAGCAACCGCTTCCCAGGACTGTGGACTTACACCGCCCGTTGATGCGCTTTTCCGAGCTGATAATCCGTTTCATCGACTGGTTCTACCGCTGGCCTGTCACTGCGCTGTTGCCGCGCCAGACGTTCCGGTATGCCGTTTGCGGAGGCGCGAATGTGGTTTTCGGCTGGGCATGCTATTTCCTGCTCTATAATTTCGTGCTCGACAAGGAACTGCTCGACCTCGGGTTCGTCGCGGTTTCCCCGCATGTCGCGGCGATGCTGATCGTTTTTCCGCTGACCTTCTTTACCGGGTTCTGGCTGAACCGGCATGTGGCGTTCCGCCGCTCGCCGCTCGCCAGGGGAACGCAGCTCTTCCGCTACCTCCTCTCCGTCGCCGGCTCGGTGGTGGTCAATTATGTCTTCCTGAAATTTTTTGTCGAGTTATGCGGGTTCTGGGCGACGCCGTCGCAGATGATGGCTTCGCTGGGGACGATGGTGTACAGCTACCTGGCCGCCAAGTATTTCACCTTCCGCAACGCCGTCCGCGAATAACCGCGGGGCCGGGCGTGTCAGCCTTTCCGGTTCTCCTCCTTGAGTTTCTGCAGTTCGTACATCCTGTCGCGGAATTTCGCGGCGGCGAGGAAGTCGAGCGATTTGGCCGCACGTTCCATGTCCTCGCGCGCCTTGTCGATCAGCGTGTCGATGTTCTCGCTTGCGACATAGGTCTTCTGTACGTCCGCGGCGGCCATGTAGTGGTCTTCGGCGAGCGGGTAGGCCGCCGCTATCTCCGGGACGTCGGTGCGCGCGGACAGCAGGGTGCTTTGCCCCGTGCCGCTTTTCTGCGCCCGGCGCGGCAACATGCCGTGCTCCATGTTGTAGCGCACCTGTTTCTCGCGCCGACGGTTGCTTTGCTCGATGGCGAAGCGCATGGAGTCGGTGCAGGTGTCGGCATAGAGGATCACGTTGCCCTGCGAATGGCGAGCGGCACGTCCCGCGATCTGCGTCAGCGACCGCACGTTGCGCAGGAATCCCTCCTTGTCGGCGTCGAGGATCGCCACCAGCGCCACTTCGGGCAGGTCGAGGCCTTCGCGCAGCAGGTTCACGCCCACCAGCACGTCGAACATTCCGGCCCGCAGGTCTTCCAGAATCTGGATGCGTTCCAGCGTATCCACGTCCGAGTGGATGTAACGGTTGCGTACGCCCACCCGGTCGAAGTATTTCGAAAGTTCCTCGGCCATGCGTTTGGTGATGGTCGTCACGAGCACCTTGTCGTCGTCTTTCACGCGCTTGTCGATCTCCTCCAGCAGGTCGTCGATCTGGTTGGCTGTAACGCGCACCTCGAGCGGCGGGTCGACCAGCCCCGTGGGGCGGATCAGCTGCTCGACGATCACGCCTTCGCTCTTCATCAGTTCGTAGTCGGCGGGCGTGGCGCTCACGTAGATCGACGTGCCCTGCAACTGCTCGAACTCGGCGAAGGTCACCGGACGGTTGTCCTTGGCCGCCGGGAGACGGAATCCGTATTCCACGAGGTTTTCCTTGCGGGCGCGGTCGCCGCCGTACATGGCATGTACCTGCGGCAGCGTGACGTGGCTTTCGTCTACGACGAGCATGTAATCCTTCGGGAAATAGTCGATCAGGCAGAAGGGGCGCGTGCCCTCGGCGCGGCCGTCGAAATAACGTGAGTAGTTTTCGATGCCGGGGCAGTACCCCAGCTCCTTGATCATCTCGACGTCGTATTCCACGCGCTGTTTGATGCGCTGCGCCTCCGTCGTGCGTCCGGCACGCTCGAAGAATTCGATCTGCCTGCCCAGATCCAGGTATATCTGTTGTACGGCGCAGTTGATGCGCTCCTTGGTGGTTACGAAGAGGCTCGTGGGGTAGAGCGTCAGGTTGTCGAGCGAGTGGATACGCTGCCCCGTCGCGGGGTCGATGGTCTGGATGGCCTCGACCTCGTTGTCGTAGAACATTACGCGGAAGCACTGGCTGCCGAACTCGCCGAAGGCCGCCATGATGTCCACCGTGTCGCCGTTGACGCGGAACGTCGCCGGTTCCAGGTCGCGTTCGGTGCGGGTGTAGAGCGCTTCGACCAGCTTGTAGAGGAAATGCTTGTAGCTGACGACCTGCCCGACCCGGATGTTGATGGCAGTGGCATGGAAATCCGCCGGGTTGCCTGCGCCGTAGAGGCACGATACGCTCGATACGACGATCACGTCGCGGCGCCCCGACAGCAGCGTGGCTACGGTGCGCAGGCGCAGTTTCTCGATCTCGGCGTTGATCGAAAGGTCTTTTTCGATGAAGGTGTCCGTCGAGGGGAGGTAGGCCTCCGGCTGGTAATAGTCGTAGTAGGAGACGAAATACTCCACGGCGTTCTCCGGGAAGAAATTGCGGAACTCGCCGTAAAGCTGCGCCGCGAGCGTTTTGTTGTGGCTCAGGACGAGCGTCGGGCGGTTCAGCTGCGCGATGACGTTGGCCACGGTGAAGGTCTTTCCCGAGCCTGTCACCCCCAGCAGGGTGTTATGTTTGGAGCCGTGCCGGATCGAGCCGACGAGCTGTGAGATCGCTTCCGGCTGGTCGCCCATCGGGGCGTAATCCGATACCAACTTGAAATCCATGGTGCAAAAGTAGGTAAAAAAAACGGTATGGTGAAATACCGCCCCGGTTTGGCCGGGGATGGTGCGTCTGTTTCGGAAACGTACCGGGGACAGTTAAAATTGTCCCGCCACGCCATATCTTCGGTAATTCGGTAATATTGTATATCTTTGTGCCGGTAAATCGTCTGTAACGTATGAAGCTATTTAAAAGCGAAGGCTGGAAGTCGTTCTGGCCCAATTTTCTGGCCGTGATCCTGGGTATCGTCATCACGTTCGGGGGCGAGCGGCTTATTACGAACTACCAGAAACGGCAGGATGCCCGGGAGATCGTCGGACTGTTCAAGATCGACGTGGAGCGGCATCTCAAAATTTCGGAGGGGTTGCTCGATGATTATACGGCGGGAATGAGTGCCCTGCGGAAATGTGCTGTCGCATACGCCAGGAAGGAATTGGCGGAAATCCCCGAAGATACGCTTCGTTATGCCTTGGGCATGTTCTTCTCCGTGCGCGGGGATGTTTATTCGCCCGTCGGGATGAAGATACTCGAAGTTTCGGGGGCGCTGAGCGCGGTGCATGAACCCGAAGTCGTCGAATCGGTCACTAAAATCGGCAATGTCATCACGACCTTTTGGCGGCAGCAGGACAAGATGGTAGCCAATGTCATAGGGGCGAAACAGCACCTGTACGAGAGCGGCAGGCTCGACTGGAGTTACCGGGGAACTTCGCCGCACGAAAGGCTGGAATACCGCTTCCGCCGCCTGATGGAGGACACGCTTTGCGCGGGGCTCATAACCCGCGGCTCGATTCCCGCCTACCTGATGATGTTCCGCGATATGAACGATAACATACGTGCCGAACTGGACATCATCCGCAATGCCGGGTACTGACCCTCTCCGCCGGGCAAAATCTTTTTGCACCCCGCCAAGGGTTGGGGAATTATTGCTATCTTTGCAGACATGATCGACAGGGAAACAGTAGACCGCATTTATGCAGCCGCCAATATCGTGGATATTATCGGCGAGTACGTCACGCTCAAGCGCAAGGGCGTGAACTACCAGGCCTGCTGCCCGTTCCACAACGAGAAAACCCCCTCGTTCGTCGTGTCGCCCTCGAAGGGGGTATATAAATGCTTCGGCTGCGGCAAAGGCGGCAATGCCGTCACGTTCCTGATGGAGCACGAGAACATCACCTATCCCGAAGCCCTGAAGATGGTGGCCAAACGCTATGGCATCGAAGTCAAGGAGAAGGAGATGTCCGAGGAAGAGGTACGCCGCAACGACGACCGCGAGTCGATGTTCGCACTCAACGGCTGGGCGGCCGATTATTTTGCCAACTACCTCCATCACGAGACCGAGGGGATGAGCGTGGGCATGGCTTACTTCCGCCAGAAACGCGGCATGACCGACGCCACGATCAAGAAGTTCGGCCTCGGGTTCTGCCCCGCGCGCGGCGACCGGATGTCGAAGGATGCGCTGGCGGCGGGATATAAAAAGGAGTTCCTCGTCTCTACCGGCCTTTCGCTCGAACGCGAGAGCGACGGTTCGCTCTACGACCGGTTCCGCGACCGGGTGATTTTCCCCGTACATAACATTTCGGGGCGCGTCGTCGCTTTCGGCGGCCGTACGCTGCGCACCGACAAGGCCGTTGCCAAATACCAGAATTCGCCCGAGAGCGAGATATACAGCAAGAAACGTGAGCTGTACGGCCTCTATTTCGCCAAGAAGGCGATCCAGCAGCTCGATTTCGCCATCATGGTCGAAGGCTATACCGATGTTATTTCGATGCACCAGGCAGGTGTCGAGAACGTCGTGTCGTCGTCCGGGACATCGCTCACGACCGAGCAGATACGCCTGCTGAACCGTTTTACGAAAAACATCACGGTCATTTACGACGGAGACTCGGCGGGTATCCATGCTTCGCTGCGCGGGATCGACATGATCCTCCGGGAGGGGATGAACGTGCGCGTGGTGCTGCTGCCCGAACCCGAGGATCCCGACTCCTTCGCCCGGGCGCACACTGCGGCCGAGGTGCAGGAATATATCCGGGCCAACGAACAGGATTTCCTGGCCTTCAAAGCAAAATTGCTGTTGGAGGCCGCTCAGGGCGACCCGATCCGGAAGGCGGCGCTGATCGCCGACATGGTGCAGTCGATCGCACAGATTCCCGATCCGATCCAGCGGTCGGTCTACATCAAGGAGTGCGCGCGGATCATGGACATCGACGAGAACATCCTGATCTCGGAAGTAGCGCGCAAGCGCATGGCGACGACCGGCGACCGCGAGGCCGACGAGTTCGTACGCCGCCAGACGGCATTGCGGCATGCGGAGCCTCCGCAGCCCGAGGTGGAATTCGTAAAGCAGGTCGAGGCCGGGAGCAGCAGCGAGGCGCTCGAACGCGAACTGGTGAAATACCTGCTCAAATACGGCCATTGTTCGTTCGAATTCAAGGAGGGGCGCACGATGGTGCCCTGCAACGTCGCGGAGGTGATCTTCCTGGAGCTGGACAGCGACGGGCTCGCGTTCCGCAATCCGTTATACAACAGTATTTTGGCTACTTACCGTGAGCAGTGGAAGATTCTCGGTACGGGGGTGGAAGTCCCGGCGCACTTTTTCCTGAACCATCCCGACCCGGAGGTGTGCAATGCCTCGGTCGACATCCTTACGTCGGACGACAATTACGTGGCCAGCCAGCTGTGGCGGCGCAAGGACATCCATGTCGAAAGCGATGCCGAGATGCTGGCCGTAGGGGTGCCGAAGGCCGTGACGCTCTACAAGTCGAAGGTGATCGAAAGCTATATCAAGGAGTGGCAGGCCAAACTCGCGGACGAGAGCCTGACGGACGAGCAGGTCGGCGAGGTGATCCAGCGGCTGGCCGGGTTCAACAAGGTGAAAGTGACGATTGCAAAGAAATTGCAGCGGTTGATATTATGACCCGCGCCCGGCGGAGTGCCGGGCGGGGATATGCCGGGGTTTGAATATTAAAAGAAAAAAGGGGCGGGTCTCGGGTCGTACACGTATCACTACGCATACCGCTGTCTCTTATACACATCTCCGAGCCCACG
>ENA-OZMP01000355-OZMP01000355.1-human-gut-metagenome-genome-assembly--contig:-NODE-355-length-13085-cov-5.244282_pt1 | contig 13085 bp, 17 predicted proteins | sample MGYA00244191_ERZ653817 | MGnify/ENA primary metagenome ERZ653817 (study PRJEB26926, sample SAMN06164702) | human gut metagenome | biome: ENVO:00009003; feature: ENVO:2100002; material: ENVO:00002003...
CCCTCGTCGATCGGCAAGTTCGGCGGCGACACCGACAACTGGATATGGCCCCGCCACACGGGCGACTTCTCGCTCTTCCGCATCTACGCCGGCAAGGACAACAAGCCCGCCGCCTACTCGCCCGAGAATGTTCCCTACCGCCCCAAGCGGCATTTCACCATCTCGACCGCCGGGGTCGAAGAAGGAGATTTCACGATGATCTACGGCTTCCCCGGCAATACGCAGGAGTACATCCTCTCGGACGCCGTGGCTTACATCGCCGAGCGCTCCGACCCGGCCAAAATCGCCATCCGCACGGGGCGCCTCGACATCATCTCCGCGGCACAGGAGAGCGACCCGGCGCTGCGCATCCATTACGCCGCCAAACACGCCTCGATCGCCAACGCATGGAAGAAATGGCAGGGCGAGGCGCTGGGCATCGGCCGCCTGGGCACCGTGGCCTCGAAACGCGCCTATGAGCAGGAATTCGCCGCCTGGGCGCAGGACAAACCCGAATACCGCAGCGTCGTCGCCGACCTCAAGGCCGAATACGCCCGCATCGCGGACGCCTATTTCGCCCGCGAGATCACACGCGAAACGCTCGGCGCACTGCCCGAGCGCTACACCCCCGAAGAGCGTGCCGAAGCCGCCTTCGCACGGCGCGAGCAGACGGAACGGGCGCTCTTCGAATGGCTTTTCGGCCAGTATGCCCGCCGCTGCCCCGTGCAGTACCAGATTCCGGCATTCCTGGCCGGCGTCGCCGCCAGCGGATCGCCCGAAGCCTACGCCGGCGAGGTATTCGACACGCTGTGGCGGGAGGGCGCCGACACCACGGCGGTGCACGCCCTGCACAAGGACACCGAACGCATACTCGGCCACATCGACTGGATGCTGGGCACCAAGTCGCTGCGCAACCTCAACAGCGGACGCCTCAACGAACTCTACACGACCTACATCAAGGGGCTGCGCGAGTGGGACACCCTGCGGGCCTTCTACCCCGATGCCAACCTCACGCTGCGCGTGGCCTACGGCCATGTCGGGGGCTACGAATATGCCGACGGCGAATACCACAAGCCGCAGACCACCCTCGACGGCATCATCGCCAAGGACAACCCCGAGATTTACGACTACGACATCCCGCAGGCGCTGCGCGAGCTCTACGCCACGAAGGACTACGGACGCTGGGCGACGACGATCGACGGCCGCAGGACGGTACCCGTCTGCTTCCTGGCCACCAACCACACGACGGGCGGCAACTCCGGTTCGCCGATCATCAACGGCAGGGGCGAACTGGTGGGGCTGAATTTCGACCGCACATGGCGCTCGACGATGAGCGACGTGGCGTTCGACGAAACGATCTGCCGCAACATCGCCGTCGACGTCCGATACGTGCTGTTCGTCATCGACCGCATCGGCGGGGCGGGATACCTGTTCGGCGAAATGGATTTCAGCCGCCGCAAATAGGAGTAATTCACGAAAAAAACACTATATTTAGCCCGCATAACAAAATCAGCCTCTATGAAAACAATCCTCTACACATGGTTCGCCGTCCTCCTGTTCGGCATGGCAGCAGTATCCTGCGGCGATGACGACACGAAAAACAACGACACGACGGGCATAACCGGCTCGTCGTGGAAAGCATCGGAAACGGTGGGTGCCGACCGCACGACCAAGAAATACACGTTCAAGGCCTCCGCCAACTGGGTGGCGCAAAGCGACAAACCGGAATGGTGCAAGATACTCACCTCGTCGGGCGACAAGGGCAGCGACCGGCAGCTCAACATCTCGGTCGAAGCCAACGAGACCGGCAGCACGCGCAGCGCGAACATCACCGTACAGGTGAGCGGCTACGCGAGGGCGGCGCAGTTCGCCATCACCCAGCTCGGGAGCAGCAGCGGCGGCACGGGCGCAGACACCGAGCTCAACAAACAGGTAGACAAGATCCTGGATTATTACTACCTGTGGAACGGCGAATACCAGCAGATGTCGCGCGACCTCTCGCTGGATTACATCAGTTCCAGCGACAATTTCCTGAAACGCACGCTGCTGGAGATGACGACCAACGACCTCGACAAAAAACGGCAGAGCAACGGCAGCTACTCGGTTTACTCCTACCTGCTGCGGACGCCCCTCACGAAGGCCGTCGCCGGGACGACGCGCGGCGTAAGCCCCGAGGTCGTAAAGAAGAAGGAGTACGGCTTCGGCATCGCGGGCCTGATGGGCGTGAGGTTTGTGGACGGCAACAACCAACCTACGGGAGAGTACGGGCTGGTCATCACGTCGGTCTACCCGGACTCCCCGGCATCGGAAGCAGGGTTCCGGCGGGGCACGTTCTTCGCCCAGTACAACGACGCAGCCATCACGGCCGCGAACCTGAATTCGGTTTACAGTACGTTAATAGCTCCGGGAGGAAGCCGCACGGTAAAACTCACCGAGAACAGGCAAGGCGCGCAGCCCGTATCGGTCACGGCACGCGAAATATACCCCAACCCGGTAATCCACAGCGAAGTGATCACCTCCGGAGCGCATAAGATCGGCTACCTGGTCTACGACAGCTTCGACGCGGCCTACGACGACGAACTGCTCGCTGCCGTCAAGAAACTCAAGGACGGGAACATCACCGACATGGTGCTCGACCTGCGCAACAACGGCGGCGGGCACGTCATCTCGTCGAACATGCTTTCCACCTGCATCGCCGGCGCGGCCTGCCAGGGCAAGGTCTACGAATATTACCGTTACAACGACAGCCGCATGGCCACGGTCGAAAAAACGGAGAGGGAGACCGGCAAGGAGTATGACACGGCGGCAAAAAAATTCTTCGACGAATTCTATTACGGCGACTATTACGGCGTCGACCTGCGGAACTACGCGCTGAACATGACCCGGCTGTACGTGCTCGTCACGGGCAACACGGCCTCGTCGAGCGAAGCCGTCATCAATACGCTGCGCGGGTTGGACGGCTTCACGGTGAAGCTCATCGGCGAAAAGACCAACGGCAAGAACGTCGGCATGGAGGTCAGCAAATTCACCGTAGGCAATTACAGCTACGAACTGGCCCCGATATCGTTCCAGGGCTACAACGCCAAGCAGGTGACCGTCAACAAGGACGGACTGGCGGTCGACACCGCGTGCGAGGAATGGAACGGGGAACTGAAGGATTACGGCGACCGGAGCGAGCCGATGCTGGCAGCGGCCCTGAGCCAGATCACCGGGCAGAGATCGGCAAGCGTATCGGGCACGCGCAGCACCGCGCCGGGTGTACGTCCGGCAACGGACATCGCATTGCCCGACTTATCGAACCGCCCGAGCGGCATGATCGTATTCCTGCCGGCTGCGGAAGAGTAACGGGAGACCGTCCTAAATCGGGGGGGCTGTCTAACAAGTCCAATTTTAACGATTTCACCCCTGCCGGAGTTTATTCTGACAGGGGTGATTTTCGATTTTCGGGACTTGTTAGACAGCCCCTCTTTTCTTAACCTGGCACCGGCGCACGTACCACACGCCCGGCGGCTCCGCCTCTGTCATCGATGCCGCCCAGCTCAGGACACTACCCCGCCACCGTCTCTGCCAGCCGCCACAGTCCTGCCGCAGCTCTGCCACCGTCTCTGCCGGGCGAATGACCCGGCCTCCGCTGTCGTCGCAACTGCCCTGCGGCCGTCTCTGTCTGTAAATGGCCCTGCCTCCGGTTCCGCCACGACCTTGGCCACAGTTCCGCCGCCGTATCGGCCGGGCAAATGAACCCGCTAAGGTCTCCGCCCCAACCGCTTCCGCCGCCTTTACCACCAAGCACAGGCACCTGCGCAGACATCGACACCGCCCCCGCGGCAGGTAGAGCACGGCGGTTTGCGTCGCCGCGACGCCGCTGCCGGAAGAATAATCCATATTACATGGAGAAAAAATTTGGCGGATTAAAATTTATGCCCTATATTTGCACACCCGAAATCCGAAAGGATACGTGCAATGCCCAGGTGGTGAAATTGGTAGACACGCTACTTTGAGGGGGTAGTGAACAATTACGTTCGTGCAAGTTCGAGTCTTGTCCTGGGCACTGAAAACCGCTGATAATCAGCGGTTTTTCTTGTTTGCAGGATAAAATGTAGGATAAATTAAATCAATCGTCCCCTTCAAAATCCTTAAAAAAGGAACTGCCGGCAATTATAGCAGCATTCTCATCCACCCCCAATCGCAGGTAACGCATAGTCGTAGTAACTTTCTTATGACCCAAGGCTCTGGAGATTGATGAAAGCGGAACTTTGGAACGCTGAAGATGCGTTGCGAATGATCGCCGTGCGGTATGGGTAGAGATCAAAGCATACTTCTCAATCCGGATCTCTTTCACCTCTCCTCCTCGATGTTCGCATATTGTCACTTTTTCGTCGATCCCTGCCATTTTCGCCAGTCGCTTGATATAGACATTCATTTTCTGGTCAGAAATTGTCTTTGACAGGTCAAAATCGCTCTCGAGGATTTTTTTTATCACGGGATGAAGTGGAATGGCAATCGGGGTATCTGTCTTACGAGTACGCATCATAATCATCCCATCGACAATATTGGATTCGTTGAAGCGACTAAAGTCAGACACCCTCATGCCTGAAAAAGCCCCGATAAGAAACCGATTCCGGACTAACTCACATGTAGCTATACGCTGCTTGATGGCTTTCGGATCTTTCAGCTCCGGCCACTCCTCAAGCACCATACTTTTCGTGATTTTAAGCGCGTGAAGTTCCATAAGCTCGCTTATCGAAAGAAATATTGGATCGCCTTCTTTCATCACAGTGATGAAATTCTTATGGGCAGTCCCGTTCAAATTATGCAAGTGATCTACATCCCGAGCCTCCCGATAAACTTGCTTAATGATTTTGATAATGCTTCCGAAATAGTTATCAGAATAGCCTTGGCCATAAATCCATGCTCGAAAATGGTTATAAAAACTGATATCTATATCCTGAAATGACAACCGCTGCCGAATCAGTTGCTCATACTGCTTCAGCTTATTCAGGACTGTTCGGTAGTGCTTAATCGTTATTATCGACCTTGCATCGGCATAGCGGGCAATATAACGCTCAAAATAATCAGAATAATAGTCAGAGGGAGACTCCGGAGTATTTATTGACGGAACAGGTCGTTCCAAGGCTTTGCAGTATTCTTCATCTACCAGATCAAAAAAATCCCGCAAAGACGGAACAGTATTGCTCTTTTTAAAATAAACCTCAGCTCGCCGGGCCGCCTGGCTCCATTGCTCTAATATATCATTCGTGCAATTCGCCAATCTGTTTTCACGGCACACCCGAACCCTCTGTCGCTGGGGGTTCCAGAACTTTACCAGAGTAGACTCTTTTGTTGTGCGTCGATACTGTTTGCCCTTAAATGTTACGGATAAGATAATCGCCGATCTCTCCCGCTGGGGAGTAGCTAAATAAAATTTTATCATTTTGTTCGATATACTATTATGGAGTCCGTGTTTGAAAATTGGATCCCACTACAATATATCAAACACAGGACTACTCTTTAATATGCTCTTTATCAGGATATTCCTCGCCAACGCGGGGGGGGGATATTTTTTTCTGATGTAGTTCCATAAAATGATCGTTAATGAATTGCTGCTGTTTTAAAATTGTTTCAGCTTGTGTTTTTATAATCGCTAATTCTAACGTAGAAGCAGAAGGGTTAGTCGCACCAAGCGCTACTGACGGGAGCAGCATATCACCGTCCCCAGTCAATAACCAACGCGGATCTATATTTACAAATGTTATACATATCTGACTTAATGTTTCAAAATCAGGATCTCTCCCAGTCAGATAATTACGCATCCGTGGCTGCGAGATACCAATCTTCGCAGCAAAGGCATTCGGCGTAAGTCCGAGATAATCAATGATTTCCCTCAATCGCTCTGTTATATTCATAACAAATCAAATAAAATTTATAACAATTCTATTGTTTATTGTAACATTTGTTGTATTTTTGCATTGTGGGACATGCGTACCAAACTCGCACACCCCGATAAATTAGGTAAAGATAAGAAATATCATTTGAAAACCAAAGACATGCCTCGAAAAATCACTTTTACAGAAGTACCTTCCTCCAAAGGGTGGGAAGTATTCTTAAAGGGAATGAAGGTAGGAAATCCTGCCATTTTCAAAAATGTAGGGAATGTAGTCACAAATGGCCGACAGGCAATAAAGCGGTATAACAAGAAGATAAAAACAGGAAAACTCGAGCCACGAAAGTTTGAAACCAAAACATATTCAGACGAAAATATATTTACAATCACGAGAATATCGTAAACAGTAATCAGTTCATGGAAGACTCTACACATATCGATTCCACCAAGATCAGTCTCTACATTCAACAACTCGAATTCACTGTGAGTAATCTGGAGGCCACGATTACACGGATGAAAAAGGAATGTTTCGACCCTAAAAAATTCTATGGAACCGCCATAACCGTTGACGCCTGCGCACGTATGCACAGCGTATGCACCGTGACTGTGCGGGAGTATGTCCATGCCGGTCTCATTCCTACTCACCCGGACAGCACCTCCCGGAAAATTCTCATATTCACAATAGATGCCTTATTGCTCGACTTCAAACAGCTCAAGCAAAAATATAAAGAATTGAAATTATCAATATAAAGCACAGGAGACTTGAGGGGAGTGGTGATAAGACTGCATCACTGATCCCACGGTAGCAGTTGACACTCCATATCCCCTCTCTCTTGTTTATCCTCGATCATGGAATCTGTGCAAAAGATATATAGCAGCAAGGACTCTCGGGTGTACAAAAGCGAGAGCCTGATCGTCCCCCCAATCCTCCCAACAGACGAAGCATTACCCGAGCTAAATCAGCCAAACATGATTTTGGATGCCAAATACAATTACCGGCTGATACAACTATCGGCAATCGTAAAAATCACCAACATTTTACAGCCGATCATCAATCAAAATATAGACGAATACGTCACGCTGCGCCGACGCTTCGGAAGCAAAGAGGAACATCCAAAAATTGATTACCTTTTGGGGGAAGAGCGGAACCTCCGATTGCACGCCGAAGATGTTTACTGGAAGATTAACGAGCGGACACTCGAGGTAAGGATACCTTTAGATGCTTTTACGAATATCCGAAGCCATTACGGCCGGATCAGAGCAGCCATCAGCGATCTGATCAGGATACCGGTTAAATTCCCCACATGGTCGGAATTGGCCAAAGAAACCCTGACGAACGGCTGCCGGCCTTTATGCCAGGGAGTATTTTACAACAATGACAAGTCTCAGAAAAACAGAAGCTATATTCATATCTTTTTCAACGAAGATATAGCCAGATTACTGGTCAATCCCTGCTACGGATACTCACGCTTATTACAAGCTACCATTGACAATTGCCGTTCGATTTATACCGCGAGGATCTACATGCAGATATGCCGGCACGCAGACGGGAAGAAATGGGCCATTCCCTATCCTGATCTCCGATTGCTTCTGAATGTCGACTCACCCAAGAAGAAAGGGAGTACAGAATCTAAGCAGCGTGTCCGCACCAACTCAGTCCCGAGATACCATGAGTTCCGTCGTCGCGTCCTCGATGTCGCGCGCGATGAGCTGCTCCTTATGGTGCAAAATAATACGACAAACTATTATTTCACCTATACCGAAGAGTTCCCGAGCAATCGCCATTCCACGCCAAGCCATATTATTTTTAACATATACGAGACACATCCATCGAAAATAGATCTCGACGCTTACGAGAACCATCTTTCCCAGATGCGGCATTGTGCAGGGCATATTTTAAAAATCGGGCAAGATAGATACAATCGGGTATTCAAAAATATAACCCTAAGAAATTACACATACGTGTTTCAAAGACATCTCGCAGCATGGATTTACATGGAAGATCACGGCGACAAGATCAATAATCGCGACGCATATTACCTCAAATCCATCGAAAACGCGATAAAGGAAGAGAAGATTTCTCACGAACAGGGAGTGATTCAAATGGAACTCAATTTATAATACCAAATACAGTCTGCTACCATGAAAGTTTTAATCTCCATCAACCAAAAGGGCGGTGTCGGGAAAACGACCACCGCAGCAAATGTCGGCTTCCGCCTGGCCCAACTCGGAAAGAAAGTCCTCCTGATCGACGGGGACGAACAAGCGAACCTCTCGCTAATCTTCAATGCAACAAAACACAAAGAGACTTTATTCAAGCTCTTTATAACAGGCGAGGCCGTAAAACCGTACAAGATCAATCCAAACCTTTACATCATCCCTTCGGATGTCAGGACATCGAACATCAACGTTCAGCTCGCAAATGACGTGAATGCCCCGTTTTTCCTGAAAAAGTACCTGGCAATGCCCGAATACAAGGATTATGACATTGCCATCATCGACTGCGCCCCAGCTCTCGATGCAATCATCATAAACGCAATCACCGCCGGCGATGCCATGCTCATTTCCTTGTCGCCCGGAGAATTCTCCTACGACGGCATGCGACGTATCCTCTCTGCCTCAAACACGATAAAAAAGAATTATGGAGCCAAAATCCAACTCGGAGGCATCATATTAAGCATGATTAACGCCCGGACAAAGGTTTACCAACAAACGGTCGAACTATTACGGACGGATGATCTCCTCCCTGATGCGTTCAACACGAATATCCGTCTATGCGAAGCCTTCAAACAGGCAGAGGCCGAACATAAAACGATTTTCGAATTCGCACCGAAATCGAAAGGCGCTGACGACATGAGTGCTTTGACAGATGAAATCATTGCTAAACTCCTTCAATAGACACTCCATATGCCAGCCATAGAAGACCGCCCCTCCTACGACGAGGACATGATGAGCATCGCGTTGGCCGGTATTATGCAGCGCCAGAAAAAGAAGCGTAGCCGAACATATACATTCGTGCAGAAGAGAAGCATCGACTTCACGGAAGAAATATGGTCGATCATCGAGGCGCACCGAAAGTTACCGGGGATACAAGACAATCTCCGGGAAACAATCTACAAGGGGCTGTTGCTCCTCAAGGAAAAAGAAAATTTATAACAACCGACACCATGAGACCCGACGCTGAAATGACGAGCCGCCATAACCGCCGTGCAATACATGAAAGGAGAGTGGAAACTCCAGGATATTCTTTTCCCAAACCAATAACAATATGCCGAATATGAAAGTGTATGCCATCACTATCGAGGACGCACATGGCGAATACGGACGCTTATATGCCCTCGCAGACAACGACTCGGACAAACTCCAGCTCGAAGAAATGGCCCAGGCAGAAGCTATGGGCGACGACATGGAAGTCTGTGTCCGAGAGATAGAACTCAATATCCCTATTAAAAACTAATTGTCAAGAATATGGAGTGGAATTCAAAAGAGAAAAAGGAGTTGATTAAACTCTATCCAAAATATACGGCTAAAGAACTGGAGGTGAAATTCAAACGGAGTTCCAAAGCCATACATCGAATGGCGAACCTATTAGGTATTTACAAAACTGCCAACAAAGTTCCCCCGAACCTATATGATGTCGGATTACGTTTTATGATCGTGCATTGCAGAGTTCGGGCAGACAACAAAAAAAATGCAAAATATAGGGCGATAGAGAAAGTCGAACGCAGTATACTGAAGCGTCAATCAATCAAGAATTATGTATTTTTTTCAAAATCGACAGTTGAAAAAATCAAAAACCAATGAGTGAAAATATAGATAAAAAACTCCAGCAGATTATTGATCTGGAGATACGAGAATTATACGATTTAGCTTTTTTCAAGCCCTACCTCGTCAACTATATCGCGGATTTTAAGCCCCAGTTTCCCCAGTCTATGTCAAATCGAGAATACCGAGATTACCTCGATCGCAAAAACGAGGAAGCCATACAGGAATTTTGTAGGAGCATCAAGGCCGACTGTCCCCGGGACGAGGCGATAAGGAATGCTCTGCATGTTCTTCTTTCTGATCTTTTATGAGAAAATGGACAAGAATATCTCTGCTCCTCAAACTGCTTCCCATAAGTTTATGGGGACAAAATCCACATGCACTTTATACAGCAGGAAATAAGGAAATATTAGATATCATTGCCCAACTCCCGGCGAGAGCGCCGCAGATCCTCGACATCCCATGTATCTCCCCTGTCCAGCAACCGAATTTTGACAGGCTGCGAATCTCATCAGGTTACGGTCTGCGCATTCACCCCATCACACAAAAGGTACACCGGCACTCAGGAATAGACATTCCCCCTTCAGGGAATGATACAATCTACGCCACTGCAAACGGGATTCTCGATACAGTCGCCTATAATGATCTTATTGGGTTACACATCAAGATACGGCACAAATACGGCTTTACAACTATATATGGACACCTGAAACGTACTTTTATCCGAAATCCGCACCAAAAAATACATATCGGAGATCCGATTGGCATAATGGGAACGTCCGGCCGCAGTACGGGAAAGCACTTGCATTATACCGTCCAAAGAAACGGACAAACCCTCCCGCCTCTTCCCTACTGCTATCTCTTTATCAACACAAGAGGGCCTTGAATCAAGCCCTCCTTGTATTACTCCTTATTTTGTTTCTTCCGTAACTTGCCGGCCTGCAATGCTTCGCGTCTGCTGACTTCCATCTTACGCACATGCTCCGGCCGGGGAACAACTTTGAGTGTTCCTTCCTTCTCTGTCTCACGCTTTAAACTCTGGATCGCTGCAATAAATATATCCACATTGGTCATTACTATCCCCTGGGATAAAAGCATTGCATACTTGTAGTCATTAATATACTCCATCGTTTCGATATCAATATCCAGCAGGAGCTTTCTCGTATCCCCGTTTTTCGCCATGTTTTTCTTGTAGAATTCAATTGCACAAATATAATCATTCTTTTTTAGAATCAAACGATTACAAAAATGGAAGCCCCTCCCAAAAGTATCTATAATTTGCTTTGCACCTCACAGAACGGGTACCTTTGCATCGCATAACGTATTAAAATCTAATCATGTATAAAAGCATCGGTCTGCAAATTACACAACACTCCGGAATGAAACTACTGGGGCGGACAATTTCTCTTTCCAAGCAGACTGAAGGGATTTAATACATTATGCAAATGCGTCCGCCCCACTTTTTTCACAATATCGTCAATATGAAACACTATCTCCTCATTATCGTATCGCTGTTCACGTTTTCAGCCTCTTACGCCCAGTTCTCGTCCGTATCGACCAACATCGTCGGATGGGCTGCCGGGAACATAAACGCGGCCGTCGATCTGAATGTGAACCTGCACAATACGATCAACATTCCGGTGTCAGCCAATCCGTTCAGGTTCGGAGACACCCAGTGGAGCCATGTCGTCCTGCAACCGGGATGGCGGCACTGGTTCGTCGAGCGATACATCGGACAGTTCGTCTCCCCCTCGCTGTTTTATGCCAACTACACCATAGGCTACGACAAACGCACCTTCAAAGGCAATGCCTATGGCATCGGATGCTCGTGGGGTTACTCGAAGCTCCTGAGTACGCGCTGGAACTTCATCGTCGAGATCGGGGCCGGTATCGTCTATACCCCCTACACCGAGAAGCTGCGGCCGAAGTACATCGGGGAGTTCGACGACGAGTATACCTATCGTCACCGGCGGTTCCTGCTCATCCCGATCAAATGCAACCTGTCATTTTCCTACTTGTTCTAATTCACAGATCCCATGACAACGACTTTCGAAAATTCCAAAGGATACAAGATCCTGGCATTGTCTGCCGATGAAATCAAGGTCTGGCCGCGAGCCGGGGTCTGCGACCGCTGCAACCAAAAGATCGGTTCAAATGGGTTCTACGTAGGAGCCTTCGATCTCATGTCTTGCCCTAAATGCTATGAGGCATGGCATGATACTGTTCCCGGCAGATCAGAAAGTCAAATCGCCATTGAAGAAAAGAACGTCAAGAGGGCTGAAGACAAAATAGTGCGGGGAAATATGGTTTTCGGCACCCTCTCACGGCCTCGGATAATGGGTATGGAGCCAATACTCCTTACAACCCTTACCCTCGGGCTCATTTTATTTTTCCTCTTCAATAAAAGTGTGGCATTGGCAAGCATGGTTGCCGTATGTCTTATCAAACGCTTGGACATGGAATATCGGACAAATAATCTGAAATCACATGATTGGAAATCGAATATTTTAATACCCTCTATTCGGATTCTGCAAGAAGCATGTCTGGTAATCATAATAGCCCTGTTTTTTAAAGATCTCGCATTCATAAGTTCTCTGACAGAGAAAATACCCTTCATTCAAACACATCCCGACACAATCCAGCTCGGCGCAACGGCATTGTTGTACATGTGCATGATCTGCGATGATGCGCTCCATTTTTCGCTCGCAAAACAGTTGCGCAAAAATGAAATCTCAACAGCATCGCCATGCCCGCCAACAGATAGCAAAATCGCATAAACTTTCGCATACGTATGGCAACGACCTTCAGCAATTCCAAGAATTATTCAATCCTCGCCGTTTCGGCCGATGAAAGCACATGCTGGCAACGGGCGGAAAAGTGCGACACATGCGGGAGCCGCATCGTAACGACCGGGTTCTATGTCGCCGCATTCAACCGGTATCTCTGCCCCGAGTGTTACGACGAATGGTGCCTGGCCGCCCCGAAGAAAGCGCCGGCACATGACGAAATCGAGAAAATATTTCTCGAACGCATTCGCCGCAATCATAGAATTTTGATAACCAACCCAGCATCCCCTATTGCATAACATGAAACCATATAGAACAATCGTTTCCATAGCCCTGACTGTCCTGATGCTCTCCTGCGCCATGACGCACTCCTTACAGCGCAGCACCCCGACGGCCGACATCCACCTGCCCGGCAACGGCCCCGTCGAGACCCCCGAGGTCGAGGACGTCGAGCGTGCCGTGGCCAAGATGCGCCGCATCTCGATGAACGGTGGCCGCGACAGCGCCTATCTGGCCGAGGTCGAACGCGACTCCACGGGCGAAGTCACCATCAAGGGCGAGGACATTCAGACCGTCTACATCGTCGCCAAGTCGAAAACCGTAGCCGAACGCAACGGCGAGATTGCGATCGACTTCATCATAGGTATACCCGCTGCTCTCCAGAGCAGCACGTG
>ENA-OZMP01000370-OZMP01000370.1-human-gut-metagenome-genome-assembly--contig:-NODE-370-length-12560-cov-7.830548_pt1 | contig 12560 bp, 12 predicted proteins | sample MGYA00244191_ERZ653817 | MGnify/ENA primary metagenome ERZ653817 (study PRJEB26926, sample SAMN06164702) | human gut metagenome | biome: ENVO:00009003; feature: ENVO:2100002; material: ENVO:00002003...
ACGAGATCTGCGCATGTCTCGTGGGCTCGGAGATGTGTATAAGAGACAGCATCAGAACTGTTAGCTGCAAAAAGCAGCTTTGAAGACAACACAAAATGGTTGCCTTTCAATGTTCACGCAAGTGATACGGCCGGGATAATAAAGCGACTTTTCAATAAATGGATCGCTCAGAATGTCAGAAGGCGCTTGTGTGCTGCGATTGGCATTGAGAGTTCGGAGAACGCAGAAGAAATTGTGTGCAACTATTGTAAGTTCATTGCACTGGTGCATGATATAGGAAAATTAACTCCGGCGTTTCAACGAAAGCTTAAAGATAATATTCAGGGTCTGGATGACAGACTGTTTGACGCGGGTATCGACCTTTCAGGTCTGACACAGATATCAGAGTCACCGCATAACATAGCGGGACAGTATATTCTGAAAAAAGAATTTGAGGTTGCACCGCCAACCGCAGTCATTGTTGGCGCACATCACGGCGATTGTTCGGCGGATAGGGGGCAATGTTCATTTGAGGCTAACTATTACGGACACGGCAAGGTTAACGTAAACGAATGGACACAGATAAGAGCGGAATGGATGGAATACGCTCTCAGCGTAACCGGATTTGAAGATGTCAAAAATCTGCCGAATCCCGATGTTGCGGCGCAGATGCTGATTACCGGACTGCTCGTAATGAGTGACTGGATAGCGAGCAACACCGATTATTTTCCTTACATAGACATCGAAGAAAAACTCACCGATGAGCAGTGTGAGGAGCGTGTCAGAAGAGCGTGGAACAAGCTTTCGCTTACGGACAGCTGGTATGCCGATTTTATCGCTGATAGCGACAGCTTTTTTGAAGAGCGTTTCGGCTTCAAACCGAACTGCGTACAGCGTGAATTTATGAATGTTGTAAGCCTTTGCAATAAGCCCGGTATATACATACTTGAGGCACCTATGGGAATAGGTAAAACTGAGGCGGCACTTGCGGCAACGGAGATACTTGCATCACGTTTCGGCTATGGCGGAATGTTTTTCGGACTGCCGACGCAGGCAACCGCTAACGGAATATTTGATCGTATTCATTCCTGGGCGAGTGGTACTGATGATATACATTCGCTCAGACTTGCACACGGTATGACGGATATGAATGACGAATACTGTGAGATGTTCCACGGAAGAGCATCCGACATTTCCGATGACGATAATGACAATATAATGGTTCATACCTGGTTTGAAGGAAGAAAACAGGCGCTGTTGTCCGAATTTGTTGTTGCTACAGTTGACCAGTTTCTTATGGCATCGTTAAAGCAGAAACACGTTATGCTAAGGCACCTGGGACTTGCAGGTAAGACTGTTATTATAGATGAGTGCCATGCTTATGACCGATATATGTACGTTTATCTGGAAAATTCATTGCGCTGGATGGCGGCGTATAATGTGCCTGTGATAATTCTTTCTGCAACATTGCCGCCGGATAAGAGAGCGGAACTGATAAAATGGTATACCGGCAGTAAGAACAGTTTTGACAACAGCAGTATGGCATATCCTGTGCTGACTTGGAGCGACGGTGCGGAGGTAAAGCAGAAGGATATACCTGTTGATATCCCCGATAAGCCTATCACAGTAATCAGAAGAGAAGAAAATGACAGCAACGATATTGTAAACCTGCTTGAAGATAAACTGTCGGACGGCGGTTGTGCGGCTGTTATTGTGAATAGCGTTGCTTATTCCCAGGAACTTGCCGACACAATAGCGGCGAATATGCCTGATTATCGTGTTATATGTTTCCATAGCAGACTTATATCGACTGACAGAGCGGTAATTGAGCGTGAGCTAACAGAACTTGTCGGTAAGAAGTCGACCTGTGAGAAGAGGGACAAGCTGATAGTAGTCGGTACACAGGTGCTTGAACAGTCGCTTGATATAGACTTTGACTATATGATAACCGAACTTTGCCCTATGGATCTGTTGTTACAGCGTTCAGGCAGACTGCACAGACATAACCGCACACGTCCGGATAAATTATCCGAACCGGAGCTGTGCGTGTTGATCCCGGAAGATTTCAGCAAGAGTGTTTACTCCGGTTGGATACTGAAGCAAACTGAAAAATATCTGCCGGATAAACTTGTTATACCGGGATGTATTCCTGAGCTTGTCGGCGCTGTTTATTCCGAACCCGACAATGATGAACAACAGACCGCAGAGTATAGAAAATATAGTGATGAACAAAAAGAGAAAAAGCAAAGAGCCAAGAAATATTGCATACCGTCACAAAAAATTAATCGCAGTGATTCAACGCTTAGCGATATGATCAACAGGCGAGAGCTGAACAATGATTCAGACGGTGAAGCGGCGGTGCGTGACGGGCAGGAAACCATAGAAGCACTTGTGCTTGTGAAAACATCCGATACGGAGTATTCGCTGTTTTCACGGGACGCAGTGTTTGATATTACTTCTGTACCCGATAATGCACAGGCAAAGCTGATAGCAAAGCAAAGACTGAGATTGCCGGCATTTTTCAGCAAGTCTTATAATTTTGGTAAAACGATTGAGATACTGGCAAACTCTATGCCTCAGGCGTGGAGGAATGCAAAGTGGCTCAAAGGTGAGATATTGCTTTTGCTTGACGGAAATAACAAGATAAGTATGCTCGGCAGAACGTATAAATACAGCACCGAAAGAGGTTTTGAAGAAATAAAGGAGGAAGAAAGCTGATATGGACAGAGAGTTCAATCTGATCGACGAACCGTGGATATGCGTCCGTGACAACGGGTGCGAGGTGAAAGAGATAAGCATAAGGCAGGTCTTTGAACACGCACAGGATTACACGGAGCTTGCAGGAGAAACAAAAACGCAGGATATGGCTGTACTGAGGTTTCTGCTTGCGGTGATCTACACGGTATTCTCAAGGTACGACAAAAACGGTGATGAAGTTGATCCCGAGGACGATATTAATTATCTTACGGATAACTGGATCGAGGTTTATCGGAGCGGCAAATTTCCGATGAAGCCGTTTGAGAAGTATTTTGAAAAATGGTATGACCGTTTCTGGCTGTTTGATGAGGAGTATCCGTTTTATCAGTCTAACAAGGTAAACGGTAAAGGTAAGGCTACAAGTATAGCAAAAATGATCGGCTCGCTTTTTGAAAGTGCCAATAAGCCCAGGCTTTTCTCTGACAGGAACAATGACGGAAGACTGCTTTCATATTCGGAAGCGGTTCGTTGGTTGTTACACATAATCTGTTTTGATGACATAGCGGCAAAACAACCTACACCTAAGAAACCGTGGGTAGGCAGGCTGGGACTTATAGCGGTCAGAGGAAACAACCTGTTTGAAACGCTTATGCTGAATTATAATGCAGAAAGTGATTCTGAATATGATGTGTATGTAAGCACTCCGTCATGGGAAAAGGATAACAACAATGCCGAGTTCAATACTCTGATACCTGTTCCCGATAATCAGGCAGCATTGCTTTCGTTGATGTCAAGACGTGTATATCTTTGCAGAGAAAACGGAAAGGTGAACGGTTATTATCTTTCAGGCGGAGATTATTTTGAAGAAGATGAAGTTTTCAGCGAGCAGATGACGCTCTGGAGGTCGTATAAAGAAAAAGGAAGCGACAGCATAAAATATAAACCTCAGCTTCATAAGCCTTCGACAAAGGCTTGGCAGGAATTCGGAAGTATCGCAGCGCTTGAAGATGATGAAAATTCAAGTACTGCAAGAAAACCGGGTATTATAGCTCATATTGAATCGTACATAGACAAGGGATATCTTGACAACAGCTTTTTGCTTAACGTAACAACTGCATCTGTCATATATGATTTCAAACAGATGACGTGCCTGCCGGTTATTGATTCTATCAGCGATGAACTGTCGTTCCATTCAGATCTGCTGATGAAAGTCGGGGAGGTATGGCGTTATCGTATAGGAAACGAGATAGGCAAATGCGATAAGGCAGCATATGCAGTAAACGTGCTGAGTCTTAATTTACAGAGAGCTGCAGGAGCAAGCGGTGACAAGCTATCCGGAGAAGATGCAAAGACGCAGTTCTACAGTATGATAGATAAGCCTTTCAGAGATTGGCTGTCACAGCTTGATACAAGTTATGATATTGATGAATACACAGGTAAAATCGAAGATACTGTAAGGAAAATCGCAATCGTATTCGGAAACGACTGTGTTCATCAGATGAGCGCAAATACGATTTTCGGTAGATATGAGAAGGATGGCAAGGATAAAAACCTTGTGACTACGGTAGAGGCTCTTAACATTTTTAATGCTACAATAAATAAAATTTTCAGAAAAGAAGGTGATAACAAATGAGTAAGAGTGATATGGTTTATCGTTATACCGCATCAAAAATCGAGTATCTGCACAGCATTGCAGACACAGGAAGAGGCAAGGGCTATCTTGCCGAGCTTCGACACGGTATCGGTAAAAAGCCGGGAGAACTCCCGTCGCTTTGGTGGCTGATATTCGACAGAATCGATGAAGAACTTAAAGGTTCAAAGTGTGCGTCAAATGCAGAATGGGCAGTTTATACGGCTCTGACGTTGTACGCTTTGCATCAGCAGGGTAACGACAGGTTTATGTATGAAAAGGGCTATACTCTGGGAAGAGCGGCTTATCACATTGCAAACAGCAATGATGATGAAGAACGTGTTGTAAACAGACTTAACCTTGTTGTAACATCAACGACAAAGGAAGAGCTTGCTTACCAGCTCAAAAGCATAGTTCAACTGCTCAAAGGCAAGAGTATACCGCTTGATTATGCGAAGCTTGCCGAAGAACTCTACAGGTTCAATTATCCTGAGCAGGCGGCAGATATAAAACTGTCGTGGGGAAGAGATTTCTATTCCGAAAAGTATAAGACCGAAAAAGATAATTCAAAAGGAGAGTAAAGAAAATGAGTAACGAAAGATTATATGTTGATTTCCATGTAGTACAGACAGTTCCGCCTTCATGCGTAAACCGTGATGATACCGGCAGACCTAAAACAGCTTTTTACGGCGGTGCAAACAGAGCGAGAGTGTCAAGCCAGTCGTGGAAGCACGCAATGCGTCTTATGTTCAATGAACTTTTTACAAGTGAAGAACTCGGCTACAGAACAATGCACGCTGTTGATCTTATTGCAAATGAAATCAAAAAGCTTGACAGCAGTTTTGACGATGAAACAGCCGTTAAGGAAGCTATAAAGGCGATGAACTCGGCAGGTGTGAAAATAAACGAAAAGAAGGATAATAAAACAGGAGCACTGTTCTTTATAAGTGCTGTGCAGGCTAATAATCTTGCACAACTTGTTATAAACGGCGAAAAAGACGCCAAGCTCTATAAGCAGGCGCTTAAAGAAACGCCTTCTGTTGATATTGCTTTATTCGGAAGAATGGTAGCAGACGATGCTGACCTGAATGTAGATGCGGCATCGCAGGTTGCTCACAGCATTTCAACTCATGCTGTTCAGAATGAGTATGACTACTTTACGGCAGTAGACGATTGCTCGCCTGAGGACAGTGCGGGTGCGGGACATCTCGGAACAACAGAGTTCAATTCTTCAACGCTTTACAGATATGCGACTGTGAATGTTGCACAGCTTAAGAAATCAATAGGTGTTTCTGTAGCAGAAGTTATAAAGGGATTTGCCGAAGCATTTATCTGCTCTATGCCTACCGGTAAGCAGAACTCATACGCAAACAGAACATATCCCGATATGGTTTATGTGACGATCAGAAAAGATCAGCCCGTAAACCTTGTAGGTGCATTTGAAAAGCCGGTTATCAGCAATAACGGCTATGTTGAAGAGTCCGTGAAGAAATTGCAGGAATATGCAGGCAAGGTATATGACAACTTCAGCGGAAAGCCTGTAAAGAGCTTTGTGATAGGTGCGGACGCTATATCCGATGCCGAAAGGGTAAATCTTGACGAGCTGCTCGAAAAGCTGTATAGCTACATAAAAGATGAGGTGGTATAATGCCTGTACTGCTGCTCAGACTTGCCGCTCCGTTGCAGTCATGGGGCGTTGAGTCGAAATTTGATACACGCCGCACGCTCGGATATCCGACCAAGAGCGGTGTAATCGGACTTGTGGCATCGGCTATGGGAAGAGAGAGGACGGAACCTCTTGACGATCTGAATGAGCTTAAGATCGGTATCAGAGTAGAGAACGAAGGTCGGCAGATAAGGGATTATCACACTGCCAACGGTGAAAAGACAAAAAAGTATATCACGCACCGTTTTTACCTTTCCGATGCGACTTTCCTTGTAGGACTCGAACATGAAGATGCAGGGCTGATAGAAAAAATCGAAGACGCTCTGAAGCATCCGGCGTTTCCGCTATTTTTAGGCAGGCGCTCATGCCCGCCTACACCTCCGCTTGTATGGGGATTGCGTGACGGAGATCTTCTTGATGTGCTTAAATCGGAAAGTCCGTTGCTTGACAAACAGCAGAGAAAAAACGCCGACACAAGGCTCAGAATTATCGCAGAAAGCGAAGACGGTCCTGCAATAATCAAGGATGTTCCTGTTTCGTTTGATCCGACATTCAGACGTTTCGGGCTGCGAAAAATAAAAGACTGCTATGTGGAAATCGATAAGCCGGACAGCACGGCGGATATGGTTTCTGCAGAGCACGACCCTATGGCTGAATTGAGGTGAAACAATGTACTTATCAAGAGTTTATCTGGATCTGTCAAACCGCAATACATTGAAGGCGGTCAATTCACGCAGTGTTCTGCACGGAGCTGTAGAAGCGGCACTTACGGATGACCGTTCAAGAAAGCTCTGGCGCATCGACAGCCTTGGAGGAGAGCTTTATCTGATGATTCTCAGCAATCAGAAGCCCGACTTATCTGTTATAGCATCGCAGTTTGGTGATACCGGCAGAGCAGGAGAAACAAGAGAATATGACGGTCTGCTTGGCAGAATAAAAAAGGGTGATATATGGCAGTTCCGCCTTACCGCAAATCCGGTGAAAACGGATAATGTAAAACAGGGACAGGGTAAGAAAAGGGCAGTCACCATTGTTGACTTTCAAAAGCAGTGGCTGATTGACAGAGCAGAGAAGAACGGGTTCTGCCTTAGTGAAGATTCATTTGATGTGGTTCAGAACAAGTGGTGCAGATTTTTCAAAAAGGACAACAGAGTAGTAACTCTTCTGTCGGTGACGTTTGAAGGACTGCTTGAAGTGACGGATGAAGAACTGTTCAAAAATATGCTCATAAACGGAATAGGCAGAGGAAAAGCATACGGTATGGGACTTATGACCGTAATGCGTCCGGGAAATAATACAAATGGCTGAAATACCAGGAATGATAAAACCCGATATCGTAGAACTGCCGCAGATTGCCGACAGAATTACATTTCTGTATCTGGAACATTGTAAAATAAACAGAAAAGACAGTGCAATCACCGTTATTGATGAGAACGGCGTTACGCATATACCATCCGGTACAATCTCTGTACTTATGTTAGGTCCCGGAACTGATGTTTCACACAGGGCTATGGAACTTATCGGCGACAGCGGAATAAGCATATGCTGGGTTGGTGAGCAGGGTGTCAGATATTATGCCGGCGGCAGACCGCTGACGCACAGTTCGAGGCTTATTGTAAAACAAGCGGAAATGGTCACAAACCAGCGCAAGCATCTTGATGTTGTCAGAAAGATGTATATGATGCGTTTTCCCGATGAGGATGTTTCGGGGCTTACTCTGCAACAGCTGAGAGGCCGTGAGGGCAGTCGTATAAGAAAAGTGTACAGACAGCAGTCTGAAAAATGGAATGTCGAATGGAACGGTCGTGTATACAATCACGAAGATTTCCAGTCGTCCGATCCGGTCAATCAGGCTCTATCGGCGGCTCACGCCTGCCTTTACGGGCTTGCTCACGCTGTTATATGTTCTATGGGGTGTTCGCCTGCACTGGGGTTTGTACATATTGGTCACGAATGTTCGTTCGTATACGATATAGCCGATCTTTATAAAGCTGAAGTCACGATACCGATATCTTTTGAAGCGGCTGCATCGGTAAATGATGATATATCAAAATTTGTACGGCATAGGGTCCGTGACGAAATGGTGAAAGCTCATATGCTTGAGCGAATGGTACACGATATTAAATATCTGCTGATGCCTGAAGAAAATCCGGATGACGAAAAAGCCATGTATCTGTGGAATGATAAAAACGAACCTCTCGATTACGGTAAACAATACAGGTGACGATATGATGGTAGTAATTACACTGAGTTGTTGTCCGCCTAAACTGCGCGGAGATCTTTCCAGGTGGATGCAGGAAATAGACACAGGCGTGTATGTCGGAAATCTGAACGCAAGAGTTCGTGATAACGTATGGGATAGAGTGTGCTCAAACATTGGAAACGGTCACGCTTCAATGTCATACAGCTCAAATAACGAGCAGAAACTGGAATTCCGTATTCACAATACGCAATGGGAGCCGGTAGATTATGACGGCATAAAGCTTATAAAAAGACGTGTGACAAAAAGTGACGATGAAAACGTTATTCGTCCTAAGGCTATGACAAATCACATAAATCGTTTATCGGAGAAAAAACAGAAATCATCCGGTGTATCGGATACATATACGGTAATCGATATTGAAACAACGGGACTTAATCCCGATGATGAAATAATAGAACTCGGTGCAGTGACGGTTGAAAACGGATCAGTAGCGGAAACATATTCTGTGCTTGTCAAAACAGATAAAAAAATACCGGAGGCGATTATCAGGCTTACAGGTATAACGGAGGAATTACTGGCAAGTGAAGGAACAGACAAAAGCAAAGCACTTAGTGAGTTTGCAATGCGATGCAACGGAAAACCTCTGGTTGGGCATAATATCGGTTTTGACCTGAATTTTATTAAATCTGCGTGTGCTGAAAACAAAATTGATTTTGTTCCGTCAAAAATTATTGATACAGTTAAAATATCAAGAAAACTACTTGATATTAATTCATATTCATTATCAGCTATTGCGGATTATCTTGATTTGCATTATAATAAAGATAGGATTCATAGGGCGCTTGACGATTGTCTGCTTACACAAAGGATCTATGAAAAGTTAAAGGAAATCTAAGCGGTTGATTTTGCAAAACCGCTATTTTCCTTGATTTCTTTAGTCTTGTCCCCACACGCGTGGGGATGATCCTACAGCTTTGCAGATGTGTCGAGGTCACCGATACTTGTCCCCACACGCGTGGGGATGATCCCTCCTGAGCCTGTAATTACGTCAGGTCAAGAAGCTTGTCCCCACACGCGTGGGGATGATCCCATAGTCGCCGACTTGGCAGGGTCTTTACAGGGCTTGTCCCCACACGCGTGGGGATGATCCTGACAAGCCGTAAGGCAAAGGAGAAAAGCAAATCTTGTCCCCACACGCGTGGGGATGATCCTCCTTATCGACAAGTATGCAGGGTACAGCGTCACTTGTCCCCACACGCGTGGGGATGATCCTGTCATTTTTATATGTGTTCCAAGCGTCAAGTACTTGTCCCCACACGCGTGGGGATGATCCTTTTTGTCAAGACCTGCGGTATACTCGCCAAAACTTGTCCCCACACGCGTGGGGATGATCCTCGGTTTTGGTGGCGTGTCTTCAACGGTGTTTTCTTGTCCCCACACGCGTGGGGATGATCCTCCTTGACGGCAAAAGCAGAGCGACTTTTGAAACTTGTCCCCACACGCGTGGGGATGATCCCGCATAACGTTTAATAGGTTTTCTAAAGGGTTTCTTGTCCCCACACGCGTGGGGATGATCCTACAGGGGAACGATAAACAAGGGGCACGAAAAACTTGTCCCCACACGCGTGGGGATGATCCCAGCTGTGGCATATCCTAAATTTTTTAAAATTTCTTGTCCCCACACGCGTGGGGATGATCCTCGGGGAATTTTTACCCTGTCGGCGCTCCGAGACTTGTCCCCACACGCGTGGGGATGATCCTACCCACCCATCACCACGCAAAAATTTTGTTTTCTTGTCCCCACACGCGTGGGGATGATCCCAATAAAAATTTCGGGTCGATTTCCGTTAATGTCTTGTCCCCACACGCGTGGGGATGATCCTGTGTTCATCGTACATATCTGGAAAATTTGCTTCCTTGTCCCCACACGCGTGGGGATGATCCCGGCAGTTGGCGGTATCCGAGCAGAACACCTTTCTTGTCCCCACACGCGTGGGGATGATCCGTTGTCAGTGCGTGTAGAAGTTTTATCATCAGTCTTGTCCCCACACGCGTGGGGATGATCCTGGTGCGTTATATGGCTCATATCGACAATCCCGCTTGTCCCCACACGCGTGGGGATGATCCCTTTATATTTGTTAAAACTTGAACTTGCGGAAACTTGTCCCCACACGCGTGGGGATGATCCTACAACGTGTCGATGTCTGACTTGGCAGAAATACTTGTCCCCACACGCGTGGGGATGATCCTGCACATACGGTAAATCGCAAGCACTTCTTGCACTTGTCCCCACACGCGTGGGGATGATCCTACTCACGGATAATCGTATCAACGGCTTTCAAACTTGTCCCCACACGCGTGGGGATGATCCTAGGTTTTGACATCGCAGAGGGTGAGTACAAGGCTTGTCCCCACACGCGTGGGGATGATTTTGCGGGGTGATGGGTGGGTTTTAGAGCGTAAGGCTTGTCCCCACACGCGTGGGGATGATCCCAAATGCAAATGTTGACAGTATGCGTAACTGCGCTTGTCCCCACACGCGTGGGGATGATCCTTGTTTTGGAAGAAAACTATGCAGAAAATTTTGCTTGTCCCCACACGCGTGGGGATGATCCAGTGCCATCACGGTAGCAGTGGATAACTATATGCTTGTCCCCACACGCGTGGGGATGATCCCTGAACATTAGCTACAATGCAAACGGCTCATTTCTTGTCCCCACACGCGTGGGGATGATCCCTGACAAATCCGCTCATTACTCGATAAAAACGGCTTGTCCCCACACGCGTGGGGATGATCCTTGACGAAGATTATCCGTTCTGAGAAAGGAGAACTTGTCCCCACACGCGTGGGGATGATCCGTCGCCTTCGGTGTGAGGAAGTGCTTTTCTGACCTTGTCCCCACACGCGTGGGGATGATGACGGAATCTTTAAAGAAGTACGCCACATATCAACCTTGTCCCCACACGCGTGGGGATGATCCTCTGCAAACTTGACAATGGAAATGTTATTCCAGCTTGTCCCCACACGCGTGGGGATGATCCTCAGACCGTATATAAAAAGCGTCATACAAACAACTTGTCCCCACACGCGTGGGGATGATCCTATCACTATGACTGCCGCTAAAATAAATAGCATCTTGTCCCCACACGCGTGGGGATGATCCTGTCTCGTAGTAACTTAAGCTATCATCATAGACCTTGTCCCCACACGCGTGGGGATGATCCCGCCATGAACCACATCATACTGACGGACGGCGACTTGTCCCCACACGCGTGGGGATGATCCTTTATATTGCAACATTATTGATGGATAAGCACTCTTGTCCCCACACGCGTGGGGATGATCCTCATAATTTACCCCTGCAAAATCTAACGCTTTTCTTGTCCCCACACGCGTGGGGATGATCCCGCTATCCTTGAGCATATGCAGATAACGGGTAACTTGTCCCCACACGCGTGGGGATGATCCTAAGTCATTAAGTAAAACAAATTCATCTGACAACTTGTCCCCACACGCGTGGGGATGATCCTGAAGCAATACCCGAAACCGCCTAAAGGGGATTCTTGTCCCCACACGCGTGGGGATGATCCTTCGTTGCTTCGTACTGCCACCTTACCAACACACTTGTCCCCACACGCGTGGGGATGATCCCATTGTAAATCCCCCTTACCATATCTGCATAACTTGTCCCCACACGCGTGGGGATGATCCTAATCATTCTTCCACCTCACACACATTGTCAGACTTGTCCCCACACGCGTGGGGATGATCCCGACCTGGGTCTTGGGGTTTTCGAGCTGTCTGGCTTGTCCCCACACGCGTGGGGATGATCCCGACAGACAGAGCGGCAGACGTGCTTTGCGAGACTTGTCCCCACACGCGTGGGGATGATCCTCACCCCCTTATTGCCCCGAAGGGCGAGGGCTGCTTGTCCCCACACGCGTGGGGATGATCCGTGAGCGACAAGTTCCAGGTGGTTCAGAACCGGCTTGTCCCCACACGCGTGGGGATGATCCTTGAATGTCAAGAATTGCCGGATTGTTACCACACTTGTCCCCACACGCGTGGGGATGATCCTAACTGTCGAAACTGGGGCAACAACAAAGTTTACTTGTCCCCACACGCGTGGGGATGATTAGTGCGGGAACAAGTGTGTTGGGTGCGGCGAATACTTGTCCCCACACGCGTGGGGATGATCCCGGGGAGTTTTCCTATATGATATCTGATATGGGCTTGTCCCCACACGCGTGGGGATGATCCTGCTGCAACAATACTTAGTACCGAAAACTTTTACTTGTCCCCACACGCGTGGGGATGATCCCGGCAACGTCTGTATCTGTCTCTTATACACATCTCCGAGCCCACGAGACATGCGCAGATCTCG
>ENA-OZMP01000372-OZMP01000372.1-human-gut-metagenome-genome-assembly--contig:-NODE-372-length-12488-cov-3.395319_pt1 | contig 12488 bp, 9 predicted proteins | sample MGYA00244191_ERZ653817 | MGnify/ENA primary metagenome ERZ653817 (study PRJEB26926, sample SAMN06164702) | human gut metagenome | biome: ENVO:00009003; feature: ENVO:2100002; material: ENVO:00002003...
GAGATCTGCGCATGTCTCGTGGGCTCGGAGATGTGTATAAGAGACAGCCTTATAACAAATTTCCTAAAGAAGACCCTACTATTAAAGGAGTCATTCTCTCCGGAAGTCCTTTCTCGGTTTACGATAAAGATGCTTTCAAAGTAGATTTGAGTGAAATTCGTGGGAAATATCCTGTTCTGGGGATCTGTTACGGTGCGCAATTTATCGCTTATACCAATGGCGGCAAGGTGGAACCTGCCGGAAGTCGTGAATACGGACGTGCACATTTGAGCTCTTTTGACAAGGACAATGTGCTGTTCAAGGACGTGAAGGAAAATACACAGGTGTGGATGAGTCACGGAGACACAATTACAGTTATCCCTTCCAATTTCAAAAAAATAGCTTCGACGGATAAGGTGGCGATTGCTGCTTATCAGATAGAGAACGAAAAGGTGTGGGGCGTACAGTTCCATCCGGAAGTATTTCATAGCGAGGACGGTACGCAGATGCTGCGCAACTTCGTGGTGGACGTATGCGGTTGCAGCCAGAGCTGGAGCGCCGCATCGTTTGTAGATACTACTGTGGCCGAACTGAAGGAGCAGCTTGGCAACGACCGAGTTATCCTGGGACTGAGTGGCGGTGTGGATTCTTCGGTAGCCGCCGTGTTGCTGCATCGTGCCATTGGCAAGAACTTGACCTGTATCTTTGTGGACCACGGACTGCTTCGCAAGAATGAGTTCAAGAATGTGATGCACGACTACGAATGCCTGGGACTGAACGTGATTGGCGTGGATGCCAGCGAGAAGTTCTTCAAGGATTTGGAGGGAGTGACCGAGCCTGAGCAAAAGCGTAAAATCATCGGCCGCGATTTTATCGAGGTCTTCGATGCCGAAGCGCACAAGATAACCGATGCCCGCTGGTTGGCGCAAGGCACCATTTATCCCGACCGCATCGAGAGCCTGAACATTACGGGCAAGACCATCAAGAGCCATCACAATGTGGGCGGTCTGCCCGAGGAGATGAACCTCCGTCTGTGCGAGCCGTTGCAGTGGCTGTTCAAGGACGAAGTCCGTCGCGTGGGACGCGAATTGGGAATGCCCGAACATCTGATTACCCGTCATCCTTTCCCCGGTCCGGGACTGGCTGTCCGCATCCTGGGGGATATAACACCGGAGAAGGTGCATACTTTGCAGGAAGCCGACGATATTTTCATTCAGGGCTTGCGTGACTGGAAAGTGCAGGATGCCGACGGCAACGAGACATCGCTCTACCATCAGGTCTGGCAGGCGGGCGTCATTCTTCTGCCCGTACAGAGTGTGGGCGTGATGGGTGACGAACGCACCTATGAACGTGCAGTGGCCTTGCGTGCCGTTACTTCCACCGATGCCATGACAGCCGACTGGGCGCATCTGCCCTACGAATTCCTGGGTAAGGTGTCCAACGACATTATAAATAAGGTGAAAGGTGTGAACCGCGTGACCTATGACATCTCTTCAAAACCACCCAGCACAATAGAATGGGAATAAGACCGACTGAAATTATTAACTTAAAAACAATATAGAAGAATGAAGCAGGATATGATTGTGATTCTGGATTTGGGAAGCCATGAGAACACAGTGCTTGCCCGGGCGATTCGTGCGTTGGGAGTATATAGCGAAATCTACCCGCACGACATTACTGCCGCCGAACTGAAGGCCTTGCCGAATGTGAAAGGCATCATCATCAACGGTGGCCCCAACAATGTGGTTGACGGGATGTCCATCGACGTGTTGCCCGAGATTTACGAAGCGGGATTCCCCGTAATGGCTGCCGGACACGACAAGGCGCTGTGCGAAGTGAAGCTGCCGCAGTTTACGGATGATGTGGAAGCCATCAAGGAGGCTGTGAAATCTTTCGTATTCGATACTTGCAAGGCTGAGGCGAACTGGAACATGACGAATTTCGTCAACGACCAGGTGGAGTTGATACGTCGTCAGGTGGGCGACCGTAAGGTGCTGCTGGCACTGTCCGGTGGTGTGGATAGCTCCGTGGTGGCCGCTTTGCTGCTGAAAGCCATCGGAGACAAGCTGGTTTGCGTACACGTGAACCACGGACTGATGCGTAAGGGCGAATCGGAAGCCGTGGTGGAAATCTTTGGCAAGGAGCTGAAAGCTAACTTGATATACGTGGATGCTACAGACCGTTTCCTCTCCAAGCTGGAAAACGTGGCTGACCCGGAAGAAAAGCGCAAGATTATCGGCGGAGAGTTTATCCGTGTCTTTGAGGAAGAAGCCCGCAAGCTGGACGGTATCGACTTCCTGGGACAAGGTACCATCTATCCCGATATTGTAGAGAGTGGCACAAAAACAGCCAAGATGGTGAAGTCTCATCACAACGTAGGCGGTCTGCCCGAGGATTTGCAGTTTGAATTGGTGGAGCCGTTGCGCCAGCTGTTCAAGGACGAAGTACGTGCATGCGGTGTAGAGCTTGGATTGCCGTACGAGATGGTTTACCGTCAGCCGTTCCCCGGTCCCGGATTGGGAGTACGTTGTCTGGGAGCCATTACCCGTGACCGCTTGGAGGCTGTACGCGAGTCGGATGCCATTCTGCGTGAGGAATTCCAACTGGCAGGCCTGGATAAGAAGGTATGGCAGTATTTCACTGTGGTGCCCGATTTCAAATCTGTGGGTGTACGCGACAATGCACGTTCGTTCGACTGGCCCGTCATTATCCGTGCCGTCAACACAGTGGATGCCATGACCGCTACCATTGAGCCGGTGGACTGGCCCATCCTAATGAAGATTACCGACCGTATTCTCAAGGAAGTGAAAACCGTCAATCGCGTTTGTTATGATATGTCTCCGAAACCCAATGCGACTATCGAGTGGGAGTGAGATTGACCAATGATAATGATAGCCTCACCTTAAAAACGGTGGGGCTGTTTTTTTTATAACAAAACAACAAAGAATAGAACAATGAAACTTTTATGTATGATTGCTGTCTTTTTGTGCATCCCCTGGGTAGCCTCTGACGCACAGAAGCAGGACTGGGGAAATTTGAAACGCTATGCAGAGGCAAACAAGGAACTGGTACGGAAGGGAAAACAGAAGGACCGGGTGGTTTTTATGGGCAACTCCATCACGGAAGGATGGGTGGCAAACGATGCCGCTTTCTTTGAAGACAACGGTTATGTGGGCCGTGGTATAGGCGGGCAGACTTCTTCCCATTTCCTGCTCCGTTTTCGCGAAGATGTCATCAAGCTTGCTCCGGCGCTGGTCGTGATAAATGCAGGTACCAATGACATTGCGGAAAATGCAGGCGCTTATAATGAAGAATACACTTTTGGAAATATAGTGTCTATGGTAGAGCTGGCACGGGCCAATAAGATAAAGGTGATTTTGACGTCTGTGTTGCCTGCCGCTGCCTTTGGCTGGAATCCTTCGGTGAAGGATGCTCCGCAAAAGATAATGCAGCTGAATGCCAGAATCCGGAAGTATGCCCAGGAAAACAAGATTCCTTATGTCGACTATTACAGTGAGATGGTGGAAGGCGACAATAAGGCTCTGAACTCCTCGTATACCCGGGATGGGGTACACCCCACTCTAGAAGGGTATAAAGTGATGGAAGCCTTGATAAAGAAAGCGATAGACAAGGTGTTGTAGGAAATCTCGGTTCAGGTGGCCTATAAGAGCTTTTCTGCGTCGGGAATCATCATCTCGCCTCTGTGCAGTTCGAGCAGGCCTTTCTCCTGCATGCTGTTCAACGCTCTTGATACTCCCATACGGGTATCATTGACCACCTGAGCCAATTCTTCCATTTTTATTTTCAGTATTTTCCTGCCTGACGGACGTTCGATATGTGTCAGGATAAAGTTGCTGATACGTTTCTCAAGGTTGTCGGTGCTTTCTGCCCAAAGACGGCTGTTTAGGCTTTGGGCGCGGTTGCTGATGATATTCATGTAATTCAGGCGGAATATGTCATATTTGAACAATTCGCTCATGACGAAAGCCTTGCTGATGCTCACTGTGTGGGTCTCGGTTTGGGCGGTATAGGCCGAGACGTAGGAGGTGCTCATCCCGAACAGAGATTGTGGCTCGATGACATAAGGTGCCTGAAAATATTCCGTGGAGCTGTATGATGTATTCGCAGATGAAGTACATGAGGAGATTTCACCTTTCAATACGAATATCAGTTGACTGCATGTGTCACCGGCTTTCACGATAACTTCGCCGGCTTTATGCTTTGTAAAGCTCAGCTTGACTTTCCCCAGGATATTGGTAAAGTCTTCTTGTGCGAGTCCTTGAAAGAGTGGCAGTTGCAGTAATGTATCAAACATTGTATTCATAATGCTTTTTCTTCTTGTTTTGAAACAAAAGTAGATATTATCAAGGTGTACTGTAAACTCTTTGCCCCTCTTTTTGTTTTTTTTATTGTTTCTTAAACGTGCTATTCAATCCTTGTAGACGAATCCTCATCCTTCTCCTCTTCCTTCTTATCGTCCTCATCCTCATTGTTTTCCTCATCTTCGTCTTCCTCCTCGTCTTCCTCTCCGGCAAACGGATCGGGCCGTTGGGGACCGTATCCCATAAAGCCTATGGCGCATAGCGTGCCTGCTATGGCTCCGCTAAGGTGTCCTTCCCAGGAAGTGGTGGCTTTGGCAAATTGTGGGAACATATTCCATACCAGGCCGCCATATAGGAACGTTATCAACAGTGAAATGGCGATAAGCGGTACATGTTTGCGCAGAATGCCGCTGAAGAACAGAAAAAAAGCCAGTCCGTATATGATGCCGCTGGCTCCGATATGCCATCCCGGTTTCCCTATAAGAAAGGTAAGCGCACCGCATCCTATCCAAATGGCAAAGAAGATGTAGGGGGCTATATGCCGGTAGAAATAGAACAGACACCACATCAGGAAAAAGAGTGGAATCGTATTGGCGAACAGATGCTTGAAACTGCTGTGTACCAGTGGATGTGCGAAAATTCCGAACACGCCCCGCTGTTCCATCGGATATACTCCCAGTCGTGTGAAGTTCCAATCCATGCCTGTCTCCAAAAACTTCAAGATGTATAAAATGAATAGCAGGAATAGGGGTATAACCGCCGCCAATGCCATTCTGCGTATATCATGCTTCATATTTCGTACAGTGATTGCTATTTTTGTACAATACTACGGAATATTTGACGAAAACCGAAAAAAAACTGACTTTTTATTTTGCCTATAAGCTTTAATTCGTATTTTTGGGCATCGCTACATGGCTTGTAGCGCATATACCGAAATAATTAACCTTTAAATAATGCACAACTATGAGTTATTTACGATTTGACAAGACCCTGATGATTAATCTGCAAGAATCTTTGCCAAGGGAGATATTGCGGACGAATAGGTCAGGAGCCTATCATTGTACAACAATTGTAGATTGTAACACACGCAAATATCACGGTCTGTTGGTGATACCGGTCCCCAACCTCGATGATGAAAACCATGTGCTGCTGTCTTCTTTGGATGAAACTGTAATTCAGCACGGTGCGGAGTTCAACCTGGGGTTGCATAAGTATCAAGGAAACCACTTCAGTCCTAACGGGCACAAGTATATCCGAGAGTTCGACTGTGAAAATATCCCCACAACTACCTATCGTGTAGGAGGCGTCATCCTTCGTAAGGAAAAGATTTTCGTACACCATGAAAATCGGATTCTGATTCGTTATACCTTGGTCGATGCCCATTCGGCAACCACACTTCGTTTCCGCCCTTTCCTGGCATTCCGCAGTGTGCGCGAGTACACGCACGAAAATGCGCAGGCAAGCCGCGACTACCAGTTGGTAGAGAATGGCATTAAAACCTGCATGTATCCCGGTTATCCGGAGTTGTTCATGCAGCTCAACAAAAAGAATGAGTTCCACTTCCAGCCTGACTGGTATCGTGGTATCGAGTATCCCAAAGAACAGGAACGCGGATATGACTTCAACGAAGACCTTTATGTGCCGGGATATTTTGAAGTGGATATAAAGAAAGGGGAAAGCGTTGTCTTCTCCGCCGGTATCTCCGAGATTTCTCCCCGCAAGCTGAAGCAGACTTTTGAGTCCGAGGTGGCCGACCGCACTCCGCGTGACAGTTTCTACCACTGTCTGAAAAACTCGGCGCACCAGTTCCACAACAAGCAGGGCGAGGAGCATTATGTGCTTGCAGGCTATCCCTGGTTCAAGTGTCGTGCCCGTGACTTGTTCATCTCCCTGCCGGGTCTTACTTTGGCCTTAGGCGAGCAAGATGAATTTGAAGACGTGATGAAAACAGCCGAAAAGGCTATCCGTGAGTTTATCAATGGAGAGCCTTCCTCTTATAAGATATACGAGATGGAGCATCCGGATGTGCTGCTGTGGGCTGTCTGGGCTTTACAGCAGTATGCCAAGGAGACTTCGCGTGAAAATTGCCGGCAGATGTACGGTAATCTCCTTGAGGAGATTGTTGGCTATATCCGTGAACGCAGGCATGACAATCTCTTCCTGCACGAAAACGGACTGTTGTATACCAATGGCACCGAGAAAGCGGTTACCTGGATGAACTCTACCGCCAATGGCCGCCCGGTTATTCCGCGTACGGGCTACATTGTGGAAGTGAATGCACTATGGTACAATACCCTGCGTTTTGTAGCCGATATGGTTCGGGAGGGAGGCAATGAAATTCTTGCCGATACACTGGACGCTCAGGCAGAAATCACCGGAAAGTCTTTTGTAGACGTCTTCCGCAATGAGTATGGCTATCTGTTCGACTATGTGGATGGTTATATGATGGACTGGAGCGTACGTCCCAACATGATATTTACCGTTGCCTTTGACTATTCTCCGTTGGATAGGGCCCAGAAGAAACAGGTACTCGATATTGTGACGAAAGAACTGTTGACTCCGAAGGGCTTGCGTACACTGAGCCCCAAGAGTGGCGGATACAATCCGAATTATGTCGGCCCTCAGATACAGAGAGACTATGCCTACCATCAGGGAACAGCGTGGCCATGGCTGCTGGGCTTCTACATGGAAGCATATCTGCGTATCTATAAAGTGAGTGGCGTGTCGTTTGTAGAGAGATACCTCATCGGTATGGAAGATGAAATGACTTCCCACTGTATTGGCGCATTGCCCGAACTCTTCGATGGTAATCCTCCGTTTGTTGGAAGAGGGGCGGTGTCATTTGCCATGAATACGGCGGAAATCCTGCGTATCTTGAAGTTATTGTCTAAGTATAATTTATAAAAGGAGGAACGAAGATGAAAGTTTTAATGTTTGGATGGGAATTTCCTCCCAAAATATATGGTGGTCTTGCGGTTGCTTCTTATGGAATAACTAAGGGATTGAGTTTGCAGGGTGATGTGGAAACTACTTTCTGCATGCCCAAGCCGACGGGCGAAGAAGAGGACTTCTTGAAGATAGTGGGCATGAACCAGGTGCCTATCGTGTGGCGTGATGTCGATTACAATTATTTGAAGTCGAGGCTGACGCGCAACATGACGCCGGAAGATTATTATTCTTTCCGCGACCATATTTATTCGGATTTCTCTTATATGCACGTCAATGACATAGGCTGCATGGACTTTGCCGGCGGTTATCCCGGCAACCTGCACGAAGAGATAAACAACTTCTCGGTGATTGCCGGAGTAGTGGCTCGCCAGCAGGAATTTGATATTATTCATGCCCACGACTGGCTGACGTATCCTGCCGGAGTGCATGCCAAGATGGTGAGCGGAAAGCCGCTCTGTATCCATGTCCATGCTACGGACTTTGACCGTTCGCGCGGAAAAGTCAATCCTACCGTCTATTCTATGGAGAAGAACGGTATGGATTATGCCGACTGCATCATGTGCGTGTCCGAACTGACCCGCCGCACGGTTATTGAGCAGTACCATCAGAACCCCAAGAAGGTGTTTGCCATGCACAATGCCGTCTATCCTCTCTCGCAGGAATACCAGGACATTCCGCGTCCCGACCATTCCAAAGAAAAGATTGTGACATTCCTGGGCCGTATCACCATGCAGAAGGGGCCGGAATACTTTGTGGAAGCAGCTTCGCTGGTATTGCAGCGTGCCCGCAACATCCGCTTTGTGATGGCCGGTTCGGGAGATATGATGGATGCCATGATTAATCTGGCAGCCGAGCGGGGCATCGCCGATCGGTTCCACTTCCCGGGCTTCATGAAGGGAAAGCAGGTATATGAGGTTTACAAGAACAGTGATGTATTCGTTATGCCTTCCGTTTCCGAGCCTTTCGGTATCGCTCCGCTGGAAGCCATGCAGTGTGGGACTCCTTCCATCATTTCCAAGCAGTCGGGATGCGGTGAAATTCTTGATAAGGTCATCAAGACCGATTATTGGGACATTCATGCAATGGCCGATGCCATTTATTCCCTCTGCACCAATCCCGCTCTCTTCCAATATCTGCAGGAGGAAGGCAAGAAGGAAGTGGATGGAATCACGTGGGAAAAAGTAGGTTTGAGAATCCGCGCCCTCTACGAGGATGTGTTAAGAAACTATGGTAAATAACAAAAACAATAATAGAAATGAGAACTATCTGTCTTTATTTTGAAATACATCAAATCATTCATCTGAAACGTTACCGTTTCTTTGATATAGGTACCGATCATTATTACTACGATGATTATGCCAATGAAACCAGTATCAATGATGTAGCCGAACGCTCTTATATCCCGGCATTGAACACCCTGATTGAAATGGTGAAGAATTCCGGAGGTGCGTTTAAAGTGGCTTTCTCCATTTCGGGGGTTGCGCTGGAGCAGTTGGAAATATATGCGCCGGCTGTCATCGACTTGTTGCACCAGCTGAATGATACCGGTTGCTGTGAGTTCCTTGCCGAGCCTTATTCCCATGGCCTTTCTTCTCTGGCCAACGAGGATTGCTTCAAGGAAGAGGTGATGCGTCAGAGCGCTAAGATGAAGCAAATGTTCGGTAAGGCACCGAAGGTGTTCCGTAATTCCAGTCTGATTTATAATGACGAGATTGGTGCGATGGTGGCAGCTTTGGGATTCAAGGGTATGCTGACGGAAGGAGCCAAGCATGTTCTGGGTTGGAAGAGTCCGCACTATGTATACCATTGCTCTATGAATCCTAACTTGAAGTTGCTGTTGCGTGACTTTAAGCTGTCTGACGACATCAGCCTGCGCTTCTCCAACTCCGAGTGGAACGAGTATCCTTTGTTTGCCGACAAGTACATCAACTGGATTGATGCTTTACCGCAGGAAGAGCAGGTCATCAACATCTTTATGGAGCTCTCTGCTCTGGGTATGGCACAGCCGTTGTCTTCCAATATTCTGGAATTCCTGAAGGCACTTCCATACTGTGCCAAGGAAAAGGGGATTACTTTCTCCACACCGACGGAAATCGTTACCAAACTGAAATCTGTTTCCCAGTTGGATGTTCCATACCCAATGTCTTGGGTGGACGAAGAAAGAGATACCAGCTGTTGGCTGGGTAACGTGATGCAGCGTGAAGCATTCAACAAGCTGTATAGTGTTGCCGAACGTGTCCATCTCTGTGATGACCGCCGTATCAAGCAAGACTGGGATTATCTGCAGGCAAGTAACAACTTCCGTTTCATGACTACCAAGCAAAGCGGTGTCGGCTTGAACCGTGGTATTTATGAATCTCCTTTTGATGCTTTTACCAATTATATGAATATTCTTGGTGACTTTATCAAACGTGTTGATTCTCTCTATCCGGTGGATATAGATAACGAAGAACTGAATGCATTGCTGACCACTATCCAGAACCAAGGTGCCGAGATAGAGGAACTGCATAAGGAATTGGAGAAAGCACAGGCCAAGTTGGAGAAGATAAAGGCTGCAGAAAAGAAAGAGAGCAGGGCTACAGCTAAATCTGCCGCAGAAAAACCGGCAAAGGCCAAGGCTCCTGCCAAAAAGCCTGCCGCAAAGAAAACAACTAAAAAGGCTGCTGAATAATATCGGCAGCTTGTCCCATCAATCAAAAAAGCCTTCCGCTCTACAATGAGCGGAAGGCTTTTTTATGGAATATCTGTCAGTTACTTGTTGAAACTGGTGTATGTAACTTCTATTTTCAGCGGAGATTCCACTTCGCCTTTTGCATTCTCTTTCGGGCCGCCTTTTAGTTTGGCATATCCCGGCTTGAGGTCGTTTTGGATACCGGTTATGGTTTTGTTGCCGCTGCTGCTTGCACTGCTGTCATAGGTAATGGAAACCGGAATCAGCAATACCTTATCCCAGTCTTCATTTTCTTTGTTCCAAGTTTTTTCCCACTCTGTCTCATTCCAAGAACTGCCGGCCTTTTCTTTGGCGGCTTTCTTGGCAGCTTGTTTTTCGTTGATGCAAGTGGTAACCAACCGGGCTATGTTGCTGAATACATATTGATTGGTAGCAAATGCATTGTGGGTGGTTGTAAATGAGGTAATATTATCCCTGACTTTGTTCTCTTCAAAGAAGCTCTTCAACTCCTGCTTACGTATCAACAGCACGTCATTGGGAGCACTCATGCTATATTCGTAGTCACTGTTTATATTGTAATTCGTGAAAGTCAGTTTCACGGCATTCAGGGTGTCATTGGTCAGTTTGTTGTATATTGAATCGTATGGCATGATAGCTTCGGTGAAGATACCGGCAGGAGATTTAATGTAAGTGTGCTGAGATTCGGCAGCCTTTTCCTTTATCAAATCTGAATTCAGGAACTGGTTTGCCTGGATAACCTCTTTGGTAGAGGCAAATACAGTCTGCATGCTATAGAACAAAGAGTCTGTACCATCTTTTTTCTTCAGTGCTACACCGGTAGTATCATTTACGTAGTGGAAACGGAATTGCATATTCAAAGCCACATAATCCACATAGAGGATGGTTCCATCTCCGTAATCGCTCTTTACATATACTCCTTTGAAAATCTTGTCTATGAAAGTTGCGGCGTCTTTAAAGTATTCGGGATGCTCGCGATAAACCTTCAATATTCTGTCTTCGCCGAAAGTTTTCTTGTCCAATGGGAACGTCACATTGGGATAGAAAGTATAATAACCATTATTGTCCTTTTCAAATCTCACAGAATCCGGAACAGACGTATCGAAAGCTGAATAAGCCTTACGTCCGAGCAGGGACTTGGGGTCGTACTTGTTGTAGTATTCTTCTGGATTGATATTGGTATAGCGATTTTTGTCCAGCTTCTTGTCCAGTTCATAGATACTCATCCGGCATGCATTCAGGGAGTCGCCGAACCAACTGGAATAATAGACTGCCAGTTGCACTGAAACTACCGAGTCGGCAGTCATTGTACCAGTTGCCTTGATTGGATTTCCTTCACTGTCCCGTTCGGTCACTTTATACACTTCCGGAAGGGAGAAGTTTTCCGTACAGTTCAGCTCCGTAAGGAAACTTGTTTCGTAATAACCGAATTCCGGGTCGGAAAACTTGCCTATATAGCCGGTACTCGTTTTGGCAAATACGGAATCAACGGCAAATGAACGTGTTGTTACATTAAAAGTAGTAGTATGCGCTGACATGCCGTCAGAATCGGGCAACATACCCAGACCTAATGTTCCGGTGTTGTCATCGCATCCAAAGAAAGTCAGGACTGCCAAAAGCAATGTTCCCAGGTATCTTACTTTCATAGTTTTAACTGTCTAAATCGATTTTATTTTTGTTCTGTTTCCCATACCTTGTCGTAGAAGTCATTGCAGGCTTCAGCAAAGTTCTCGGGAGATTGATATTCCAATACCGGTTTTCCGGATTCGCGGGCATAGTTCAGTACTTCCTCATTGACGTGTTCGCTTTGCTGGATAATGCCGTCGGAGAAGTCAGCAGCCAGTTTGCAAAGTGCTGTGTAGTCAATGGGTTCCTTCAATCCTGCAATATCTTTCTTGGCGATGCCTTTCAACAATAGCTTGTTAGAGAAGTCTGCGTGGAAAGGTTGTTTGAAGTCATCTTCATAAAGGGAAAATATGACCTTGGCATCTCTGAAGGAAGGTTCGTCTTTATAGGCTTTTTTGATGTACAGAGGCGCTAAAGCGGTCATCCAGCCGTGGCAGTGGATGATGTCGGGACACCAACGCAGTTTCTTCACCGTTTCCAGTACGCCACGGGCATAGAAGATGGCACGGGCATCATTGTCTTCATACTCTTCACCATTTTCGTCTGTTACCTGCAAGCGGTTCTGGAAGTAGTCATCGTTGTCGATGAAGTATACTTGCATACGTGCAGACTGGATAGAGGCAACCTTGATGATGAGCGGGTGATCGGTATCGTCAATGATGAGGTTCATGCCGGAGAGTCGTATCACCTCATGCAGCTGGTTTCTGCGTTCGTTGATATTTCCCCATTTGGGCATAAACGTTCTGATTTCTCTGCCTTTCTCTTGAATAGCCTGAGGTAGGTTTCTGCCTACGAGGGACATTTCGGATTCTGAAACGTAAGGGGTAATTTCTTGGGTTATAAATAAAACCTTGTTCGCCTTTGTCATAATAACAATGTTCTCAATCTGTCTCTTATACACATCTGACGCTGCCGACGAATAG